>Ga0213823_1000667_pt1 | contig 25830 bp, 26 predicted proteins | sample MC6MC0907MG_FD_179887 | JGI IMG/M metagenome (GOLD analysis project Ga0213823, IMG submission 179887) | Enriched soil aggregate microbial communities from Iowa State University, Ames, United States - MC6-MC0907-MG | ecosystem: Environmental > Terrestrial > Soil > Unclassified | place: USA: Iowa...
TGAAGCCACCGTGGGTTTGCAGGCAGGCGTTGGCGGCTTCCCAGCTGGCCTTGGCCGCCAGGTACTTGGCCATGTTCGCAGCGGCACCGGCATTGCGGCCGCTGTCGTATTCCTCGCAGGCACGCCAGCGCATCAGGTCGGCTGCCTCGATCTCGATGTGGGCTTCGGCGATGGGGAACTGCACGCCTTGGTTCTGGCCGATCGGGCGACCGAACACCACGCGGTCGCGGGCGTATTGGCTGGCTTTTTCGACGAACCAGCGGCCGTCTCCTATGCACTCGGCGGCGATCAGCGTGCGTTCGGCATTGAGCCCGTCGAGGATGTAGCGGAAGCCTTTGCCTTCTTCGCCGATCAGGCTGCTGGCAGGGATCTCGAGGTTGTCGAAGAACAGTTCGTTGGTTTCGTGGTTGACCAGGTTGGCAATCGGTTGCACGGTCATGCCGTTGCCGATGGCCTCGCGCAGGTCGACCAGGAAGATCGACATGCCTTCGGACTTTTTCTTCACCTCGGCCAGCGGCGTGGTGCGCGCCAGCAGGATCATCAGGTCGGAGTGCTGAACGCGGGAGATCCACACCTTCTGCCCATTGATCACATACTTGTCGCCCTTGCGCACGGCGGTGGTCTTGATCTTGGTGGTGTCGGTTCCGGTGGTCGGCTCGGTCACGCCCATCGACTGCAGGCGCAGTTCGCCACTGGCGAGCTTGGGCAGGTAGTAGCCTTTCTGTTCTTCGCTGCCGTTACGCAGCAGGGTGAACATGTTGTACATCTGGCCATGGATGGTGCCGGAGTTGCCACCACAGGCGTTCACTTCCTCCAGAATCACCGACGCTTCGGCCAGGCCCAGGCCCGAGCCGCCGAATTGCTCGGGGATCATCGCCGACAGCCAACCTGCGTCAGTCATGGCTTTGACGAAGGCTTCAGGGAAGCCTTTCTGTTCGTCGATCTTGCGCCAGTATTCGGCGGGGAAATCCGCGCACAGGGCGCGCACGCCCTCACGGATGGCCGTCAGTTCTTCGTGGTTGGTTGCAGTCATAACGTTCTCCAGGGTGGGCAGGGCCGGCTGCCTCGGCGTGGTTCGGCAACCGACCCCACCCGCAAGCGTGGTCAAAGAGGCTGGAAACCCAGCGCCGCACGGAAGCGGTTCTTGATGGAGTGGCCGTCGCGTGGCGGCAACACGCGGGGCGGGTTTTCGGCCTTGATCTTGACGGTCGCGAGCTTCACGCCTTCGCGGCTGGCAAAGCGCTCGCGCAGGTCATTCACACCTTGCATATCGCGTATTTCACTGGTCCAGCTGAAGCCGCAGGTCTGCGCCACCTGGTCAAGCTTGAGGCCGAAGCCGGCATGGCTGACCTGCATGCCGGTTTCGCCGAAGTGGCCGTTGTCCAGCACCACGACGGTGAGGTTGGCGGGCTTCTGCAAAGCGACCGTAGCCAGGGCCCCAAAGCCCATCAGCAACTCGCCGTCACCGGTGATGACCACCACCGATTTGTCGGGCTGGGCGTTGGCCAGCCCAAGGCCAACGGTAATCGCACTGCCCATGGCGGCCCACAAGTAGTAGTTGCCGTCATGGTCACCGGCGGCCATCACGTCATAGGAGGCCGAGCCGAGGCCGGTCACCACCAGCAGGTCCTTGCGATCGGCGAGCAGGGTGCGTACCACTTCGCGGCGGCACAGGGTGTGATTGGCACTTACTTGACCCATTTCTTTTCTCCGATCAGGCGCTGGCCGAGCAGCAGGGCAGTGGCGGAATCACCGTTGAAGGCCATGGTGGCAGCGCCATGCAGCAGCGGTGCGACGTCGTCCGGCACGTCGGCGCGCCAGGTCATCACCTTCATCAATTGCAGCGAGGCTTCAGTGGCCTGGCCCATCGGGTTCTGCCAGGCATTGAACTCTGCCCAGTCACCGCGCATGGTCACCACCATCAGCAGCGGGAAGCCCGCGCAGTTCTGCAGCGCCAGCGTGTTGATGCAGTTGCCCACGCCGCTGGACTGCATCAGCAGGGCGCCGCGCTCACCGCCAAGCCAGGCGCCTGCCAGGTAGCCGATGCCTTCTTCCTCGGTGGTCAGGACTACCGCTTTGATATCGGGGTCTGCATAGGACATGCGAATGGCCGCCGAGTGGCCGGCATCCGGCACGAACACGACGTGTTTGACGTTGTGGGCCTTGAGCACGCGGAACACGTCCTCTTGCCAGTTTTGTTCAGCTTCTTGCGATGACATGGGTATCTCCCGGACATGCTGCTTTTGTTTTCCCACATCATGGGGTGAGACAGCCCCGAGGACGACTACCGATTTTTTCTTTGAGATATGCCGATTGGGCATAGCTACGGCGCGTTACTGGCATGCACAAACCGCTCTCGCTTGTCACGGCGTGCAACCCTCTAGCTGATATGCCCAAATGCTATAGCTGTTGCATGAGTCGATGTTTAGACTGGGGCGTAACCTTAGGCTCAGGCCCTTTCCTGCCGTTTGTGGTGATCATCGATGGACGTCGTGCAACTCAAGACCCTGATCCATGTGGCCGAGCTGGGCAGCCTGAGCAAGGCGTCCGACCGCTTGCACGTGGCGCAGCCTGCGCTCAGCCGGCAGATACGCCAGCTGGAGAAAGAACTGGGCGTCTACTTGTTCGAGCGCCATGGCCGCGGCATGGAAATCACCGAAGCCGGCCTGGAGGTGCTCGAACACGCCACGCGCATCATGGATGAGCTCGAGGCCATTCGTGCGTCGGTGGCGGGCGGGCGCGCGGCGTTCCGCGGTTTGGTGGCCGTGGGTACTACGCCGACCATTGCCGAAATCGTCACCGTGCCCCTGGTGAAACGGATCCGCGATACCCACCCCGACTTGTCCATCAGGTTCTCTTCTGCCTTCAGTGGCTATCTTCTGGATTGGCTGCAACGCGGTGAACTGGAGCTGGCGATCTCATACGACCCGCAACCGCTGCACACCTTGCGGATCGAGCCGGTGATGATGGAGAACCTGGTGCTGGTGGGCCCACCGGAGGCTGGCCTCGACTGGAACAGCGCCGTGCCATTTGCCGTGCTGGCCGATGAGCAACTGGTGCTGCCCAGCCCGCGCCACGGCTTGCGCAAGATCATGGACCAGTGTGCCCTGGAGCGAGGCTTCAAGATCACCACCAGCGTGGAAGCCGACTCGTTTGGCGCGATGATCGACCTGGTACGCAATGGCTTCGGGTTTACCGCGCTGCCGCTGGCGTCTATCTATGCACATCTGAAGGAGGGCACGCTGTGTGCTGCCCCGTTGACCGACCCCACACCCATGCGCAAGCTGGTGCTGGTTTCGCCGGCGGACCGCCACGTCAGCCCGGCCACGCGGTATGTAGGGCAGACCTTCGTCGACATCGCCTCCGAGCTGGTCGAGCAAGGCATCTGGGCGGGGTACATGCTTTGAATCCAGCTATTCAATCACGGCATAACTGCTAGAGGGATGGTGGTCTGGCAGCCGTGTGGTAGAGCGCGTAGCGTGGTTTGGGACTAAAAGCCAGCGCCCTTGGCTGGCTTGAAAATAATAAATCCCCAAAGGTGCCTCATGCACATCCACAACAATAATGCTGCTGTCTCGCCTGATATCCGCAACCTGTCCAACCGCCAACGTATCCGCGCCATACTGGGTGCCTGCTCGGGCAACCTGGTGGAGTGGTACGACTTCTTTATCTACGCCTATACCTCCATTTACTTCGCCGCCCTGTTCTTCCCCCAGGGCGATCAGACCACGCAACTGCTGGCGACTGCCGGCATCTTCGCCGTCGGCTTCTTCATGCGCCCGCTGGGCGGGTGGATCTTCGGTTACCTCGCCGACACCCGTGGCCGCCGTTTCTCGATGATCATCTCGGTGTTCCTGATGTGTGGCGGGTCTTTAATGATCGCGGTGCTGCCGACCTATGAAAGCGTCGGCATGGCAGCGCCTGTGCTGCTGCTGATTGCCCGCCTGATGCAGGGGCTCTCGGTGGGTGCCGAATATGGAACCGGCGCCACCTACATCAGTGAGGTGTCTCGGCCAGGCAAGCGCTGCTTCTTTGGCTCGTTTCAGTACTTCACGATCATTGCCGGCCAGTTGCTGGCCTTGTTGACGGTGGTGGTGTTGCAGAACGTGCTGGCGCTGGAAGACTTGAAAGCCTGGGGCTGGCGAATCCCGTTCCTGATCGGTGCGGTGAGCGCGCTGGTGGTCGTCTACCTGCGCCGCTCGATGCTCGAAACCGCCCATGTGCAGGGCGAGAAGCATAAAGAAGCGGGCTCGATCAAAGCCTTGATGCAGCACAAGAAGGCCATTGTACTGACCCTGGCGATCACCGCCGGTTGCTCGCTGCACTTCTATACCTTCTCGACCTACATGCAGAAGTACCTGGTGGTATCCGCAGGGTTCGAGCCTTCCACCGTGAGCTTCATCATGACGGCGGCGCTGGTCGTGTTCATGTGCCTGCAACCGGTATTCGGCATGCTTGCCGACAAGATCGGCTCAAGGAACAGCATGATCGCCTTCGGTTTGCTTTCCAGTATTTTCATCGTGCCTTTGCTGTCCGGGTTGAAGAGCGTCAGCAACCCGTATGAAGCCTTTGCGTTGGTGATGGGCGGTTTGCTGATCGCGGCGTTCTACACCCCGGTGACCGGCGTGCTAAAGGCGGACCTGTACCCGGCGACTGTCCGCGCCTTGGGTGTGGGCTTACCGTATGCCTTGGGCAATGCGCTGTGTGGCGGTACCGCCGAGTATGTGGCGTTGATGCTGCGTGGGGCAGGGGTAGAGTCGGTCTTCTATTACTACGTGGCGGCGATGAGTGCGATCACGCTGTTGGCAGCAGTGCTCATGCCGGATCTGCGCAAGCACGGCTATCTGGATGGTACGGGCACGGTTGAGGGGAACACCGGATGGCGTGGTGGCCACACGTATTCGAACGCACGCTGAGTGAAGGCGGAGCGGCCCGGCGAGGCCGCTCTGCAAGCACTGGGTGATCAGAACCCTTCGAGGACAATCTTGCCGCGCGCCTTGCCGCTCTCGATCAGCGCATGGGCGCGCTTGAGGTTGCCCGCGTTGATCGCGCCGAAGTGCTCGCCGACCGTGGTCTTGATCACCCCTTCGTCGACCAGCGCCGAGACGCGCTCCAGCAGCTGATGCTGCTGGATCATGTCGTCGGTCTTGTACAGCGAGCGGGTGAACATCAACTCCCAGTGCAAGGACAGCGACTTGCGCTTGAGTGGCATCACATCCAGCTGCACCGGGTCATCGATCAATGCCAGCTTGCCTTGTGGGCGCAGCACTTCCACCAGTTGTGCAAGGTAAGTGTCGGTGTGCGTGAGGCTGATCACGTAATCCACCGGAGCCTGGTTGAGCTGTGCGAGCTGCAGCGGGATCGACACAGCGTGGTCGATTACATGGTGTGCACCCCGCTCGCTGACCCACTGCTGCGTTTCAGGGCGCGAGGCGGTGCCGATCACTGTCAACTGGGTGAGCTGCCGGGCCAGTTGCACCAGGATCGAGCCCACGCCACCGCCGGCACCGACAACCAGCAGGCTTTGCCCTTTGCCACCGTTCTGCTCGACGCCCAACCGGTCGAACAGCAGCTCCCAGGCAGTAATGGACGTCAGGGGCAAGGCGGCGGCGCTGGCGTAGTCCAGGCTGCGGGGCTTGTGGCCGACAATGCGCTCGTCGACCAACTGAAACTGGCTGTAGCTGCCAGGGCGGTCCATTGCGCCGGCATAGAACACTTCGTCGCCCGGTTGGAACAGCGACACCTCACTGCCCACCTCACGCACCACACCTGCGGCATCCCAGCCCAGCACCTGCGGCTGGTCGGCGTTGCGGCTGGCGCGGACTTTGGTATCGACGGGGTTGACGGCGATGGCCTTGACCTCGACCAGCAGGTCTCGAGGGCCTGGCGTGGGTTGCGGCAGGTCGGTGTCGAACAGGGAGTGGGGATCCTGAATGGGCAAACCGGCTTGGGTGTAGACAATGGCCTTCATTGGCGTGACCTCGATCAAGTGAAAGTGCTGTCAGGCTATCCGTATCGGAGGCGTACAAAAACCGGCGAGGCGAGGTAAGACTTTCACTGTTGCGATGAAAATCCAGGCGAATACCTGCGCCTCCCGGCAAAACCGATCAGCGGTTGTAGCGTGGCGCGAGCTGGCTGTTCGACAGCGTGCCGAGCAGCGCCTGCCGATTGGCCTCGTACGCCTGGTACGGGTTCAGGTCGTGCATCGACGGGATGGAAATCAGCACACCTTGGTCGAAGTCCTGAAGGGCGCCATCGACCAGATCGGCTGCCGACATGACGATCCCCGGGTCCAGGTTCTCCACCGGCAGGCCGCCGATCTGCCAGAAGTCGGTGGCGGTGGCGCCGGGCAATACCGCTTGAACCTTGATCCCTTCGCCGGCCAGCTCTTTGTGCAGCGACTGGGTGAACGCGGTGACATAGGCCTTGCTGGCGCCATACACGCCGTTGAGCAGCTCCGGTGCCAGGCTGACCACGGATGAGATGTTGATCACCGCACCTTGCTTGCGCTCGACAAAGCCCGGCACGGCCGCATAGGTCAGGCGAGTGAGGGCGGTGACGTTGAGGCTGATCATCTCGGCCATGCGCTCCACGTCGCTGTCCAGCAGGCCGGTGTGGGTGCCGATGCCGGCGTTGTTCACCAGCAGGCTGATGCTGGCGTCCTCGCGCAGTTTGCGCTCGACCCGCGCCAGGTCAGCCGCGTTGGCCAGGTCTGCCGGGAACACTTCGACGCTCTGCTGGGTTGCACGGGAAAGCTGGCTGGCAAGTGCATCGAGACGCTCACGGTTGCGCGCTACCAGCACCAGGTCATAACCGCGGCGCGCCAGGCGCTCTGCGAAGATTGCGCCGATACCGGTGGATGCGCCGGTGATCAGTGCAGTGCCTTTGTATTGCTGAGTCATGGCCGAGTTCCATTGGGTGGGTTGGGTTGCAGCCATCATGGGTGAAGTTGCGCATGTCTTAAATGACATATAGGGTATGGTTTCAAGACATCCACAAATGGAACCCAACCATGCACCGCGTCGGCTACCTGCTCACCGAGGGCTTCCAGGTCATGTCCCTGGCGACACAGACCGTGTTCGAGTTCGCCAATATCGTGGCAGGCGAGGAGCTCTACAGGATTCAGAATTTCTCCATGGCCGGAGGGACAATCCGCTCTTCACTGGGCATGCATATCGATACCCTGCCGTTGGGGGCGCCTGGGCTGGCGGACAGCTGGATGGTCACCGGCACGCTGACGCCGTTGACGCCGCCTGGCGATGACGTACTGCGCAGCGTAAGCGGTTTTGTCGATGCTGCGCGGCGTACGGCCGGCCTGTGCACCGGGTCCTTCGTGCTGGCCCAGGCGGGCGTGCTCGATGGCCGACGCGCGACGACGCACTGGGCTTATGCCAATGCGCTCAAACGCATGCACCCCGAGGTCAAGGTCGAAGATGACCGGATCTTCATTGTCGATGGCCCGGTGTGGACATCGGCGGGCATGACCGCCGCCCTGGACATGGCCCTGGCGATGGTGGAGAAGGACCTGGGGGCCGGGCTTGCACGCTCCATCGCGCACAAGATGGTGATGCACCAGCGTCGCTCCGGCGGGCAGTCGCAGCATTCGGAACTGCTTGCGCTGGCGCCCAAATCGGACCGCATCCAGAACACCCTCGATTACGCCCGTCAGCATTTGAACCGCCCGCTGGCCGTGGAAGAGCTGGCGCAGGTGGCCCACCTGAGCCCCCGGCAATTCACGCGGGTATTCACCGCGGAAACAGGACAGTCGCCGGCCAAGGCCGTCGAGAGCCTGCGCCTGGAAGCAGCACGATTGATGATCGAGCAGAGCCGGCACAACCTGGATACGGTGGCCAGGGAAACCGGGTTCAGAGACCGTCGGCATATGCGCGAGGTGTTCATGCGCGGGTTTGGCGTACCGCCGCAGGCCGTGCGCCGTGATGCGAGGCGTGTGGAATGAGTACCCGATTGCCTGCGTGGAGTACAAATGTGCTCCTGTCGTGCAAGCGTGATGTTGATAGACTGCAGACCACTTGAACAGGGCCATGGCGCCTGCGGAGACAGCGATGATTGAAACCGGCGACGTACTGCCTGATGCAACGCTTCACGAATACAGCAATGGCGAGGGGGAGTGCCCGATCGGCCCGAATGCGTTTTCGGTCCACGCGCGGTGCAAGGGTAAAAAGGTGGTGATCTTCGGTCTGCCGGGGGCATTCACGCCCACCTGTTCGCAGCGACATGTGCCGGGTTATGTGTCGGCGGCTCAAGACCTGTTCGAGGCAGGCATCGAGGAGATTCTCTGCCTCTCGGTCAACGATGCCTTCGTGATGAATGCCTGGGGCAATGCCCTGCAGGTGGCAGGGGCGGTCAGCATGATCGGCGACGGCAACGCTACCTTCACCCAGGCACTGGGCCTGGCCCAGGACTTGTCGGCGCGGGGTATGGGGCTGCGTTCACAGCGCTATGCCTTGCTGGTCGATGACTTGGTGGTCAGGCGTGTGGTGGTCGACGCCCCTGGGAAGTTCGAGGTGACGGATGCCCAGGCCATGCTTGCCTTCCTGCGCCAGGCTTGAAGCATGTTCGTTTCTTTCGATGGGCCCAAGGGCACCGGCAAAACCACACTGTTGGAGGCCGTTACCAAAGCCCTGAGGGCAGACAAGCACAAGGTGGTCCGGCTGTGCGAGCGAAACAACGACCCCGGCCGGGCCGAGACGATGGTGCTGGTCAACAAACTCGTCAGAAACCCTTCCCGAGCGCTTGAACTGGAGGTGTGTGAACGCCTGGCCGACAGCCGTGGCTGGATTTCCCGGAACGTGCTGCCCAAGCAGCCTGCGGGCTGCATCATGCTGATCGATCGCTGGTACCCGTCTGATGCCGCGTTTCGCCGGTTGGTCCCGTTTGCCGAGATTCTACGGTTGAACAAGGCGCGCAACGTGCGCGTGCCAGACCTGCACGTAGGGGTGGTCACCGCCCCTGAAATTTCATGGGCGAGGGCAGCGGCACGGACGGCCGGGCTGCGCAGTACGGTGCTGTTCAACCTCTCGGAGCAGGTCGCCAGTACCGAGGCGTTCGAGCGGGCAATTGCCGAAAACGGTTGGGTGTTGTGCCGTAATGAAGGCACGGTCGAAGCGGCGACGCTGCAGGTGGTTCAAGAGATCAATAAAGTGCTTGAAGGCCTTTAGACCAAGCCGGGGCAGCGCTGCGGCGTGCCCCTTATCGCGGGGTGTCAGGCGTCCAGCACCAGGCGTGCCCCGCGCGCGCCCGAGACACACGGGGTGATCCATTCCCCGCTGCTGCGCTGGGCCTCACTCAGGCACTCGTCACGGTGCTGCGGCTCGCCCTCGATGACCCGGCACAGGCACGCACCGCAAATCCCCATGCCGCACGAGACAGGTAACGCCACCCCAACCCGCGCGGCGGCCTGCACCAGGCTTTCGCCTGGTTGCACCTGCACCTCGCGACCGCTGCGTTGCAACACCAGCGCACAGTTGCTGTCAGCATTGGCTGGTGGTTCGGCAGGCTTGAAGTGCTCGCGGTACAACGCCGAAGCCGGCCAGCCCCGGGCGAGCGCGGCCTGCTCCGCGCACGCCATGAACCCCGCGGGCCCGCAACAATACAGGCTGGCCTGGTCCTGCCAGGCGGGCAGCAGGTCAGCCAGGCATGCGCTGATCTGGGCTGCATGCAGGCCGCTGAACACGTCGATGTGCGGGTGCTGGCGCTGGATCAGTGGCACCTGCCGCGCGTCGCGGGTGAAATACAGCAGGCGTACCGCGCGCCCCTGTGCCAGGCACTGGCGGTACATGGGTAACAGTGGCGTGATGCCGATACCGGCCGCCAGCAGCGTCACTGGGCCAGTGCCAGGTTGCACGGCGAACAGGTTGCGCGGCGCACCAACGTCAACCCGTGCTCCCAGCCGCAGGTGCTCGTGCAGCCAACGCGAACCCCCACGCGACGCCGGCTCGCGCTTGATGCCCAAGTACAGGTGGCCCTCCTCGGGCAGGCTGGCCAGCGAGTATTGGCGCACCATGCCGTTGCCCAGGCGCAGGTCGACATGGGCACCGGCGGCCCAACTGAAGGGCAGGTCGCCGCCGCCCGGTACGCCGAGCTCGACACCCAGCACGTCATCGGCTTCCAGGCGCAAGGCGCGTACTTGCAAGGGAGTCCAACTCATGCGCGCACCCCCGCTGCCCTTTGCAAACGCATCACGGCCTCACGGGCCTGGCTGCCCAGTTCGGCGAGGTCCAGGCCAGGTATTGCGTCGTTGTCCACGCTCAGGCGTCCGCCTACGAGCAATGCGCGCAATGTCGGCCGGCCACCGCCCACCACGGGCCCAATGCCCAGGTCATGCAGCCCGAAGTAGCGCGGCTGGTCGAGCCGATAGAGCGCCAGGTCCGCGGCCTTGCCTACTTCGAGCGTGCCCAGTGCGTCCAACCCCAGCACCTGGGCGCCACCGGCAGTGCCCCAGCGCACCACGTCTTCCACGCACGCGACATGGGCACCGCCCTCGAACCTGCCGCCGGCATGGCCCGGCAAGGCCCGCTCGCCGGCCTTGGCCCGCTGCATCAACCAGGCGGCGTGAGTTTCGCTGATCATGTCGCAGGCTTCATTGGACGCTGCCCCGTCCACGCCGATCGAAATCGGCATGCCGGCCGCTTCCATGGCAATGATGTCGGCGATGCCGCTGCCCAGCCGGCCGTTGCTCTGCGGGCAGTGGGCAATGCCGGTGCCGGTAGCACCCAACAGCTGGATTTCCTCGGGGCAGAGTTTGACCAGGTGCGCGAACCACACGTCCGCGCCAACCCACTCGTGCTCCGCGCAGAAGGCCACGGGGGAGAGGTTGTGGCAACGCTGGACCTCGTTCTGGTACTCCACCGTTTCACTCAGGTGGCTGTGCAGGCGGATACCCATCCTGCGCGCGGCCCGGGCGGTTTCGCGCAGGTGCTCGCGGGGCATCGAGTAAGGCGGGCTGGTCGGCGCCATGACCACCCGGCGCCAGGCGTCGGCGGCGGGGTCATGGTAGGTGCGCACCAGCCGCTCGACGTCACTCACGTACTGATCGAGGGTTTCTGGCCCCGCGCTTGTGGCGCCTTCGGCCTGGCGCACTTGGGTCGCGCCGCCTCGGCACAGGACGAAACGCAGGCCTAGCCGCTCAGCCTCCTCGAACAGGATCTGCGCACTGTCGAAGGCCATGCCTGGCAGGTACAGGTAATGATGGTCGGCGACCGTGCTGCAGCCGGAGCGGGCCAGCTCCACGAGGCCGATACGCGCAGCCAGGCGGAAGCTATGTTCATCGAACAGGCCGCGGTAGCGGTAGGGCACTGCGCCCAGCCAAGCCCCCAGGCTCTGGTCGATCCCTGCCGGGATACCCTTGAGCAGTGACTGGAACAGGTGATGGTGGGTGTTCACCCAACCCGGGTAGACCACGCAATCGGTGGCGTCGAGTACCTGCTCGCCTGGCAGCGGTTGCAGGGCGCCGAGTGCCGCGATGCGCCCCTGGCTGATACGGATGTCCGGCCCGGCATGGCGCGCTGTCTCGCCACGTAGCCCGGTAAGAATGGCGCTGGCGTTGCGGACCAGCCAACTGTCGGCATGCTTCATGTGCGGCTCCCAGGGCTTAGCCCAATTCACTTTCGTGCCAGTGGCGCAGGCTGATACGTGCCAGCAGGGCCATCAGGCTGAACAACATGACGCCGGTCAGGGCAATCAGCACCAAGGCGGCGAACAGCCGGGGGATATTGAGTTGAAAGCCCGCTTGCAGGATCTGGTACGCCAGCCCCGCACCGGTGCCGCCGGTGCCGGCCACGAACTCCGCCACCACGGCGCCGATCAACGCCAGCCCGCTGGCAATCCGCAGGCCCGCGAAGAAGCACGGCAAGGCACTGGGGATGCGCAGGCGCAACAGCACCTGCCAGCGGCTGGCGCGGTTGAGGCGGAACAAGTTGAGCAGGCCGGGGTTGACGCTACGCAGGCCCAGCACCGTGTTGGCGATGATCGGGAACACCGCGACCAGCGTGGCGCAGATCACCAGCGCCAAGGTGGTGTCGCTGCACCAGATGATGATCAGCGGGGCGATCGCCACCACCGGCGTCACCTGCAGCAGAATCGCGTAGGGGAACAGGCTGGCTTCGACCACCCGGCTCTGCACGAACACGAATGCCGCCAGCGTGCCGATGACCACCGCCAGGGCGAACGACAGGAAGGTGATCTTCAAGGTCATCCACAGCGCGCCGAGCAGCATCGGGCCGTCGCTGATCAGCGTGCGGCCGATGTCGGCCGGGGATGGCACCAAGTAGGCCGGTACCTGCCAGGCGCTGCACGCCAGTTGCCAGAGGCCCAGCAGCACGGTGCCGACCAGCAAGGGCGAGGCGATGCGCAGCACGGCGGGGTTGCGTAACCAAGGAGCAGAGGTTCGGCTCATTCAGGGGCCCTCAAGCAGGTTCGCCGTTGGCTTTGGCCAGCAGCTGGGACAGGTAAGCGCATTGCGCAATGAACGCCGGGGAGGTGCGGTAGGCCTCGTCGCGTACCAGGGGGCCGTCGATGGCGACATCGGCCATCACCCGGCCGGGGCGCGCGCCCATCACCACCACCCGTGACGACAGGTACACCGCCTCGAAAATGCTGTGGGTGACGAACACCACCGTCAGGTCGCGCTCGGCCCAGAGCTGGCGCAGGTCGCTGTCGAGCTTGTTGCGGGTGAACTCATCCAGCGCGCCGAAGGGTTCGTCCATCAGCAGCAGGTTGGGTTCGGTGGCCAACGCCCGGGCAATCGATGCGCGCATCTGCATGCCGCCAGACAATTCGCGCGGGTAGACCTCGCCGAACGCACCCAGGCCGACCTGCTCCAGTGCGGCCTGTACCTTGGCCTGGCTCTGAGCTTTGGGCACTCCCGCCAGGTCCAGCGGCAGGCGCACGTTGTCCTGCACCTTGGCCCAGGGCATCAGTGTGGCTTCCTGGAACACCATTGCCAGGCTGCGGCCAGCGCTGGCCGCGCGACGGTCGCTGCCTGGGGCGTCCTTGCCCCACCAGCGCACGTGGCCGGCGGTGGGTTGTTCGAGGCCGGCGAACATTTTCAACAAAGTGCTTTTGCCGCAGCCAGAGGGGCCCAGCAACGAAACGAACTCGCCGCGCTGGACCGCCAGCTTGACGCGGCTCAGGGCTTGGGTGCCGTTGTTGTAGGTCTTTTCGACCTGGTTGGCGAACAACGGCGTATCGGCACCCACGGCGTCGGCATTGGGCGGTGGTTGCAGCTGGGCGCGGGCTTTGGACAGGGTCTGCATCAACATGGCGCTCTCCCCAAGGGCAATGAGCGGTTGTGTATGCCCCGGCGCACCGGGGCGCTGAACAGGCGGTCAGTGGCTGGCGAACACTTCGCTTTCGCCATGGGCTTCGAGCAAACCCAGCAATTGCCGGCGGATCACCAGGCCGGGCTTGTCCGAGGGCATGTGCAGCTCGACGCGCCGGCGGGTATCGACGCAGGCGTCGGGGTCGGTGGCCTCGAGGATGTCACGGTCTTCGGCGGTGATTGCGGCGTCCCAGTCGATCAGCGCCTGGGCCGAGCACTGTGCTTCGCTGTCATTGCGGTACAGCCACTGCACCAGCATCAGCCGGCCGTCATCGATCGGCGTGGCGCAGTTGTAGATGATGTGGTGGATGCCGCTGTCGGGGTACATACAGCCAAAACGCCGGGAGAACGGCAGATAATAGCGGTTGACCAGGTGGCGCTCGGTGATCGGTGCGCGGGTACCGGTGATGGCGAAGCTTGCTTCGGGGTTGCGGATGGGCACGCGGGTTTCGGCCTCGAAGCCGTAATCGGTTTCGCGAAATTCGTAGCTGGCCGGTTGCGGCTGGTCGAACAGGCCGAAATTGGCCTTGTGCACAAAAGAAAAATGCGAGTTGTCGAACGAATTTTCCATGACCCGCAGCGGGCTGGTTTTCCACTCTTCGTAGAACTGGAAGATGCGCCGGTAACCGGGGGCGTCGTCTTCCGGGAAGTCGGGGATCGGCTGCAGCGGGTCGTCCAGCGCGACCCAGGCGTAGCCGTAGCGCGCCTGGCAGTGATAGGCCTTGACCGCGGCGCCCGGCGGGATGGCACCGGTCGGGTTCTGCGGGATTTTCACGCAGGTGCCGCTGCAGTCGTATTCCCAGCCGTGGTAGCCACAAGCGATGTTACCGTCTTCGCTGACAAAGCCTTTGGACAGTTTTGCGGTGCGGTGGCAGCAGCGGTCGCGCATTGCAACCGGGGTGCCGTCGGGGCGTTTCCACACTACCAGGGCTTCACCGAGCAACGTGAATGGCTTGGGCCCATCGTCCAGCGCAGTCATGGGCAGCAGGGCGTACCAGAAGCGGCGCAATACAGGTTGTTTGGTGACCAACATGTGCAGTTTCCTCACGGCTAGAAGCGGTTTTATAGGGTCAGCGGCTGGCGGCCTGGGCAGTGCCGGGCAGTACACTCAGGCCCTGCACGAACCGGGTGGTGTAGGCTTTTTGCCAGGGAGCGTCGGCACCCAGCAGGCCAGCCTGAACCATGAAATCGCGCGTCGCTTGCCAGCGGGCGTCGTTCATCGTGCCGATGCCTCGGGTGGCTGCATCGCCGCCGGTCACCAGCTGGTACTGCTTGAGGGTGGAGACGCCCCAGGCCAGCAGTTCATCGCTCATGGTGGGGTTGTCGCGCTTGATCAGCGCGTTGCCTGCGGCCGGGTTGTCCAGGTAGCGCTTCCAGCCCTCCAGCGAAGCGCGGACGAACCTTGCAACACGCTCGGGATGTTGCTCGATGACATCCTGGCGGGTGACCACGGTAGAGCCGTAGGGCGGGTAGCCGGCATCGGCGAACAGGAAGAAGTTGGGCTTCTGGCCGGCCTTGATGGCCTGGAACAGTTCCGAACTGGCGTAGGCCTGTTGGGTGGTGTCGGCGCCCGCGAGGAACGGCTGCAGGTTGAAGGTATACGGCCGCGCCTGGTTGTCCTCGAGCTGGTACTTGCCCTTGAGCCACGGCCACCAGGTTTGTTGGCCGGAGGTGGACACCAGCACCTGCTTGTTTTTCAGGCCGTCCAGGCCGTTGACATCGGTGTGCGTCATCAAGCCCTGCGGGTCACCCTGGAACGGCGCGGCCACTGCGACCACCGGCAGCCCTTGCTCCACACTCTTGAGGATCTGCAGGTCGTAGTTGACGATGAAGTCGGCCTGCTTGCTGACCAACAGCTGCATGCCATTGACCTGCGGGCCGCCCATGCGGATGGTGACCTCCAGGCCTTCCTTTTCGTACAAACCCTCGGCCACGGCCTGGTAGAAGCCGCCTTGTTCAGCCTGGGCGTACCAGGAGGTCAGCAACACGACCTTGTCGTTCGCCTGCGCTACAGGGGCGCTGCCGAGCATTGCGGGGAGCACCGCTGCCGCCAACAGCGAGCGAAGTGGGTAAGTCAAAGCAAAGCGGTTTTTCATGATTGTTCTCCACCTCGATTCGAAATCCGCTGGGTGCGTTTGAGCACGTCAGCGACAGGACCGAGCGGTGAGAGAACGGGGCAGGAGAAAGGGCGCACAACCCGCGAGGATCTGCCACTGCTCTCTTGCCCAGGGCCGACAGGCCGCGTGCAAACATCCGCTCGGATGTACGCCCGATCAAAGGCGCAAGAGCAATGCCCCATGCCATGTCTGGCACTGACCGCTTCTACTCGGTGGTGGACAAAGCCAGAAGCGTGCCAATTTCACAATTGCCCCAACGCCGGCACGGCGAGGCCTGTGTGGGGCGAGCAAGGGCAGGGCAGTGAACCGGGAAGGTGCAAAGGTGCGATGGCTGGCGCTAATTGAGTGCGCAATATGGTTGCAGCATGGTGTTCATTTACTGGTTCGATTGGCCACAATATATGCGGGGTAATGTATTCGATCAGTTGGCACGCGCCCTGCTAGGGCTTAGCCGAGTAGAAGCGGTCAGTGCCAGACATGGCATGGGACATTGCTCTGGCGGCATCACGCCGCACACCCGGCAAGGGTGGCGCCATGATTTGCATCGTGGCCAGAGGAGAGGTCTGTCCGCTGGATCCCTTGCTGGTGAATTTCACCGACCTCGACCCACAAGGGATGCACATGAAACTCGACCCATTTGCCTGGCTGTGCCACAGCCTCCTGCCACTCTGTGCCCTGGCCAGCGCCGGTGCGCAGGCCGGCCCACTGATGTGGAGCGACAACAGCCTCAGCTACCTGTACGGCCACAACTACAAAGTCGACGGTACCGGCAACGATATCCAGCAGACCGTAACTTTCGAACACGCCAGCGGATGGATCTGGGGCGATGTGTTTCTGTTCGTCGACAACAAATGGTCGAACGGGTTGTCCGGCAATGACGGGCATACCTACTACGGTGAGTTCTCCCCACGCTTGTCGCTGGGCAAGATCAGCGGGCAGAACATGCGCTTTGGCATCGTCAAGGATGTGTTGATCGCAGCCACCTACGAGCGCGGGGAGGGGCGCAACCGCAAATACCTGTTGGGGCCTGCTGTGGACCTCGTGATCCCCGGCTTCGATCGCTTCTCGCTCAATACCTACTACCGCAAGCCCGACGGGATTACCGGAAAAGCCTCGGGGCAATGGCAGATCAACCCGACCTGGGCCATGACCTTCCCGCTGGGGCGTTCGGACATCCTGTTTGACGGCTACCTGGAGTGGTATGTCAATGATGTAGGCCGCAAGGGCACGTCGAACTACGTGGCCAAGAGTTTCCACTTCAACCCACAGGTCAAGTACGACGTGGGCAAGGCATTGGGGCACTCACCCAAGCGGTTTTACGCCGGGATCGAGTGGGATTACTGGTCGGACAAGTATGGGATCGAAGACAGCCATGGCTTCCCGACCGATCAGAATGCGGTGAGCGTGTTGCTCAAGGCGCATTTTTGAGAAGTGTTCGATTATCGAGCAAAACCCCACCTTGAGCATTAAACCTTCTGCCGTCGGTGCCGAACGTAATGGGTAGTACATTCCATTGCCACCCGGATGCGTCGCCATGTCTCTGCGCCACCTCAACATCGCCACCCGCTCATACCTGAGCTTCAGCCTGATCGCCGCCCTGGTGGTGGTGCTCGGGCTGTTTTCCATCGACAAGATCTCCAGCATGCGCGAAGCCGTGGTGTACACCGAGCAGGTGACCAACGTCGGCACGCGCTACCTGGGCGAGGTGCGCAGCCACATGCTTGGGCTGCGCATCATCACCCTGCGCATGGCCATTGCCCGCGACCCTGCGCAGCTGGCACCCACCCTGGCCCGCCTGGAAGTGCTCAAGGGCCTGCTAGACAAGGGTGTCGAGGGCTATGGCGCGGTAGTACCGACAGCGGGCAAGCCGATTTTTGCCGAAATGCAGCAGCTGATCGGGGAGTACCGCGTGCTGCTCGATCAATACAAGGGGCTGTCTGATCGAAACCAGGTCGCGCAGATGCAGGCGATGCTCAGCGGCGCAATGCAGGATATCTCCAACCGTATCGGCGAGCTCTACGACAACCTGGTCAAGTTCAGCAGCGACACTGCCGAACAGCACACCGCCCAGGCCCGTGCCGACTACCAGCGTGCGCTGTACCTCACCTTCAGCGTCATCGGCCTGGTGCTGGTACTGACGATCGGCCTTGCTTGGCTGCTGACCCGCAGTATCGTCAGCCCGCTGCGCGAAGCCATTGGCGTGGCGCAGAACATTGCCGACGGCGATCTTTCCCACACCGTGCATGCCACCGGCCGTGACGAGGCGACCCAACTGATGCATGCCCTGGCGGCGATGCAGGCAAGCCTCAAGGACGCCCTACGGCTGATCGGCGATTCTTCCCACCAGCTGGCAGCCGCCAGCGAACAGATGTCGGCGATTACCCAGCAGACCTCCCGCGACCTCAACCGGCAAAGCGACGAGATCCAGCAGGCCGCCACGGCCGTGACTGAGATGAGCGTCGCGGTGGAGGAGGTGGCGCGCAACACCGTCAGCACCTCGGAAGTTTCCCGCCAGTCGGAGGACGCCGCACGTCGCGGGCGTGAGCGAGTGGGTGAGGCAATCAGCTCGATCAGCAAGATGAGTGACGATGTGCATGAAGCGTCGCGGCAGATCGAAGCGTTGTCGGTGCAATCCCAGCAGGTTGGCAAGGTGCTCGACGTGATTGGCGCAATTGCCGGGCAGACCAACCTACTGGCACTCAATGCCGCGATCGAGGCGGCGAGGGCGGGTGAGGCGGGGCGTGGCTTTGCCGTGGTGGCGGATGAAGTCCGGGCACTGGCGGCGCGTACCCAGAGCTCGACACTGGAGATTGAGGAGATGGTCAATGCCATCCGTAGCGGCACCGCGCGGGTGGTGGAATCGATGCAGAGCAATAGCCAGCAGGTGGGCCATACCTTGAAGGTGGCCGAACTGGCGGGGCAGGCCCTGGATGAAATCAGCAGCGGCGCGACCACGATCCACGAGCGCAACCTGGTGGTGGCCAGTGCCACCGAAGAGCAGGCCCAGGTGGCGCGGGAAGTCGACCGCAACCTGCTGAACATCCGCGACCTGGCGGTGCAGACTTCTGACGGCGCGGACCAGATCAGCGCGGCCAGCCAGGAGCTGGCCAGCTTGTCGATTGGCTTGAACGGGATGATGAAGCGGTTTCGGCTCTGAGCCACCGTTACCGGCGGTGGCCCCGGTAACCTGCCCGTATGGCCTGTCATATGCGAATATACGGGCAGGTGCAATGACGAGATAGATCATGGATCGCGAGAGCCTGGGTACTTCCAGCCATACCGGCGAGTCTGCGGCGCAGCCCGAAGACAGGGCGTTCCCCGCCAATGCCGCCGAGCGATTGCAGCTGGCCCTCGATGCCGGCGCCATCATCGGCACCTGGGTATGGGACATTCCCAATGACCAGGTCACGGCGGACGAGCGCTTTGCGCGGTCCTTCGGCCTGCCAGCGGACAAGTGCCTGGCAGGGATAGCGATCGAGGAAGCGTTTTCATCGATTCACGAGGACGACCGCGAGCGTGTCTGGTCGGACATTCAGCAGGCCATGGGCCGCGGTGGTGCCTTCCGCTGCGAGTATCGGGTCCGCCAGCATGATGGCTGCTACCGATGGGTCGAGGCCAATGGCCGCGCGGAGCTGAACGGCGAAGGGGTGGCGGTGCGCTTCCCGGGGGTACTCATGGACATCGAGTCGCGGCGCTCGGCCGAGGCCGAGCGCGACCGCATGTCTGCCTTGCTGCGCACCTTCACTGCGGCGGTTCCCGGCGTCGTCTACGCCAAGGACCTTGAAGGGCGGATGCTGGTGGCCAACGACGGTGCCACTCGGCTGATCGGCAAGCCGCCGCATTTCTATCTCGGTAAAACCGATGTGGAATTCCTCGAAGACAAGGCACAGGCTCGCCAGGTGATGGCGACGGACCGGCGCATCATGCGCGGCGGCCAGGCGGTACAGATCGAAGAACGCGTGGACATGCCGGACGGCTCGGCGACCTACTGGCTCTCCATCAAGGCACCGCTGCTCAGCGATACGGGCGAAGTGGTCGGGCTGATCGGCTCATCGATCGACGTGACGGCCCGTAAAGATGCCGAAACGCAGCTGCTTGAGTTGAACCGCACCCTGGAGGCCCGGATCGAAGAGGCGGTCGCCGAGCGCGAAGCCGCCCAGGCGGCACTGCGCCAGGCGCAAAAAATGGAGGCCGTGGGCCAGTTGACCGGTGGCATTGCACACGATTTCAACAACCTGTTGGCGGGCATTACCGGCAGCCTGGACTTGATCAAGCTGCGCCTGAAGCAAGGCCGCGTCGCGGATGTGGAGCGCTACCTGTCGGTGGCGCAGGGTGCCGCGCAGCGGGCGGCATCTTTGACCCACAGACTGCTGGCGTTTTCACGGCGCCAGACATTGTTGCCAGAGCACACGGACGTAAACCGTCTGATCAGCGACATGGAAGAGCTGATCCGCCGTACCGTCGGCCCCTCCATCAACTTGCGGGTGGCGTTGAATGCACAGTCCAGTACCTGCCTGGTCGACCCTGCGCAGGTGGAGAATGCATTGCTCAACCTGTGTATCAATGCGCGCGATGCCGCTGGCAGCGACATCACCATCAGTACGTGCAATGAGGTACTTCAGCTGGGGCCGGAGCTGGATGCCGAGCTGACACCCGGAACATTCCTCACCATCTGCGTGGCCGACAATGGTATCGGCATGAGCGCCGACACGCTGTCCAGGGCGTTCGAGCCCTTCTTCACGACAAAACCGGTGGGTGCAGGAACCGGCCTGGGCTTGTCGATGATCTACGGGTTTGCCAAACAGTCCGGCGGGCAGGTAAAGATCAGGTCGCAGGAGGGGGCGGGCACTCGCGTTTATCTCCAGCTGCCCGGCCACACGGCCCAGGCCGAGGGTGCGCAACGTATAGAAACCCCAGCCAAGGCACCTGCAGCGTTGGCGGGAGAAACGGTGCTGGTTGTCGATGACGAGCCGTCCGTGCGCATGTTCGTCAGCGAAACACTGGGGAGCTGCGGGTATGTCGTCATTGAGGCTGCTGACAGCCTCGCCGGCCTGCAGCTATTGCGTTCAGATACCCGCATCGACCTGCTGGTAACGGACATCGGCCTGCCTGGTGGCATCGACGGCCGGCAGATGGCACAGGCTGCGCGTATATCCAGGCCAGGCTTGCCGGTGCTGTTCATGACCGGCTACGTGCAGCCGCATGTGCTGGGCGAGGCGCCCCTGGACGCCGACACTGCCGTGCTCACCAAGCCGTTCGCGCTCGAAGCACTGACGTTGAATGTCAGTACATTGCTTGGGCAACGCAAGCACAGCTAGGCAAGAAACGCCGACAAGGGTGGGCGATCAGCGTGCTTGTCCTGCTGGATGTCGTTGTAGACAGCCAGGCTGCACACCGCGACCAGGCCGGCACTGGCGAGCAGGATGTCGCCCAGTAGCATGCCTGCGACCAGGACCAGCGCGCTGATGCGAAAGAGGGTGGTCATGACTGCCTCCGATGCAGATTGGGTTCCCAGCCGTGACCATAACCCGCCCAGTGCAATTGCGCAGCCACGTGCACGTCTGCTGGCAGGGTTTGCCTGTGAAATGGCAGAACGGGCCTCTGTAACAGGCGCCAACGGGGCGAGTTGGCGGTATCCTGAAGTCACGCTCACTCGGGACCCAGATCATGCGCAGGTCGATGCTGTTGCTCGCATTCACGGCCGTTGCCGGTTGTCAGGCGCCCCTGCCAACCGCCAACCCACAGATGGCTTGGGTCGATCTCTCGGTGCCATTCCCCAATGACAGATTATTGATGGCCGAACGCCTGGATCAGGAACGTTTGCGGGACGGGCGCTTTTTCCAGGTCAGCCCGGGTAGCCATGTATTGCTCGTGCGCTTCGACTATGAAGTGGGCGGTGGCGCAGGCACGAGCTTGATGGGCGGCACCACGGTTCGCCAGTGCTATCTGAGCGTTCCCTACGCGCATTTCAAGGCGGGCGAGCGTTACTTGCTGGAGGCGCGGTCGATGGCGCTGACACCCGAAGCGCGCTTGTACGATGCCAAGCGCGAGGTGGTGGCAGAGGTCAGCGAATTCTATTGCCTGTGATCATCGCTGCCGGCGTGTCAGCGTCGAGCTTTGCGCTGGTAGCGCGACACGGCGATCTGCACGGCGGCTGCCACCAGGCAAAGCAAGCCGATCTTCCAGCTGCCTTGCAGCCCGAAGTGCTCGGCTGCTTTTCCGGCGAGGATCACGCTGATGAAGATGGCGAAAGGCAGGATCAATTTGTTCATTGGGGCTTCCAGCGGTCAACGATAAAGGGCGTGAGGGGCTGTCCAAGACAGGGCTAGGTTGCTGCCAGCAGCCTTTCCAGTTGCCTGAGCTCCCAGGTACTCATCAGCTCGATCGGGTCGGTACCGAAGCGCTGGCCCGAGTCCAGGACGTAGGCCCGGCCATCCGGCGCGTAGCAACTGGCGCAGTAATCCAGGGCGTCGCAAGCCTTGCAGAAGGTCAGCACCCAACCGTCAACCTCCACAGTCATTTGCCCGGCATTTAGCTGCGCCCAGCTGTGTTCGCTCAGGCGGCGCATGGTGCGGGTGCCCAGGGCGATATCGCGCAGGACCTGGTAGGTTTCACGTGTGGGCAAGCGATTGAGGGACAAATTTGATTTCCGCGGTATGGTACGGCGCCCGGCAGGGTACATGACTATGATCCCGACAGCTACGCAGGCTATCACGCGATGCTCGGGCCAAATGCCACAAAAAGGAATGCCATGAATCCCTATCTAGAAGAAGTCCTCGAGCTGCATGTGTTGATCGAGGCGTTGTTCGCCAGAGGCGAGGGCACCGTTGCTGCGATGGTTGAACGGTTTCATCCCGATTTCTCGATGGTGACGCCCACCGGCATTCAGGTGGGCCTGACGGATGTGGGAACACTGTTCACTCAACGAGCGGGGGCGCAGCCAGGGTTGAAAATCGAGCTTGCCGAGCTGGAAACGCTCGCCCAGTGGCCAGAGGGGGCATTGGTGCGTTATCACGAAATACATCGAACTCCGGGCCAGGCTGCAAAGACGCGCATTTCGACTGCATTGTTCAGCCATCTGGATGACCGCGTTGTATGGCGCCATCTTCACGAAACCTGGGCTGCCGACTTGGCCAATCGTTCATGAATAAACTCGACGGCTGCTCGAATCTTGGGGATCGCGTACCGGGCCTGCAGGTAGAGCATGTAGATGCCGATCTGATCGCTTCGTGAAATGGAAAGAGGCTGCTCAAGCGTCACGGCTACCAACTCACCCCGTTCCAGGTACTGCCGCAGGCTCCATTCCGGTAGCAGCACCATCCCGCGATGCCGGCAGGCAAGCATGAGAAGGCTGGCGCCGTCATTACTGATAAACGCCGGCTTTACATCGGGGCTTATCCAGTTTTTGCCATCGAAACCAAGCCACTTGAGTACGTTGCTCGGGCCGCGGTACAAGAGCGCCGAATGGCCGGTCAAATCAGTCAGTGATCTTGGGGTTCCATGGTTCGCCAGATAGAGGGGGGATGCAGCCAGGATGAACCGATTCGGATCGAGCCGACGCGCTACAACGCGGTTTTCAGGCTGGGCACCGCCACGGATGGTGATATCGAACTGATCACCGCCCAGGTCGACCAATTCGTCGCTCAAGTGCACATCGAGGAGGATGTCCGGGTATTGCTCGCTGAAGGCTTGCATCACTGGCATCAGCATTATCCGGCCGTAACCTGCCATGCAGCTGATCCTAAGCGTGCCGCTTGGTTTGTTGCCACGGGCCGTCAAAAGCGCTTCCGCAGCGTTAAGCTGAGCCATGCCGACTCGAACCTGTTGCAGGTACAGTTCACCTGCTTCGGTGAGCCTGACCGTTCGGGTGGTTCTATGGAGCAGCTGCGCCCCAAGTGACGCCTCGAGCTCGGACACCCGCCTGGAAATGGACGAGGCGGGCACGTCAAAAGCTTTCGCCGCCTCGGTAAAACTCAGCGTCTCGGCGACCTTGAGGAAGTAATTCAGGGCACGCAGTTTGTCCATCGAATAGTCCTCGCGACCACTATTGCCAAAAAGACAAAACATTTTACCTATTACGATGATTTCTGGTTTCAGGATTTCTTCTTAGCCTTCACCCACCATGAATGCGAGGAACTGACCCATGCAAACCAAGCTACAAGCCCGATACGATCATCGTGGGGCTGTCCCAGAAGCCGTGATTGAAGCTGTACCGTTCGAGGTCCCTGCACTCCAGCCGGGGCAGGTCCTGATCGAAGTGATGGCAGCGCCCATCAATCCCAGCGATGTGCTCACGCTCACGGGCCAGTACGGTTCGTTGCCGCCACTGCCTGCTGTCGGGGGCAATGAAGGTGTCGGCCGTGTGATTGCACTGGGGCCGGATACCAACAGCATCGCGGTCGGCCAGGTGGTGCTTTTGCCCGTGGGCTCGGGCACCTGGACCACGCACATGGTCGCCGAGGCTGCGCGGCTGATCTCGTTACCGGATGTCGCCGATTACGCCCAGCTTTCAATGCTCGCCGTCAATCCGCCGACCGCTGCGCTGTTGTTGAGTGATTTCGTGCAGCTGCAGGCAGGCGACTGGATCATCCAGAACGCCGCAAACTCAGCTGTCGGCAGCTATGTGATCCAGCTAGCGGCATTGCGCGGGATCCGTACCATCAACGTGGTACGGCGCGAGTCTGCAGTGGCTGGCGTCGCCACGCTGGGGGGTGAGGTTGTGCTGGTTGACGGCGATGATCTGGCCGCCCGGGTCAAAGCGGCGACCGAAGGCGCTCCCATCAAACTGGCGATAGATGCCGTGGGTGGAGCCTCAACCCGGCGCCTGACGTCGACGCTGGCTGAAAGCGCCATGGTGGTGACGTACGGCGCGTTGAGTGGGGCGCCGTCCGAACTTTCCGCGAGAGACCTGGTGTTCAATGACATCACCGCCAAAGGGTTTTGGCTCGCTCGCTGGTTCCGCACCACCAGCCCAGCCAGACAGCTCAAGCTGTTTGCAGAGTTGGCAGGCTTGGTAGCCGAAGGGAAACTCAGTGCTCCCATCGAAGCCACTTACGATCTCTCGCGTATCAAAGATGCTGTTGCAGCCGCTGCAAAAGGCGAGCGGGGCGGCAAGATTCTGCTCGTGCCGAATCATTCCTGAAGGCATCAGCAAACACCGGAACGCAGGGCAGGGGGCTGGTATTCGAAAAGGGTATCGCTGCTGACCGGTGTTTTGCCGTACTCCGGGCGCGAAATGAGCTATGCCTAAATCGTTAGTCCCAATGTGCAATGCGGAGGTCAACGATGAAAAGCCTTCCAGAAGAGCTCGACGCCTATCAGTACGAAATCCAGCAGGACAATCACTTTCATGCAATCAGCTGCATGACAGAACTGCTCACAGAGTGCAGGCAAGGATTGCCCGATTCGCTGTGGCAGGCCCTCATAGTGGCCAATTGCCGACAGCATCCGATTTTCCAGACGTTGCAAGAGGATCCCTACACGCGGCGTGCTTTCGAAAAGCCTCGTGGGTACGCCGGCGATGCCGAGATGCTCGACTATACGCCGTGTACTCATCGCGCCAGTTTGTGGACGCAAAAATTTCGCGTTTTATCGACGCTCTGAAAGTACAGGTCGGTGGTCAACTGTCTGCCATCACAGCGGAGCTGGTTAAGTAAGATCCTGGATAACCGATGTACCACGCTGAGAACCACTGATGTATACAACAATCTGGATGGCCGATACCATTGTTGTCAATGGACGCCTGTGGCGATGCTCACATCCCGCGTTCGTGATAAACGCGTGACCGGCGTGCAACTTCATGTGGGAGAGCTGGATGTGGCGAAATAGCCCCCCGGTCAGCAGACCTTCTTCGCCCCAGCCAAACTGAACGGCCTCATCACGCAAGCGGAGCGCGCAGATCTAAAAGTTCAGAGGCATGAGGATGAAAGCCAGGAGGGCCAAAGCTCGCGACAACCGCCCCCAAAGGGGCATTTCCAAAAGATTTAAGTACACTATCTGCGTTAACTCGTCACTGGCTAGGCTGTTGCTGGACTGGCGGTGGCGCTTCGCTTTTTCACTCGCTCACGGTTTTGGTTGCCCCACTCGCAGAGCGGAGCAAGCGCCTGCACAAGCGTTTCGCCAAAGGCAGTGAGTGAGTAATCTACCATCGGCGGCACACGCTGATGGTCGCGGCGCACGAGAACATCCATCGCAACCAATTCGCGCAGCTGTTGGATCAAAACTTTTTCGCTGATGCCCCCAACACTTCGCTTCACCTCAGCAAACCGCTTCGGTTCGCCTTGAACGTGGAAAAGGATCAGCGGCTTCCACTTTCCACCTATGATGCTCAACGAGACGTCCAAACCACAGGGCGTTTCCAGCCTATCCATAATA
>Ga0213823_1000668_pt1 | contig 25823 bp, 20 predicted proteins | sample MC6MC0907MG_FD_179887 | JGI IMG/M metagenome (GOLD analysis project Ga0213823, IMG submission 179887) | Enriched soil aggregate microbial communities from Iowa State University, Ames, United States - MC6-MC0907-MG | ecosystem: Environmental > Terrestrial > Soil > Unclassified | place: USA: Iowa...
GCAGCTCCCGGGCCATCACCCAACTGATCCTCAACCTGGTGGAAGGCACGCCGATCCGCCTGTTCGACGGTGGCGAGCAGAAGCGTTGCTTCACCGACATCGCCGACGGCATCGAAGCCCTGGCGCGCATCGTCGACAACGAAAACGATGTGTGCAACGGCCAGATCATCAACATCGGCAACCCGGACAACGAAGCCAGCATCCGCCAGTTGGGCGAAGAGCTGCTGCGTCAGTTCGAGGCCCATCCGCTGCGTGGCAACTTCCCGCCGTTCGCCGGTTTCCGCGAGGTCGAGAGCAAATCCTTCTACGGTGCCGGTTACCAGGACGTGGAACACCGCAAGCCGAGCATCGCCAACGCCAAGCGCCTGCTGAACTGGGAGCCGACCGTCGAGATGAAGGAAACCATCGGCAACACGCTGGACTTCTTCTTGCGCGAGGCCATGCTCGAAATCGCGGAGCCCTCTAAAGAAGAAGCATGCTGATGCAGGCAGGTCTGCGAATCGATGTCGACACCTATCGCGGCACCCGTGAGGGGGTGCCGCGGTTGCTGGAGCTGCTCGACGAGGCCGGGATCAAGGCCACCTTCTTCTTCAGCGTCGGCCCGGACAACATGGGGCGCCACCTGTGGCGCCTGATCCGCCCGCAGTTTTTGTGGAAGATGCTGCGCTCCAACGCCGCCGGTCTGTATGGCTGGGACATCCTGCTGGCCGGCACCGCCTGGCCGGGCAAGCCCATTGGCCGCGACCTTGGGCACCTGATGCGCCAGGCCCGGGACGCCGGTCATGAAGTCGGCCTGCACGCCTGGGATCACCACGGCTGGCAGGCCAATGCCGGGCGCTGGAACCAGGCGCAGCTGATCGAGCAGATCCGCCAGGGCGTCGACACCCTCAATGACATTCTCGGCCAGCGCGTCGACTGCTCGGCGGCCGCCGGCTGGCGCGCCGACGAGCGTGTGATCGAGGCCAAGCAGGGCTTCGGCTTTCGCTACAACAGCGATTGCCGCGGCACGTCGATCTTCCAGCCCCGGCTGGCGGATGGCGGCCTGGGTGCCCCGCAGATTCCGGTCGACCTGCCGACCTTCGACGAGGTGGTCGGGCCAGCCGTCGCGGCCCACGACTTCAACACATTCATCCTGGACCGGTTCAGCCCTGAAAAGCTCAACGTCTACACCATTCACGCCGAGGTCGAAGGGATTCTGATGGCCAACGATTTTCGTCAACTGCTGACGCAAGCCCGCCAGCGCGACATTCATTTCACTACCCTGGGCAACCTGTTGCCCGCCTCCTTGCAGAGCCTGCCCCAGGGGCAGGTCATTCGTGGCGCCCTCGAGGGCCGCGAAGGCTGGCTGGGGGTGCAAGGCGCATGACCAGACGCTGGGCCCTGCCTCTTTTACTGCTTGCCTTCGGCCTGTTCTACCTGCTGCCGATGGCCACCCACGGTTTGTGGATTCCCGATGAAACCCGCTATGCGCAGATCAGCCAGGAAATGCTCCTGACCGGCCACTGGGCATCGCCGCATTTCATGGGCATCCGTTATTTCGAGAAGCCGGCCGCCGGCTACTGGATGATCGCCCTCAGCCAGGCGGTGTTCGGCCAGAACCTGTTCGGCGTGCGGGTGGCTTCGGCCCTGAGCATGGGCCTGAGTGTGCTGCTCACCTACCTGCTGGCCAGGCGGCTGTGGAACGACCCGCGCAAGAGCCTGGTCTGCGCCCTGCTGTACATGAGCTTCTGCGTGGTGGTCGGCGCCGGTGGTTATGCCAACCTCGACCCGCAGTTCACCTTCTGGGTCAACCTGAGCCTGGTGGCCCTGTGGTTCGCCCTGGACAACCAGACACTGCGCGGCCGCCTGCTGGCCTGGGCCGGCCTGGGTTTCGCCTGTGGCATGGGTTTCATGACCAAGGGTTTCCTCGCCTGGCTGCTGCCGGTGCTGATCGCCCTGCCCTACATGTTCTGGCAAAAACGCCTGCGCGAGCTGTTTGTCTACGGCGGTGTGGCGGTGCTGGTGGCGATTGTCGTCAGCCTGCCGTGGGCCCTGGCGGTGCATGCCCAGGAAGCGGATTACTGGCGGTTCTTCTTCTGGCATGAACACATCCGCCGTTTTGCCGGTGACGACGCCCAGCACGCTTCGCCATGGTGGTACTACCTGCCATTACTGGTGGCCTACAGCATGCCGTGGGTCCTGGTGCTGCCCGGTGCCTTGAAGCAGGCCTGGCAGACCCGGCGTCAGGCGAGCATCGGTTTCCTGCTGCTGTGGCTGATCCTGCCGCTAGCGCTCTTCAGCCTGAGCAAGGGCAAGCTGCCGGCCTATATCCTGCCGTGCCTGCTGCCGCTGGCGCTGTTGATGGGCAATAGCCTGAGCGACCGGCTGCACGCCGGGCAGACCCGGATCATCCGCCTCAACGCTGTGCTCAACCTGGTGCTGGGCCTGTTGCTGCTGTTGGCGCTGGTGTATTTCCAGCTGAAGAAGCCGCTGTACAGCAACGAGCCCGGGCATCTGGTGCTGGTGTTCCTGGCCCTGCTTGGCTGGAACATGAGCAACCTGCTGCCGGCCTTCCGCCCGCTGCAACTGTGGGCCGCGCCGGCGCTCGGCAGCTGGCTGTTCATCGCCCTGCTGCCCGCTGGCCTGCCGAATTCGGTGGTCTACAACAAGATGCCGGATCAATTCATCATCGATCACGCCGAGGAACTCGCGAAGAGCCACACCCTGGTGAGCAACGACCTGGGCGCCGCCTCGGCCCTGGCCTGGCGCCTCAAGCGCCCGGATATCGCCTTGTACAACACGACAGGCGAAGTGAAATATGGCCTGGCCTATCCTGACACCCAGCATCGCTATATCGACCTGCGCAAGGTCGGCGAATGGATGCCCGAGGCCCGCAAGCAAGGCCAGGTGGGCGTGGTGATGCGGGTCAATGGCGACGAACACTACGAAATCGATCTGTTGCCGCAGGATTTCAAACGTTATGACCAGGGCAATCTCGTGATCCTGATCTTCCCTCAGAGCCAGCCATGAGCCTGTTGCTGCTGCTCGCCGCCTGCCTGCTGACCTGCCTGGGCCAGATCGCGCAGAAGTTCGCCGTGGAAAGCTGGCGTGGCCAGCCCTCCGGCGTCCTCGACAAACTGCGCTCGCCCTGGCTGTGGCTGGCCCTGGCCAGCCTCGGCCTGGGCTTGCTGGTGTGGTTGCTGGTGCTGCAGCGGGTCGAGGTTGGCATCGCCTACCCGATGCTCAGCCTGAACTTCGTGCTGATCACCCTGATCGCCCGCTTCGTCTTCCATGAAACCATCGACCGCCGCCACTGGCTGGGCGTCGCGCTGGTACTGGCAGGCGTGCTGCTGTTGAGTCGCCACGCATGAGCCGGGCTCTGGGCTTCACCTTCGCCATGGGCAGCGTGCTGCTGGTCAGTGCCGCGCAGTTGGGCATGCGCTGGAGCATGACCCGCCTGCCGGAACCGGCACACTGGCTGGCGGCGCTGTCCGGCGGCCAGGTCGACCTGCTGGCGCTGGGCGTAGTGCTGGCGGCGATCCTCGCCTATGTCCTGTCGATGCTCTGCTGGCTGCTGGCCCTGCGCGACCTGCCGCTGGGCCGGGCCTATTCCCTGCTCAGCATCAGCTACGCCCTGGTCTACCTGCTGGCCGCCAGCCTGCCACTGTTCAACGAACCGTTCAGTCTCTCGAAAACCCTGGGGGTGGCGCTGGTCATCCTCGGCGTCATTACCATCAACTCACGACCTGCTCCCGCGACAAGTCCCAGGAATACCCCATGAAAATCAGCGTATTTGGAAGTGGTTATGTCGGCCTCGTACAGGCCGCCGTGCTGGCCGAAGTCGGCCACGATGTCATTTGCATGGACATTGACGAGCACAAGGTCCAGCAGCTGCAACAGGGGCACGTCAGTATCTTCGAGCCCGGTCTGTCGAGCCTGGTGCGCGACAATCTGGAAAGCCGGCGCCTGAGTTTCACCAGCGACGAAAAGCTCGCGGTGCAACATGGCCAGGTGCTGTTTATCGCGGTCGGCACGCCGTCCAGCGAGGACGGCTCGGCCGACCTGCGCTACGTGCTGTCGGTGGGCGACGCCGTGGCCCGGCACCGCGAGCAGCCGGTGATCCTGGTGGAGAAATCCACGGTGCCGGTAGGCACTGGCGACACCTTGAAAGCCCATATTGAAAAGGCCCTGGACGGGCGCGCCCTGCAGTTCGATATCGTCTCCAACCCGGAATTCCTCAAGGAAGGCTCGGCGGTGTCCGACTGCCGCCGACCAGACCGAATCATCGTCGGTTGCGAGCGCGAAGAAGTCCGCGACGTGATGCGCGACCTCTACGCTCCGTTCAACCGCAACCATGACCGCATCATGTTCATGGACCTGCGCAGCGCCGAGCTGACCAAGTACGCCGCCAACTGCATGCTGGCGACCAAGATCAGCTTCATCAACCAGATCGCCGAGCTGGCCGAACACCTGGGGGCCGACATCGAGTCGGTGCGCCTGGGCATCGGCGCCGACTCGCGCATCGGCTATCACTTCATCTACCCGGGCTGCGGTTATGGCGGCTCGTGTTTCCCCAAAGACATGCGCGCGCTGATCCACAGCGCCGAGCAGGCCCATTGCTCCAGCGACCTGTTGCAAGCGGTGGAAGCCATCAACGAACGGCAGAAACACAAGCTGTTCGAGCGCATCAACGCCTTCTACCAGGGCGACCTGAAAGGCAAGACTTTCGCCCTCTGGGGCCTGGCCTTCAAGCCCAACACCGACGACATGCGCGATGCCCCCAGCCGGGTGCTGCTCGAGTCCCTGTGGGCCGCCGGCGCCAACGTGCGCGCCTTCGACCCGGAGGCCATGCAGGAAACCCAGCGCCTGTACCCCGACGAACCGAAGCTGATGCTGATGGGCACCCCGGAATCGGTGCTCAACGACGCCGACGCGCTGATCATCTGCACCGAGTGGCAGCAGTTCAAGGCGCCGGATTTCCAGCTGCTGCAGCAGCGTCTCAAGGCCCCGGTGATCTTCGACGGGCGCAACCTGTACGACGCCGAGCGCCTGGCCCGCAACGGCTTCACCTACTTCCCGATCGGCCGCGGCGAGTCGCGCCAGCTGCCGATTCCTCATCGGCAGTGGGCCGACGCCAGGGCCAAGGCCTGAATGCCCAGGGCCGGCAGCACGCCTTCCAGCACCCTGCATTGGCAAGCCTGGGGGCTGGGGTTGCTGGCCCTGCTGCTGTTTTGTGCCAACGCCGGCCAAGTGGCGGTGATCGGCTTCGATTCGCGCTTCGTGCTGTTCGCCAAGGAAATGCTGCGCCATGGGCCGGGCTTTTTTCCCACCACCTATGGCCAACCCTACGCTGACTACTCCAGCGCCTCGACCCTGCTGATCGACCTGTTCGCCCTGGCCTCGGGCCGGGTCACGACCCTCGCGGCCTGGCTGCCCACGGCCATCGCCGGGGCGCTGATCGTCAACCTCATGTACCGCCTGCTGGCGCCCAGTTCGAAAACCTGGGCCTTGATCAGCATCGCCCTGCTGTTGCTCAGCAGCACCTTCATCACCGAAACCCGCGCCGTCTCCCTCGACCTGATGCTCGCCGCCATCGCCCTGGCGGTGTTCTACCTGGGGTATGCCCACGATCACTTCGCCGCGCCGCGCCGCCTGTGGCTGATCCTCGCATTGCTGGTCGCAGGGTTCGCCATTCGCGGGCCGATCGGCCTGGTGATTCCCTGCGGCATGCTGTGCAGCTATTACCTGCTCGAAGGCCAGTGGCGACGCATGCTGGTGTTCGGTGGCAGCGCCCTGCTGTTGTTGCTGGCATGCGTGGCGCTGTTGCTGTGGCTGGCCCGGCTGAGCGGCGGCCCGGCCTTTATGCAGGAGGTGATCCGCATGCAGTTCACCGGGCGCATGGATGGCAGCGAAGGCAGCAGCGGCCCGTTCTATTACTTCAGCAGTTCCCTGGGCAACTACGCACTGGCCTACCCGCTGGCGATCCTGACCTGGCTGGCGGTGTGGCTCGGTCCCCGCGAACGGCAGGCCCCCGCGCGCAGGTTGCTGGTGCTGTGCAGCGCCGCGGCCCTGCTGGTGTTGATCGGCCTGTCGATTCCCCAGGCGAAAAAAGCCCGCTACCTGCTGCCTATGTTGCCCATGCTGGCAATCGTCGCGGCTTATCCCTTCCACAACGTCCAGGGCCGCGGCCTGGCCTGGTTGCGCCGGGGTATCCAGGGCCTGTGGCTGCTGATACCCGGATTGCTGATAGCCGCGTTGCTGGTGGCGCAGCGGCGCTTCGCCGAACCCTTGGCCGGCTTGAACCCTCTGCTGGTGTTGCTCGGCGTTTTGCAGCTGGCGGCGCTGGGCCTGTTGCGCATGCCGCGCTGGCGGATTGGCGGCCTGGCCCTGGGCGCCGTACTGGCCGTCTGGAGCGCCTATATCCTTGGGTTCGAGCCGCTGGCCCGGCAGCTCTACGACACCCGCACCTTCACCCTGGCCGCCTGGAAGCTGATCGAACAGGACCCGGCCCCAGTGGTGCTGCACCATATGGGCAAGGACGCCAAGGCGATCAAGTTCATGGTCCACCTCGACCAGGACCAGCAGCCACTGTTCACCGAACGCCCCGAGGCCCTTGCGGCCATCCCGGGCCCGGCCTGGGTGATGATGGATCAAGGCGAGCTGGCGACGCTGAAAGCCACGCCGTTGGCGCGACTGACCCCGGTGCTCGGCGGGCGTTTCGACAACAACGACTACGTCATGCTGCACCTGCCCGCCACCACCCAACCCTGAACGGTTGATCGGTCGCGCCCTGGCTCCTTACACTCGCGCCCCATGACTCTGCACATCCGCCTGGCCACAGAGGCCGATGCCACCCTGCTCCCCGCCATCGAACGCAGCGCCGCCGCGCTGTTTCGCCGCGACCCCGAACTGGCCTGGCTGGCCGACGCCGAGGTGCCCGACGCCGCGCAGCACCGCGCGCATATCCGCGAGCAACGGGTGTGGGTGGCGGTGCTCGACCAAGCGGTGTGCGCCTTCCTCGACGCCGAAGCCTGCGCCGACGCGCTGCATATCTGGGAGATCTCGGTCGCCAGCGCCGCCCAAGGACGCGGCATCGGCCGTCGCCTGCTGCAGACGGTGGGCGAACAGGCGCGCCAGCAGGGGTTCAGCGCCCTGACCCTGAGCACCTTCCGCCAGTTGCCATGGAACGAACCCTTCTACCAGCGCTGCGGTTTCGTCACCCTGGACGCCGACCAATTGGGGCCGCGCCTGCGGCAGGTGCTGGCCGACGAAACTCGCCACGGCCTGCCGGCGGCCCGGCGCTGCGCCATGCGCCTGACATTGCCTGCCCACCCCATGCAACTGTAGGAGCGAAGCTTGCTCGCGATGACGGCCTGCCAGGCAAAATCGATGGTGCATGTGCCGGCTTTATCGCGAGCAAGCTTCGCTCCTACGGAAGATGGGTACGGTATTTGAGATGGGGGGCGGGCCTGTCTTGAAGTGCTCGCGCAACTGTCAGAGGATGGCAAGCCTGGGCTGCTGGATCGCTAGGGATTGTCGCCCACTCAGACAACAAGGACTTGTGCACCACCGTGGCCACTTACTCGCTGGTTATCCGCCGCCTGATGATCTGCTCGCTGACCATTGTCGTCAGTCGCGCCATCACCAGCCCCCTGCTCACCCTGTTCCTCAGCGAAAAACTCGGCCTCGACCAGCAGGACGTCGGCCTGCTGCTGGGGGTCGCGGTGTTCATCGCCACGCTGCTCGCGCTGTATGGCGGCTACATCCTCGATCGCCTGGACAAGCGCCGGCTGCTGATCCTGAGCATGCTCTCCAGCGGCATCGGCTTTGTGCTGCTGACCTTCGCCCACAACCTCTACCTGACCACCGCGATCCTGGTGATCACCGAAACCGCCTCGGCGCTGTTCCTGATCGGCTCCAAGGCGATCATCAGCGAAAACCTGCCGGTGAGTCAGCGGGCCAGGGTGTTCTCCCTGCGCTACACCCTGACCAATATCGGCTACGCCACCGGCCCCATGCTCGGCGTGGTGATCGCCGGGCACCTGCCGCTGGCGCCGTTCCTGATCGCCGGTGCCATTGCCTTTCTCAGCACCCTGCTGATGCGCGGCATTCCAGCCACGCCGGGCCTGCCCTCGCTGAGCAAGCCGCAGAGTTTCCTCGACACCCTGGTGACCCTGAAAAACGACCGCACGCTGATCATGTTCACCTGCGGCTGCCTGCTCAGCACCATTGTCCATGGGCGCTTCACCCTGTACCTGTCGCAGTACCTGCTGGTCACCGAAGACACGGAAAGCGCCCTCGACACCATGGCCGCCCTGCTGGCCTGCAACGCCATCAGCGTGATCCTGCTGCAGTACCAGATCGGCCGTTTCCTCAAGCGCGAACAATTGCGCTACTGGATCGCCGTCGGCACCAGCCTGTTCATCCTCGGCCTGATCGGCTTCAGCCTGGCCGACAGCCTGCTGGGCTGGTGCCTGGCGATGTTCGTCTTCACCCTTGGCGAGATGATCATCTACCCGGCGGAATTCCTGTTCATCGACACCCTGGCGCCCGAGGCCCTGCGCGGCAGCTATTACGGCGCGCAGAACCTCGCGGCCCTGGGCGGCGCCTTGAGCCCGGTGATCTGCGGCTACCTGCTGGTGCATACCCCGGCACCGACCATGTTCTATGCCCTGAGCACCTTGACCGCCCTGGGCGGCCTGCTGTGTTTCATGAGCGGACGGCGGGTGGCCCAGGCCGCCACAGTACAAAAATAATGCACTTAAACAGCATTATTATGAATTTGTAGGCGCTTGGTTTGATCGGCACACTATGCCGGTTCCTCCCCCCAAATGTTGGAACGTTTCAGGGCTTTCTGGTGCGCCAGACAAGCCCTTCTTTTTGCCCGCAAAACCGGAATTGGATCGCTTCGTCATGCTCGCTCGCTGGAAACCCGCCGCCATCAATACCCGCCCCTCGGAATGGAGCCGCGCCGCGATCGGCATGGCCTTGGGCACGCTGTTCAGTGTCTGGTTGTGCGGCCGGGTCTTCGATATGGAAGTGGCGCTGCACCTGATCGGGCCGCTGGGGGCTTCGGCGGTGCTGCTGTTCGCGGTGTCGTCGGGGGCGCTGGCGCAACCCTGGTCGATCCTCGGCGGCTACCTGTGCGCCGCGGTCCTGGCGTTGCTGGTGGCCCATGTGCTCGGGCGCACCCTGGGCAGCGCCTGCCTGGCCGCCGGCATGTCCCTGGTGCTGATGTGCTGGCTGCGCTGCCTGCATCCGCCGGCCGGCGCCGTGGCCCTGACGATGGTGCTGGCCGACCCGGCCACCATCGCCCTCGACTGGCAGGCCCTTGGCCCGGTGATGCTGGCGGCGCTGTGCCTGTTGCTCAGCGCCCTGGCCTACAACAACCTGACCCGCATCCGCTACCCCAAGGGCCAGAGTGAACCAGCGACCAAGCTGCCCGCCGATCAGCCATCCACCGATACCCTGGCCATCACCGCCGCCGACCTCAAGCTGGCGTTGGATGATATGCAGGAATTCTTCGACGTCACCCCGGAGGATCTGGAACAACTGATCCACGCCAGTGAGGCCCATGCGCGCCGGCGCAGTATTGGTGAGGTGCTGGCGTCGCGGGTGTGATTGGGTTATCCGGACAGATCGCGGACTCAGGTTTTACGGCAACTGCGTTGCCGATCGCAGCCTCGCGGGCTCGGCAGCGGCTACACAGGCTCCGCAATCCCTGTAGCCGCTGCCGCAGGCTGCGCTCGAGCGCGAAGCGGTCGTAAAACCAGGCGCCGCGTTTTACGACTCAGATCATCGGATCCCAACGCTGCGACCAGTCGGTGTCGCTGGCGATGACTTCGCGCAGCACCTCGAAGGCCTGCTGCAGCTGGGCCGAATCCCGTTCGCGGGCGTACAGCAGGTAGGTCGGGAAGTTGAATTCCGGGGCCTTCTCCACCCGTTCCAGCACGCCGCTGTCCAGATAGCTTTGCACCACCCGGGTGCGGAAGTAGCCGCTGCCACCGCCTTCGAGAATGAACTGCAAGGCCAGCGGCCCGAGGTTGAAACCCACCGCGGCCTTGGCCTGGTCCGGGAGCGCCGCGTCGTGCTGGCGGCGGAAATCCTCGCCCCAGTCGATGTACACATAAGGCTCGGGTTTGCCGGCCAGGCGCACCAGGATCAGCTTTTCCTCCAGCAACTGCTCGACCTGCAACCCCGGCCCGTACACCGGCTGGAACACCAGCGCGGCGTCCAGCACGCCGAGTTCCAGCTGGCGTTGCAGGCTGGCACCCTCGGCGATCTGGCTGCGCACCGCGTGACTGGGAATCGCCTGGCGCAAGCGCCTTACCCAGTTGAGCATCAGCGGGTTGCACAGGCTGACTTCACCGCCGATGTGCAGCACGTTGCGATAACCGGCCAGCAGCGGCAGGTCGCGCTGGGCGGCTTCCCAGGTCTGCACCAGCTGGTTGGCGTAGACGATGAACGCCTCGCCGTCGGCGGTCAGCCGGGCCCCGGCGCGGTTGCGCACGAACAGCTTGCAGTTGAGCTGGCCTTCGAGGTTCTGCACCCGGGCGCTGATCGCGGTCTGGGTCAGGTGCAGGCGTTCGGCCGCGGCGATCAGGCTACCGCTGCGGACGATTTGCAAAAAGGTGCGGGCCAGGTCGATGTCCATGTTGCCTCTGGGTCACGAAAGTCGAGCGCCATTGTAGCGGCGCTCGTCGTCCGGTGCGCCTGGACGGCGGATAAATACGGGCCGGCCATGCTGGCTTCGGCTGCACCATAAACAGCGTCGAAGGCGGCTGCGCCCCATGCAAAAATGCACAGCCAACCTGCAGTTATCCCGGTTGTACATGGCAAATTTGCACTGTTACGATCCCTCATCGTTCGCGCGCGAACACACCTATAAAGAACAATAAAAGCAGGGAGTTAGTGATGACTGCTCAGGTTCCATCCCAGGCCACGCGAGACGCCGGCGCCACGTCGGTCGAGGCCTCGCAACAGGACGTGCTGGCCGAAGTCCGCAACCACATCGGTCACCTGACCCTCAACCGCCCCGCCGGCCTCAATGCCATCACCCTCGGCATGGTGCGCACCCTGCAACGCCAGCTCGATGCCTGGGCCCAGGACCCGCAGGTGCACGCGGTGGTCCTGCGCGGCGCCGGCGAGAAGGCCTTCTGCGCCGGCGGCGATATCCGCACCCTGTACGACAGCTACCAGAACGGCCAGACCCTGCACGAGGAATTCTTCGTCGAGGAATACGCGCTGGACCTGGCGATCCACCGTTACCGCAAGCCGGTGCTAGCGCTGATGGACGGTTTTGTCCTCGGCGGCGGCATGGGACTGGTCCAGGGCGCCGACCTGCGGCTGGTCACCGAGCGCAGCCGCCTGGCGATGCCGGAAGTCGGCATCGGTTATTTCCCGGATGTCGGCGGCAGTTATTTCCTGTCGCGCATCCCCGGCGAGCTGGGCATCTACCTGGGCGTCAGCGGCGTGCAGATTCGCGCCGCCGATGCCCTGTACTGCGGGCTGGCGGACTGGTACCTGGAGAGCGACCAGCTGAGCCTGCTGGATCAGCGCCTCGACAACCTGCAATGGCACGACACCCCGCTCAAGGACCTGCAGGGCCTGCTGGCCAAGCTCGGTGTGCAGCAACTGCCGGACGCGCCACTGGCGGCGCTGCGCCCGGCCATCGACCACTTCTTTGCCCAGGCCGATGTACCGGGCATCGTGCAGCAACTGCGCGAAGTGACCCTGGGCGATACTCATGAATGGGCTACCAGCACCGCCGACTTGCTGGCGACCCGCTCGCCGCTGGCCATGGCCGTGACCCTGGAAATGCTCCGGCGCGGTCGCCAGCTGAGCCTGGAACAGTGTTTCACCCTGGAGCTGCATCTGGACCGCCAGTGGTTCGAGCGCGGCGACCTGATCGAGGGCGTGCGCGCCCTGCTGATCGACAAAGACAAGAACCCACGCTGGAACCCACCGACCCTGCAGGCGCTGGACGCCGCGCAGGTGGCGAGTTTCTTCAGCGCTTTCGACCCGAGCCGGAGCTGAGCCATGCACGACATTGAATTGAGCGAAGAGCAGGTGATGATCCGCGACATGGCCCGGGACTTCGCCCGCGGTGAAATCGCCCCCCACGCCCAGGCCTGGGAAAAGGCCGGCTGGATCGACGACGCCCTGGTGGCGAAGATGGGCGAGCTGGGCCTGCTGGGCATGGTGGTACCCGAGGAATGGGGCGGCACCTACGTCGACTACGTGGCCTACGCCCTGGCGGTGGAAGAAATCTCCGCCGGCGACGGCGCCACCGGCGCGCTGATGAGCATCCACAATTCGGTGGGCTGCGGGCCGATCCTCAACTACGGCAGTGAGGAACAGAAACAGACCTGGCTGGCGGACCTGGCCAGCGGCCAGGCGATCGGCTGCTTTTGCCTGACCGAACCCCAAGCCGGTTCCGAAGCCCACAACCTGCGCACCCGCGCCGAACTCAAGGACGGCCAGTGGGTGATCAACGGCGCCAAGCAGTTCGTCAGCAACGGCCGGCGCGCCAATCTGGCCATCGTCTTCGCGGTGACCGATCCGGAGCTGGGCAAGAAAGGCCTGTCGGCGTTCCTGGTGCCCACCGACACCCCGGGTTTTATCGTCGATCGCAGCGAACACAAGATGGGCATCCGCGCCTCGGACACCTGCGCGGTGACCCTCAACCAGTGCACCGTCCCCGAGGCCAACCTGCTGGGCGAACGCGGCAAGGGCCTGGCCATCGCCCTGTCCAACCTCGAAGGCGGCCGCATCGGCATCGCCGCCCAGGCCCTGGGCATCGCCCGTGCCGCGTTCGAGGCGGCGCTGGCCTACGCCCGCGAACGGGTGCAGTTCGACAAGCCGATCATCGAGCACCAGAGCATCGCCAACCTGCTGGCCGACATGCACACCCGCCTCAACGCCGCGCGCCTGCTGATCCTGCATGCCGCGCGCCTGCGCAGCGCCGGCCAGCCATGCCTGTCGGAGGCCTCCCAGGCCAAGCTGTTCGCCTCGGAAATGGCCGAGAAGGTCTGCTCCTCGGCGATCCAGATCCACGGTGGCTACGGCTACCTCGAGGACTACCCGGTGGAGCGCTACTACCGGGACGCGCGGATCACCCAGATCTACGAAGGCTCCAGCGAGATCCAGCGCATGTTGATTGCCCGGGAGCTGAAGCACTATCTGTTGTGACCGCCTAAAAGCATCGCGGGCACGCCGAGATGTAGCCGCTGGCACAGCCTGCGATCGAGGCCGAAGGACTCACTGTCAGCCCTGACGCGGCCCATCCATTGAACCGCGTCGCCCGCCTTGCGACCGTACCGGTCGATCGCAGGCTGCGCCAGCGGCTACAGGCACACGCACTGCCCGCGATAACGTCCGTACAAACACCGCACAAAAAAATCGCAGCCAAGGCTGCGATTTTTTATGGGTAACGACAGCCCGGACTATTTGTCCTTGAACTGCGCCTCGCGCTTGGCGATGAACGCCGCCATGCCTTCCTTCTGATCCTCGGTGGCGAAGGCCGCATGGAACACCCGGCGCTCGAAACGCACGCCTTCCGAGAGGCTGACTTCGAAGGCGCGGTTCACGCTTTCCTTGATCATCATACTCACGGGCAGCGATTTGCCGGCGATCAGCGCCGCGACTTTCAACGCCTCGTCCAACAGCTCGTCGGCCGGCACGATGCGCGCGACGATGCCGCAACGCTCGGCTTCCACCGCATCGATAAAACGCCCGGTCAGGCACATTTCCATGGCCTTGGCCTTGCCCACCGCCCGGGTCAGGCGCTGGGTGCCGCCCATGCCGGGCAGCACGCCGAGGTTGATTTCCGGCTGGCCGAACTTGGCGTTGTCGCCGGCCAGGATAAAGTCGCACATCAGCGCCAGTTCACAGCCGCCGCCCAGGGCAAAACCGTTGACCGCGGCGATGATCGGCTTGCGCCGGTTGGCCACCCGGTCGCTGTCGCTGAACAGGTCGTCCATGTAGATCCGCGGGTAGGTCAGCTCGGCCATTTCCTTGATGTCGGCGCCGGCAGCGAAGGCCTTCTTCGAGCCGGTGAGGACGATGCAGCCGATCCGTGGATCGGCTTCCAGGCTGTCCAGGGCCTGGTTCAGCTCGCTGACGATCTGCGCGTTGAGGGCGTTCAGCGCCTGCGGGCGGTTGAGGGTGATCAGGCCGACGCGGTCCTTGATCTCCAACAGAATGGTTTCGTAACTCATGGATCAAGCTCCTGCTAAAAGTCAGAGGTTGCGCGAAATGACCATGCGCTGAATGTCGCTGGTGCCTTCGTAGATCTGGCAGACCCGCACGTCGCGGTAGATGCGCTCCAGCGGAAAATCGTTCAAGTAGCCATAGCCGCCCAGGGTTTGCAAGGCGGCGGAACAGACCTTCTCGGCCATTTCCGAGGCGAACAGCTTGGCCATCGACGCCTCCACCAGCGCCGGCTTGCCACTGTCGCGCAGGGCCGCGGCGTAGTGCACCATCTGCCGCGCCACAGCGATCTGGGTGGCCATGTCCGCCAGGCGGAAGGCCACCGCCTGATGCTCGATGATCGGCTTACCGAAGCTCTGCCGCTCGCGGGCGTAATCACGCGCCGCCTCGAAGGCCGCGCGGGCCATGCCCACCGATTGCGAGGCGATGCCCACGCGACCGCCCTCAAGGTTGGCCAGGGCGATCTTGTAGCCCTCACCCTCCTCGCCCAGGCGGTTGGCCAGCGGCACCTTCACGTCCTCGAAGAGAATCTGGCAGGTGTCGGAGGCGTGCTGGCCGAGCTTGTCTTCCACCCGCGCGACGCTGTAGCCCGGCGCGTCGGTGGGCACGATAAAGGCGCTGATGCCGCGCTTGCCTGCCGCCGGGTCGGTTACCGCGAACACGATCACCACCCCGGCGTTCTGCCCGGAGGTGATGAACTGCTTGCAGCCGTTGAGCACGTAATAATCGCCCTCCCGCCGCGCGCGGGTTTTCAGGCTGCTGGCGTCGGAGCCGGCCTGGGGTTCGGTCAGGGCGAAGGCGCCGAGCATGGCACCGCTGGCCAGGGGCTTGAGGAAACGCTCCTTCTGCTCGTCGCTGCCGAACTTGAGGATCGGCACACAGCCCACCGAGTTGTGCACGCTCATGATGGTCGAGCAGGCACCGTCGCCGGCGGCGATCTCTTCCAGGGCCATGGCGTAGGCCAGGTAACCGGTGTCGCAACCGCCCCACTGCTCCGGCACCAGCATGCCGAAGAAGCCCAGCCCGGCCATTTCGCCGATGGCCTCGCGGGGGAAGCGATGCTCGCGGTCCCATTCGGCGGCGAACGGTTTCAGGCGTTCCTGGGCGAACTGCCGGGCCGCGTCGCTGATCTGCTGTTGTTCGTCATTAGGCAGCATACTGATTCCTTAATACAGGCATTCGACGGCCATGGCCGTGGCTTCGCCGCCACCGATGCAGATGGCCGCGACGCCGCGTTTCAGGCCTTGCTGGCGCAGGGCCGAGAGCAGGGTCACGAGGATCCGCGCGCCGGACGCGCCGATCGGGTGGCCCAGGGCGCAGGCGCCGCCGTGGACGTTGACCTTGTCGTGGGGGATTTCCAGCTTCTGCATGGTGACCAGGCTGACCACGGCAAAGGCTTCGTTGATTTCGAACAGCTCGACCTGATCCAGCGACCAGCCGGTCTTCTTCATCAGTTTCTTGATCGCCCCGACCGGGGCCACCGGGAACAGCCCCGGGGTGTCGGCGAACGCCGCGTGACCGTGGATCACCGCCAGCGGCTTGAGGCCCCGTTGCTCGGCCTCGGAACGGCGCATCAGCACCAGGGCCGCGGCGCCGTCGGAGATTGAGCTGGAGTTGGCCGCAGTGACGGTGCCGCCGTCGCGGAACGCCGGTTTCAGCGTGGCGATCTTGTCCAGCCTGGCCTTGGGCGGCTGTTCGTCGTCGCTGATGGTCTGCTGTTCCTTGCCGACGGTGACCTGCAGCGGCACGATTTCCGCCTTGAAGCTGCCGTCCTTGATCGCCTGCTGGGCGCGGGTCAGCGAGGCCACGGCGAAGGCATCCTGGGCTTCGCGGCTGAAGCCGTTGGTCTCGGCGCAGTCTTCGGCGAAGGTGCCCATCAGGCGGCCCTTGTCGTAGGCGTCTTCGAGGCCGTCGAGGAACATATGGTCGAGCACCCGCCCGTGGCCCATGCGATAGCCGCTGCGAGCGCGATCCAGCAGGTACGGCGCGTTGGACATGCTTTCCATGCCGCCGGCGATCACTACGTCGGCGCTGCCGGCCAGCAACATGTCGTGGGCGGCGATGGTCGCGGCCATGCCGGAGCCGCACATCTTGTTCAGGGTGGTGCAGCGGGTGGCCTTGTCCAGCCCGGCGCCCAGCGCCGCCTGACGGGCCGGCGCCTGGCCGAGACCGGCCGGCAGCACGCAGCCGAACAGCACTTCATCGACGCTGTCGCTGGCCACCCCGGCACGCTCGACGGCGGCACGGATAGCGGCGGCGCCGAGCTGCGGCGCGGTCAGGCTTTTCAGTTCGCCCTGGAAGCCGCCCATGGGGGTGCGGACGGCGCTGACGATAACGATCGGATCCTGGTTCATGATCAATCCTCCTTACTTGGCTGCCATGCGCAAGGCACCGTCGAGACGGATCACCTCGCCATTGAGCATGCTATTGCTAATGATATGCCCGACCAGCGCGGCGTACTCGTCCGGCTTGCCCAGGCGTGGCGGGAACGGCACGCCGGCGGCCAGGGACGCGCGGACTTCGTCGCTCATGCCGGCCATCATCGGGGTTTCGAAAATGCCCGGGGCGATGGTCATCACCCGGATGCCGAAGCGCGCCAGTTCGCGGGCGGCCGGCAGGGTCAGGCTGGCGATGGCGCCCTTGGACGCGGCATAGGCGGCCTGGCCGATCTGCCCGTCGAAGGCCGCCGCCGAGGCGGTGTTGATGATCACCCCGCGCTCGCCGTCGGCGTTCGGCTCGCCTTCGGCAATGGCCGCCGCGGCCAGGCGCATCAGGTTGAAGCTGCCGATCAGGTTGACGTTGATCACCTGGCTGAAGCTGGCCAGGGCATGGGGACCGTGCTTGCCGAGGATCTTCTCGCCGCGCACGATGCCGGCGCAGTTGACCAGCCCGTGCAAGCCGCCGAACGCCTTGAGCGTGGCCTGCACCGCCGCTTCGGCGGCCGCTTCGTCAGTGATATCGGCGACCGTGCTCTGGCAGCCGAGCTGGCGCGCCTGGGCCGCGACGGCTTCGGCATTGAGATCCACCAGCATCACCTGGGCGCCGGCCTTGACCAGCATCTGCGCGGTGGCCGCGCCGAGACCGGAAGCGCCGCCGCTGACGAGAAAAACCTTGTTTTCGATGTGCATCATGAGTTCCTGGGTAATTCAGGCCGAAGCCTTGTGCGCCGCGGCCTCTTGAGCCTTGGCGATTTCCTGGTTGCGCAGGATGAAGCGCTGCAACTTGCCGCTTGGGGTTTTCGGCAATTCGCTGACAAATTCGATTTCACGGGGATACGAGTGCGCGGCCAGGCGCTTGCGCACATGCTGGCGCAGTTCTTCGGCCAGCTCCGGCGCGGCGCGGTACTGCGGGCTGAGCACGACGAAGGCCTTGACCAGTTCGGTACGCTCCGGATCGGGCTTACCGATCACCGCCGCCTCGACCACCGCCGGGTGCTCGATCAGCGCGCTCTCGACGTCGAACGGGCCGACCCGGTAACCCGAGGTGGTGATCACGTCGTCGCTGCGCCCAACGAAGCTGATGCTGCCGTCCGGGTTCAGCTCCACGGTGTCGCCGCTGAGGTAGTAATTGCCGACGAAGGCCTTGGTCACCACGCCGTGGTAGCCGTTGAACCAGCACATCGGCGACTGGCTGCGGTCGATGGCGAGGATCCCCGGCTGGCCCACCGACAGTTCCTGGTGCTGCTCGTCGAGCACCACGATGCGGTGGCCGGGCGAGGCGAAACCGGCCGCGCCGACATGCACCGGGTGCTCCAGGCCATGGTGGTTGCACAGGACCATGCCCAGCTCGGTCTGGCCGTAATGGTCGTGGATCACCACGCCAAGGTTGTCGGCGAACCAGCGGATCACCTCCGGGTTCAGCGGCTCGCCGGCGCTGCTGACGATGCGCAGCTTGCCCTGGATCGAGCGGGCGAACTCGTCGCCGCCGGCGATCAACAGGCGATACGCGGTCGGCGAACCGGTGAGGTTGCTGATCCCGTACTTGTTGATCACCCGGCAGGTACTTTCCAGGGTGAAGGGCCCATCGTAGAAGGTGATCGGGTGGCCCAGGCCCAGCGGGCCGGTGACGCCGAAGTAGATGCCGTAGGCCCAGCCCGGGTCGGCGACGTTCCAGAACGCGTCTTCGGGGCGCAGGTCGACGGCGTCGCGGGTATAGCTCTGGAACGCGACGATGGCCTTGAGCGGTACGTACAGGGCTTTGGACGGGCCGGTGGTGCCGGAGGTGAACATCAGCAGGAACGGGTCTTCGCCGGTCAGCAGCACGGGCTCGCACTGCGCCGGGTAATTGCCCAGCTCGGCCCAGAAACTGAAGTCGCCGCGGACGATGCCCTGGCCCTTGGCACCCGCGACCGTGACGATGGTCGGGCAGTCGGCCACCTCATTGAGCTTTGGCCGGTTGACCGCGTCGGTCACCACCACTTTGGCCCCGGAGCTGTTCAGGCGGTGTTCGATGGCCTTGGGGCCGAAGGCGGTGAACAGCGGCTGGTAGACCGCGCCGATGCGCCAGGTGGCGAGTACCGCGATCAACAGTTCGACGTTGCGCGGCAGCAGGCCGGCGACCTTGTCGCCCTGGCCCACGCCCTGGGCCAGCAGGAAGTTGGCGAAACGCGCGGCCTGGTCCTGCAACTCGCTGAAGGTATAGGTCGCGCTACTGCCGTCGCGGCCCTCCCAGAACAGCGCGATGCGCCCCGGCAAGGCGTGCCGGTCACAGCATTCGACGCAGGCATTGAGGGCCGACAAGGAGCCGTGCAGGGCCGCGTCGACGGTGTGCTGATAATTGAAGTGTGCCGTGGCAGACAGGTAATCGCGCATTGCCAGAATCCCTCGCTGTTCTTATTAGGATGGGAACCAATGGGAACCACAAAGACATCGGGCAAATACTGGCGCCACGGCCCGGGCGGGACAATGGTCAAAGCTTTCAAGTTGCGTGACTGGTTTGGCCAAGAATCCCATGGCAACCAAACCCCTGTAGCCGCTGCCGAGCCTGCGAGGCTGCGTTCGACCGCGCAGCGGTCGCAAGCCGGGCGGCGCGTTCGGCCTGACACACCGCAAGCTCAGGTTTCGCGGCAACTGCGTTGCCGATCGCAGCCTCGCGCTGCTCGGCAGCGGCTACAGGAACCGGCGTGGCCGCTGCTGAGCCTGCGAGGTTGCGTAGCGGTCGCAAGCCGGACGGCGCGTTCTGCCTGACGCACGGCAAGCTCAGGTTTCGTGGCAACTGCGTTGCCGATCGCAGCCTCGCGCTGCTCGGCAGCGGCTACAGGAATCGGTGTGGCCGCGTTCGACCGTGTAGCGGTTGCAAGCCGGGCAGCGCGTTCTGCCTGACGCACCGCAAGCTCAGGTTTTGCGGCAACTGCGTTGCCGATCGCAGCCTCGCGCTGCTCGGCAGCGGCTACCCAGGTTCACCGTAGCCGCTGCCGCAGGCTGCGATCGAGGCCGCAGGACTCGCTATCAGCCTTGACGCGGTGCATCAGAGACACCGCGCTGCACGCCTTTGCGACCGTTCCGGTTGATCGCAGGCTGCGCCAGCGGCTACATCGATGGGAGGCGCTCAGGTCGGGTCGTTGAGGATCAGGCTGCGATAGTGCCCGGGGTTGGAACCGGACCATTTGCGAAAGGCCTTGTAGAACGAGCTGGCGTCGGCGAAGCCCAGGCGGCTGGCGATTTCCGTGAAGCTGATCTGCGGCTCGGCCAGCCAGGCGATCGCCAGTTCCTTGCGCACCCCGTCCTTGAGGCCCTGGTAGGTCTGCCCTTCTTCCGCCAGGCGGCGGCGCAGGGTCGAGGCCGACATGCACAGGCTGTGGGCCAGGCTCTCGGTTTCCGGCCACTGGGCCGCGGGCAGCTGGCGCAGGTCATGCTTGATGCGGCTGGCCAGGCTCTGCGGGTCGCGGTATTTGACCAGGATGTTGGCCGGCGCCTGGGCCAGGAAGCGCTTGAGCTCCTCGTCACTGCGCTTGATCGGCAAATCCAGGCAGTCGGCGGCAATAATCATCCGCGTGCGGGGTCGGTCGAAGCGCAGGTTCTGCGAGAACATCACCTGATAATCGTCGCAGAAATCCGGTTCCGGGCAGCGCAGCTCGATGGCCAGGATCGGGATGCGCCGCCCGGCCAGCCAGCAGGCCACGCCGTGGACGATCATCCAGTAGGTGAAGTAGGTAAAGGCCCGGCGCGGCGCCTGCTCGTCCTCCAGCAGGACGATCTCCGCCAGGCTCTGCTGGCGCACCAGTTGGGCCGGCAGTTGTTCGAGCATCAGCGACAGGAACGTCAGCCCGGATTCCAGGCCCGCGGCCAGATTCTGCCGGGCCATGGCGGTGCGACAGAGAAACGCCAGGCTGCCGGATTTGAGCTTGCGCGGGTCCATGCCGAAAAACTCGTCGTCCGTGCGCCGGGCCAGCAGGCGCCACAGCCGGGCATAGGCCAGCGCGGGCACGCGGGCGGCGCTGACGTCCAGCTGGGCCGGGTCGATACCGGCCTTGAGCAGCACTTCATCGCTGGCGGCACCCGGGGCGCAGCTTTGCAGCAGCGCTTCGCGCACCAGTTGCATGGAGATGGTGTCTTTTTCCGACATCGCGCTGAACGGTTTCCTGCATGAAGAAATGGCCGGTCATCTTAGGCAGTGACCGGTAAAAAGCCAGAGCGCTTTTGGCTAAAGTGCAGCATACGTCCGATACACAGTGGTGACTTTTACTGGGTTCCACCGAGAAACGTCCTAAATTTCGCGGGATAGCCGCAATAGCCCCCTCGCAGCCGTTCTTAGCAATCAATCTCAAATAGGATTCACTCTCACCAAAAAGAGAGCGTTTCTTATGCAAACGAAAGCCCCATCTGCCTTGCCACCCCATCGCCTACTGGCCTCTACCCTGGGCCTGGCCCTGGCCTCCTGCGCCGGCGCGGCCGAAGCCGGCGAACGGCAGAAATCCCTGCAACTGGACAACATCAAGGTCGAAGCCGAGCAACCCGGTTCCCGCACCGAACGCTCGGCCTCCGCCAAGTACGTGGCGCCGCTGCTGGACACCCCACAGACCATCACCGTGGTGCCACCCAAGCTGATCCAGGAACAGCAGGCGCTGAGCCTGCGCCAGGTGCTGTCGAACGTGTCCGGCATCACCTTCAATGCCGGCGAAGGCGGTGGCGGCTCGGGGGACAGCATCAACATCCGCGGCTTCTCGGCCAACAGCAACATGCAGATCGACGGCCTGCGCGACAGCGCGCAGACCAACCGTTCCGACACCTTCAACGTCGAGCAGGTGGAGGTCATCAAGGGCCCCAACTCGGTGTTCGGCGGCGCCGGCACCACCGGCGGCAGCATCAACGTGGTCAGCAAGCAACCGAAGAACCAGGCCTTCACCCGCCTCGGCGGCAGCCTCGGCACCGACAATTACTACCGCCTGACGCTGGACAGCAACCAGCCGCTGGAAGGCGTCGGCCAGGACAGCGCGGTGCGGATCAACCTGATGGGCCATCAGAACGATGTGCCCGGTCGCGAAAAGATCGACCGCGAGCGCTGGGGCATCGCGCCCTCGTTGCGCCTGGGCTTCAGCGACGCCACCCGGCTGACCCTCAGCGCCTTCCACCAGAGCGACGACAACCTGCCGGACTATGGCGTACCGGCGCTGGACGGCAAGAAGCTGGCCGGGGTCAAGCGCGATGCCTATTTCGGCTGGAAGAACCTCGACAAGGAAGAGATCGAACAGAACGCCTTCACCGCCGACTTCGAGCATGACGTCAACGACCAGTTGCGCCTGCAGAACCTCACGCGCTACAGCCGCACCGCGCGCGACACCGTGGTCTCGGCGTCCCATGTCAACACCAGCGGCGTGCCGGCGGGTCGCTACCGCCCGGCCGGGCCCCAGGCCTACGGACGCGACGCCACCACCGAGATGTGGATCAACCAGACCAACCTGATCGGCGACTTCGAGTTCGCCGGCATGCGCCACGACCTGGTGGCGGGCCTGGAGCTGTCGCGGGAAACCCTCGACCTGAAGACCTACAACCATGGCCTGAGCACGGCCCTGTATCCGCGCAACGGCTATGCCCTGGGCAGCCCGCCCGGGCGCTGGAACGGCCCGGTCAACAAGGCCACCAGCGGCTACACCGAGACCACCCTCAAGGGCCAGGCGTACTACCTGTTCGACACCATCGCCCTGAGCGAACGCTGGGACCTCAACCTCGGCCTGCGCTACGACAAGATCAAGGGCGACGTCGACAAGTACTCGGCCAGCCATGTGAAAAATGACAGCCTGACCTCGGACACGAACAAGGCCAGCGCGCGCACCGGGCTGGTGTTCAAGCCGACCGAGAACGGGCGCATCTATGCCGCCTGGGGCAATTCCTTCAACCCTTCCGCCGAGAACCTGGCCTCCACCGGCGGCGGCTTGAGCAAGGGCAACCAGGACCTGGCGCCGGAGAAGAACGAAACCTGGGAACTGGGCACCAAGTGGGAGCTGCTGGACAAGCGCCTGGAGCTGGACGCCGCGCTGTTTCGCGTAGAGAAGAGCAACGCCCGGGAAACCATGGCCGACGGTTCGACCCAACTGGCCGGCAAGCAGCGGGTGCAAGGTGTGGAAGTCGGCGTCACCGGGCATGTCAGCGAGCAGTGGGATGTGTTCGCCAACTACACCTTCCTCGACAGCGAAATCCTCAACGCGGCGAACACCGCCTCGGGCATCGCGCGCAAGGGCCAGGCCCTGGGCAACACGCCGCCGCGCTCGCTCAACCTGTGGACCACCTATGAACTACCGGCCGGCTGGACCCTGGGTTACGGCACTCGCTATGTCAGCGAGCGCAATGTCAGCTCCAGTACCCGCGCCAAGCTGGACGCCTACTGGGTGCACAACGCCATGCTCGGCTACAAGGTCAACCACAACCTCGACCTGCAGTTGAACGTCAACAACCTGTTCGACAAGGACTACGTGGAACGGGTGCGCCAGCAGAGCGGCTCGACGACACGCTCCTCGGCCATCGAATACGGCGACGCCCGCGCGGCGATTATGTCGGCCACCTACACCTTCTGACCCCTCCCCTCAGTGCGAAGCCCCGGTCGACCAGGGCTTCGCCGCTGTCATCGGCACCTTCTCGCCGTTCTCCGGCCCAGGCCGTCAGGCAAAAAACCAATACGCAATCTCCCCGGTTTTGCCCGGCCCGAACGGACGAATCCTTGACCCATGGCGGCTTGCGCCGGGCGAAGGCTTTCATCGCAGTGCAAAAAAGTATCGATTCGAGTGTCAGGGATGATTTGTCAGCGCGGTCGTTGAGGGCTGTAATCAGCCTCACATTCTTCCCAGCATCCGGAAGACACAACAACAATAACCGTCCTTCTGCCGCCCACCGGGCCCGGAAGAGGAGTGCACGATGAAACCCTGCATCAAAGCCCTGCTCGTCACCACCTGCATGACCTTAAGCGGCGTCAGCCTCGGCGCCCAGACCGTGACCATCGCCACCGTCAACAACAGCGACATGATCCGCATGCAGAAACTCTCGAAGGCCTTCGAGAGCGAGCATCCGGACATCAAGCTGAACTGGGTGGTGCTCGAAGAGAACGTGCTGCGCCAGCGCCTGACCACCGACATCGCCACCCAGGGCGGGCAGTTCGACGTGCTGACCATCGGCATGTACGAAGCCGCACTGTGGGGCGCCAAGAGCTGGCTGCAACCGATGCAGGACCTGCCCGCCGCCTATGACCTGCAGGACATCTTCCCCGCGGTACGCGAAGGCCTGTCGGCCAAGGGCACGCTGTACGCCCTGCCGTTCTACGCCGAAAGCTCGATGACCTACTACCGCACCGACCTGTTCAAGGACGCCGGCCTGGTCATGCCCGAACACCCGACCTGGGAACAGATCGGCGAGTTCGCCGGCAAGCTCAACAAACCCGAGCAGGAACAGTACGGCATCTGCCTGCGCGGCAAGGCCGGCTGGGGCGAGAACATGGCCCTGATCACCACCCTGGCCAACGGTTTCGGCGCGCGCTGGTTCAATGAGCAGTGGCAGCCGGAATTCACCGGGTCGGAATGGAAAAACGCCCTGAGCTTCTACGTCGACACCATGAAAAAGGCCGGCCCGCCCGGCGCCTCCAGCAACGGTTTCAACGAGAACCTGGCATTGTTCAACAGCGGCAAGTGCGCGATCTGGGTCGACGCCAGCGTCGCCGGTTCCTTCGTCACCGACAAGTCGCAGAGCAAGGTCAGCGAACACGTCGGCTTTACCTACGCGCCGCGGCAGGTGACCGACAAGGGCAGCGCCTGGATGTACTCCTGGGCGCTGGCGATCCCCACCAGCTCCAAGGCCAAGGACGCCGCGCGGACCTTCGCCACCTGGGCCACCTCCAAGGAATACGGGGCCCTGGTCGCCGCGAAAGACGGCATCGCCAACGTACCGCCAGGCACCCGCGCCTCCACCTACAGCGAGGCCTATATGCAGGCCGCGCCGTTCGCCAGGGTGACCCTGGAGTCGCTGAAAGTCGCCGACCCGACCAGGCCGACCCTCAAGCCGGTGCCCTACATCGGTATCCAGCTGGTGACCATTCCCGAGTTCCAGGCCATCGGCACCCAGGTCGGCAAATTGTTCTCCGCCGCGCTGATCGGCCAGAGCACGGTCGACCAGGCCCTGGCCGCCGCCCAGCAGACCACCGAACGCGAAATGAAACGCGCCGGCTACCCCAAGTAATCCCCAAAACCTGTAGGAGCGAGCTTGCTCGCGAAGAACGTCAAGACACCGCATTCACCCAGGTTGGGCGCGTTATCGTTGACGACCATCGCGAGCAAGCTCGCTCCTACAGGGAATCGCGTTACGCGCACCTGAACGGTTGTGATCGCCATGAATACCTCGACTGCCAATGCTCATCTGCAAATGCCCCAGGTCGCGCGCAAGCGCCGCCTGCCCAACCCCGGCTGGTTCCTGGTCAGCCCCTCGGTGGCGCTGTTGCTGCTGTGGATGATCGTGCCCCTGGGCATGACCCTGTACTTCTCGCTGATCCGCTACAACCTGCTGTACCCCGGCGAGAATCAGTTCGTCGGCCTGGAGAACTTCAGCTACTTCCTCAGCGACTCGGGCTTCCTGCCCGGGGCCGCCAACACCCTGCTGCTGGTGGGCAGCGTGCTGCTGATCAGCGTGGTGTTCGGGGTGCTGATCAGCGCCCTGCTGGAGGCCAGTGAGTTCCTCGGCCGCGGCATTGTCCGGGTGCTGCTGATCTCGCCGTTCTTCATCATGCCCACGGTGGGCGCGCTGATCTGGAAGAACCTGATCTTCCACCCGGTGTCGGGGATTCTCGCCGCCGTGTGGAAGCTGTTCGGCGCCCAGCCGGTGGACTGGCTGGCCCACTACCCGCTGCTGTCGATCATCATCATTGTCTCGTGGCAGTGGCTGCCGTTCGCGATCCTGATCCTGATGACCGCCATGCAGTCGCTGGACCAGGAACAGAAGGAAGCCGCGCGCCTGGATGGCGCCGGGGCCATCGCGATCTTCTGGCACCTGACCCTGCCGCACCTGGCGCGGCCCATCGCAGTGGTGGTGATGATCGAGACCATCTTCCTGCTCTCGGTGTTCGCCGAAATCTTCACCACCACCAACGGTGGCCCGGGCTACGCCTCGACCAACCTCGCCTACCTGATCTACAACCAGGCGCTGGTGCAGTTCGACGTC
>Ga0213823_1000669_pt1 | contig 25814 bp, 29 predicted proteins | sample MC6MC0907MG_FD_179887 | JGI IMG/M metagenome (GOLD analysis project Ga0213823, IMG submission 179887) | Enriched soil aggregate microbial communities from Iowa State University, Ames, United States - MC6-MC0907-MG | ecosystem: Environmental > Terrestrial > Soil > Unclassified | place: USA: Iowa...
ATCCCGGCCGAAAACAACTGTACAAAAACACAGTACATTTTCAATCAGCACTCTTGAGCCCGGAGCACACCATGGCCTCTCTTGCGATGAACCACATCCTCGAACGCATTGCCCTTTTCCAGTTCACCCCGACGCACTGCGTCCAGGCCCGAGCGATGCTGGGCTGGAGCGTGGAACAGCTATCGCGGGAGGCTGAGGTTTCGGTTGAAGACATTCAACGCTTTGAAGCGCAGCAGGATGTCGCGGATGCGGCGCGACTGGCGTTGGCGTATCGGTTCGAGGCGCAGGGGCTGGTGTTCTTTCCCGGGTTTGCGCCGGGGCGCTCCGTGAGCGTGGCTCGGCAATCGGCAGGGCATGCGGATTTTGCGATGATTGATTAAACGCTGTGCCTGCGACGAATTTCTCAAGGCAAAAACGGCATCGTCCCGGAAGAGCGATGCCGCTTTTGTCAGCCGTTATTTGAACGCCGGATGCTGCAGGTGCTGCGATTCCTGTTCATAGCTGTAAGCCATGGCCAGCAATTGCGGTTCACTCCAGCGCGGACCAAAAAAGAACACGGAAGTCGGCAACCCATCGCCGTTCATACCCGATGGCAGAGTAATCGCGGGATAGCTCGCGACAGCAGCAGAAAACTGTGAGAAACCGTCGTCTTCGGAAACCAAAGCATCGAGATTGTGCTCACGCAGTTGCTCGTCGATGGCTTCCTTGAAGGCTGCGTTAAGGGCCTCAATGATTACCGTTGCTTCCTGATGTGTGGTCGACAGCGCATTGATAGCTTCCAGCATCGATTGACCGTAGCCATCATGGCCGGGATTTAGCGTGTTGAAGTCGATCAGTTCCTGCAACGACTGGACTGGCAGTCCGGTTCGACTGGCGAGATATTCGGGCAGCTCATGTTTCATGCCACCCATCAACCCCGTGAAGTAGTCCCCCATGTCGGGCAAGCGCATCGTCAGAGGAACAAGCGTCGCGCCCAGCTCTTGCATCGTGGCCATCGCCATCAGGAACTCAAAACTCGGCGTCAACGTCGCGCCATGGGAGCCTGTATACGCGATCGGGTAACCGATGCGTTTACCGTTCAAGGCATCGTTGGCGAGCAGCGCGGTGTAATCAATGCCCTGAGGCGCTCCCGCTGTGGCGGCATCAGCAGAATCCATGCCTTGCAGCACGTTGAACATCAGCGCGGCATCGCGAACGGAGCGGGTCAATGTGCCGGGAGTATCTTGCAGGCGCGTGATTGGCACGATACCGGACCGACTGAACAATCCCAGCGTCGGTTTGACCCCGACCACACCGTTGGCCGTGGCCGGGCAAGTAATCGAACCATTGGTTTCGGTGCCGATGGACAGCGGCGCGAAACCCGCTGCAACGGCAACCGCCGAACCCGAGCTGGAACCACAGACGCCCTCACTCAGTACATGAGGGTTTTTACTCTGACCGCCTCGGCCGCTCCAGCCATGGGGCAGTTCCATGTCACGCACATAAGCCCATTCGCTCATATTGGTTTTGCCCAAGACGATCGCCCCCGCCTCACGCAGTTGTTCAACGATGAAGGCATCCCTGCTCGCAGGCTGACCCACCATCGCCAAAGAGCCCGCGCTGGTTTGCAGCATGTCCGCCGTATCGATGCTGTCTTTGAGCAGCACCGGAATGCCGTGCAGCGGGCCACGGATCTGGCCTTGCGCGCGCTCCTGATCAAGAGCCGTGGCGATTTCAACGGCTTGCGGGTTCAACTCGATAATTGCATTGAGCGTTGGGCCTTGTTTGTCCAGGCTGGCCATTCGCTCAGTCAAATGCTCGACCAAGGCGACGGCGGTCAACTCATTGTCGGCCATCAGTTTGCCAAGCTCACTGACGCTTGCGTACTCCAGGGCATCGGCCGCGACGGCAGCGTTTATCACGGCCATCGGCAAAACGATGGTCAGCGCCAGTTGATTCAAGCGGTGTTTAAAGCGGTGTTTCATATTTATCGTCCTTGTTTAGGCTATGCACGGGTGAGTCATTCACTCGCGACACAGCCTACCGAGGACGTAGGAAAGAGCTGTCGGCAAAACAGACCGCATGCAGTAGGAAAAGTCATCCTGACTCGTAGCCACTACAAAGGTAAGCGGATTTTTCCGACACAAATAATCGCTAATTCATATAGTTAAACGGCCCATCCGCATCAGGACTCGCCCGGCGGAATGAGCCATCAGGCCTCCTGCACCACCGCCTCACTCTCCCCTTCAACCGCCAACCACCACGCCTCCCCGCGTTGCGGTTGAGCGATGTTAAACGCCTCACCCATTTGCGGCGTGGTAATGGAAATACTGCGTTCCCACGCCAGCGCCAGGATCCGGTCGAACGGTTCATGCCAGGCGTGCATCGCGAGGTCGAAGGTGCCGTTGTGGATCGGGAAGAGCCAGCGGCCTTTGAGGTCGATGTGCGCTTGCAGGGTTTCTTCGGGCTGCATGTGCACGTGCGGCCATTCGACGTTGTAGGCGCCGGTTTCCATCAAGGTCAGGTCGAAGGGGCCGTACTGTTCGCCGATGCGTTTGAAGCCGTCGAAGTAGCCGCTGTCGCCGCTGAAGAAAATCCGCGTGTCGCCGTCGATCATCACCCAGGACGCCCACAGTGTGCTGTTGCCGTCGAACAGGCCACGGCCGGAAAAGTGTTGCGACGGTGTGGCGACGAAACGGATGCCGGCAATCTCGGCGCCCTGCCACCAATCGTACTGGCGGACTTTGCTGGCATCGATGCCCCATTTGATCAGGGTGTCGCCGACGCCCAGCGGGGTCAGGAACAGGTTGGTCTTGGCGGCCAGTCTGAGCACGGCCTGGTAATCGAGGTGGTCGTAATGGTTGTGCGACAGGATCACCGCTTCGATCGGCGGCAACTGGTCGATGCTGATCGGTGGCTGGTGAAAGCGTTTCGGCCCGGCCCACTGCACCGGCGATGCGCGCTCGGCGAAAACCGGGTCGGTGATGAAAAACTTGTCGCGCAACTTGAGCAACAAGGTCGAGTGACCGAGGCGATAGACGCTGTGGTTTGGCGCCGCGAGCAGCTCTTCTCGAGTCAACGCCTGCACCGGGATCGGCGCAGCGGGCCGGGTGTTGCGCGGTTTATGGAAAATCATGTTCCACATGATCCGCAGCATTTTGCGTACGCCTTCGCGCTGCACGGGTGCGTGATTGCGAAACAGCCCCTGATTCTGCCGCGAGGCTTCAGGCGTGGGTGTGTGATCCGGGATCGAAATTGGATTGGCCATGACTGAATGACTCCAGAAAAACCGCGCAATTCGCGGTTTTTCCACGGTGGGACGATAAATGGCCAAAGCTGCACGCATAGGCCGAACTTCTGTTTTTTAAGTTGCGAGGATTAACGCAACATTACACTGATCGGTGTAGTTTCTAGGTTGCATCAAAGCGGATGACAAGTAAACTGCCAAGTGTAATTTCATCTTTTATCTGCCGAAGCGTACTCATGACAGCTCCACAGCGCCTCACCGACCGTAAACGCGAAGCCATTATTCAGGCGGCGATTAACGAATTCCGTGCCAACGGTTTCGAAGTCACCAGCATGGACAAAATCGCGGCCACCGCCGATGTGTCGAAGCGCACGGTGTACAACCATTTCCCCAGCAAAGAAGAGCTGTTCGCCGAAATTCTCAACCAGTTGTGGGCACGAATCAGCGCCGAGCAATCGGTCGTCTATAACTGCGATCAGCCTCTACGTGATCAGTTGCGGCAAATGCTCCAGGCCAAAGTGCAGTTGATGGCCGACGAAAACTTTCTGACCCTGGCCCGAGTGGCAATTGCTGCGACCATTCATTCGCCGGAGCGCGCGCAGAACATGGTCGAGCGAATGGGTGAACGCGAGGAAGGCCTGACTGTGTGGATTCGCGCCGCGCAGGCGGACGGCAGGCTGAAAGCGGTCGATCCGGAATTCGCCGCGCATCAGGTCCAAGGGTTGCTCAAAACCTTTGGTTTCTGGCCACAGATGTCGATGGGCCGCGCAGCCCTTGATGTCGAGATGCAGAACACCGTCGCCGAATCGGCATTGGAAATGTTTCTCGCCTGCTATCAACGCTAATCAGCCCTCCTTCTGTAACCCGCTCTGCGTGACCCTGCCGGTTGCCGCTGCACGAGGCTTTGAGGCTTGATGGAGCGATGGGGCAAGCATTGAATTCATGCTGTCATCCGCAGGTGCCAGAGTTGCGAGTGGGCCTTAGTATCGGTTTGGCGCACTATCAATCCTTGTACAAGGATGCCCTCGACTGGCTGGACGATGCCCACAAAGCGCTCTAAACCGCTAAAAACAAGGGCCTCAACACCATCAGCGTTGCCTTGGCCAAGACCGCGGCGGACAACGCCAACGCTAAAAAAGTTATACAAAATTACAAATAATTACTTTCTTGTACAACTTTATGAAGTTTTGTATAAGTAGCCATCTGCCAGCTAAGGAATACTGGCATTGAGCAGTCATTGCCGAATGCCGTCCGCGCATTCGGTCTGCCGGCGCGGAAATAGGGACTGAAACCTCGATCTTCCCCACTTCCTGAGTACTGCGAACATGTTCTTCAATCGCCATAAGTCCGTCATCGACGATCTTCAGCGCACCCTCACCGAACAAGCGGGCCTGCTCGATGCGATCAATCGCTCGATGGCGGTGATCGAGTTCGACCTCGATGGCATGGTGCTGCGTGCCAATGACAACTTTCTCAAGACTATGGGTTACACCGCCGAACAAGCGATCGGCCAACCTCATCGACGCTTTTGCACGCCAGAGTTCGGGCGCAGCGCTCAGTACACTGATTTATGGTCACGCCTGAAAAATGGCCAGTTTCAGTCCGGTACGTTTGAGCGGGTCGACGGCAAGGGCCAGCCAATCTGGCTGGAAGCCAGTTACAACCCGATCAAGGATGCCTCGGGACGGGTGGTGAAAGTGGTCAAGTACGCGATGGACGTGACCGCCAAGGTGCAGCAGGAAAGCGAAGCCAACGCCAAGTTGCAGGCGATTGACCGGGCAATGGCGGTCATCGAATTCAACCTCGACGGCAGTATTCTCACGGCCAATCAGAATTTTCTGACGCGCATGGGTTACACCCTCGCCGAGCTGAAAGGTAAACATCACCGTTTGTTCTGCACACCGGCACTGGTCAACAGCAGCGCCTATGAAGATTTCTGGCGGCGTTTGAATCAGGGTGAGCTTTTCCAGGGTCAGTTCGAACGCGTCGATAAACGCGGGCAAACCGTATGGCTCGAAGCCAACTACAACCCGGTTTATGACGCTGCCGGGCGCTTGTGCAAAGTGGTGAAGTTTGCCTCCGATGTAACCGCCCGCGTCGAGCAGCACGAACAGGACGCACGCAGTGCCAGCGCGGCGTATCACATCTCCGTGGCAACCCGAAAAGTCGCCGAGCAAGGTACGCAGGTGATCCAGCAAGCCGCCAGCGAAATGCGCGAGATCGCCGAAGACATTGCTGAGTCTTCAACGCTGATTGCACAACTGGGGGAACGCTCCGAGCAGATCACCGCCATCGTCAACACGATCCGCGCGATTGCCGACCAGACCAATCTGCTGGCGCTCAACGCTGCAATTGAAGCCGCGCGCGCCGGTGAACAGGGGCGCGGGTTTGCCGTGGTCGCTGACGAAGTGCGGCAATTGGCGGCTCGAACCAGCGGCTCGACGGCGGAGATTTCCAGCATGATCGGGCTGATCCAGAACGAGACCCGCCAGGCCATCAAGAGCATGGAAGGCACCCGGGGCCGCGCGGCTGAAGGGGTCGAATTGGCGAATCAGGCGGGCACGGTGATCTTGCAGATTCGTGACGGCGCCAGCGAGGCGGTGGATGCGGTGAGCATGTTTGCCAATGAGCGGGCCTCGGGTTAAAGGCAGGTAGACCGCGTCGTTGCCTTCGCGAGCAAGCTCGCTCCCACAGAGATTGAGTCGACCACAGGTTTTGTGTTCCGACCGCTGATCCTGTGGGAGCGAGCTTGCTCGCGAAGGGGCCGGTCGCCACATCGCAGGGCTATAGTGACTACACGTCCCACGCCCTGCCGAGTGCACCATGACCACTGAAAAACCCGCAACACCGGAATCAGCTCCCGTCGATCACCTGCGCTTCCACCGTTCCCACGCCCACCTCAGCACCACCTTCGGCAACGACAAATTCGCCCTGCGCGCCGAGGCGTTTGCGCGGTTCTTCGGCACGCCGATGTTCCTCGGCGCGCAGACCCTGATTGTGTTGTTGTGGGTCTGCCTCAACGTGTTTGGCGTGACCACCTTCGACGTCTACCCGTTTATCCTGTTGAACCTCGCTTTCAGCCTGCAATCGGCTTATGCCGCGCCGTTGATTTTGCTGGCACAAACACGCCAGGCTGCCCGCGACAAGGCGCAGGCCGATGCCGACGCACTACATCGTGAAGACCTGGCACAGGCCAATACCGAGCGTCAGGCCCAAGCCGCGAAGAACACCGCGCAACTGCTTGAGCTGCTAGAGCAGAACACTCGCCTCACCGAGATGACCAAAAACCTCACCGAACGCATCGCCAGCCTGACCAGCGAGTTGCACGATCACATGCGCCAGAACCCGCAGCGCTGATCACGGTAAACGCAGTGCCCGCCCGAGTTCATCAAACAACGTCACCACCGAACGCAACGCCCGGCAATCCGGGCGGGTCAGCAGCCACAGCGCGGTGTCGTATCCATGCAACGGCTCGCTTAACGCCTGCAAACCGTCGGTGATCAGAAAGTCAGGTAAAGCCGCCACGCCGAGGCCTGCGCGGACCAGCTCCGTGACTGACAACATGCTGTTGCAGCGATAGCGCGGCGTCACGCCGGGCAGGTGTTGGCGGCGCCACGCAATCGTCGGATGATCGGGGAGAAAGTCATCTGGAGCGATCCACGTCAGCGCCGCCAGATCCGACTCATCGACGCTTTGCAGATACCGCGCACTGGCGCAGACCCGGTAGGAAATCTTCGCCAGTTGCCGTCCGACCAAATGCTCCGGCGGTGTACGCGTCAGGCGCAGGGCAATGTCGGCATCGCGGCGACTGAGATTGGCGAAATCGTTGGAGGTGCTCAGTTCTATGGTTAGCGCCGGGTAATTGGGCATGAACTGCGCCAGCGCTGGCAGCAACAACCCCTGCAATACCGAATCAGTGCAGGTCAGGCGCACCGTGCCGCTGACCACTTCGCCGCCCTGCTCCACGCCGATACGTGCGGCTTCCAGTGCCTGCTCGGCGCGTTCGGCTTGCTCGGCCAGCGTCTGCGCGAGAGTTGTCGGCAAGTAGCCTGCGCGGCTTTTTTCGAACAATTGTTGGCCGAGTGCAGCTTCGAGACGGCGCACGGCGCGGAATACCGTCGACACGTCGACCTTCAACAACTGTGAAGCGCGGGCCAGAGAGCCGCCACGCAACAAGGCGAGAATCAGGGCCAGATCGGTGTAGTCGAGCTGATAGTGCGTGGCTGCATTGATCACTTGGGGAAACGCCAATGTTGAGTGCGTGAGCGCCAATCTATAGTGAGCGCCATCCATCAACAAGCGCAGGGAACCCCCATGGACAATAGCGCCTTCCGTATCGCCCTGATTGGCGATTACGACCCGCAGGTCACCGCTCACCAAGCCATTCCTGTGGCCCTCGGGCTGGTCGCCGAACACCTCAACAGGAACGTGCAATTCGAATGGCTGCCCAGCGAGCAGATCCACGCCGATACACCACTCGCCCACTTCGATGGTTTCTGGTGCGTACCGGCCAGCCCTTACAAAAGCGAAGAAGGCGCACTGCGGGCGATCCGGTTTGCCCGCGAACAGCAGCGCCCTTTCCTCGGTACCTGCGGCGGTTTTCAGCATGCGGTGCTGGAATTTTCCCGCAACGTGCTGGGCTGGGTGGATGCGGAACATGGTGAAACATCGCCCGACTCTGAACGCGCGGTACTCACACCGTTGACCTGTTCGCTGGTCGAGGCGGTGGACAGCATTCACCTGGTGCCCGGCTCGTTGATCGCCAAGACGTACGAAACGTCGCAGATTAGTGAAGGCTACCGCTGCCGCTACGGTGTGAATCCGCTGTTCGAACGGCAACTGTTGAACGATCAGCTACAAGCTGTGGGTCATGATTCGTCTGGGGATTTGCGCGCGATTGAGCTCACGGATCACCGGTTCTTTGTCGCGACGTTGTTTCAGCCGGAACGTGCCGCGCTCAAAGGGCAAATGCCGCCGCTGGTGCGCGCGTTTGTTGAAGCTTGTGTGGAGTCACGTTGATGGCTGCCTGCTTTGCGGTGATTTTTACGTCGACTCGGACCGACGGTGACAATGGGTATGCCGAGGCCGTTGAGCGCATGGCTGAGCTGGTCAGTGAGCAGCCGGGGTTTCTTGGGGTGGAGTCAGTCAGAGGCGCGGATGGCGTGGGGATTACTGTGTCGTATTGGCAGAGCGAGGCAGCGATTCTGGCGTGGCGGCAGAACCCTGAGCATCGGGTGATTCAGGAGCGTGGGCGTTCTCAATGGTATTCGGCGTTTCATACTCGGGTGTGCCGAGTGGAGCGCGAGTATCGGTTCGGGCAGTGAATAACGCGGTGTACTCACTGGCCCTATCGCGAGCAGGCTCACTCCTACATTTGGATTGTGACGAACGCAGATCCCCTGTAGGAGCGAGCCTGCTCGCGAAGAGGCCCTCACCCTCACAGCAAAACTTCAGCCTCGCACCAAACTCCGCACCGCCTCAATCTCCGGCACTTCAACCTTGCTCATATAAACGCGCAACGGCTCGGTAATGTTGATCCGCTCATCAATATTCTGATCCAGCAACAACTGAATCAACTCGCGTTTAAGCGTCATGGTCTGCGCTGTCGCCGGCGCCCAGACGAATTCATTCACAGGAATAATGCCGTCATCGGCCACGTCCATGCCGAACGAATCTTCGCTGAAGCGCACGATGTACTGACCGGTCTTGCGGTTGAGGCCGACAAAACCCTTGAGATCGTCGGCGGCCTGGCAGATGAGTTGGGAGGTGATGCGCATGGTAAACCTCACGAAAAATGATCGATGGTTTACACGCAGGGCAACTGAGCGGCGCGCCCTCTGCCGGAGCGTCTGCCGTGGGCAAGCGTACTGCAAACAGCGCCACAAAAGTGCAGGAAAAATCGCTTTTAATACGTTTATGTCGGTCCTGCGATAGCACCCGATCGATTCAGTTGTTAAAAGGTACGTCTTTGAAAATGCCCTGCGAAAGGAACTCGAACATGCCCGCCACTTTCACCAAAAGCGCTCTGGTCCTGAGCCTGCTGCTCGGCCTTGGTCAGGCGCACGCCGCCAGCCACGCCGATCCCGACGCGGTCGCTGCCGCCAACGGCATCCCGCACCCGGCGGTGATCGCTCACCGTGGCGCGTCTTTCGATGCACCGGAATCCACCGCGGCGTCTTACAAGCTGGCTCGCGACCTGGGCGCCGATTACCTGGAAATGGACTTGCAGCGCAGCAAGGACGGCGTGCTGTTCGCCCTGCACGACGACAACCTGCAACGCACCACCGACGTCGCCAGCAAGTTTCCGGAGCGCAAAGACGCCTCGGCCACCGCGTTCACCATGGCCGAACTGAAAACCCTCGATGCCGGTAGCTGGTTCAACGCCAAGTACCCGGATCGCGCGCGCCCATCCTATGCCGGGCTGAAAATCCTGACCCTCGATGAAATCATCGACATCGCCCAGGCCAATCCGCAGCACAAGCCGGGCCTGTACATCGAAACCAAAGAGCCGCAACTGTTTCCGGGGATCGAGAAAGACCTGAAAGAGAAACTGCAGGATCGCGGCTGGCTGAGCCCGGCCGGTTCGAAACTGGCGAAGAGCGCGCTGGGCGTTGGTCAGGGCAAAGGCAAGGTGATCCTGCAAACATTCGAGAAAAACAGCCTCGAACTGCTGGAAAAAGAAATGCCGCAGGTGCCGAAAATCCTCCTGTTGTGGGTGGGCGAAGGCAGCATCGAGCCAAAATCGAAAGTGACGTTTGCCGAATCCGGCGAGAAAGACAAAAACGTTTTCTACGGCAAACAAGAGCCGAAGTCCGAAGCCGAATTCAAACAGTGGGTGGATTACGCCAAGGCCCAGGGTGCCATCGGCACCGGCCCTTCGGCGAAGCTGACCAAGGGCGGCGACCAGAGCTACTCGGATCTGGTGCAACCGTGGATGAATCAGTACACCCACGACCAAGGCATGCTGGTGCACGTCTACACCGTCGACGAGCCGGTGGACTTCGAGAAAGTCATGGCGGCCGGTGTCGACGGCATCTTTACCAACCGTGCCAGCGAACTGCTGAAATTCTACAAACGCCCGGCGGCTGGCAGTGTTGAACAAGTGTTGAAGAACAACGGCTTCTGATCTGAAACCGAGGCGGCTTCATCGCGGGCAGGCTACGCTCCCACAGGTTCTGTGCCGGTGCATGGCTTGCCCGTTTTGTTTGGGTGCAGGGTTTTAAGGGTGAGTTAAGTTGCGCTGGTTAACCTGAGGCCACTTAAACGAATCAACCAAGGAATGAACCGATGAAAACTTTGACTGCCCTGTTTACCGCCGCTGCCCTGACTCTTACCGCTGGCTTGGCCCAGGCTGATGTTCGCGTTGACCAGATTCCTGAACTGGTTAAGTCGGGCAAGATCAAGTCGCTGGAGTCGATGAACGCCGAAGCGCTGAAACTGCATCCGGGTGCGACTATTACTGACACTGACTTGGATAACCACTTCAATGGTTATGAGTATGAAGTTGAGTTGAAGACCGCTGATGGCAAAGAGTTCGATGTGGACTTTGATGCGACCACTGGCAAGGTGTTGAGCAACAAGCAAGACACTTGATTGAACGCACCACCAAGAGCCGCACGATTGAGAGATCGTGCGGTTTTTTTGTGTTCGGCTTTTTTAATTGGTTGTCAGTGAGATTTTCTCCCCCTCACCCCAGCCCTCTCCCCCAAGGGGGCGAGGGGGAAAGGGAGCCGATCGGGGGTTATTCAAGACCTGAGTTAGCCTCGCAATCTTAAAGCTGATTAGGAAACAACAAGGACCTGAGTGCACCTCGATATTTCAGGTCGGCGTAACTCGCATAGTCACTGCGGTCAGTCCCCTCTCCCTCTGGGAGAGGGCTAGGGTGAGGGGAATGGGAACAGACCGCGGGCTATTCAAGGCCTGAGTTCGACTCGCAATCTTGAAGCTGATCAGGAAACACCAAACGCCTGAGTGCACCTCGATATTTCAGGTCGGCGTAACTCGCATAGTCACTGCGGTCAGTCCCCTCTCCCTCTGGGCGGTCCGACGTTTCGGGAGGGCTAGGGTGAGGGGAAAGGGCATCACGCCGAGGTGCTGACCAGCGAACCCGAGGTGCTCGAGTCGGAATCCTGCAACGCCTGCAACAATGAGGCTGTGGCGGTGGACAGGGACGCCGAGGTTGCGGTGATCTGCGCTTGTGCGGCGGCTACTTCGGCGGCTTTGGCATCCGAACTTTCCTGCTTCGCCTGCGCCGCTTGCAGCGCTTGCTGCTCCTCCTGCAATTGCTTCTGCAGTTCGGCAATCTGCTTGCGCAGTTCCTTCACCGAATCCGATTCTTCACTGCTGGAATCGCTGTTACCCGCGGGTGCCGCGCCACCGCCCGCAGCCACTTTGCTGGTGTCCGCTTTCACGCCAGTGCTGGCGGCTGCCGTGCTTGAGGTATCGTCACCGACGTCGCTGATTGCGGTTTTGCTGGTGGGTGTGGTGACGGTCTGATTGATCGAAACAGAAGTGATGCTGACCATGGAAAGGCTCCAATGCCGGTTATAGATAACCGGTCATCGACCATGGCTGCATCAATTTGAGATCGACTGTGTACCGACTCGGTATCCGAACCGGTACACACGAAAAATGCTTGCGGCTGACGTCATCCGGTTTTCACCAAACCGTCATATTCACTCGCGAAGATGCGGCTCAGGTGAATCTGTAAACCCCGCGTCAGCCGCCCTCCTCGCAGCGAGCCTTCATGAACCACAGCCTCGACATCAGTCATCGCGATCCCGATCTGTTTGGCCTGCTCTATGGCTATCGCTTCCTGCCCGGCGAACGTGGCCGCGAAGTCGATTCGGCCACGGCGTTGCGCTGTTTGCAGGACGACAGCGACAGCGGTGAATTCCTTTGGCTGCACCTCAATCTGGCGCATGCAGCGTGCGAGCGCTGGATGAAAAGTAATCTGCAATTGCCCGAAGAGTTTTTCGAGGCGCTGCACGAAGGCTCGCGGTCGACGCGCATCGAGCACGTCGACTCGGCGTTGCTGGCGGTGGTCAACGATGTGGTGTTCAACCTCAGCAGCATGGTCTCTTCGGACGTGTCGACACTGTGGGTCTGTGTGCGCAGCAAACTGATCGTCAGCGCGCGTTTGCAACCGCTGCACTCGGTGGACAAATTGCGCTCATCGGTGAAGGCCGGCGAACGCTTTCGTTCGCCCTCGGAACTGCTCGTGCACCTGCTGCGCGATCAGGGCGAAGTGCTGACGCAGATTGTGCGCAAGACCAGCATGAGCGTCGATCAGGTCGAGGACGAATTGCTTTCCTCGCGGCTGTCGACCAATCGCGCCGAACTGGGTGCCAACCGGCGGGTGCTGGTGCGTTTGCAACGGCTGTTGGCGCTGGAACCGGGTTCTTTATTGCGTTTGCTCAATCGGCCGCCGCCGTGGTTGCAGAAAGAGGACGTCAAGGAACTGCGCAAATCCACCGAGGAGTTTGCGCTGATCATCAACGACCTCACCGCCCTCGGCGAGCGGATCAAACTGTTGCAGGAAGAGATCGCCGCCAACCTCAACGAACAGAGCAACCGCACGCTGTTCACCCTGACCGTGGTCACGGTGCTGGCACTGCCGATCAACATCATTGCCGGTTTTTTCGGGATGAATGTGGGCGGGGTGCCGTTGTCGCAGGATCCGCAAGGGTTCTGGATTCTGGTCGCACTGGTGGCGACGTTCACCGTGATTGCCGGGCGTTGGGCGTTTCGTAAAAGAGGCGATTACTGACCACAAAACGCATTGCCACCGCAGGCCCAATGTGGGAGCGAGCTTGCTCGCGAAGACGGAGTGTCAGGCACCATCATTGTTGGATGACACACCGCTTTCGCGAGCAAGCTCGCTCCCACAGGGATCTTCTTCAGTCTTCAGATCAGCGGTGGAGCTAAAACCCCAAACACTGACATGGCGCAGTCTCTCTGTAACATTCTGCAACGATCATGGGCGACATTCCTTCCCTCGCTCAGGATTGTCCGCTCATGGCTACTCCCTCCCTGACCGCCAGCCCCGCGTCCGCCACCAGCGGGCGGCCGGCTCTCGACAAGAAAACCGGCCCGTTCACCTACGTGATCTTTTTCGCCGTGCTGGCGATGGGGATGCTGTTCACCGCTTACAGCCTGATGCACGACATGCACGAACTCGGCACGGTGGTCACCACATGGACGCCGTTCCTGCTGCTCGGTGTGGCACTGCTGATTGCGCTGGGTTTCGAGTTCGTCAACGGCTTCCACGACACCGCCAATGCCGTGGCGACGGTGATTTACACCCACTCGCTGCCGCCGAATGTCGCGGTGGTCTGGTCGGGTTTCTTCAACTTTCTTGGCGTGTTGCTTTCGAGCGGCGCGGTGGCATTCGGCATCATCGCTTTGCTGCCGGTGGAGTTGATTCTGCAGGTCGGTTCGTCTGCCGGTTTTTCGATGATTTTCGCCCTGCTGATCGCGGCGATCCTGTGGAACCTCGGCACTTGGTGGCTGGGTTTGCCGGCGTCGTCTTCGCACACGCTGATCGGTTCGATCATCGGTGTCGGTGTGGCCAATGCCTTGATGCACGGCCGCGACGGCACCAGCGGTGTCGACTGGGCGCAGGCGACCAAGATTGGATACGCCTTGCTGCTCTCGCCGTTGGTGGGTTTCGGTTGCGCGGCGCTGTTGCTGTTGGCGCTGCGTGCCTTCGTGAAAAACCGTTCGCTGTACAAGGCACCGGAAGGCAACACGCCGCCGCCATGGTGGATTCGCGGTTTGCTGATTCTGACCTGCACCGGCGTGTCCTTCGCCCACGGCTCCAACGACGGGCAGAAAGGCATGGGCCTGATCATGCTGATTCTGGTTGGCACGCTGCCGATGGCCTACGCGCTGAACCGCACCATGCCGGAAGAACAATCGCTGCAGTTCGCCGCCGTGGCGCAAGTCACCCAGCAAGCGCTGGTGAAAAGTGCACCGCTGCCGACACCGGCCGATCCGCGTGCGGTGCTCTCCGATTACGTGCGCAGCAAGGACGCCACGCCGCAACTGATCCCCGCCCTCGCCGCCCTCACCGGGCACATTGGCGAAGAGGTCAAAGGCTACGGCTCGCTGGCGAAAGTCCCGGCCGAAGCGATGGGCAACGTGCGTAACGACATGTACCTGGCCAGCGAAAGCATTCGCCTGATGGACAAGAACAAGGTCGGCAATTTCGATGCTGACACCAGCGGCAAGCTGCAACTGTTCAAACAACAGATCGACAACGCCACGCGGTTTATTCCGCTGTGGGTGAAGATCGCCGTGGCCATCGCGCTCGGGCTGGGCACCATGGTTGGCTGGAAGCGGATTGTGGTGACGGTCGGCGAGAAGATCGGCAAGACTCACCTGACGTATGCGCAAGGTGCTTCGGCGGAAACCGTGGCGATGTTGACCATCGGTGCGGCGGACATGTTTGGTTTGCCGGTATCGACCACGCATGTGTTGTCATCCGGTGTGGCCGGGACCATGGTCGCCAACGGTGGCGGGTTGCAGATGAAGACTATCCGCAATCTGTTGATGGCGTGGGTACTGACACTGCCGGCGGCGATCCTGCTGTCGGGCAGCCTCTATTGGCTGTTCACCCAGATCTTCTAACGGACGAAGATCCCCTGTAGGAGTGAGCCTGCTCGCGATAGCGGTGTATCAGTCAACATGAATTCAACTGACACACCGCTATCGCGAGCAGGCTCACTCCTACAGTTTTGACCGGTATTGGTTAGAGCGCGGAGCGAATCAGATCGCCGAGCCAATCCATAAACACCCGCACCCGCAAAGGCAAATGTCGCTGCCGCGCATACAACAATGAAATCCCCATCGCCGGCGCGGTGAATTGCGGTAGCACGGTGACCAGTTCGCCGTTTTCCAGATGCGGCTGCATGCCGGTGCGCGGCACCTGCGTCAGACCAAAACCACCCAGACACGCCGCCTCGTAAGCGTCGGTGCTGTTGACAGTAATGCTGCCTGCCATCGGCAAGCGTTTAACCTGACCGCCCTCCTCGTACACAAACCCTTCCGAACGCGAACCGAGCACGCCGACGTAATGCACCAGACGATGCTGCGCGAGATCTTCCAGCGACTCCGGCACGCCGTAGCGCTCGAGGTACGCGGGGCTGGCGCAGTTGACCATGGGGAAGTCCCCGAGGTGCCGCGCGACCACCGATTGATCCGGCTGCGCGCCAATCCGCACCACGCAATCGAACCCTTCGCTGAGCAAGTCGACGCGGCGATCGGTGCTGCTGATTTCCAGTTCCAGATTCGGGTGGCGATCCATGAACTGCGGCAGGCGCGGCATGATCAGTCGTCGCGCGAGAATGTTCGGCAGGTCGACACGAATACGCCCGGTCAGCGAAGCCTCGTCCTGGCGGAACAAGCCTTCGATCTCATCCATGTGCGAGAGCAGATCCTTACTGCGTTCGTACAGCACCAGACCGTCCTGCGTCGCCTGCACCTTGCGCGTGGTGCGTTGCAGCAGGCGTGTGCCGAGCAGGGCTTCCAGCGCTTGCACGTGTTCGGACACCGTTGAGCGGGGCAGTCCGAGGCTTTCCCCGGCGAGAGTGAAACTCGACAGTTCACTGACCCGCACGAAGGTGCGCAGCAGTTCCAGTTTGTTCATGGGGCACCTGTGGATTGTTCGGCTGAGCCGATCAGTGATTCCGGATTCATTCTGTTTATCACCTCAGGGCGGATAAATAAACTGAGTCCCATCACCATTCACTGCAATCGAGGAAGCCTCCATGAATCGCAAAATCGCATTGATCACCGGCGCCAGTCGTGGCCTGGGCAAAAACGCAGCGCTGCACTTGGCCGCTCAGGGCATCGACGTTATCGGCACTTACAACAGCCGTGCTGATGAAGCTCAGGCGCTGGTTGCCGAAGTGCAAGCACTTGGCGGCAAAGCCGTGATGCTGCAACTCGATGTTGGCCGCAGCGAAAGCTTTGCCGATTTCGCTAAACACGTTGAGCAGGCGTTGCAGCAGACTTTCGACCGTCAGCGTTTTGATTTCCTGATCAACAATGCCGGGATCGGTGTGCATGCACTGTTCGCCGAAACCACGCCGGAGCAGTTCGATTTGCTGATGAATATCCAGCTGAAAGGGCCGTTCTTTCTGACTCAGCAGTTGCTGCCACTGATTAACGACGGCGGACGCATCATCAATATTTCCAGCGGCCTGACCCGTTTCAGCCTGCCGGGTTACGGCGCTTATGCGGCGATGAAAGGCGCGATGGAAGTGCTGACCCGTTATCAGGCCAAGGAGTTGGGTGCGCGGCAGATTGGCGTGAACATTCTCGCGCCGGGCGCCATCGAAACTGACTTCGGTGGTGGCGCCGTACGCGATAACTCGGCGGTGAATGCGATGGTCGCCAGCAACACCGCGCTGGGACGCGCCGGGCAGCCGGATGATATTGGCGGGGCATTGGCATTGCTGTTGTCGCCGGGTGCGCAGTGGATCAATGGCCAGCGTGTTGAGGCCTCTGGGGGCATGTTCCTCTAACTCACGCTGAAACACCTTCACATGTAGGAGCTGCCGAAGGCTGCGATCTTTTGATCTTGTCTTTAAAAACAACATCAAAAGATCGCAGCCTTCGGCAGCTCCTACACGGGGATCGAGGTTAACTCTGACAAGCGTTGCGCGTCATGAACCGCTCGCGCAAAACGTCATAGCCCCAGTGATACACATAGGTGTACGGCAGGAAAAACAGCAGCACACCGATGTCGAGCAAAAACGCCTGCCAGAGGCTGACCGACAGCCACCAGGCAATCAGCGGCACACCCATCACGATCAAACCGCCCTCAAACAGCAGCGCATGCACCACTCGCACCCAAGCGTTGTGCGCCACGTTCATGCGCGCCAGCATACGGTCGAAGAAACGGTTGAACACCACGTTCCAACCGAGCGCCAGCAACGCGATCAATACCGTTACCGCGCCCATTTCAAGCATCGGTTTTTGCATGATCCACGCCAGCAAAGGGGTGCAGATCAGAATGGCCAGCAGTTCGAAACCAACGGCCTGGAAAATACGTTCAGTGATGGATTTTTGGGCAGTCATGGCCTGACTCCTTGAGTGAAGATGGTTGCCATGATCTATCTTGATATCGATACTTCATAATCAATAACCATCGATCAAGGCGATAGTTGATGATTTCTCAGGAAGTGCTGTTGGCGTTTGTCCAGGCGGCCACGCAAGGTTCGTTTTCGGCGGCCGCACGCAAACTCGGGCGCAGTCAGTCGACCATCAGCGCGGCGGTGGCCAGTCTGGAGATCGATATGGATCTGCTGCTGTTCGACCGCAGCAGCCGCAAACCGACACTGACCCCGGCCGGGCATGTGATGCTGCAACGCGCCGAGGCGATTCTGGCGGCCAGCAGTCGCCTGGAAATGACTGCGCGGCAGTTGTCCCAAGGTGTGGAACCGAAGCTGACCGTGGCGATTTCCGACACCTATCAGTCGGCTCGGTTTGAAGCGGCGTTGGTCGGCTTCGAGCAGCGTTATCCGGATCTGGAGCTGGAATGCCTGATCGCTGAGTGTGATGACCTGGTTGAATTGGTCCAGCGTGGTCGTGCGCATCTGGCGTTCGCCGAAATGCAAGAGAGCTACCCGCCGGATCTGGTCACCTCAACCGTGGCCGAGCGCACGGAAATTGCCTTGTTCGTCAATCGCGACCACGCGTTGGCCAAGCTTGATCACATTGATCAGCAGATACTCGAGCAGCATCGTGAGCTGCGTCTGGCGACCATCGTCAATCCGTATGACAGTCGCGGCAAAGGTCGGGTGTGGTCGGCACCGAGTTATCTGATGTTGCTGGAAATGGCCGAGAAGGGTTTTGGCTGGGCGCCGTTGCCGCGTTGGCTGGCGCAGCGCTTTGGCAATGATTTGCTGGTCGAGTTGAAGGTGCGCGGCTGGCCTAAGCCGGTGTTTGTCGATGCCTTGTGGTCGCGGCTTTATCCGCCGGGGCCGGCGGGGAGCTGGTTGTTGAGCAAGATGCTGGAATAGCGGCGCTGCCAATCGCTGGCAAGCCTGAAGTCAAAAGCCCCTCACCCCAGCCCTCTCCCGGAGGGAGAGGGAGCCGACCGAGGTGTCTTGCGTCGCACATCGACCTGAAAGACCGAGTCGATTATGGATTCATTGGATATGAACTCAAAAGCCCCTCACCCCAGCCCTCTCCCGGAAGGAGAGGGGGCCGACCGCAATGTCTTGCGTCGTACATCGACCTGAAAGACCGAGTCGATTATGGATTGATTGGATATGCGCTTAAAAGTCCCTCACCCCAGCCCTCTCCCGGTGGGAGAGGGGGCCGACCGCAATGTCTTGCGTCGTACATCGACCTGAAAGACCGAGTCGATTATGGATTCATTGGATATGAGCTCAAAAGCCCCTCACCCCAGCCCTCTCCCGGAGGGAGAGGGGGTCGACCGAGGTGTCTTGCGTCAGACATCGACGTGAGAGACCGAGTCGATTATGGATGTATAGCTACGGTATACACCTCGATTATGGATTCACCGCTGAGCGTTCAGGTCGGCGTACTTCTACAGCATCCCCCAATCGGTCCCCTCTCCCTCTGGGAGAGGGCTAGGGTGAGGGCAATTCCAACGCCGAAAGCCGCCCTTCAATAAACCGCCGCTCCGGCTCTTGCCGGGTCAACTCCAAGGCGCGCAAGTAAGCTGCCCTCGCCTCTTCCACCCTGCCCAACTGCCGACAAAACTCCGCCCGCGCCGAATGCGCCAAGTGGTAATCCTGCAACTCCCCTCGCGCCAATATCCCCTCAATCAGATTCAACCCTGCCAACGCCCCGTCACGCTTGGCCACCGCCACCGCCCGGTTCAACTCGATCACCGGCGAAGGCACCGCACGCAACAGCACGTCATACAAACCAACGATCTGCTCCCAATCGGTTTCTGCCGCGGACGGCGCCTCGGCATGCACCGCCGCAATCGCAGCCTGCAAACAATAAGGCCCAAATCGCCGCGTAGTCAGCGCACGCTCAACCAGCGCACAACCTTCAGCGATCAACTCGCTATCCCACAATGAACGATCCTGATCATCCAGCAACACCAGTTCACCACCCGGCGAAGTGCGCGCCGCCCGTCGCGATTCATGCAACAGCATCATCGCCAGCAACCCCACGACTTCAGGTTCCGGCAGCAACTCCATCAACAACCGCCCCAGCCTGATCGCCTCACGCGTCAAATCCTCACGGGTCAACTCAGCCCCGCCCGACGCCGAATACCCTTCGTTGAACACCAGATAAATCACCCGCAACACACTGTCGAGGCGTTCGGGCAATTCGCTCAGGCTCGGCACTTGATAAGGAATTTTCGCGTCACGGATCTTGGCTTTCGCCCGCACGATGCGCTGGGCAATCGCCGCTGGCGCGCAGAGAAAGGCGCGGGCGATTTCCTCGGTGGTCAGGTCGCAGACTTCGCGCAAGGTCAGCGGCACTTGCGCATCCGCCGCCAATGCCGGGTGACAACAGGTGAAGATCAGCCGCAGACGATCGTCTTCCACGTCCTCGCCACTCCAGTCGGCCTGTTCCAGTTCTTCCAGTTGCGCCAACAGCAAGGGCTGTGAAGCTTTAAAGCGTGCACGTCGCCGCAACACGTCAATCGCCTTGAAGCGCCCGGTCGACACCAGCCAGGTGCGCGGGTTGTCCGGTACGCCGTCGCGTTGCCAGCGCTCGACCGCGACGAAGAACGCCTCATGCATGGCTTCTTCGGCGAGGTCGAAATCGCCAAGCAAGCGGATCAGCGTCGCCAGAATCCGCCGCGAGTCTTCGCGATAGACCTGCTCGACCCGCGCCCGAACCTCAGACATTCAACTGCCGCACCGGGCGCACTTCAACGCTGCCGACCCGCGCCGCCGGAATGTTGCCGGCGACCTGGATGGCTTCGTTGAGATCCTTGGCGTCGATCAGGTAGAAACCGGCCAGTTGCTCCTTGGTTTCGGCGAACGGGCCATCGGTGATCGACAGTTTGCCGTTGCGCATGCGCACCGTGGTGGCGGTCTGCACCGACTCCAGCGCTTCAGCGGCAACCATCCGCCCGCTGCCCTGAATCGACTCGGCGTAGGCCCAGCACTCGGCATCTTCCGGGCTGTCGGGCGATGAGTGCAGCAAGCGTTCATCGCTGTAGACCAGGCATAAATACTTCATGGCGTTCTCCTGAAGCGGACGGATCAACTATGGCTGAAGATCACGGGGTCACATCGAACAGCGTCGCGCCGCTCATCGGATCGAACGGCGCCGACCAGTGTTCGTGGGCGATTTTCCAGGCCCCACCGACCTGCCGATAGCAGGCGGTGACGCGCATCCAGCAGCTCTGGGTTTCGCCCTTGTCGTTGGTGCCACCGCAGTTCGCCACCCAGTGCGCGAAGGCGATGTTGTCGGCGCTTTCGATGACGATTTCCTGGAATTCGAAGACGTGCGGGCCGGGGCACATTTCCATGCACGCCACCCAGTGCTCGCGGTAAGCCGCTTTACCCTTGAATTGCAGGGCCTTGATTGCATCGAAGGAGACGATGTCGTCGGCGTACAACGCCATGACTTTCTCCACGTCCTTGGTCATGACGGCTTCGCGGTAGGTGTTGATCAGGGTCTGGATTTCAGATTGTGCGCTCATGGTGTTCTCCGTGGTTTTTGTTGTGAAGACACCTTTAGTCGATCGGCGAACGGGCAGATCGACAGTCGAAACAAAAAAATTCCAGCGCAGACAAAGTCGCTAGAATCCGAGGCTCATCTTTGTAGGAAAAAGGAAATTCCCGTGTCAGCCCAACTCGTGCCGTACGACAGCCTGAACGCCTTGCAGCGTCAGCAAGTCGAGGCGATTGAAATCCATGCCGAGCAGATCAGGTTTTCCGGCGACATTCATGGCGCGTTGCACACCCTGCTGTCGAAACCCGGCCCGGGCGTGAAGGGTTTTGCCTTGTTGGCAGACGACGTGCCGGTAGCGTTTCTGCTCCTCAAACGCCCGCCGGTGTTACCCGCCTGGGCCGATGAACACAGCGCCACCCTGCATGCCTTGCAGGTCGATCGTCGCGCCCAAGGCAAGGGTTACGGCAAGGCCTGTCTGCAAGCGTTGCCCGAAGTCGCGCGCCTGGCGTGGCCGGAGATCAAGGGGCTGGAATTGTCAGTGGACGCGGATAACGACGCGGCCATCGCGCTATACGCCAAACACGGCTACGTCGACAGCGGCGAAGCGTACAAGGGCCGGATCGGTTACGAACGGCGTATGGGTCTGGTTTTCTAAGTCATCGAGGGGAACACGATGATCGATTCAATCGAAGCACTGGAAGCTATTTACGGATTGCCCCACGAGCGAGCGGTGCGCAAGCAGATCGGTTTTCTCAACGAGGATTATCAGGCGATGGTGCGGCTTTCGCCGTTGGTGATTGTCAGCTCGGTGGGCGCCGATGGCCTCGACAATTCACCACGTGGGGACCAGCCCGGATTTGTGCGGATCATTGATCAACGCACGCTGGCCCTGCCGGATCGCCCGGGCAACAACCGCATCGATACCTTGCGCAATGTGCTGCAGGATTCGCGGGTGTCGCTGCTGTTCATCATTCCGGGGATTGGCGAGACATTGCGGGTCAATGGTACGGCGGTGATCAGTGCTGAGCCTGAGTTGTTGGAAAGCTTCGCGGTGAATGGCAAACCGGCGAAAACGGTGTTGCTGGTGACGGTGGAGGCAGCGTTCTTCCATTGCTCGAAAGCCTTCGTCCGCTCCGACGCGTGGAACCCGGAAACCCATCTGCCGCGCTCCGCCCTGCCCTCTGCTGGTGCTTTCCACAAGCGCCTGAACGATGGCGATTTTGACTCCGACACCTACGACCGCGAAGCGCCGAAACGAGTAAGCGACACCCTTTACTGACCCTCCCGTAAATGATCGTTCCCACGCTCCGCGTGGGAATGCAGCCGGGGACGCTCTGCGTCCCAAAGTCGTGACGCAGAGCGTCACAGGAGGCATTCCCACGCGGAGCGTGGGAACGATCAGTATCGGGATTGAATCAGAGCGTGAGGATCATCTCGTGCCACGCCATGCCGCCGTGATCCGACTCCGAGGGTTTGATGTAAGCAAAGCCAAACCCCGCATACAACGCAATGTGCTTCTCCTTGCACATCAAATGAATCGTCGCTTTGTCCATCCCGCGCATGCGCTCGATGAACTCGCCCATCAAACGCTTGGCCAAACCCTGCCCCTGATAATCCGGGTGCACCACCACTGACATGATCACCACGTTCGGCCCTTGCGGGTCGTGGCCGATCAGTTCCTTGAACGCCTCGTCCGACATCTGCACATCAAATGCCGCACCGGAATTAACGAAGCCTGCGACAACGCCATCCACTTCAGCCACCACGAAACCTTCCGGCCAAGTGGCGATGCGCGTGGCGATCTTCTCGCGAGTGGCAGCTTCGTCGCCTTCGTAGGCAACGGTTTCTATGGCGTAGCAGCGGTCCAGGTCGGCGGCGGTGACGTTGCGGATAACAGTGTTCATGGCAGCTCGGAATCTGTCAGTAAAAGATGACGCATCTTAAGCCAATGAAGTTGGCATTTCGATCAATATGCGCCTTGCACTAACATCGATTTGTCCTTGGGGCAACTGTCAGACTTGACAGCTATACGCGTCACTAAGTTTGCCCTCTAATAAAAATCCCAACGCTGTCGTCCAGAACGTCAAGGACAGGTTGCCCTTAAATCTGACTACGGAAGGAATCTTATGAGCCTCTCCAACAGCGTGGCGCCAGGTCAATTCGACGACAGTTTTGGCACAGAACGAAACGGTCAGCTGCGTATCGGCGCGCAAGGTATCAGCGGTTTCTCAGCACTACTGCCCGATGGATCTTTCACCACTGTCGGATACTTCGAAAACAACCCGGAAAAGCCGCTAGGATCAGTGAAACATAACGCCCTGGGTTTGTTCGATACTCATTACGGTGTGGTTAATATATCGGAACCTTTGATTGGCAGTGTTTATGCGATAGCTGCGCAACCTGACGGGAAGGTAGTCGTGCTAGGTGCTTACTATCAGGAGGGACGCGACGACAGGTTGGCCTACCTTGCACGCCTTTCCGTCAATGGCCAACCGGATGATACTTTTGGTAAGGGCGGGATGTGTTTTCTCGACGAAAACATCAGCAATAAATTTGTAAGCGTTTTCGCCCTGACCGTACAACCGGACGGCAAAGTACTTGCGACCTTCACCGGTGACACGTCCAGCACAATCATTCGACTTAATAAGAATGGCGGACCAGATGCTGATTTCGGCGAAAGCGGCACGATTTATTTATCCGGCACTGTTCTTCAAAGCCTGGCATTGCACCGCGAGGGATACGTGTTCGGCGGGCACAACAATACGGCTGGCGTCGTTTTGCGCTATCTCGATGACGGTAGTCCAGATACTTCTTTCGGTGACCAGGGTGTCTTCGAAGTCAACTTAACATCAGGACCAGGACTACCCTGCGTTTTCGGATTAGCCACCGAGGTCAATGGAAACATCACACTGGCCGGCTCTGTCTGGCATCAACCATCTGAAATCAACTTTATCGCACGGATTTTACCTGATGGAAAACTTGATGACAGTTTCAACCAAGGCACTGTCCTGGAAACAACCACAGAAAAAGGCGCCTATAAAGCGCTGGCCATTCAAGCTGATAGCAAACCCGTTGCACTCGCTCGCGACCCCTACTACGGTAAGGAGGTAAATGTCATTCGCCATAAGCCGAGCGGCGAATGGGATGACACTTTTGGAACAGCAGGTGTAGCACTGGCCTACGAGGATCCAAACGGACGCCCCGTAGTCTCCTATGTCGACAAAATACAGATCCAGACAGACGGAAAAATCCTGGTCTCCGGATTTTATCGGAATGCTTCTTATATCGGACGCCTGCACGGGTAAACTGCCCGGATTGAAAAGCCCTCATATAAATTCCGTGCAATGGGGTAAAACTTCTGTATAGCGGCCTCCACCGACGGTCACTCTGAGCTAAAGCTATCGCTGTCTATAAACAGCGATGGAACACAACTTATGAGCAGCGTTGAGATCGGTCTGTTGATGGTGTTGGGCATCAGTACGTTCGGCTTTATCACCTTGGGCATCGACCTGTTGCGGGCGCGACGTAAACAGCGTTGAAAGCATGAGGCGGATGATTGATCCGCCTCACGCTTGTCCGCTCAAACCTTGGTATCGACCGGCACACAGATCTCCAGTTTGCCGGTGTGCTTCTTCGGGTTGAAGTCGGCGCTATAACGCTCAAGCTCCGGTGCGTTGAGCTCCACGTAGTGAGAGCTCGGCAACCAGGTCTTGTAGATGTATTGCAGGGTTTGCGGCAACTGATCGAGCGGTCCCTTGTGCTCAAACACCGCGTATTGCCGAGGCAGCACTTCCACCCACTGGTAAACCTTTTGGTCGAGGTCATCGAGCTTGCTGATTTCCACTCCGGCGATGTAATCGAAGCCGCCCTTGCCGTCGAAATTGCTGCAAACACCGTAGGTCACTTCGTTCTTTTGCCCCTGGATCTTTCCTAGGTGCGGCAAGAACCTTTCCCACAGCGCCGGGATGTCCTTTGCTGTGTCTTGGGTAAAACGACCGCGAAAACCTGCAATCAGCAGGAAGTGTCCATGTTCGAAGCGAGGTTCAGCCACTTCGACGCGTGTTTGCTCATCCATGACTCGACTCCTGGAACAAAAAAGGGGTTCGGCTGGGAGTATAGAAAGCCAAACCCAATTCGCACGCTTACAGCGAATGCAACTGCTCGACGGCACCCGAACCGACAAACTCGTTATAGCCGGATACGATCACATACACCGCGAAATAGCAGAAGATCGCCGCAGATGCCATATAGGAATAGCGCAACAGCTTGTCGCCCAGCAGCTTGCCGCCGTGGCTCGCGGCGAAGCATAAACCCGCCGACCAAAGCAGCCCGGCGCAAAGGAAGCCGCCAAGAAACAGCACCGAACTCACCGGCCCACCGCCACCGGAACGGGCGATCAACGTACCGCCAACAGCGGCGAACCAGAGAATCGCGCTCGGCGATGACATGGCGAGAAATATCCCCCGGAAGAACTCTTTGCGATGGGAGTTGTGCCCCACGTCCGCCGTGGCCGCCAACTGCGCCTCGTGGTGAATCGCCGAGTAGATCATCTTCGCCGCAAAGTAGATCAGCAGCGCCGAACCACCGATCCACAGCACCCAGCGCACGCTTTCGTACTGCAGCAAAACGGTCATCCCGGCCAGCGCCAGCACCGCATAAATCAGGTCACCGACACAGGTGCCGAGACCCAGCGCAAAGCCTTGAAAGTAACCGCGCTGCATCGCCAGCGTGATCATCGCAATGTTGGCCACGCCGATATCCAGGCACAGCGAAAGGCTCAGCAAGAAGCCGCTGGTGAATTCCATCTACCGATTTCCTTGGGACAAAATTGTTTACAAACGGGCTGGACAGTATGCCATCACTGACCTTATCTTCCGCCACAGGTCACCGCAGTGACCAGCGTCGCTCGGACGGTTCCGGGCGCTTACGTTATCCGAGGCAACAATGGCTGAACAAGGTTCGCCGC
>Ga0213823_1000670_pt1 | contig 25797 bp, 24 predicted proteins | sample MC6MC0907MG_FD_179887 | JGI IMG/M metagenome (GOLD analysis project Ga0213823, IMG submission 179887) | Enriched soil aggregate microbial communities from Iowa State University, Ames, United States - MC6-MC0907-MG | ecosystem: Environmental > Terrestrial > Soil > Unclassified | place: USA: Iowa...
TCGGTCTGTTCGGTCTGGTGGCGAGCTTCCACGGGATCATCCTCGGCTACTCGCGGCAGTTCTTCGCCCTCGCCCGCGCCGGTTACCTGCCGGCGTCGCTGGCGAAACTCTCGCGCTTCCAGACCCCGCACCGGGCGATCATTGCCGGCGGCATCATTGGCATCGCCGCAATCTACAGCGACGGTCTGATCAATCTCGGTGGGATGACCCTTACCGCGGCGATGATCACCATGGCCGTGTTCGGCGCGATCGTGATGTACATCATGAGCATGCTCAGCCTGTTCAAATTGCGTAAATCCGAACCCAATCTCGAGCGGACTTTCCGTGCGCCATGCTATCCGCTGATTCCGTTGATCGCGCTGGTGCTGGCGGTGGTGTGCCTGATCGCCATGGCCTGGTTCAACGCGCTGATCGGGCTGATTTTCCTTGGCTTCATGGCTGTCGGCTTCGGCTACTTCCTGCTGACCGGGCAACTGCGCGCTGATGCGCCGGCCGATGCGATGCTGACCGGCCGCTGAGGGATTTCGGGTACACCGGGCATAACCGGCCTAGAATGGAACCACTGCGAACTCACTTCGCTCAAAGTGGTATGCAGCGTCGCTGGCGAAACCCTCGCCCGCCGAGCTGCCATTAAGGAGAGCCGTTATGCCCTGGTATGCCTGGTTGATTCTGGTCGTTGCAATCGGCTCGATCGTTGGCGGACTGATGATGTTGCGTGACACCGCCAACAAGGTTGAACTGACCGACGAAGAACGCAAACGCGTTGCGCAGCGAAACGCCGAAGCGGACATCAAGGACGCACAGGATCGCTGAACGAAAAACCCCGCCGGAAGAGGCGGGGTTTGTTTTTTATGGCTTTGGACTTATCCGCCGACTTTTTAGAAGTAGAAGTACAGTCACCATTTAATTTTCCTTGGTTAAGATGGGGGCCTTGTTGCGGAGAGCTCCACATGCGTTACTCGCAGAACCATAAAGCCCAGACTCATCAGCGCATCATCAAGGAAGCCTCGGCACGCTTTCGCAAGGACGGCATCGGTGCCACCGGCCTGCAACCGCTGATGAAAGCGCTGGGGCTGACCCACGGCGGCTTTTACTCGCACTTCAAATCCAAGGACGAACTGGTCGAAAAAGCCTTGCAGGAGGCGAGCGATCAAGTCGATGGTCTGTGCGCCGAGATCTTTGCCCAGGAACACCCGCTGCAGGCATTTATCGACACCTACCTGTCCGAGTGGCATCAGACCTCCCCGCACGAAGGCTGCCCGCTGCTGACCATTTCCTCAGAGCTGGGTCTGCGCGGCCAGCCCAGCCCTACCAGTGATGCGGTACTCAATGCCCGACTGAATCAAATCGAAGGTACTCTCGAGGGCGACAACAGCGCCGACCGGGCCATTGTCATCATGTCGACGCTGGTTGGCGCGCTCTTGCTGTCGCGCAGTGTCGCTGACGCCGAGCTTGCTCAGCGCATCCTCGACGTCAATCGCGATCACCTCAAGCAATCGCAGGACTAAGCCTGCCAGCGCTTGAACAGCACACTGGCGTTCACTCCGCCAAAGCCGAAACCGTTGGACAGGGCATATTCGATCGGCGTCGGCCGAGCCTGGCCGTGAACGATGTCTACCCCCGCACTCGCAGGATCCGGATTGTCGAAGTTCAGCGTTGGCGGGACTACCTGATCGCGGATGGCCAACAAGGTGAAGATCGCCTCAAGCCCGCCAGCAGCGCCGAGCAAATGTCCGGTGGCGGATTTGGTCGAAGTCACGGCAATTTTATTTTCCGTACCGAACAGCGCCTTGATCGCAGCCAATTCACCAAGATCCCCAACCGGTGTCGAGGTCGCATGCGCATTGAGATGCTGCACCTGCTCTGGCGCGACCCCCGCCTGAGCCAGCGCCAACTGCATCGCCCGGCGTGCACCACTGCCGTCTTCCGGCCCGGCGGTGAGGTGATAGGCGTCGGCAGTGGTGCCGTAACCAACCAGCTCAGCCAAAGGCTGCGCGCCACGTGCCAGCGCATGCTCCAGCGATTCGATCACCAGCAGACCGGCGCCCTCGCCCATTACGAAACCATCGCGACCACTATCAAACGGTCGTGAGGCACGTTCGGGGGTGTCGTTGTAACCGCTGGACAATGCTCGCGCCGCGGCAAAACCGGCCAGGCTGACCCGATCGATACAGGCTTCCGCCCCGCCGCAAACCGCGATATCCGCTTCACCGGCACGAATCATCCGCGCAGCATCGCCAATCGCCTGGACCCCGGCAGCACACGCAGTCACCGGTGCGCCGAGCGGGCCTTTCAATGCGTGCTGGATCGACACATGTCCAGCCGCCAGATTGACCAGAAACGATGGGATGGTGAACGGCGAAAGACGACGCGGGCCACGACTGTCGGTGGTGCGTACGGCGTCGGCTATGGCACCGAACCCGCCAACACCGGAGCCGATGATCGTCGCGGTGCGTTCCTGATCCTTGGCCTCGGACGGCTGCCATCCGGCTTGCGCCAACGCCTGGCGCGCCGCTTCCATGGCGAACATGATGAAGCGGTCCATCTTCTTCTGCTCTTTGGGCGGCGTGGCAAGGTCCGGATCGAAACCGGCCTCGACGTCCTCCGCCGCAGTCGGCACCATCCCGGCGACACGGGTCGGCAGATCTGCACTCACCGCGTCAGGCAAATTGCGCAGGCCCGAGCGCCCGGCGAGCAAGCGCTGCCAGACAATCTCGACGTCACTGCCCAAGGGAGAAACCAGGCCCATACCGGTGACAACAATTCGACGTTCACTCATACCACAGTTACCTCTGATCAATTCTTGTAGCGTTGGGCCGCGGAGCTGCGCGACAGATTCGGCGCCATGACATGCCGCGCACGGACAAATTCCTGCCATTCCCCTTCGTCCGGTAGCGACGGGATGGTAATCAACTCGCCCTGATCCAGACCGACCAGCGCCGCATCGACCATCTCGCCAGCCTCCATCACCATCTCCGCCGGAATGCCGCTGGCGTCGATGCCGGAACGCTCCCAGATTTCAGTGCGGGTAACGCCGGGCAACACCGCTTGCACCTTCACGCCTGTACCTTCCAGCTCGGCGTTGAGCGATTGAGTCAGACTCAACACGTAGGCTTTGCTGGCGCTGTAGGTCGCGTTGAAGCGCTCCGGAAACAGCGCCACCACCGAGGCGATGTTGATGATCGTGCCGCGTCCAGCATTGGCGAAACTGGCGGCGGCTGCCGAGGCTAGCAACGTCACGGCGGTGACGTTCAACTGGATCAGACGCTCCAGTTGCTCGGCATCGGAATTGGCCAGCAAACCATCGGCTGCGACCCCTGCGTTATTCACCAACAGGGTGATGCTTGAATCACTGCGCAGGCGTTGCTGGAGTTTGAGGACATCGTCCTTTTGTGTCAGATCGGCTTTGAGCACTTCGACCTTTACTCCGTGGGCCTCGCGCAACTGGTTCGCAGCGCTTTCCAGACGCTGTTGATCACGGGCCACCAACAGCAAATCAAAACCACGCGCTGCCAGCCGCTGCGCGTAGATGGCACCGATACCGGACGATGCGCCGGTGACGACAGCCGTACCTTGAGACTGGACTGAACTCATGAGAGCGCTCCTGAAACGTATTGGGAGATAGCCTCCAACGCTCACTTGCCTGGAGGCGACAGAAATTATTATAGGCATAATTCAAAGACAATATGATACCCATAATTTCCAGCTCACCGACAAACCCGACGACACTCCCTCTGTCGAATCTCTGCCTCCAGAAAGCAGAAAGGCCGGTCAATGACCGGCCCCTTGGCGTTGAATTATCAGCTTAGTTCACTTCCAGCTTGTCGCGGTTGCGATCCAGGATCGCCTTGCCGATGCCCTTCACTTCCAGCAACTCATCCACCGAGGCGAATGGCCCATTAGCATCTCGATACGCAACAATCGCTTTGGCCTTGGCCTCGCCCACGCCTGCCAGCTCTTTTTGCAAAGTCGGCGCGTCAGCATCATTGAGATCTATTTTCTGACTCGCCTCTATGACGGGTGCATCCATCGTCGAATAGGTCTGACTTGAATCCGAGTTGACGACAGGGCCAGCAATCGCGGCAATCGAAACGCTGGTGAGCAGGGCAAAAACCAAAGAATAGAAACAACCGATACGCATAAGTGCAGCTCCTTGACATCCATTGGGAAAGCAGCATTTCCTAACGCTGCTGACCCAAATCTAGGCCATCCCCGGGTGGAGTCAAAACTGCAACTATTACAGGATATGAGACAGTCAAGGCTCCAGACGGCGCTGCTGATAGATCCAGTCGACAATTTCACCGTCCGGGGTGTACCCGCTCACCGTTTCGCGCAGCAGTTGGCGAACACGTGTGTAATCGTCATGCTCAACTGCAGCGAGCAGGTCAATCAGTCGACTCTTGAGCGTATCCCAGGACAAATAGTCCTCATTGGCGGTCATGATCATCGGATGTTGCGTGGCTGACACGTTGTCGCCTATCAATAGCTCCTCGTAGAGCTTTTCGCCGGGACGCAGCCCGGTAAACTCTATGGCAATGTCGCCATGCGGGTTTTTTTCCGAGCGCACACTCAATCCGGACAGATGAATCATTTTTTCCGCCAGTTCAACGATTTTTACCGGCTCCCCCATATCCAGGACAAATACATCACCGCCCTGGCCCATTGACCCCGCCTGGATCACGAGTTGTGCCGCCTCCGGGATAGTCATGAAGTAACGAGTGATTTTCGGGTGGGTAACCGTCAATGGCCCCCCGGATTTGATCTGCTTGTGGAAAAGCGGAATCACTGATCCGGACGAGCCCAGAACATTACCAAAACGCACCATCGTAAATCGGGTTTTGTTGACCCGGGAAACATTGGAGTCGTCACCGAAAAGAACCGGAGCGACTTCCCTGCTTAGAGCCTGCAATGTCAATTCGGCCAAACGCTTGGTACTGCCCATGACATTGGTTGGACGTACTGCCTTGTCTGTTGAGATCAATACGAAGTTGGCAACCCCGGATTGCAATGCGGCCTGCGCGGTGTGCAGCGTGCCGATGACGTTATTCAGGACGCCTTCTGCGATATTGTGCTCCACCATTGGCACATGTTTATAAGCTGCGGCGTGATAAACAGTGTCCACCCGCCAGGTACGCATTATTTCCAGCAACTTCTCCTGGTTACGAACAGAACCCAAAATAGGTATCAGGCGAACCGATGAGGACTCGCGGGTCACTCGCTGTTCCAACTCGGTCAAAATGCTGTAGAGGTTGAACTCGCTATGTTCGAAAAGTAAGAGAGTCGTAGGTCGCAAGGCCAGAATCTGCCGACACAGTTCGGAACCGATCGATCCACCAGCGCCGGTTACAAGAACCGTCTGAGACTGGATGCAATGCTCCAGCAAATCCTCCTGGGCAGGCACTGCGTCCCGTCCCAGCAGATCGGCGATATCAACTTCCTGGATATCATCGACTTTCACACGACCGCTAGCCAGGTCCATGAACCCGGGCACACTTCTTACATGCAGTGGATAGCTCTCCAGCAATCCGAGGATTTCCCGGCGTCGACCGCGCGAGGAAGAAGGCACCGCCAGCAGGATTTCCTGAGCGCCCGTCTCGTCGATCATCTGCTGTATATGTTTTGGCTTATACACCTGCAATCCGGAAATGACGCGATCGGCAATGCTGCTGTCGTCGTCAATGAACGCTACCGGACGCATTGCTCTGCCCATGCGCAACGCAGCGACCAGCTGGTTGCCGGCTGCACCGGCGCCATAGATCGCAACTTTCGGAAGGCCGTTGTCACGACTGGTAAAAGGTACATGCTGAGCAGCGGAGAACCAGTCGCCCAGAAAGTACTGGCGCATTGCCAAGCGCAATCCACCAATCATGATGAGACTGAGCCACCAATAGTTGAAAATGATCGAGCGCGGAACAACGTTCTGGTGATTGCTGTACCAATAGACAACAACGCCCAGGATCAAAGAGGACAGACTGACTGCCTTGATAATGGCTATGAGTGCGTCATTACCGAAGTAGCGCATTACCGCGCGGTACATGCCAAAGCGTATGAACAAAGGAATTGCAACGACAGGCGCACTGATGAACAACCAGAGGTGGTGAGTAAAAGGGTTGACCATTTCGTCGATTCCCAGGCGCACGACAAATGCCATCCACAAGGCGAACCACACCAGAAGGATATCGGTTACCACCTGCAAAATTCGTTTCTGTCGACGCGGAAGGTTCAACAAAAAAGCTTTTATCTTATCCATAACCTCGTTGAACACCTTTCAGCTCCTGAAACAAAAAACAAATATTCGCACGTTAGAATCTCTTGACCCGCAAGCTCCGCTGCGAGAAGGCTCAACCCAGTGCGATTACTCCAACTCGCCCGCCTTGAACTTGATGGCGAGAAAAACCAGAGGCACGTACGCCAAAACAAGCCCGGCCAGCCCGTCCAAGCCTAGCACTGCGACGCTGAACGCTATCGGCAGCAGCCAGACTATGTTGATCAGTCCTACGGCCATGGTGACGGGGAGATGCTTGCCATAACGCCGCGATGCGAATTGATAGGCGTGACTGCGATGGGCTTCGTACACTTTGTCGCCCCGCACCAAACGGCGAACAAGCGTAAACGTTGCATCGACCACGAATATTCCCAGCAGGATCAGCCATACCCAGAGAAATCTTGGCGCCGCCCAAGCCGCCTGAAGCGACAAAGCACCGAGCATGATACCGAGAAAACCACTCCCTGCATCCCCCATGAAAATGCGCGCAGGCGGGAAATTCCAGTAGAGAAAGCCAAGCACGGCCGCCGCCAGGAGCAAGGGCGCCCATGCCAGGTCGGCAAATCCGGAGTACCAGTAAATCAGGCTCGCACCGAGGCACGCACACAGCGCTTCGACACTGGCAATACCATCGATACCATCCATGAAGTTGTACAGATTGAGCATCCAGACCAGATAAACGGCGGCCAGAGCGGATCCTAACCAGCCAAGATCGACCATAAACCCGAACAGATCAATGGCTGGCAGCCCCCCCAGCCAGTAAAGCACCCAGGCGGCTGCGGTAAAGTGTCCGAGTAAACGCCAACGCGCGGCGATATGCCCATGATCATCGAGAAATCCCAGTACAGCGACACCGGCGCCTGCACCAAAGAGAGCAATGGTCACCGTCCACGACAAACCATCCGCCCCTGCGGATAAAGGCAGGGCCGCCAGAAAACCCAAAACAATGGCAACGCCTCCGCCTCTGGGCGTAGGAACCGAATGTGAACTTCGCGCGTTCGGGATATCAATCAGGCTGCGACTCAACGCGTAGCGTCGCAAGAACCACGTCAAAACCAACGTCATCAACAAGACGGTAAGCGTCAACCCAAGCAGGACAGTCATCAACAACTCCATTTCGCCCGCCCTGATCCACAGAGCATTGGCATCAAACTGATTTTGACTTTGTTTTAAAGTCGTTCGCGGTCTTGGCCAGACCTTCATCAAGACTCTTGATCGGAGACCACCCCAGCACTTCACGGGTCTTGCTGATATCCACTTGAAGAGAGCCGTTGAGTCGCTGTGCGATATCCGCTCTGCCGAGAAGCCTCGCTGCAATATTCATGAGCGCAGCCGGAACAGGTATCAACCGGGCCGGTTTTCCGAGTGCTCCAGCCATTCGGCAGAGCAGTTCGGTGGTGGAAACATCTTCACCGTCGCTAACCATGAACGTCTGATTGGCGGCCGCAGGGTGATCCAGGCACGTCATGATCAAATCGACAAGATTATCCAGCGATACCAGACTGCGCTTATTGCGAATTGCACCCAACGGCAACGGGATACCTTTGTCGAGCCAACTCATCATGCTCCTGAAGTTGGCTTTCACGCCCGGTCCGTAAATCAGAACGGGGCGAATGATGACGACTTCAATACCGGTCTCCTGCGACAAGCGCATCAAACCCTGTTCGGCCTCCATCTTGGAAATGCCGTAGGGGTCCATAGGCGCCGGCAGATCGTCAGACTTGAAGGGCGAGCCTGGAGCAGTCGCTTCACCATTGACCTTGATAGAACTTACAAAAATGAAACGTCGCACACCTGCCGCCGCAGCTCGCCGCGCCAGATCCAGAGTCAAATCAACGTTGACGGCCCTAAACTCCGCCAAAGGATCGATTGAGGTGTCATTCATGACATGCACTCGAGCTGCGCAATGAACAACAGCTGCGACGTCATCAAAAGGCACGCCCGAAAGGTCGGCACCTTGCTCGGGCATTACCGAGATTTGCACTTGCGGCGCAACACTGGCGTTACTTTGTCGGACAAGCGCGACAACCTGATGGTTTTGATTCAGCAGGCGCTCGACCAAAGCACTGCCGACGAATCCGGTAGCACCGGTTACCAGAATTTTATCGCTCATCGGGAGGCGACCTCCAGCTTCCGATAAATATCCAGATGCTGTTGCACCACCTTGTCCAGATCGAATGCCTCCAGGGCCAGACACCGTCCCGCAGCGCCCATGCGTTGGCGCATCGGCGTGTCCTCGATCAATCGCTGCAGCGCATCAGCCAGGGCAACCGAATCCTTGACTGGAACCAGCAGCCCGGTGACGTCACGCTCGATTGCATCTCGGCAGCCAGGAACATCAGTGGTTACGACCGCTCTCCCGCAGGCAGCTGCTTCGACCAGAACTTTCGGCAACCCTTCGCGATAGGAAGGCAAGACCACAATATGCGCTGCGGCGAATAGCGTCGAAATATCCTGGCGGTACCCCAGCAGCTCAACCAGCCCCTCTTCTCGCCAGGCCAGCATTTGCGTCTCGGTGATCGTGGCAGGATTACCGGGGTCAATGTCCCCGATCAGCTGGAAACGGGCATTGACACCCCGAGCCTTGAGAAGACGCGCCGCTTCGACAAACTCGACTACCCCCTTGTCACGTAACAGACGCGCGGCCAGGCTGACAACAGGCGTGTCGGTTTCGATCTCAGGCTCAAACGCATAAAGTTCCAGATTCACTCCGGAACCGCGAATCATCTCAGCCTTTGCACGATCCAGCGCCCCCATTCCAATCAGCAACTCGCGATCATCCGGATTCTGGAAAATCACGCGCAGGTTCTTCTTGCCCAGCGCCAATCGATAGAACGTGCGGACAACAGTACGCAAAACAGAGGCCTTAAGACCTTTGGACAAAAAGACAAAACCCAAACCGGACACTGCGGCGACAACACTTTTCACAGGCGCCAGGCGCGCGGCAATACCACCGTAAATGACCGGTTTGATGGTAACCAGATGCAGAATCTGCGGCCTGATACGCCAGAGTAAGCGCCATATCGCGAACAGCGTCAGAAACTCGCGCAGCGGATTACTGCCGCTGCGGGACAAAGGCAACACGTGATGTACGAAGCCACGCTCAGTGATCGTCTTCACCGCATCCCCGTTCATACTGGCAACATGAACCTCATAACCGGCGCTTTGCGCGCCTTCAGCCACGGCCAGACGATGGGATACGAAGAAACCCGGGTCATTGACTATCATCAAAAAACTCCGGGCCATTACTGCTCATCCAACCAGGATTGAAACATCAACACACTCCATAGGTGATGCTGCCAATTGCGCTTGCCTTCGAGATGTTCTTCCCACATTTTTCGAATAGGCTCGGGATTGAAATAGCCATCCTTCACGAGTCTTTGTTCCGCAAGAAGTGTTTCAGCCCATTCTCGCAAAGGCCCGCGCAACCAGCTGTCCAGCGGAATACCGAAACCTTGCTTTGGACGCTCGATAAGCTCTTTGGGTACATGACGGTAAAGCACCTGCCGCAACAGCCACTTCCCTTGGCCCTCGCGAATTTTAAGATTGATCGGCATCCGCCAAGCGAGTTCGAACACCCTGTGATCCAGCATTGGAACTCGGGTCTCCAGGCTGACGGCCATCGACGCTCTATCCACCTTGACCAGGATGTCATCTGACATGTAACCCCGGGCGTCCATGGCCATCATCCAGTGTTCAAAATTATCGGTCTGCGGCCAGTTCTCGGAATCGGTAAAAAGATTCTTCGGCTCCCGACCGCCTTTGACAACACTGACGGGATCCGACCAATGACTGTTCAACTGGCGATAGAACGCTTCACCGCTCGACAATGCCAAGACCCCTGCCAACTTGTGCGCTTTATCACCCGGTGTGGTCAGGTGGAAACGCTTGGGAAGCAGGGGCTTTGCCATTCCATATAGCCTGTCCCAAGTGGACGGCTTGAGTGAACGTAACAGGGTTGCTCCGCAAACACGTAAAATCCGGGGTAGACGATTCATCCGTCCCCAGACTTTGCGTGCAACCAGATATCGGTTGTACCCCCCGAACAACTCATCACCCGCATCACCGCTAAGAACGACCTTTACTTGTTGCTCTGCCATCTGGCTGACAAGGAAGGTCGGGATCTGGGAACTGTCTCCGAACGGCTCGCAGTACATGGACGACAAACGAGGAATCACTGCGAGTGCGTCCTCTGGGCGCACATACAACTCAGAGTGCTCGGTGCCTAAATGCTTCGCGACGGCTTTGGCATGAACTGCCTCATCATAACCCCCCTCGTCAAAGCCAATCGTGAAGGTCTTGATTGGGCGGCTGCTCTGGGCCTGCATCAGGGCAACAATAGTGCTGCTGTCTACACCACCGCTAAGGAATGCCCCTAACGGAACGTCAGCGAGCATCTGTTGACCGATACTCTTCGACAGTTGTGCTTCCAGAAGATCAACAGCCTCTTGCGGGGTGCCGGTAAATGACTGAGCTATGCCTTTCTTTACAACCTCATTAACGCTCCAGTAGGTTTTTACCTGGGTATTTTTTGCAGTCGATATGTCATCCAGCGACAAGCTCAGATAACCGCCGGCAGGCAATTTGTAGATCCCTTTGTAAATACTGTAGGGAGCAGGTACGCAGTTGTGACGCAAGTAAAGCGTCAACGCATCGCGATCGACCTCACCGCTGAAATCCGGAAAGAATTTAAGTGCTTTGAGTTCAGAGGCAAACAGCAGCGAATTATTCTGCCAACCGTAATAAAGCGGCTTCTCCCCCAATCGATCTCGAGCCAGCGTCAAGAGGTTTTGCTGCTTGTCCCAGAATGCAAAAGCAAACATCCCGACTGCAGCCTTGAGTGTTTTCTCCACTCCCCAGAGACTCAGACAATTCAGTAAAACCTCGGTATCGGAATGCCCACGCAGCTCCAGCTCGTAACCTTCTTCAACCAACCGCTCCCGGAGTTCATGGTGGTTGTAGATCTCACCATTGAAAACGATGACATAACGGCCGTTGATCGAATGCATGGGCTGATGCCCGGCCGGGGAAAGATCGACGATGGCAAGTCGACGGTGCCCCAGTGCCAAACCAACCGAGGGATCTACCCATATGCCAGAGTCGTCCGGACCACGGTGGGTAATCGCATCGTTCATCTTCGTGATGATGGGTTCCAACTCAAAATCTGAATGTGCACTGAAAAAACCGGTGAACCCACACATCAATGAAATTCCTTGCTTACGCTAATTTGCTCATACACTTTGGTGAAGCGCGCCTTCGCACAGTCCATCGTGAAATTATCGAGAACTCTTTGACGAGCTTTCTCACCCAACGCCAAGCGTTCGTTATGATTTAACGCGATAAGCCGACGTAATCCTTCTGCCAATGCCTCGCAGTTTTCGGGCTCTACTACGATACCTGCGTCACCGAGCAAGAACGCCGCATCACCTACATGGGTAGCTACGCAAGGCAGTCCGACCGTCATGGCCTCCCCCAGAACATTGGGAAAGCCCTCCGTTCGAGAGTGCAGACAAAAGATATCCATTGCTTTCAGGCAGGCAGCCACATCACGTCTTTCACCAAACAATACAAAACGATCAGAATAGCCCGCAGCCTCAATCAGCGAGATCAACGTCTTATTGTCACGATTCAGATCGCGCCCGACCAGCAAAAACTTGACATTCGGACTGTCGGCGCATATCAAAAGTGCCGCCTTCACAAAATTTTCATGGTCTTTGTCGGGATTATATCTACCCAAACTTCCAACGATTAAATCTCCAGAAGAAAAAAGCGCAGCAGCGCGAATGGACTTTCGCTCTTCCGTGGTGGCCGTTAGCAGCTCTGGATTAAATCCATTGGGGATAACGATCATCTTGCTATTGTCATAGCCGATATTTACATGAGCTTTGCGAGAAGCTTCGGCAGCGCACACAATGACTCTAGGGATGCTGCTCGAAAGAACAGCGCACACTTTCCTTATCAGCCTTGTTACGCGACTGACGCCGCCGCCAACATCGGTGGTTCGAATCCCCCAAATTACATTTCGAATACCCGCTAAACGCGCCGCGACCCCGCCAATCAGATCGGCGTGATACATCCAGGTTTGCACGATGTCCGGCCGACTCAGACGAAAGAAGCGATAAAGTTTATACATCACTTTAGGGATATCATATATCCCACGCATTCCCATCGTAATGACGTTAATGCCCTGTTTTTGAAGCTGTGGACCAACTTTCCCAAGATCAGTGAGGGATATTACAAAATGCTCCTGCGCAGTATCATCTCGGAAAGACCCGACCAGCCGCTGGAGCATCAGCTCTGCTCCACCGACATTCAAGCCAATGATTACATGCACTACTTTCATTAAGCCTGTACCTCATACCAGGCTTGGAACATCAAAATGCTCCAAAGCTTCGTGGAATGATCCACCCTGCCTTTCAAGTGCTCAGACCAGATCTTCCTAACCATGGGAACGTTGAAGAATCCCTCATTCCTCAATCGGGCCTCACCAAGTAAAGTCTCGGCCCAATCCTTCAACGGCCCTCGAAGCCAGGAGCCAACCGGAATTGAAAAACCCTTTTTCGGGCGCTCGATCAACTCTCGAGGAACATGACGATATAGCACCTCACGGAGTATCCATTTTCCTTTCCCGTTGCGAATTTTCATATGCAAAGGTAGCGTCCAGGCAAACTCCACAACCCGATGGTCAAGCATGGGAACGCGTGTCTCGAGACTGTTAGCCATCGCCGCGCGATCAACCTTGACCAGGATGTCGTCGACCATATAACTCGCTGAATCGATAGCCATCATCCAATTCTGATAATTATCAGTGGGAGGCCAGTCGTTGCTGTTATTCAGAAGAGTCATCGGTTCATGCCCCCCTAAAACAAGCTCATCGGGATTTTGCCAATGGCTGATCAAGCGACGATAAAAATCTTCCCCGCTTGTTGAAGGAATAACATTGGACAATTTCTTTAGCTTTTCCGGCAAAGGTCCTGCTGCCAGCAATGTTTGAAGCCCCTGACGCAATGGAAGCGGCGCCTTGCTCAGTTTGTTCCATATTCTCGGCGACATTTGATAAGTGTTATAACCACCAAAAAGTTCATCACCAGCATCGCCACTCAAAGATACTGTCACATGCTCCCTTGCCATTTGACTGACAAGAAAGGTAGGTATCTGCGAACTATCAGCAAATGGCTCACAATAAATATGTGGCAACTTTGGAATCAACGATAACGCATCATTGGAACTGACATAGATTTCCGAATGTTCCGTGCGCAAATGCTTTGACACAGCCAGCGCATGCTCTGCTTCATTATAACCCGGCTCATTAAAACCGATAGTAAACGTCTTGACAGGCCGACCACTTTGAGCCTGCATTAGCGAAACAATTGTACTACTGTCCACTCCACCACTTAAAAAAGCACCGAGCGGCACATCGGAAAGCATCTGCCCTTGAATGCTTTTATTTAACTGTTGCTCCAAAGCACTTATCGCCTCGGCATCGGAACCTGCAAACTGATTTTTCAATCCGTTATTGATGGCGTCGTTGAGCTTCCAGTAAGCAAGCGGCTGGCAACTCCTAAGGAAATCTTCAACCTTTATACTGACATAGTGTCCCGGTAGCAGCTTTTGTATTCCTTGGTAAATACTTAATGGGGCAGGAATATAGTTATGGCGCATAAACAAGGAAATCGCATTGCGATTAATTTCCGCCTTGAATGACGGATGCACTTTTAGCGACTTAAGCTCGGAACCGAATAGCAGTACATCACCTTGCCATCCCCAATAGAGTGGTTTTTCTCCAAGTCGATCACGCGCCAAGGTGAGTGTACGAGTTTGCAGATCCCACAGGGCGATGGCGAACATGCCCACTGTAGCAGCTAGTGTCTTTTCAACTCCCCAGCGCGTAAAACAAGCAAGCAGAGTTTCGGTATCGGAATGGCCCTTCCAGGCTTCTGTCCATCCCTCAGCACTCAGCCTCTCGCGCAAATCCAGATGATTATAGATCTCACCATTAAAAGCGATGACATAGCGCCCGCATTGGGAAGACATTGGCTGATGACCTGCAGCCGAGATGTCGACAATTGCAAGTCGGCGATGCGAAAGGCCGATGCACCCGTCTGCCGCCAACCACTCACCATGATCATCAGGCCCTCTATGCAAAAGCGCGTCGCCCATTTTTTTGAGCAAATCCATGGAGCTGGAAGCATCCGCTTTGGGTGTAAAAAATCCGGAAAAGCCACACATTGGTTCTAAGTATCCCTGATTCAACCGCCTGATGACGACTAGAAGAAAATATACAAACTGGAAACTCTAAATTCATTCACTACATATAATTTTCGATCCCCCAACCGAGTCCAGGCTGGAAGAATCGTGGATACCACTGCATAACAAAATAAAACAAAAAAAGCAACAAATAAGCTTGCAATCTCCAGAACGTCAACTGCAGTCCGGATACCAGAATCAAAATTAGCGCACTTTCAAAAATCCTCGCAGATACCGGAAGAAAGAAATAGGTCGAAAGATAGAAAATCAGCATCCCTATTTGAAATCCGTTTTCTTTTATGAATTCCTTACCTTGTGAAAAATAAACAAATGCAACAGCACTCCAGAAAATAAACCCCAAACCACTTATCTCTAAGTTATTCTCTCCATAAACCCCCGCCTGACGCGCCCCAAGGCTGGACGCAAGAGCAAGCGTCAAGAGCGATGCCGCGCCTCCAACCAATACAAACGACATCACCCGTAATCCGGAAGAGAATTTTAGAAAGCGTAAGGATATGTTGCAATAATAGACGGCAACTACAAAGAAAAACGAAGCATGGATAAATGGCGTGAGCAGTATCAGCAAGTTACGAGAGTACTTGCCACGAGCAAACCAACCTAACAAAAACACAGAAACACAAAACCCCTGACGGAGGTGAATCACGTAATTCTTTAGAACCTGAGGCAAAAGCAAAAACAGAAATAGAATGAAAAAAAACCGGCTGTCTATCTTCAGAATCAAATAAGAACTGACAAAGGCCGAGAAGAATATAATAATACGTACTGTTTCCTGGTCACTGAACACCAGAGAAAGCAACATATTAACAAAAAGCCATAACGGCTCATTTGTAAAAAAATGAGCCAGCCCTTCATTTAATCCACGAGTTATAAGCTCTGCAGAATTTGTGACATACAGCAGGTAATTATCCCGATCTACAAATGCATCTACGGGTAGCGATGCGAGAACCGAGGCAAAGATAAGCGCAAGCAAAAAAGACGCAACCGTATAAAGGGGCGTGGGTTTGAACTTTATAACGTTTAAATTTTCCACCTATTGCACCTGAATCAAGCATTTCGATAAACAGCGTGATCACTCTGCTGAACTGACGACCTGACTTAACGTTTTACCTGCCAACTTCAGCCGTACAGAGTAAGTACCAACACTCGCCGTGTATAAAACCCGGAACAGCCAAGACTGCCTTTTACCTAGCGTAGACTTTAGTACCGCAAAGCCTCTCACCTCGGCGAAATTTTTTACACACGCCTCCATTGAAAATATCTCTGATTTTTTTACGTGCGCATGACTAAGCAAAGTCTTCTCACCTTCTGAACTATTATAAAAACCCAGAAGCAGACTCATGACATCTTTTTTTGGATAGAGATTATCTTCGTTATAAGAAAAACCAGGAATCTCGCTGAAGAAACCATACGTTTCAGCTTCAGTAATGCTCTCTATACCAACGATTGACGGAACGCCCAAGCCGGAAGCTTCGATCAGTGCGGTACCAGACCCAACAAAAACATCGAAATCCGCTACAACGTTTGAAAACTCGGAATAGTTAAAGCCGCCCTTTAACTTAACGACAGCATCTAATTTGAGCTCACTAATCCTCTCAGAGATTTGTTCCTTTAACGGACCTTCTCCATAGATGTCATAGCTGACTTCAACCCCTTGAGCCAAGATTTTATCGACAACATCAAGCATCCAAAGATTATAAGACTTAAAATCAACCAATCGCCCAACAGTACCTATCTTCAAACGATTGCTGAAAATCTTTGGCTGCACTTGCTTGCGTTGATCAATGACTCCCAATGGAAAGACACTTACATTACTGAAGTCTTTGCCGATCATACTGGAATAAAACTCAACCATTTTCTCGGTGAAAAATATCAACGCATGGTGTTGATGCAGCGTGTTAAAAAAGTCACGATTACATTTTTCAAAAAAAGGTAAGCTTTTTAAATTACGCCCCCAACAAAACTCCATTGAATGGTACAGACCAATGGTAACTGGAAGCTCTCGGCCCGCCGAAGAGGCAAACCGCAAAGCCATATGTGCACAGAAACCGTTAGACACATGCACTGACTCAACGGAATCCAGAATTTCCTTTACAATTTCGGATCGAAGAGGATACAAAAGAGACAACTGATAAAACATACTCCAGGATTGCGCAAAAATCGGCTGTATGAAATCTTCCAGAAAGTAGATATCTGCACATTCCCGAGCTTTACTTACCAGTTCCTTATTACTTTTTGATTCTTGTGACAACAACACAATTTTTGTAGTCAGCCCTTGTTCTTTTCGAGCCTGCGCCATCCGTACATAGAATGTTTCTATACCACCCATCGCCAGAGAACCATGTACAAATAACATTTACAGCCGACCTCTCACTAGCCCGAACAAATACAAAAATTTGTTTGCGTAAAAAACAGCACTCAAAATCAATACACCAAGCCACATAAAATACGGCATAACACCAAGTTCATGACCCTGCAAGGCAACCACTACGGATACGAAGACCACCGAAGATGAACAAATGAAGAATTTCCCGTGTGGAAACCGAACCCATAACAGGTTTGAAACCTCAGCTCTCAAGAAAATATAAAGCAGGAACGCAATAGCACTGGCCGCTGCAGCGCCTCCAGCGCCAAACTGCGGAATAAGTATGTAGTTCAACACAAGATTGAACAGCATACTGACCACAGTGACAATAGGTAGATAACGCGTTTTCCTGGATATACTAACGCCCACCCCAGAAACCTCGGCAATCATTATAAACAGCGGAGGCACCATGCATGCCGGGAGCATGAAACGGGTTGCAGCGTAAGACGCTGGTAGCAACCAGCTGACTATAAAGGAAAATAATGCAACTACAGCAATTAAGACCAATGACACAAACTGAACCAATTCGATAACGTCACCGACCTTTTCCTCAGCAACACCATCCGCGACCCACTTGTAGATCATCGGATGCCAAATGGTTGTAAATATCTGCTGAAAAAGAATCGCCACTCCTGCCAATGTCGAAGCGATTGAATAAACAGCCAGCTCTGACAACGACGAAAGTTGTTTTAGCATTATTCTATCCAAAAAGCTCAACCCCCAAAAAGCGAGGCCGTTCAACATCAGCGGAAAGCCGAAATAAAACAACGCTTTCATACCAATATTTTCTTGCGTCGCTGTTTCTGAAGCTCGATCCTCAATGCGCAGATAAAATGCCATGATTAAAACGACAAGCAACCAACTCAAACCCTGCATACTTGCCAAAGCGTTGAAATTATTCATTTCCGGAAAAAAATACACGCACAAGACAAGCAGCAAGAATAGTAGTTTGGGAAACACTCTGGTCATGCTGTATGCAAATGAAAGCTCTTTCATTCTTAAAAACACAGAAAGAAATCGCTCAAAATACAATATTACAGCCGACACTAAAAAAACCGCGAATAATAATTGGCTTTTAATTTCAAAAAGCCAATAGGTAAATGCTTCAGAAAAAAAACAGATTAAGATTATAGATAGTAACAATGCAGAAAAACCAGGAATCAAACAACTCCTGGCCAATCTACCTTTGTCAGTTACTTCGTTGAAATTCCTCACGTACGACTGATCAAGCCCAAAAGAAAAAAACACCACAATTAACGAAAGCGAAAGCTGAAAAAGTGCTATGCGCCCTACATCATCCGGAGGGAACAGCCACGCCAATAATGGCAAGGACAACAGGCTAAGCACGGCTCCTAGAGCGGTTCCTACTGCATAGACAGAAACCGTTCTAAAATTCAACTAAAAAACTCCTGAACCGCATTTACTACCTGGTCTACTTCACTTTCATTGATACCAAACCAAATAGGTAAACGAATCAAGCGCTCGCTTTCTTTCGTGGTGTTTACATCAGAGCCATGAAACCGGCTGTAGCGCTCCCCACACACAGCGGAGTGTAAAGGCACATAATGGAACACAGCGTGAATTTTCCGTTCGCTGAGATGCTTCAACAACCGGGTGCGAACATTCAGGTCTTCAACTTTAAGATAAAACATATGAGCATTGTGCTCACACTCGGAGGGTACAAAAGGCAAGCTTATTGCACCTGTGGATGCAAGTGGAGCAAGCTTGGAATAATAGGAATTCCAAGTCAATAAACGATTGTTTTTGATCTCTTCGGCCTTCTCCAGTTGCCCCCAGAGGAACGCAGCTTGCAATTCTGACGGAAGATAACTGCTACCGATATCCACCCAGCTATATTTATCTACCATACCGCGGAAAAACTGGCTGCGATTAGTGCCTTTTTCGCGAATAATTTCCGCTCGACCAACAAATTTCTGATCATTGATCAGCAACAAGCCACCTTCGCCACCACTCGTATAGTTCTTGGTCTCATGGAAGCTGTACGCACCAAGATGTCCAATACTTCCGAGGGCGCGACCTTTATAAGTAGCATTCTGCCCTTGGGCGGCATCTTCAATAACGAAAAGTTTATGCCGTTCAGCAATTTCCATGATGGTTTCCATTTCGCAAGCTACGCCCGCATAATGGACTGGTACTATGGCTTTGGTTTTTGAGGTGATAGCTGACTCAATAAGCGTTTCATCAATATTCATTGTATCTTTGCGAATATCGACAAATACGATTTTTGCACCGCGAAGTACAAATGCGTTGGCTGTACTGACAAACGTATAGCTGGGCATGATGACCTCATCACCCGGCTGAATATCAATCAATATAGCGGCCATTTCTAAAGCTTGCGTACACGATGGAGTCAATAATGCCTTGGAGCAGGAGGTACTGCGTTCAAACCATTGATGACACAGCCCACTATAATGACCGTCGCCGGAAATTTTAGAGCTACGCATGGCTTCCATTACATACCGATCTTCATTTCCAGTATAAGGAGGCTTATTAAACGGAATCATATTTTCCCCATTACATTTACGACTCATCATGAGAGCGCGCTTAGATACCACTATACTAGCCATTGACCCATGAGTTTCTTTCTGACTAATGCTGCCTTCCCAACTCAAGCTAAGAAATACATGCCTCATCGCTCGCTTGTAATTGGCTGACACTTAGATAAGCCACAAAAACTCTCCAGCCAATATCAATTCATTTCAAAAAAGCTACATACCAAGGCATGGCCTTAGCGATACCTTGCTCAATATCGAATACTGGTGCATAGCCTAAAAAATCACTGATTTTGGTAATATCGGCTTGCGAGTGACGAACATCACCAGCCCGGAATTCACGGTAAACGGCCTCTTTTGTGTAATCTACCCCATTAAGCGCGAGCTCCGATTTCAGTGTCGCAAAAAGCAAATTAAGATCGGTGCGACCGCTGACTGCGACGTTGTATACCTGATTCAGTGCTTTCTCATCTTTCGTCGTAGCAGCCAGGAGATTCGCTTGAACTGTATTTTCGATGAAACAGAAGTCACGACTGGTCTGACCGTCACCATTAATGAAAACGTCTTCACCCTTGATCATCGAAGCAGTCCATTTCGGTATTACTGCTGCATATGCGCCTGCTGGATCCTGGCGTTTACCGAAAACATTAAAATAGCGCAAGCCAATTGTCTTAAATCCATAGCAGCGAGCGAAAACGTCTGCGTAAAGTTCATTAACGTATTTTGTGACCGCGTAGGGAGACAAAGGTTTGCCAATCACGTCCTCTACTTTTGGCAAGCCTGGATGATCACCATAAGTTGAGCTACTCGCCGCATATGTAAAGCTTTCGACCTTTGCGTCTCGCGCCGCCACCAACATATTCAAGAAACCATCTATATTGGTCGAATTGGTGGTAATAGGATCATTCAGAGAGCGAGGCACTGATCCGAGAGCCGCTTGGTGTAAAACATAGTTCACACCTGCGCAGGCTGCATTACAGGCTTCCAGATCCCGAATATCACCTTCTATCAACTTGAAACGCGACCATTGCTCCGGACTTACCTGTTGCTTGACTTCTTCAAGATTATGCAAGTGACCAGTTGCAAAATTGTCCAGACCGACGACGAATTGATCGAGCTTGAGCAAAGTCTCGAGCAGATTCGACCCGATAAATCCGGCAACACCACTAATGAGCCATTTTTTTGGAGTCAGCGGTAGATCTTTTAATAAAACTTCATAGCGTGTCATATAATTCGATTCAAATAATGTTGGTTAAAGCCCAAGTCGATACTTGGGCGATTAAGAACCGGCATTTACAAACGAATATCGGACTCCGAGCTTTCGAGTAAGTACTTAAGATCGTAAAGCACATGCTCAGGTTTGCCGAATGAACGGATTTTTTCTACACCCAACGACTTGAACTCGTTGTGAGCAACCGCCACGACAATGCCATCATAAGCACCTTTCGCTGGTTGGTTTATTGGCGTAATTCCATACTCATGCTGAGCCTCTGCACTATCTGCCCAAGGATCAAATACATCTACCTCGATATTATGCTCTTTCAACTCGGCAATTATATCTACTACACGCGTATTGCGAAGATCAGGGCAGTTCTCTTTAAACGTGAGCCCCATTATTAGAATACGTGCACCGTCAACATGAATCCGGCGCTTCAACATAGCTTTCACTAGCTGAGATACTACATAGGCCCCCATTCCATCATTCAAGCGACGGCCAGCGAGGATGATTTCAGGGTGATAGCCTATGGCTTGAGCCTTATGCGTCAGGTAATAAGGATCAACGCCAATACAATGACCTCCCACCAGGCCTGGACGGAATGGCAAGAAGTTCCATTTAGTGCCGGCGGCCTGCAATACCGCCTCGGTGTCGATCCCCATCTTATTAAAGATGATTGCCAGCTCGTTAATCAGCGCAATATTAACATCCCGTTGTGTGTTCTCGATGACCTTTGCAGCTTCAGCCACTTTAATACTGCTGGCTTTGTGGGTACCTGCAATAATAATCTCGTTATATAGACTATCAACAAGATCAGCCACCTCAGGTGTTGAACCCGCCGTTACCTTTTTAATCGTGGTAACACGGTGCTCTTTGTCACCAGGGTTGATTCGCTCAGGACTGTAACCAGCAAAAAAATCCACATTGAATTTCAATCCGGAGACATGTTCGAGTACAGGTACACAGTCCTCTTCCGTTGCACCGGGGTAGACAGTGGACTCATAAATGACGATATCGCCTTTTTTCAAAACTTTACCGATGGTCTCGGAAGCTTTGATCAATGGCGTGAGATCGGGTTGCTTGTACTGATCGATAGGCGTTGGAACAGTTACGATGAATACATTGCAGTCTACAAGTGTATCAAGGTCATGACTAAAGCGAAGATGCTCGGCTTGTTTCAGCTCTTCGTTATCAACTTCCAGCGTTGAATCGTGGCCTGCCTGGAGCGCGGCAATACGCGACTGGTTAATATCGAACCCTACAACAGCCCGGCGCTTGCCAAATTCTACTGCCAACGGCAGCCCTACGTACCCCAAGCCGATAATGGCAAGCTTAATATCTTTTAGTTGATGCATAATCAAAGCCTAAATTATCCTATGAATTTGTTCTTGATAAATCCGAAAAACCCCGAACTCACCGAGCATATTTCCATATATCGGGTCAGAGGATATATAAGTGCATTACGCTTATATACCGGATTCCCCTCAGTACGCTGACTTCGCCGAGCACCATATTGCGCAGGTAGCCTGAAAAGCGCAGCATTGAGGACTTTCTTTCCAGCGGAACCGCTGTATTTTGATTTCACTGCAAAGGCAGGCCGCTCGAGTGACCAGCAGTCCTCGAGCCGAGCACTCGCTTGGGTCTCGCGCCCTGTCATTGCAACAATGTTCACGTATCAGACCAGATCGAGGCTGAGCGAGCATGAACGAGGCACGCAAAAACATAAAACTGCATTGCGTCGACGGGTCACTCGTTCACGTTTCCACCAATGCATTTCTTGCATCATTCCGACTTGCATTGCTAGCACCTCCTCATATGGCGGGGCTGCTCGTGGGCCAGCACTCTCGCTCTCGTTTGATAATTCCATGGCCCTGTACAGCCTAGCGGGCAACGTATCCCTGCTATCAGTCGATATAACGCCCTTTGGCCGCCAATTATACGACCACTCGAGTACTTCTGTTAATTGAAATTAAGGCAAGACGGATTTTTTTGGATAGCAGGCTAACGACTTTAACCCATACAATTCTTCAAAAAACAAGCCCAAAACCTGGCTAATCACTGAGAGCAATATAGATTCTGAATATCCCCAGAGTTACAGATTCAAGTCGTGACATTGCGCCACGCGAGTCCAATCAAAGCAAGCAGCGTGAAAAGAATTAGAGACTGGAGAGATTATTGGTTTGAAGAATAGACATCATCGCTTGAAGCTTATTCGTTTCAGGCCGCGCTACAGAATCGAACTGTAGCTCAGCCTGACAGCAAAAATCCGAAGTTAACTCAATGCCTTGGCGCGACCTTTAGCGATAAATACCCTGACAAATGCGATGAGCAAGCTTAAAACAACACCGACAAATAGCCCTTCGAGCAGGATCAACATTTTATTCGGCTTAACCGGAAAATCAGGCGAATATATTGCACCATCCATGCGATAAACAGAAATAGATTCAGGCGTCACCTTCATCCCCTTGAAATACTCCAAGCGAGATTCCAAGGAGCGCAGTCCCTCAATGAAAGGGTCTTCCATTGCACGGGATTCAAGATTTTCGATCTCAGCCTTTAACGCTTTTGTACCGCGCATGTAAATTAGCTGACCTTCCATACTTCCGGACATTTCAGCGGAAAGATTTCCTGAGATAATCAGCGGCTTTTCAAGATTGATTTCTTCTGCAACTCGCAAAGCCTCTTTCAACTTGACAATCCAGTCCTTGCGAATCGCAAGACCCTTCTCTCGGCGAATTAAGATTTGCCGCTCAAGGTCGCCGGCACGTACCTGAGCTTCTCGCTGAGCATTTTGAATTATTTCCTGCTTGGCAGCTTCACCCGCTTTCTTGACATACATGTCGACCCATTCCGCGACCTGACTTGCGCTGCGGCCCTGGAAAGAAACCGAGTAACGATCGGGTAAATCCTTCGCGCTAGGTGCAATCAAGAGTTTCGAGGTGAATTGTGCATACAGCATTTCTCGAGACTGTTTTTGCTCTGCCTCCGTCAAAGTTGGCAGATACATACTCAGAAAAAGTTCGCGCTTCAATGTTTCGGACTGCAGATTTCGAAGATATACCGAATATACTTCTTTAATCGTAAATGGATCCATCTCAGACTTTTTGCCACGCCCAAAATTCAGCGCAACGATATCACTTTGCTTTGGCGGTAATACATAGGCGCGAGCCTCGTAAACAGGTTTGGCTAAATATGCATAGATAACTGCTACCAGAAGACATATAGCTGTTATCAACAAAATCAGTCTTTTCTGAGAAAACATCTCTGAAAAAATCTCATAAAGATCGATTTCATCATTTCTGGATTGAGATCCATAATTATTTTGCATACAACTGCCATACCCTTTATTTATATCAGGAGATTACCCACTTCAGGGAATTCGCGCTGAACGTTATTTTTTCATGATTTAATTGTTCAGGAGATAAAACCCGACCCGGATTCGCAGAAAATCAACAATCAGGAACTATGCCGCTCTCTCCCAATTTCACGTCATTGATCACGCATGTGAGCCTGGTTCAGATTTCTTCCACGCCTACGACGCAATAAAAACAGTGTCCGCAGCGCTGGTCCAACCAGCATGCCAATCAGCAACGTCAAAATGATAAAAAGAGAAATAGGTAATCGCGGGGTCAGCACACCCAAAAACACCAATTCTACAGGCTGCTGATTCTCAAGTGTAAAGCCGAGTACAATCAAAACAACCAGGAAAGCCAACAAAATGGTTAGTTTTTTTCTCATTTCATGCACTCCTGCACCCAGGCCGAGCGCGCTTAAGAATTTTCGACTTCATCTTCATCTTCATTAACCCGATCCCTTAGCTCTTTACCCGGCTTGAAGTGCGGAACAAATTTGCCATCGAGGCTAACGGATTGACCGGTCTTGGGGTTGCGACCGACGCGCGGCGCGCGGTAATGCAGTGAGAAGCTGCCAAACCCACGGATCTCGATGCGATCACCAGTGGCCAGGCATTGGGACATTTGTTCAAGCATGGTCTTGATGGCCAGCTCCACATCCTTGGATGAGAGCAGCCCTTGATGGGTGACAATTCGTTCGATCAACTCCGACTTCGTCATATTTTTCCCTTCTTTTTCAAGCAGCTAGATCAGCGCTTGAAAGGTTTTAGCACGCCCGGAAGATTTTGAACAGCCCAGGGATTGACATATCTTCCTTGGCGCCGAAACGCCTGTTTTCAGTGCACAAAAGCACAAGCCGGAGCAGTACACACTCAACGGCACATGACCAGCATGGTTCGAGTGACGTAGCCTGCAGGATTGAAGCCAAACGGATATTCATCTTCATCCTTGGCCTGATCAGATCGGGTGATTACCCTGTAACCCGCCCCCTTGCACTCCTTCGCTGCGCGCTTCTGGCACTTCTCCCACCCCGAACCCAGCCCAGAGCAGTCGATCTCGATACCGCTGACGCCACGCACGGCATGCGTTTTGGCACTTGTGGTGCAGCCAGCCAATACCAACACCGCAATCAACACAATAAATCTGTTCATCCACTTCCTTATGCCAGGCAACGCCCGACTACTGCACGACTAATACCCAGCTTAGTCGCGAATAGGCGATTGATCCGATTAAAGAAACAGACAACCCAGCGAAGGGATTGGTTTCACCAAAACTGTACCCAACCATACCGTACCAATTCACAGGCACAAAAAAGGGCGACCGAAGTCGCCCTTTTTCATGATCAAGCAGAACTTAGTTCTGTTTGGCCATTGCTTGACGCAGCAGTGCCGCCATAGTGGTGTCAGCTGCTTCGCCTTCCGGAGCTGCTTTCAGGCTCTGGATGGCTTCTTTCTCTTCAGCATCGTCTTTCGACTTGATCGAGAGCTGGATTACGCGGCTCTTGCGATCAACGCTGATGATCTTGGCTTCAACTTCTTGGCCTTCTTTCAGAACGTTGCGCGCGTCTTCAACGCGGTCACGGCTGATTTCGGAGGCTTTCAGGGTTGCTTCGATGTCGTCGGCCAGAACGATGATGGCGCCTTTGGCGTCAACTTCTTTCACGGTACCGGTCACGATAGCACCCTTGTCGTTAACCGAGACGTACTCGGAGAACGGATCGCTTTCCAGTTGCTTGATGCCCAGGGAGATGCGCTCGCGCTCTGGGTCAACCGACAGGATGACGGTGTCCAGCTCGTCGCCCTTCTTGAAACGACGTACGG
>Ga0213823_1000673_pt1 | contig 25650 bp, 21 predicted proteins | sample MC6MC0907MG_FD_179887 | JGI IMG/M metagenome (GOLD analysis project Ga0213823, IMG submission 179887) | Enriched soil aggregate microbial communities from Iowa State University, Ames, United States - MC6-MC0907-MG | ecosystem: Environmental > Terrestrial > Soil > Unclassified | place: USA: Iowa...
ATCGCCTGGTGCTGCGCGCGCGCCTGCGCGATGCGCAGGGGCGCGTGCGCATCCTGCGGTTCTGGGACCCGCGCACCACGCAGTTCCAGAGCGAGCTGTACGCGGGCACGGCGCCGGCCTCCTGGATCGAGGGCGTCACGTGGATGAGCGTGGACGGGTTCGGCCAGTGGCAGACGCTGCCGGACGCGCGCGGCCCGATGCAGACCGTCACGCCCGATTGGCCGCGTCTGGCGCGGCTGGGCCGCGTCAACGCCGTCCTGCAACGGCTGAACGCGCAAGGGCTGCGTTATGAGACGCCGGCGCTGGAGGCGGTACGGCGCGCGCTGGATGCCGCCGCGGCGTGCGGCATCGCCGATGACGAGGACGCGGCGCTGTTCGCGGCCTGGCGCGTGCGACTGGACGCGCCGCTGGAATGCGCGCCATCGTTCCTGGCGTTGCTGCGCGAAGTGCGCGAGGAAGGCGGCCGCCTGTATCGCGCCGCCGAGGGCATGGACGACGAGGATTGGCAGGCGTTTGCGCACGAGGCGCAGGCGCGGGAGGATCTGCAAGCATGACGACTGACTACGACGCGCTGCCCTGCAAGGGCAAGTTCTGCGGCCGGCCGGGCCTGCCCATCCTGCCCATGCGGATCGCCTATGTGCCGGGCGGCAAGAACGACCTGCCCGACGGCGTGTACATGGATCCGGAGCTGTACTACGAGACCATGCGCCAGGGCGCCTACATGCTGCGCGCCATCACCGCCGGCTACGTCTACATCTGGGATCCGCGCCGCAGCTACGGTTGGCGCGCGTTCGCGGCGACGGCGACGGGCCAGATGAAGGAAGTGCCGGTCGACGACGACAACCGTCCGTCCGAACAGCCCACGTTCACGTGCACGCGCGAGGGTCACGGCCTGGAATCCACGCTGATCAATGTGGAGGCGCCGGCCAACGCGTCGCGCACGGTGTGGGTGGGGTATTCGCGCGTATGGTGGACGCGCGACATCCGCCGCGATCTGACCCGCGACGAACGCTGGCGCAAGAAGATCATGGTGGAGCTGGACGCCAAGGCGGTGTGGGGCGGCGGGTATCCCAAGCCCGAGACCGGCTACCGCGTGGCCGAGGACGGCGCCAATCTGGCCAAGCACTCGATCGAGTTCCGCGACGCGGCCGGCGCCGCCACGCTGTTCAGCAATACGCTGTCCCCGGCCGTCAACGTGTTCGGCGGGCAGGGCGCGGCCGTTGCGGCCAAGATGCGGCAGATGACGCCCAAGGGCGGCATCGTGCTCGCGCTGCGCGACCCCGTCGGCATCCTGGCCGACGTGGCGACGTGGCGCAACAAATGCATGGGCGAGCTGGCCGAACACCATCTGGACCCCACGCGCATGCGCGAGGTGGGCGTCGCGCAGATCATCGACGGCCTGCAGAAGCAGATGGGCAACACGGGCGACGAGATCCGGCGCCTGCGCGAACGTGTCGATACCGGCAAGGTCGCCAAGACGCTTAGCGACAACAAGGTCGCCATCGACCGCATGCGCGAGAAGATCGAAGGGGCGGGCAAGGATTGGGCGTGGTGGTATGGCCGCGAAGCGTTCTGGCTGGCGCTCAAGGCCTATTCGCCCAAGGACGCCGCGGCTGGCGAGCGGCTGGAAGAGGACATGGCGCTGTGCGTGGATGGCGCGGGCGCGATCGAAAGCGAACACAAGGTCATCGACGATTCGCTCAAGGACGAGGACAGCGACAGCACCTATGCGGCGATCTGGCGCGCGCTGGCGGCGAACGACGGCGAGCTGCTGGGTTTCCTGGACCGCGAGGCCAAGGGCAAGGTGATCTCCAAGCAGGTCTCCAATGTCCGCAGGATGATCAAGAGCTACAACGACTGGATCAAGGCGCGGGCGGCCAAAGGCCAGTTGCCGCCGATGCGGGTGGCTGGCGCGGCGATCGGCCGGTTCATGGCGACGCAGCTGCTGCGGCTGACCCTGGCGGGCGACCCCATCGCCGAACGCGTTGCGGCGCGCGTCACGCTGACGATGTCGGCGCGGATGAACGTCGTGATGGCCGTGCGCACGCATACGACCACCTTGCCGCGGATGATCGCGGACATGCACCAGATTGTCTGGGAACCGAACCCGGCGACGGTGACGGTGGGCGCGGGCAGCAGCGAGGGCCTCGGTGCGAGCAAGCAGATGCAGTCCGGCTGGATGGGCACGCAGGCCGAACGCTCCACGCCGGTCACGCTCAACTACATCATTCCCGAGGAAGTGGATGCGCAGTTGAACGCCGCGGCGGCGGCGCCGCCCCGTCCCGGCGGCGGCCCATCGCCGGCGCTTGCGCTACCGGCGCCCGCGCCCGTGCTGGCGCTGCCCGCACCGACCATGTCGCCGCTGGCGGGCCTGGTCAAGTGGGCAAAGTCCAAGGACGGCGCGAATGCGGGGGCGACTGGCGTGCTGACGCTGGTGGCGCTGTATGCGTCGGTCTCGGACTTGCGCAACGCGCAGGTCGTGCAGGACGCCAAGGCCGCGCGCAAGGCATGGTTCGGCATCACGTCGGGGGTGTTGGGCGTGGGCAGCGTCGCGATCGAAGTGACCGCGGGCGCGATCGGTGCACGCGTGGGCGCCAACACCGCCTTCACGATGAACCTGAAATTGAACATGCGCCTGACTGCGGTGCGGACGGCCGGCGCCGTGTTTGCGGCAGCGGCCACGTTCGTCGACGGCGCCAACAACGCGCTGAATGCGATCGACCAGTACGATGTGAAGAACTACGAGGCGGGCAACGCCTATGCCACCTCATCCGTGTTCCTGCTGTTGTCCGGGTTGACCGGCGTGGCCACCGCCCTGGTTTCGTTGGGCGGCGCATTCAGCACGGCCGGGGTGGTGGCGGGCGCGGGGGGCTTTGGCAGCGCGATGGTCGGCCTTACCAGCGGCGGCACGGTGCTGCTGGGCATTCCCGTGTGGGGATGGATTGCGCTGGGCCTGTGCCTTCTGGCTGCCGGGTTGTACTTCAAATTCTGGGGCGACAGCGCCAAGGAAAGCGAACTGGAAGTCTGGTTCACGCGTTGCTGCATGCGCTCCGCGCAGTTCTCGGACGTGAAGGATCGCGAACTCTATTCGACCCGGGAAGAGGAACTTGAGGATTTCAACTGGGCGGTGTTCGGCGTGCGCGTGATGCTGGAGTGGAAGGGCTTTAAGCAGGGGGAAATCTTTGGCCGCGATCGTCTGGTGCTGGACGTGGTGATGCCGGGCTATACCGAACACAGCGATTACGCATACATCCTGAAGCTCGTCGGACCGGGCATCAGCGTCATCGTGGCAAGCAAGGGATCCCCGCGCGCGACGGACCCGGATCTGCTGCCGCGTGGACCATCCGATATGCAGTGGGTGCAGGGGCGCCCGCGCGAGGAGACCTGGGCCGACCGTGTGGACAACTACGTCGACAATATGACCTCCCGCCCCGGGTGGGCGGATGCCTGGCGTTGGATACGCAAGGATCGCAGCCAATCCATCGAGTTCACCGCCAAGCCTTGGGACGAGTCGGTTCAGTTCAATGTGAGCAGCGGCCGCGGGGTGCTGCGCACGGAGGTGCTGGTCGATGACGATATTTTCAATGAAGCGATCCTGAAGGTCGAATATTGGCCCGACCCGGACCGCATGCCCGACATCCGCTCGGTGCCCATGGGCCCCGGCGGTTCAAATCTTGTAAGAGCGACTAACTGACAAGGCGCACGCATGAACAGCAACGAACGGATCCCGGTGTCGGTCTATACGCGATGGCACCAGTTGTCGGTGCCCCTGGCGTTCGCGCTGGCGGCAGGCAGCTTTATGCTCGTGGTCTTCAACCGCGGGCCGATCGGGCTGGCTGCCGTGCTTGCCGTGCTCGGCCTTCTCGTGCCGCCGCTGGTGGCGTTCAGGGGGTTTCCCACGCGCAATGACGTGAAGGTGACGGCCGAAGGGCTGGAGTTCTCGCGCCGCAAACCTGTTGCCTTCAAAGATCTGGCTAGTTGGGGCACGGACGATTATCTGAAACTGGTCCGCCCCGGTCTGCCGACCCTGCTGGTCAGCGCGGCGGACTTGCCCAGGCGCGAGCGCCTGCTGCGCGAATTCGAACAGGCATTGACGGCGTGGCAGAAGCGCCAGCCTGCAGGCACGCAGGCTGCGCGCCGCACGCATTTCTATGGTTCCACGGCGGGGCGTCTGGTGGGCCTGGCAATCACCGCCCTGGGCGCGGGATCGGCCATCATGGCGCTGAACCTGCGCGAGCCATCGGTGTCGCTGGCCATCGTGGGCGGACTGGGGGCGTTGTTCGGGCTGGCGATGGTGTTTGGCCGGCGCGGGTGATCGCACCGCTGATGGCCCGCGACGGCGTGGCCTACCGGATCGTCGGCACACGGGCCGAATCCGAGAACACGACACTGATCGACGTGTTCGACGTCAGGCGCAAGCTCACGTCGGCTTGAGGATGAACCGCGGAGCCAACCGTCTTGGCGGAGGTCCAGATCAGCCCGAGCAACGGCACGGCTGCCGATACCAGATCGCCGATTCCGGGCGTGGGATTGAGCGGGGCACGCACCACCGCGCTGCTCATGCCGGCGTCGCGGCACAAGGCCTGGATGCGGGTGACGGCGAGTTCCAGGTCGTCGACGTTTTCAAGGAAGAAATCCGCTTTTGCGCCGCACAGGCGGGCGAGTTCGTCGCCGGCCATCCTGTTGAAAAAGTAGGTGCGCGCCACGGACATGGGTTTCTCCATCGGAAGCGCCATCTTAGCGTTGGCCGCGTACAAAATGTTGCCCGGCGCCCCATTTCCCCTTGCTAGCATGATCCACGCCGGAATGATCCGGCATCTGGATGGATGGACAGTGGAGGTTGCCATGAATTCAAGAAGAACACTCAACCGTATCGCCGTGATTGTGGCGGCGGGTGCCTTGATGGCCGGTTGCGCGACGCAACAGCAAACGAATACCGCTGTCGGTACGGGCGCGGGCGCGGCGTTGGGCGCGGGCATCGGCGCGCTGATCGGGCACGGCAAGGGCGCTGCGATCGGGGCCGGCATCGGCGCGGTGGCGGGCGGCCTGGTGGGCTACAACTGGAAGGTCGTGAAGGATGACGTGCAGAAGTCCGGCGCGTCATCGCTCGGCATCGACGTCGTCGAAATGCCCGACGGCAGCCTGAAGGTCAACATCCCGAGCGGCGTGTCGTTCGATACGGACAAGACGCAGCTCAAGCCGGCGTTGCTGCCGGTGCTGGACAGCGTGGCGCGTTCGCTGAATCAGCATCCTGAACTGCGGGCCAAGGTGGTCGGCCATACCGACAGCACCGGTGCGCTGGCGCATAACCAGACGCTGTCGGTGAACCGCGCCAAGAGCGTGACGGATTATCTGGCCAAACAGGGCGTGGCCGGCACGCGTCTGACGGTGGAAGGCCGCGGTCCGAACGACCCGATCGGCGACAATGCGACCGCCGAAGGGCGCGCGCTGAACCGGCGCGTAGAGATCTACCTGTACGCGGTCCAGCAATAAACGCGGGCGCGTCATTTGCTGACAGGCGGCTGGCGCGATGCGCCGCCGCCTATCTTTACGGAGTCTGTCATGAGCGATTTCCCCCCCGCCCGCATCGGCACCGATATCGCGATCGCCGCGCTCACCGGCTGGCAGGCCGTGGCCGGGCGCGATGCCATCGAAAAGCGCTACCGCTTTCCCAATTTCAATGCCGCGTTCGGTTTCATGGCGCGGGTGGCGATGTTCGCGGAAAAGCTGAACCATCACCCCGAATGGACCAATGTCTACAACCGCGTGGACGTCACGCTGACCACGCATGACGCCGGCGGCGTGACCGAGCTGGACGTGCGGATGGCGCAGTTCATGGACGAAGCCGCCGAGCACGCGGGCGCGACGGCGCCGAAAGCACAGCCCTGAAGGACGCTGCCGCCGCGCTCAGTCCGCGGCGTCGCCGGCCTCGGCTTGCAGATGGCCGATCAGGCGGTCCAGCATATCGCCGAACTGCCGCTGTTCTTCGGCGGTCAGGCAGCCGAAGATCTCTTCGTTGCGGTGCGCGATGAGGTCGATGATGCGCCGGTAGTGCGTCAGGCCCTCGGCGGTCGGCGCCAGCACGACGCCGCGTCCGTCTGACGCCGACACCGTTTTTTCCACCAGCCCGCGATCCACCAGTGCCTGCGCGGAGCGGCTGGCCTGGCCCTTGTTCAGGTTGGCGGCGCGCGCCAGGTCATTGACCGAGAGCGGCGCAAACCGGCCGATGGCGGCCAGGCACCGCGCCTCGCCCAGAGGAATGTCGCAATCCTTCAAGTAAGCCCGATTCGTGTCCCGGTCCGTGATCTTGTTGAGCACGTGCAGGCGGTAAGTCAGGAATCGTTCCAGAGGGGGCGTTTTCACGTCGGGCGGGCGGGATCTGCGCCCGCGGAAGAAGAGGCCGGATAGTTTGCCATAGCGCTGTCCTCGAGGCTGGCGGCTTCGGCCTGTGCCAGCAGGGCCAGCGCGTCTTGCGTGGAAGGCAGGCGGCTCAGCAACGACAACCCGAGTATCGACAGAAAGAGCGGCGCGCGTGATTCGCCGACACGCGTCAGCGCCTGCGCCATGCTGGTGTAGACCTGATCCAGAGATTCGTTGTTCATGCTTGGCCTTTCGGGGTGGCGTTCACGTGCAGCGAGGGGTAGTAGGGCGCCAGCGCGGCGCGCAGTTCAGCGGCGGCGGGCGCGATCCAACGGCCCAGCACGTAACCGTCCGGACGGAGCAGGTAGACCGCGCCTGCCTGATTGCCGTAACGCGCGGCAAGCTGGCCGTGCGGGTCGGCCAGTCCGCCTTCGCCTGCCCGCAGCACCCGCAGTGGCTGGGGCGCGTCTTGCGTGTCGGCGACCAGTGTGTCCAACGCCGCCGACGACGCCGCATCGGGCGCAATGGCCAGCGCGACGAAGCCCGCGCCAAAGCTGGCGGTCAGGTACTGCGGGGATTCGCCGTCTTGCAGCAGCACGTCGGGCGCGGGCTGTCCGGGCGCGGCGGCGGGGCCGGCTTCGGGCGCACGGTCCTCGCGGTTCAGCGGCGAGGTGTCATAGGAGATAGGTGCGGACTGGCGCGGATTGATGAGCGACCGCACGCCGTCGTCCACCAGGGCCAGGCGCAGCGCGGCGTCGCGCATGAGCCGGAAGCCGAAATCCGGCGGCGCCATGAATTCCGTGCTTTTGGCGCCATAGGCCAGGTTCTGCCGCGTGGCATGGACGCGCTCGATGCTGTAGCTGTCCAGCAGGGTGTCGGGCGACTGGCCTTTCAGCACCCACGCCAGTTTCCAGGCCAGGTTGCCGGCGTCGTCCAGCCCGGAATTCAGGCCGCGCACGCCGAAGATCGGCACCAGATGGCCCGCGTCGCCCGCGAACAGCACGCGGCCGTGGCGGTAGCGGTCCAGCGTCAGGCACTTGGCGTTGTAGATGGAGATCCAGAGCGGCTTCCAGGGCGCGGTCTCGCCAATCATGTCCAAATGGCTTTGCACGCGCGGCAGCACGTTTTCCGGCTTGACGGCCTCGTCGGGGTCTTCGTCGTCGCGGATCTGGTAATCGACGCGCCAGATGTTGCCGGGCTGGCGGTGCATCAGCAGCGTGGAGCCGGGATTGGATGGGGGATCGAACCAGGCCAGGCGCTCGACAGGCCGTTGCGATTCCTGTTCGATATCGACGATGACGTAGCGGCCTTCGTACTGCATGCCTTCGAGCTTCAGGCCCATGGATTCGCGGACGGTGCTGCGGCCGCCGTCGCAGGCGACGAGCCAGTCGGCGCGCACCGTGTGACGGGCGCCGCCCGCCTCCACCTCGACCGATACGCCGTCCGGACCGGGCTGCACGGCGGTGACGCGTGCTGACCAGGCGAGGGTGGCGAGGCCGGGATGGCGCTGCATGGCCTGGTGCGCGAATTCCTCCACGTAGTACTGCTGGATGTTCACCATCGGGGCATACCGCTGCGGGGGATCGTGCGGCATCTGGAAGTGCAGGACTTCGCGGTCGCGGTAATAGCTGCGACCGCCTGTCCAGGCCAGACCGGTGTCGATCAGCGGCCGGTCGGCGCCGATCCAGCCCAGGATTTCCTGCGACCGGCGCGACATGCAGATGGCGCGGCTGCCGCTGCAGTAGCCTTCATCGGCCTCGATGATGAGCGAGGCAATGCCGTACTCGGCGAGCAGGGCGGCCAGGGTCAGACCGACCGGACCGCCGCCGGCGATCAGCACGGGAACATGCGAAGGGAGCGTCATGCCGTCTCCAGAATTTGGTTGTTTGCGCAACTATATTCCTGGTATGTTGCGCACGCAACCAAATTTTGAAGACGATAAAAAACCCGCCGAGGGGCGGGTTTTAGGGGCCAGGTCAGGCCGGGAAAGGGGCCTTCAGTGGCACATGCTTTTAGTTGCGCACGCTTCAGTTGCGTACGTTGTAGATGCGCATCGCCTGCTGTTTCTGGTTGGGGTCCAGCACACGCAGCACCACGACCCGTGCGGTGAAACCGTCGGGCAGCTTGAGCTGGCCCAGCGCGTAGTCGTAGCGGTCGACCGTAAGCGCGGGGCCTTCCGGGGTCACGGTGGCGGCGCGGCCGTTGGGGTAGGAGCCTTCGATGGCGAAGGTCAGCGTGCCCTTGAAGGGCGCGCCCGTGCGGTCTTCACGCATCACCAGCACCTGATAGTCCAGCAGGCCGGGGGCGCGCTTGAAGCTGGCCGATCGGATGCCGATGTTGCCGCCGCGAGGATCGGGCGGCATGGCGTCCTGGAACAGCACCAGTTCCTTGTTCAGCGTTTCGATCTTGGCGCGGGATTCCGCCAGGTCGGTGGTCAGCTTTTCGTGGCCGGCCTTGTTGGCGTCGCGCTGCTGGGTGGCTTCTTCAAGCTGGGTCTGCAGGCGCTGGCGCTCCATGTTGGAGGCGCTGAGCTCGCTGTGCAGCTGTTCGGATTGTTCGACGGTCAGGCGTTGCGGGCCGTAATTGGTTTGCAGGAAGAGCACACCGCCCGCGCCAAGCGCAATGCCAACCATCAGCAGGACGAGCCAGCGCGGCATGCGGCGCGTGCGTTGCCCCGGCTGGTATACGGAGGGCTTGAACGTGGCCCGTTGCGATCTTCCAAACATCCCCATTCCTAGAAAACTTCCTGTGTTTATGCCTATCGGCAGGCGGCGCGCGCATGCCAAAGCGTCAGAGAATACCCCGTTAGCCGGGGGCGATGGTGCGCAGACAAGCCTCGTTGCGCACCTTGATATTGTGAAATATGTGGGCGTCAGCCAGCCCTGTCAGGCGGCCGTGCCAGCCAGTTCCGCGTCCAGGTCGGCAAGCCGCTGCGGGGTGCCGACATCCGTCCATCGGCCCGCATGCCGGGCGCCGTGCACCTGGTCCTGGCCCATCGCCTGCCTGAGCAGCGGCGCCAGCGGCGCTGCTTCGCCGCGCGGGACGTCCGCGAACAACGAAGGATGGTAGACGCCCACGCCGGCAAAGGTCAAACGCGGCTCGCCGTGGGCCAGCACACGCCCATCAGCCGTCAGGACGAAGTCGCCGGCAGGATGGTGCGCGGGGTTGTCCACCAAAAGCAGCCAGGCGCCGCTCCGCGCCACAAGGCGCGCGGCGTCTTGCGCGGCGGCCGGATCCCAGTCGCACCAGATGTCGCCGTTGATGACGAGGAAAGGGTCGTCGCCCAAGAGGGGGAGCGCCTGCGCAATGCCGCCGGCCGTTTCCAGCGCGGTGGCTTCGGCCGAATAGCGGATGCGCACGCCATGCGCGGCGCCATCGCCCAGCCCGCGTTCGATCTCGTGGCCAAGCCAGGCGTAGTTGATGACGATGTCGCGGATACCGGCCGCGGCCAGGCGTTCCAGGTGCCAGACGATCAGCGGCTTGCCGCCCACCGGCAGCATGGGCTTGGGCAGGCGGTCGGTCAGCGGGCGCATGCGTTCGCCGCGGCCCGCGGCGAGGATCATGGCGCGCATCAGAACGTGTATCCGACGCTGACCTGGCGGTCGTCCAGGCGATCCAGCAGGCGCAGGAGCGGCGTGAAGACGCCGTAGCGCTGCGCCACCTGGCGGACGTAGCCGTTCACGCGCGGCATGTGCGCCAGGTAGTGCGCCTTGCCGTCGCGGTGGTTCAGGCGCGCGAAGACGCCCAGGATCCGCAGGTTGCGCTGCAGGCCCATCCATTCATAGGCGCGGTGGAATTCGGCGAAATCGGCATCGACCGGCAGGCCGGCCGCGCGCGCCATCTCCCAGTACCGGATCGCCCAGTCGAGCTGTTGCGGTTCTTCCCAGGTGGTCCGGGCGTCGGTCACCAGCGACGCCAGGTCGTAGGTGATGGGGCCGGCCAGCGCATCCTGGAAGTCGATGACCCCCGGGTTGGGGCCGTACTGCGGCTGGTCGCAGACCATCAGGTTGGGCGAATGGAAATCGCGGTGGACCAGCACCTGGGGCTGTCCGCCATTGCTGGCCGACAGCAGGGCGAAGATCTTTTCGAGGGCGTCGGCGGTCTTGTCGTCGAGCGTGACGCCGTGATGCTTTTGCACGTACCACTCGGGAAACAGCTTGAGCTCGTCGGCCAGGCGCGCGCTGTCGTAGGTGCCCAGGCCGTCGGTCGAGGCCTTTTGCAGCTTGACCAGGGCGGCCAGCGCCTCGCGATACAGCGTCTGCAACTGGGCGTCGTCCAGACCATCCTGGATGCGCTGATAGTAGGTTTGTTCGCCCAGGTCGGACAGCAGCAGCAGGCCCTGGTCCAGGTCCTGCGCCAGCACCGCCGGCACGTTCAGGCCGGCATCCGCCAGCAGCTTGTCCACGTGCAGGAAGGGACGGCAGTCCTCGTGCTGGGGCGGGGCGTCCATGACAATCAGGGTGCGCGATCCGGCGTCCAGTCTGAAGTACCGGCGAAAGCTTGCGTCAGCCGACGCGGGGCGCAGCGTCTCCACGGCCAGGTTCAGGGCAGGGGGCAGGCCTTGCAGCCAGTTGCGCACCTGCGCCAAGCGGGGGTCGTGATCGTTTTTCAAGGAAGATCCGTGTCAGAAGGGCAAAATTGCGGAAATTTCGATTTGGCGAACATAAGGCTGGGCGTTGTTCGCGGCTTCTCTATAATACCGGCTCATTTCCGTCAGCATTGGCCCCCCGTGGGCGCCTTTGTCCGGCTCTCCCGTGGTCTAAAAGGGCTGTTTTCATTCGTGCGCAAGGTTCCGTGGTTGATCCTCTCTGTTGTCAGCGTCGCCGCCGGAGCCGCCCAGGCTCAAGGTAGCCCGGGCACCGCTGCTTCCGCGCCGTCGGTCACGTCAACCCCCCAGCTGCGCACGTCTCCGGGTCTGCGCATGCACCGGTTGCCCGACGAGAGCATTCCCGCTTTCATGGAGGCGGACACCATTTCGGGCGACCCCGACTACGAGCTCACGCTGTCCGGCAACGCGCAGGTGCGCCGCATCGACGGCGTGATCAAGGGCGACGAGATCAATTACCGCAAGGACACCGGCAAGGTCGACGTGCGCGGCAACGCCCGCATGATGCGCGACGGCACGCTGGTGACCGGCCCGAACGCCACGTTCAACGTGGACCGGTATTCCGGCGAAGTCGAAAAACCCAACTTCTGGCTGGGCGCCACGGGCGGCTTTGCCGTCGCCGACCACGCGGACATCTTCAGCAAGTCGCAGATGCGGCTGCACACGGTGACGTACAGCGGCTGCCCGTGCGAAAACCCGTCCTGGTACATCAAGGCCAATTCGGTCGATATCGACTTCGACGAAAACGAAGGCGTGGCCCGCGGCGGCGTGCTGTATTTCAAGGACGTGCCCATCCTCGCATCGCCTTACATGACCTTCCCGGTCAAGCGCGAGCGCAAGTCGGGCTTCCTGATTCCGACGTACGGCACGACCAGCCAGGGCGGCTTCGACATTTCGATCCCGTACTACTTCAACCTGGCGCCCAATTACGACCTGACGGTGCAGCCGCGCTACTTTTCCAAACGCGGCACCCAGCTGGGCGGCGAGTTCCGCTACATGCGGCCCACCTTCATGGGCACCATTGACGGCACCTATCTGCCCGATGACAACATCACCGGGGAAGATCGGTGGATGTATTGGTGGCGTCACCAGCAGGTGTTGTCGAACGGTTTCTATACCGATTGGGACATCGCCAGGGTGTCCGATGACGACTACTTCCGGGATATATCCCAGCTTGGCCTGAACCAGGCGTCGACGACCTTCCTGCCGCAACGCGCGCGTGTCGGCTGGGGTTCAAGCTACTGGAGCGCCTACGCGCAGGTCTTCAAGTATCAAACGCTGCAAGACCCCGACGCGCCTTTGCTGCCCCCCTATGACAAGGTGCCCGAGCTGTACTTGCGCGGCGCGCGTTATGACTGGGGCGGATTCGATGCAGAGTGGACTTCCACCGCAGTGCGCTTCAAAAGGCCCGAATTCAGTGGCGCGCCCCGCTATCCGGATGGGGATCGCTTCCAGTCCTACCCGACGGTTTCCTATCCCATCGTCAGGCCGGGCTGGTTCATCATCCCGAAGGCGGGCGTCAACTTCACCCAATATCAGACCAAATGGTACGGCGTCGATACGCTGGGTCTGAATGGCGGGTCGGCCGACGGGCTGCCGCGGTCGCAGTCTCGCACGGTGCCGATCATGTCGTTGGATGCTGGCCTGATCTTCGAGCGCGAGACGTCGCTGTTCGGCAAGGCGTCTACGCAGACGCTCGAGCCCCGGTTGTACTACCTCAGGGTGCCGTACCGCGACCAGTCGAAGTTGCCCGTGTACGACACGTCTTTGGCGGACTTCAGCTTTTCGCAGGCTTTTGAGGAAAACATATACACCGGCGGCTGGGATCGCATTGCGAACGCCAATCAGCTTACGGCGGCGCTGACCACGCGGTGGCTGGACGCAAATTCCGGTTTCGAGCGGCTCTCGCTATCGGCGGCGCAACGGTTCTACTTCGAAGATCAGAAAGTCACCCTGCCGTTTGAAACGCCGCGTGAAAACGTACGGTCCGATTTCCTGCTGGGCGCGACTGCCGCTCTGACGGACACGCTTAGCACCGATATCACGGCGCTCTACAACCCGTATGACAGCAACTGGTCGCGAGGTCTTGTCAGTGCCCGCTGGTCTCCGCAACGCCTTACCACGGTGGCGGTCGCTTATCGCTATCAGCGAGATCCCCAGCCCGGCGTCGCGTACCAGCCCCAAGGCCAGAACCAGGTCAGCCTGGCGGTCCAGTGGCCGTTCACCAAGCGCTGGTACGGCGTGGGCCGGGTGGACTATTCTTTGCGTTCAGGTCCGTCCAGCACGGTGGCCAACACGACGGAATCTCCCCGCGTGACGCAGGCCATTGCCGGCCTGGAATACAAGGGCGACTGCTGCTGGGTAGGCCGCGTGGTCTACCAGCGCTACGCCGTATCGGCGGCGGACACCAACTCCGCGCTGTTCTTCCAGCTTGAGCTCACGGGCCTGGGTTCCCTCGGAACCGACCCGATGAACCTGCTGAACAGAAGTATCCCCGGTTACACGCGCGTCACGCCGCCCGCGCAGGCCGGGACCACATTTGAAAGGTATGAATGATGCGTAGGTTGCACTCTTTGCGCCGCCTCTCCGGCAATGCGCTGCTGCTGGCCTTGTTCGCCGGCTTGCCCGCCGCTCATGCGGCCGAGCAGACCGCCCGCGGCGCGAACAGCGCCAAGGCCGCTCCGGCTGCGCAGAACAAGGAAGCGCCCGCGCCCAAGGGCGAGCAGTTCGTAGACGGCATTGCCGCGATCGTCGACAAGGATGTGATCACGCTGCGCGAACTGCGCGACGCTTCACAGCGCATCGCAGGCGAACTCAAATCGCGCGGCATCCAGGTGCCGGACGACCAGACGCTGCAACACCAGGTGCTGCAGCGTCTCATCATGGAACGCGTGCAGCGCCACGAAGCCGACCGCCTGGGCATCCGCGTGGATGACGCCCAGATCGACACGGCCATCCAGGCCATCGCCGCGCGCAACAAGATCACCGTGGCGCAACTGCGCCAGGAGCTCGAGAAGGCCGGCACGTCCTGGGACGGTTACCGCAAGTCGCTGCGTGACGAGATCCGGTCGGATCGCCTGCGTCAGCGCGCGGTCGATTCGACCATCGTCATCTCCGACGCAGAAGTCGACGCCTTCCTGAAGGATCAACGCCGCAACCCGGCTTTCGGCGCGGCTCCCCCGCAGGCGCAGCAACCGCAACCCCAGGCGCAACCGCAGCCCGCGCCCGAGCAGGCCGCCGCGCCCGCCGGTCCCATGCTGTACGCGCTGGCGCAGATTCTGGTGCGCGTGCCCGAAGGCTCGTCGCCGGAACAATTGGCGCTGCTGCGCAAGAAGGCCGAAGGCCTGCTGGCGCAAGCCAAGCGTGGCGACGACTTCGCCAGCCTTGCCGCGGCGGCGTCCGACGGTCCCGAGGCGCTGCAGGGCGGCGTCATGGGCGTGCGTCCGCTGGACGGCTGGCCCGACCTCTTCGTCAAGGCCATCAGCAACCTGCAGAAGGGCCAGGTCAGCCAGCTCATCCAGAGCGGCAACGGTTTCCACATCATCAAGGTGATGGACCGCGGCACCGCCCAGCCCGCGCCCAGCCGCACGGCTCGCGCGCCGGCGCCCCAAGCCGCTCCGCAACCGGCTCCGCAGCCGGCCGCGCGCGCGCAGGCGCCGCAGGGTCCCACGCAGGTCGTTCAAACGCGCGCGCGCCACATCCTGATCAAGACGTCGACCGTCATGAGCGATGAACTGGCCCGCCAGCGCCTGGAGCAGGTTCGCCAGCGTCTGGTGAACGGCAGCGCCAAGTTCGAGGAAATGGCGCGCCAGTATTCGCAGGACGCCACCGCGCCGCAAGGCGGTGAACTCGGTTGGCTGAACCCGGGTGAAACCGTGCCGACGTTCGAGGCCGCGATGAACGCGCTGCAACCTGGCGAAATCAGCCAACCCGTGCAGACGCCGTTCGGTTGGCACCTGATCGAGGTCGAAGAACGCCGCGATCACGATGCGACCGACGATCTGGCCCGCATGCGCGCCCGCCAGACGCTGTTCGAGCGCCGTGCCCAACCGGCCTTTGAAGACTGGCTCGAGCAACTGCGTGCGCAGGCGTACGTCGACAACCGCCTCGAAAAGCAGCAGAAGATCCAGCAGAACAACCGCTAAACGCATTACGGGCTTTTCATGTCTCAACACCAGGCGCGCAAGCGCTTTGGCCAGAACTTCCTGACCGACGACAGCGTCGTCGAGTCCATCGTCCGGGCGGTTGCGCCCGCCCGCGACGATGCCGTGGTCGAAATCGGCCCAGGCCTGTCCGCGCTGACGCGGCCGTTGCTCGAGCGCCTGGACCATCTCACCGCCGTCGAAATCGACCGCGATCTGGCCGCCCGCCTGCGCAAGCAGTTCGAGGCTTCGCGCCTGACGGTCGTCGAGGCCGACGCGCTGACGGTGGATTTCTCGCAGTTCGGCGGCGCGCTGCGCGTTGTGGGCAACCTGCCCTACAACATCTCCAGCCCGTTGCTGTTCCACCTGATGACGTGGGCCGATCACATCCGCGACCAGCATTTCATGCTGCAGCGCGAAGTGATCGACCGCATGGTGGCCAAGCCTGGCTCCGGCGATTTCAGCCGCTTGTCCGTGATGCTGCAGTCGCGCTATCGCATGCACAAGCTGTTCGACGTGCCGCCCGAGGCCTTTGATCCGCCGCCCAAGGTGGTGTCGGCCATCGTGCGCATGGTGCCCTTGCCGGCGGACCGCCTGCGGCCCATCAGCGAGCGCGCATTCGAAACCGTCGTGGCGCGCGCCTTTTCGCAGCGCCGCAAGATGCTGCGACGCGTGCTGGCCGACTGGGCGCCGCAGGTGCCCTGGGAAGCGCTTGAAATTGCGCCCACCGCGCGCGCCGAGGATATTTCGGTGGACCGCTACATCCGCCTGTCGGATGCGCTGGTCGAAGCCGGGGTGTTGGCGCGCGATTGACGTCCTTTCGGATGGCAAGGCAATGCAAAAAGGCCCCTCGGGGCCTTTTTGATTTTCCGCGCTAAGGCGGGGCGGCAACGTCGCCGGCATGCACGGCGAGGGCAGCCGGCTGACGGATCACAGCATGCGTTTCTGCGCCGCCATCCAGAGCTGCATCACGTCCCGCGCCCGGTCGGTCAGCAGGCGCTCGGCGTCCACCAGAGCCTGCTGCAACGTGATGGGGCCTGGGGCCAGGCTGAATGCGGCGCTGATGCCGCAGGTGTGCAGGGCCTCGTAGCCTTCTCCCAGCGAGCCGGCCAGCGCCACGACGGGTACGCCCGCGCGCTGCGCAATCCTGGCGACGCCGGCGGGCGTCTTGCCCCGCAGGGTCTGTGCGTCCATCCGGCCTTCGCCGGTGAAAACCAGCGTTGCGCCTTCCACCGCGTCGGCCAGGCCACCCAGTTCCGCGACGATTTCGACCCCGGGGCGGAAGTGCGCGTTGAGAAACGCCTTGGCGGCAAAACCCAGGCCGCCCGCAGCGCCGGCGCCGGGCGCATCGCGGTGATCCGCGTTCAGATGCCGGGCGCAGACGTCGGCAAAGTGGGCCAGCATCGAGTCCAGCTTCTGCACCTGTTCCGGCGTCGCGCCTTTCTGCGGACCGAAGACATATGAGGCGCCCTGCGGACCGCACAAGGGGTTGTCGACGTCGGAGGCGATGTCGATGCGGACCTGCGCCAGCCGCGGGTCCAGGCCGCGTGTGTCGATCGAGGCAAGCTGCCCCAGCGCGCCGCCGCCCGGCGGCAGGCTGTTGCCGCCCGCGTCCAGCAGGCGCAGGCCCAGCGCCGTCAGCATGCCGGCGCCCGCGTCGTTGGTGGCCGATCCGCCAAGGCCGAGGATGATGCGCGTGGCGCCCGCGTCCAGTGCCGCGCGCATCAGTTCGCCCACGCCGTGGCTGCTGGCGCGCATCGGGTCGCGCTTTGCCGGTGCAATCAATTCAAGCCCCGCCGCAGCGGCCATCTCGATGATGGCGGTGCCGTCTTCCAGCAGTCCCCAGACGGCATCGACCTTGTGTCCGAGCGCGTCGTTGACCGCGATCTGCCGCTCCTTGCCGCCTGTGGCCGCGAGGACGGCTTCGACGGTGCCTTCGCCGCCGTCAGCCATTGGGACGCAAACCGTATGCGCGCCGGGAAAGGCTGCCTTGACGCCGCGCGCAATGGCGGCGGCCGCATCCGGCGCGGAAACGCTTTCTTTGAACGAGTCGGGAGCGATGACGATTTTCACGGGTGTCGTTGGGCGCGTTGAGGGTCGGAAATGTCACCCATGATACCCGTGGCAACGCGGCCGGCGTACCATAGCGCTTTCGTTGTTTTTGCGAGAGTGGACCGCCATGCCTGTATTGCGCCGCACCAAAATTGTCGCCACCCTGGGACCCTCGACCTCGTCGCCCGAACGCATCGACGCGATGATTCGCGCCGGGCTGGACGTGGCGCGGCTGAACTTCTCGCACGGCAGCGCGGACGATCACCGCGAACGTGCGCGCATGGTGCGCGAGATCGCCGCCAAGCAAGGCCGCTACGTCGCCATCATGGGCGACCTGCAGGGTCCCAAGATCCGCATCGCACGCTTTGTCGACAAGCTGGTGCATCTGCAGGTGGGCCAGCCGTTCACGCTGTCGCGCGTGCATCCCAAGGATGCGGGCACCGCCAGCATCGTGGGCATCGATTACCCCGAACTCGTCACCGACTGCCGCGTGGGCGACGAGCTGCTGCTCGATGACGGCCGCGTCGTGCTGGTCGTCGACCGCGTCGAAGGCGACGAGGTCCACACCACCGTCACGGTGGGCGGCCCGCTGTCCAACAACAAGGGCATCAACCGCCGCGGCGGCGGCCTGTCGGCGCCCAGCCTCACTGACAAGGACCGCGTCGACATCAAGCTGGCCGCTGAAATGGAACTGGACTACGTGGCCGTGTCGTTCCCGCGCTATGGCAGCGACATCGACGAGGCCCGCACCCTGCTTGCCGCCGCCGGCAGTCAGGCGTGGATCATCGCCAAGATCGAACGCGCGGAAGCCGTGGCCGACGACGAAGCCCTGGACGCGCTGATCCGCGCCAGCGACGGCGTCATGGTGGCGCGCGGCGACCTGGGCGTGGAAGTGGGCGACGCCGAACTCGTGGGCATCCAGAAGCGCATCATCCAGCACGCGCGCACGCTGAACAAGGTCGTCATCACCGCCACGCAGATGATGGAGTCGATGATCTCCAGCCCCATGCCGACCCGTGCCGAAGTCTCCGACGTGGCGAACGCAGTGCTGGACTACACCGATGCCGTCATGCTGTCGGCCGAAAGCGCGTCGGGCCAGTACCCGGTGGAAACCGTGCAGGCCATGGCCCGAGTGTGCCTCGGCGCCGAAAAGCACCCCACCTCGACCAAATCGCACCATCGCGTGGGCGAAACCTTCACGCGCTGCGACGAGACCATCGCGCTGGCGGCCATGTATGCGGCCAACCATTTCCCCGGCGTGAAAGCCGTCATCGCGTTGACCGAAAGCGGCCACACCCCGCTCATCATGTCGCGTATCCGTTCAGGCGTGCCGATCTACTGCTACAGCCCGCACAGCGTGACGCAGAATCGCGTAACCATGTTCCGCGGCGTGTACACGATTCCGTTCTCGCCGTCGGACTACGATCCCGCGGACCTGTCCAACGCCGCCATCGACGAACTGCGCAAGCGCAATCTGGTGCAGACGGGCGACTGGGTCATCCTGACCAAGGGCGATTTCTACCGCGACAGCGGTGGCACCAACGGGATGAAGATCCTGCTGGTGGATTGAAGCGGATGCGTTGCGGCGCGGCGCGGGCGTGAATGCCGGCCGCCGCGCCCTGCGGTCAACCAAAGAACCAGTAGCAGACGCCGATCGCGGCCAGCACACCGGCCAGGTCGGCGATCAGCGCGCAGCCCACTGCATGGCGGGCGCGCAGGATCCCTACAGATCCGAAATACACCGCCAGCACGTAGAACGTGGTCTCGGTGCTGCCTTGCACCACCGCAGCCAGCAGCGCCGGGAAACTGTCCACGCCAAAGTGCGTCATGGTTTCCAGCATCATCGCGCGCGCCGCGCTGCCCGAGAACGGTTTGACCAACGCGGTGGGCAACGCGTCCACAAACCGCGTGTCCCAGTTGGCCTGCGCGGCCACCCAGCGGATGCCGTCCAACAGGAAGTCCAGCGCGCCCGACGCGCGCAGCACGCCCACGGCGCAAAGCATTGCCACCAGATAGGGCAGCAGGCTCTTGGCGATGTCGAATCCTTCCTTGGCGCCCTCGATGAAGGCCTCGTACACGGGCACCTTTTTCCAGGCGCCCACGATCAGAAACGCCAGCAGGATGCCGAACAGCGTCAGGTTGCCCATCAGCGAGGACAGCGAGGCGATCGCGGCCGCCGACATGCTGGCCAGCAGCGCCATGAACCCGCCCAGCACCAACGCGGCGCCGCCCAGCCACAGCATGATGACGGGATCGGCCAGGCGCAGGCGCTGGCACAGCGCCACCGCCAGAAAGCCGGCCAGCGTGGACGCGCTGGTGGCCAGCAGGATGGGCAGAAACACCAGCGTGGGATCGGGCGCGCCCTGTTGCGCGCGGAACATGAACAGCGTGACGGGCAAGAGTGTCAACGACGACGCATTGAGCACCAGGAACAGGATCTGCGCATTGGTGGCGGTGTCGGGCTTGGGGTTGAGCGATTGCAGCTCGCGCATGGCGCGCAAGCCGATGGGCGTGGCGGCGTTGTCCAGCCCGAGGCCATTGGCCGCGAAGTTCAGCGTGATCAGGCCGATGGCTGGATGATTGCGCGGCACCTCGGGCATCAGACGCGCGAACAGCGGTCCCAGCAACCGCGCCAGCTTTTCGACGAGGCCCGCGCCTTCGGCGATGCGCAGGAAACCAAGCCACAGCGTCAGCGTGCCAAACAGCAGCACCATCACTTCCACGGACACGCGCGCCATGTCGAATAGGCTGGCGACCATCTGGCGAAAGACCTCGGGATCTCCGATGACCAGCCAGCGGTACAACGCGGCCGCGGCAGCGGTAAGGAAGAAGCCAAGCCAGAGTTTGTTCAGCATGCGGACGTGCCCGGACAGCGGTTGATTGCGCATCAGCGCGGCGACGCTCATTGTCGCAGAGTCGGTAAGCCGCAGCTTGGCCGCACGGCGCCAATTCTGGTACTTTGCCCCGATACGTCTTGTAGCGAACCACAGGGGGACCCATGGATTTCAACGCCTGGCGCCGGCGCCGCATTTCGGAACCCGCATACCGCTGGGCCCGCAATGCATTGCCGGCCATGTCGGCCACCGAACGCGAAGCCATCGAAGCCGGCGACAGCTGGTGGGACGCCGACCTGTTCACGGGCAACCCCGACTGGCGCAAGCTCCTCGCCGTGCCGCCCGCCACGTTGACGTCCGATGAGCAACGATTCATCGACGGCCCCGTGCGGCAGCTTTGCGGCATGCTGGACGAATGGGACATCTCATGGAACCGCCGCGACCTGCCGCCGCAGGTCTGGGAATTCCTGAAGGCGCAGCGCTTCTTCGGCATGATCATTCCGCGGCGTCATGGCGGCCTGGGCTTTTCGCCGTACGCGCACTCCGAGGTCGTGCGCCGCATTTCCGCCTATTCCATCACCGCCGGCGTCACGGTCATGGTGCCGAATTCGCTGGGACCCGGTGAGCTGCTCATGCAGTTCGGCACGCAGGCGCAGCGCGATTACTGGCTGCCGCGGCTGGCCGATGGCCGTGAGGTCCCGTGCTTCGGCCTGACCAGTCCCGAAGCCGGATCGGACGCGGCTTCGATGGTCGATACCGGCGTCGTGTGCCGCCAGGTCGTGGACGGCCGAGAGCTCATCGGCATCCGGCTCAACTGGCACAAGCGCTACATCACGCTGGGGCCGGTGGCCACCGTGCTGGGGCTGGCGTTCAAGATGTCGGACCCCGACGGCATCCTGGGCGGCCCCAAGGACATCGGCATTTCCGTGGCGCTGGTCCCCACGGATGCGCCCGGCGTCGACATCGGCCGCCGCCACCTGCCTGCGATGCAGGTTTTCCAGAACGGGCCCAACTCGGGGCGCGACGTCTTCGTGCCGCTGGATGCGCTGATCGGCGGCGTGGAGCGCGCCGGGCAGGGCTGGCAGATGCTGATGAGCGCGCTGGCCGCCGGACGCGGCATTTCGCTGCCGTCGCTGTCGGCGGCCGCCGCGGCGATGTGCGCGCACACCACCGGCATGTACGCCCGGGTGCGCGAGCAGTTCGGCATACCGATCGGCAAATTTGAAGGCGTGCAGGAGCGGCTGGCCAGCCTGGCCGGCAACGCCTATCTGGTCGAGGCCGCGCGCCGCCTGACCTGCGCCGCGCTCAACCAGGGCGTCAAGCCCGCGGTCGTGTCCGGCATCATGAAATACCACGCCACCGAGCGCATGCGCACGTCGGTGAACGACGCAATGGACGTGCATGCGGGCCGCGCCGTCATGGACGGGCCCAGCAATTACCTCGGGTCGCTGTACCGCGCCGTGCCCATCGCGATCACGGTCGAGGGCGCCAACATCCTCACGCGCAATCTGATCATCTTCGGGCAAGGCGCCATCCGCGCGCATCCCTACCTGATGCCGGAGATCCTGGCGCTGGGCAATCCCGACGAGGAACGCGGCATCGAGGTCTTTCACGATGTCTTCTGGCGCCATCTGCGCCACGCGGGCATGAACACGCTGCGCGCGATCGGCCGCGCCTGGACGGGCGGCATGCTGGCGCCCGCGCCGGCCTCGGGGCCGGTGGCAGGCCATTACCGGAGGCTGGGCCGGTATGCGTCGGGCTTTGCGCTGCTGGCGGACGCCACGCTGGCGCAATTGGGCGGCGGCCTGAAGCGCCGCGAAATGATCTCTGCCCGGCTGGGCGACATCCTGTCCGAACTCTATCTGCTGTCCGCCGTGCTCAAACGCTGGGAAGACGAAGGCCGCAAGCACGATGACCTGCCGCTGGTGCGGTGGTGCATGGCGCAAGGCTACGCCAGCATCGAGAAAAGCATGGATCAGGTGCTGCGCAACTTGCCGGTCAAGGCGCTGTCGTGGGGCCTTCGGGCGGCCATTCTGCCCTTGCGGCTGGCCAAGGGCCCGGACGACGCGCTGACGCGCGAATGCGCCGAGCTGCTGCTCAAGCCGTCGCCCACGCATGTGCGGCTGGCGGCTGACCTGCAGCGCGAGCCCGGCGATGATCCGTTGGGCCTGTTGACCCGCGCCTTCTCGCTGGCCGACGCGGTGCAACCGATCCGCGACCGTCTGCGGCAGTCCAACGTGCGCGACTGGCGCGAGGCCCATCGGCGCGGGGCGATCACGGACGCGCAGGCGGCGCAGCTCGAAGCCGCGGAAGCGACCGTGCTGAAGGTATTGCAGGTGGATGATTTTGCGCCGGAGGCGCTGACGCCGCAGGGCGAAGGGGCGCCGGTTCGAGTGCAGGAGCAGGAACAGTCGGAACCTCAGCAGCGGGAACCGCAGCAGCCGGAGCCGCAGCAGCCGGAACCGCAGCAGCCGGAACCGCAACAACCGGCACCGCAGCAGCCGGAACCGCCGCAGCAACCGCCGCAATCGCCGCAACCGCCGCAACAGGAGAACGAGCCCCCCGCTGCGGCAAAGCCCGCCGATAACGCCTAGTCGTCCTGGTTCGGGTCCATGCCCGGAAACAGGATTTCAGTGAAGCCGAACTTCGTGAAATCCTGGATCCGGGACGGATACAGGCGCCCGATCAGGTGATCGCACTCGTGTTGCACGACGCGTGCATGGAAGCCCTCGGCTTCCCGTTCGATCAGCTGGCCGTACGGATCGCGGCCGCTGTAGCGGATGTGGCGGTAGCGGGGCACCAGGCCACGCAGGCCGGGCACCGACAGGCAGCCTTCCCAGCCGTCTTCCATCTCGTCCGACAGTGGCGTGATGACCGGATTGCACAGGATCGTCTGCGGCACCGGCGGCGCGTCGGGATAGCGGTCGTTGCGGTCGAAACCGAAGATCACCAGTTGCAGGTCCACGCCGATCTGCGGCGCGGCCAGGCCCACGCCCTGCGCGGCCGCCATGGTCTCGAACATGTCGTCGATCAGGGCGTGCAGCTCAGGGGTGTCAAAACGATCCACGGGCGGCGCCACGCGCAGCAGCCGCGGGTCGCCCATTTTCAGGATGGGATGGATCATGGCCGGCGTCCGGGTCAGTCCTGGCGGTCTTTCTTCTGGATGAACTCGATCTTGTAGCCGTCGGGATCTTCCACGAAGGCGATGACCGTCTTGCCGTGCTTCATGGGGCCGGCTTCGCGGGTGACCTTGCCGCCGCGTTCCTTGACCTTGTCACAGGCTTCGTAGGCGTTGTCGACTTCGAGCGCGATGTGGCCGTAACCGTTGCCCAGGTCGTACTTGTCGGTGTCCCAGTTGTGGGTCAGTTCGATGACGGCGCCATCGACTTCGTCCTGGTAGCCCACGAAGGCCAGCGTGAACTTGCCGTCCGGGTAGTCGTTGCGGCGCAGAAGGCGCATGCCGAGCACGTTGGTGTAGAAGTCGATGGACTTGTCCAGGTTGCCGACGCGCAGCATGGTGTGGAGCAGACGCATGGGAGATTTCCTTAAGCGATGAGGGGTTGGGGGAACAGCCGGGCATTTCCGGCGTGTTCGCGGGTGATTCCGATGTCGCGCAGCGCGCCGCCCATTGCGTCGACCGCCTGCCGCATCTGACTGGCGCCAAAGGCGCCGATGCAGCCGACCCGGAATGTGGGTTCTTCGGTGTTGGTGAAGTTGCTGATCACATAGCCGCGCTGCTTGAGCGCGTCCACGAAGAGCTGCAGGTGCCAGGTCGGGGCGTCCGGCGCGCGGACGTTGACGACGATGGGGCCTTGCAGCTCGGGCGGCAAGTATGGGGTCAGGCCAAGATCGATCACGCCATCATAGAGCGTGCGCATGTTGGCGGTGTAGCGCGCCAGCCGCGCCTCGCGGCCTTCCTGGCGGAACAGTTCCAGCGCCACGGCCAGCGCCGCCAGCGTGGGCGCGGCGGGCGTGAAGCGGGGCCCGGCGTTGGGCGCGAGCGTGTGCTGATAGATATCCGCCAGGTCGAGCGACCAGCTTCCGGCGTTGCCGCGCGCGGCGTCCAGGCTGTCGCGGCGCGCGACGACGAAGGCGGCGCCGGGCAGGCCTTCCAGGCATTTGTTCGCGGTCAGCACCACGGCGTCGACCGCGGGCAGGGCCCGCAGTTCGAGCGGCAGGGCGCCAAAGGCGGACACCGCGTCCACGATCACGCGGCGTCCCAGCGCATGGGCGATGCGCGCCAGATGAGGCACGTCGTGGCAGATGCCGCTGCCGGTTTCGCTGTAGACCAGCGCCAGGTGCGTGAGTGTCGGGTCGCGTTCCAGCGCGTCGGCAACCGCTTGCGGATCCACGCGATTGGTCGTGCCCACCGCAAGCGGCACGGCGACGCGGCCGGCCTCGCCGGCCAGTTTCTGCAGACGGGCCGCATAGGCGCCGGTGGACGGCGCCAGCACGCGGCCGCCGGGCGGCACGAAAGTCCGGATGGCGGCTTCGACCGCGAAATGGCCGCAGCCGGGCAGGGCCAGCGCCACGTGTTCGTCCGCGCTGGCCTGCGCAATGGCCAGCACGCCGTCGCAGACCTGCCGGTACAGGGTTCGGAAATCGTTGTCCCACGGCGCGTAGTCCTGCGCCATGGCGGCCTTTACCCGCGCATCGGTCGTGACCGGGCCCGGAATCAGCAGCAACATTTCGATTCTCCTTGGGATCGCAGAGACGCTGGTGTGCCCCGGCGCCTCAGAACTGAGGCAGCGAAGCGGGATCGTGACGCCGCAGGATGTTCTTGGCGTCTTCGAAGTCGGGCAGGATCTGGCCCACTTCGCGCCAGAAGTCCTGACTGTGGTTCATCTCGCGCAAATGGGCAAGCTCGTGCGCGATGACGTAATCGATGATGGCCGGGGCGAAATGGATCAGGCGCCAGTTCAGCATGATGTTGCCGTCGCTGGTGCAGGAGCCCCAGCGGGTGGCGGCCGACGACAGGCGCCAGCGGCGGATCTTCAGTCCGCTGATCTGCAGGAAGTGCGCCAGCCGGGTGCCGAACCAGGCGCCCGCGCGCTGTTGCAGCCAGGCTTGCGCCGCATCGCGGATGCGGCCCTGGTCGGCATTGGATGGCAGCGCCAGCCACAGCGTGTCGCCATCCTGCGGCGCGTCGGCATCGCCGGACAGATTGGCCTGGCGGCTGTCGCCGCCCACGCCGATGACGATGCGACGGCCCAGATACGGAAGTTCGCCGCCTGCCTGCCAGCGCGTGTGCGCCATCGCAAGCTGCTGCTTGCGGGCATGCCATTCACGCAGCTTGGTCAGGATCCAGCGGGATTTCTCGCGCACCGCATCGTCGATCTGCGTCAGCGTCACCCAGTTGGGCGCGGTGACGCGCAGGCCGTCGTCGGTGATGACGAAGCCGATGCTGCGCCGCCGCGAGCGCAGCAGCACGAAACCAATGGGTTGCTGTTCGGTGGGCACCTCGCGCCAGCGCGCGCCGGGCGGCAGCGGGTCGGGGCAGGGCGTGGGCACGCGTGAGGCGGCGTTGGGAGACAGCGTCAGCAGCGGCTCGCCGGTGGCGGCGGGCGTCTTGGCGGCATCGGGAAACAGGTTGGCGGGCGTGACGGGCCGGGGAGTGTCAGGACGGTGAGTCTGGGCCCCGCCGGACGGCGCCCGG
>Ga0213823_1000678_pt1 | contig 25565 bp, 24 predicted proteins | sample MC6MC0907MG_FD_179887 | JGI IMG/M metagenome (GOLD analysis project Ga0213823, IMG submission 179887) | Enriched soil aggregate microbial communities from Iowa State University, Ames, United States - MC6-MC0907-MG | ecosystem: Environmental > Terrestrial > Soil > Unclassified | place: USA: Iowa...
AACGGCAAGATGCTCACCGGTCGCGACGCCGCGCACAAGCGCATGGTCGAGATGCTGAACAAGGGCGAAACCCTGCCGGTGGACCTCAAGGGTCGCTTCATCTACTACGTCGGCCCGGTCGATCCGGTCGGTGACGAAGTGGTTGGCCCGGCTGGCCCGACCACCGCGACGCGGATGGACAAGTTCACCCGCCAGATCCTCGAGCAGACTGGCCTCTTGGGCATGATCGGCAAGTCCGAGCGCGGCCCGACCGCGATCGAAGCGATCAAGGACAGCAAGGCCGTGTACCTGATGGCCGTCGGCGGCGCTGCCTACCTGGTGGCCCAGGCGATCAAGAAGTCCAAGGTCCTGGCCTTTGCCGAACTGGGCATGGAAGCGATCTACGAGTTCGAAGTCAAAGACATGCCGGTCACTGTCGCAGTCGACAGCAAAGGCGAGTCGGTGCACATCACCGGTCCTGCCATCTGGCAGAAAAAGATCAGTGAAAGCCTGGCGGTAGAAGTGCAGTAAGCGCTGCTTGCTGTTACCCAAGGCGGCGTTGCTCGATGAGCAGCGCCGCCTTTTTCATGCCTGCCTGGGCAACGGCTGTCCACGGTCAACGAAGCCTCGGACAGGCGTGTTATCTTTCCTGCCCCCTTTCAGCCTGCCCTTGACTCATGGTCCAGATCTCCCGCCCGCTGCGCTTGACCTTCTATACCCTGGTGATTCTCGCCGGCGCCGTGGTCAGCGCGACCTTCGCCATGCGCCATGCCGAGCGCCAGGCGCTGGAGGACGATGCCGCCCGCGCCAGCGAGCAACTGGCGCTGTACGCCAACTCCCTGCATACCCTGATCGAGCGTTACCGCGCCCTGCCCGCTGTGCTGGCGCTGGACCCGGAACTGCGCTCGGCGCTCAAGGGCCCGGTCGGCCCGCAGCAGCAGGACGCCCTGAACCGCAAACTGGAACAAATCAACGGCGCCGCCCGCTCCTCGACCCTGGAGCTGCTGGACCACACCGGCCTCGCCGTGGCCGCCAGCAACTGGCGCCTGCCCAGCAGCTACGTCGGGCACAACTACGGCTTTCGTCCCTACTTCAGCCAGACCCGCAGCCAGGGCAGCGGACGCTTCTATGCGGTGGGCGTCACCAGCGGCATTCCCGGTTATTTCCTCTCCAGCGCGGTCAAGGGTGAGCAGGAGCAGTTCCTCGGCGCCATGGTGGTGAAGCTGGAATTCCCCGAACTGGAGCGCGAATGGAGCCAGGGCAGCGACACCCTGTTGGTCAGCGATGCCCGGGGCATCGTGTTCATCGCCAACCAGCCGGGCTGGCGCTATCGCCAGCTGCGCCCGTTGTCGGACAGCGACCGCGCCGAACTCCAGGCCACCCGGCAGTACGACAAACAATTGCTGACCCCGCTTGAACACCGGCCGCTGCGACGCTTTGACGACGACAGCGCGCTGACCCGGGTCGAGGGCCCGGACGGCAGCGTCGACTACCTGTGGGAATCCCTGCCCCTGGCCACCGAAGGCTGGACCCTGCATTTGCTGCGCCGTCCGCAGATCGCTTTTGAGGACCGCCGCAACGCCGGCCTGGCCGCCGCCGGTGCCTGGCTGACCCTGGTGTTCCTGCTGCTGTTCCTCAACCAGCGCTGGCGCCTGGCCAGACTGCGCCAGCGCAGCCGCGAAGAGCTCGAACGCCTGGTCGAGGAGCGCACTCGCGATCTGCGCACCGCCCAGGACGGCCTGGTGCAATCGGCCAAGCTGGCGGCCCTGGGGCAGATGTCCGCGGCCCTGGCCCATGAAATCAACCAACCGCTGACCACCCAGCGCATGCAGCTGGCCACCCTGCGCCTGCTGCTCGATCACGGGCGGATCGACGAGGCCTACCAGGCCCTGAAACCGCTGGACGATATGCTGACCCGCATGGCCAGCCTCACCGGCCACCTGAAAACCTTCGCCCGCAAGAGCCCCAGCGGCCTGCGCGAACGCCTGGACCTGGCGGCGGTGGTGGATCAGGCCCTGCAACTGCTGGACACCCGGCTGCGCGACGAACAGGTCGACACACGCCTGCAACTGACGCGCCCGGCCTGGGTCCGCGGCGATGCCATACGCCTGGAGCAGGTGCTGATCAACCTGCTGCGCAATGCCCTGGACGCCATGCGCGACAAGCCCCTCAAGCACCTGGAAATCCGCCTCGAAGCCGATCAGCAGCTGTGGAGCCTGAGCGTCATCGACAGCGGTGGCGGCATCGCCGAAGAACACCTGCCGAACGTCTTCGATCCGTTCTTCACCACCAAGCCGGTAGGCGACGGCCTGGGCCTCGGCCTGGCGGTGTCCTACGCTATCGTCCACGAACTCGGTGGACGCCTGAGCGCCGGCAACCAGGGCCAGGGCGCGATCTTCACCCTGAGCCTGCCCATCGACCTGGAGGCGCATATCCCATGTTGAATTCGGTGATGTTGGTCGACGACGAAGCCAGTATTCGCACCGCCGTCGAACAATGGCTGAGCCTGTCGGGCTTCGAGGTGCAGCTGTTCAGTCGCGCCGAGGACTGCCTGGCCCGGCTGCCCAGGGACTTCCCCGGGGTAATCCTCAGCGACGTGCGCATGCCCGGCATCAGCGGCCTGGAGCTGCTCAACGAGGTGCAGCAACGCGACGCCGACCTGCCGGTGATCCTGCTGACCGGCCACGGCGACGTGCCGATGGCGGTGGAAGCGATGCGCGACGGTGCCTATGACTTCCTGGAAAAACCCTTCAGCCCGGAAACCCTGTTGAGCAGCCTGCGCCGGGCCCTGGACAAGCGCGGCCTGGTCCTGGAAAACCGGCGCCTGCACGAACAGGCCGATACCCGGGAGAAAATCGACTCCACCCTACTCGGTGTATCCCGCGCCTTGCAGACCCTGCGGCGCCAGGTGGTCGACCTGGCCGCGCTGCCGGTCAACGTGCTGATCCGCGGCGAGACCGGCAGCGGCAAGGAACTGGTCGCCCGCTGCCTGCACGACTTCGGGCCGCGCGCCGACAAGCCTTTTGTCGCCCTGAACTGCGCGGCGATCCCCGAGCAACTGTTCGAAGCCGAGCTGTTCGGCCATGAAAGCGGCGCCTTTACCGGCGCCCAGGGCAAGCGCATCGGCAAGCTGGAATACGCCGACGGCGGCACCCTGTTCCTCGACGAGATCGAAAGCATGCCACTGGCCCAGCAGGTCAAGCTGCTGCGGGTGCTGCAGGAACAGAAGCTCGAACGCCTAGGGTCCAACCAAAGCATCGAGGTGGACCTGCGGATCATTGCCGCGACCAAACCGGACCTGCTGGACGAAGCCCGCGCCGGGCGTTTTCGCGAAGACCTGGCCTACCGCCTGAACGTCGCGCAACTGCGCCTGCCGCCGTTGCGGGATCGACGCGAGGACATTCCGCTGCTGTACGAACATTTCGCCCACGCCGCCGCCGAGCGTCTGGGCCGTAGCGTCGCGCCCCTGAGCGGGGCGCAGTTGAGCCGCCTGCTGAGCCACGACTGGCCGGGCAACGTGCGCGAACTGGCTAATGTCGCCGAACGCCAGGTGCTCGGCCTGGGCGAGCCCGAACCGGAAACCATCGACCCCGGCCAGTCCCTGGCGGCGCAGCAGGAAGCTTTCGAGGCGCAATGCCTGCGGGCCGCGCTGATCCGACACAAGGGCGACATCAAGGCGGTGCTCGTCGAGCTGCAACTGCCGCGCCGCACCTTCAATGAAAAGATGCAGCGCCATGGGCTGGCGCGGGAGATGTTTCTCGGAGAGGAGTGATGCCCGAGGTCCTATCGCGAGCAAGCTCGCTCCTACAGGGATCACGTCGCTTCTGTAGGAGCGAGCTTGCTCGCGAAGACGCCCTCACCCACACCACCCTCATCGGCAATTTTCCGCTCACGCACTTTCGCCAATGAGCGGATTTCCGCTCACTGCAATCTCAAGACCCTTCTAAACCAGGCCTTTCGGCTCCTGGCACAGCTCCTGCTATAGCTCCAGCAGGCTGCGTTTCGGCGCGCTCCACAAAAACAATTAAATGAAGGATCCGTCATGGATAACTCGCAAACCCTGCCTCTTGGGTCGGCAGCTGCGCCTGCCAAAGAAAAGACCACCGCCAGCCGCCTGAAATCGATCTTCAGCGGTTCGGTCGGCAACATGGTCGAGTGGTACGACTGGTACGTCTACGCCGCCTTCTCCCTGTACTTCGCCAAAGTCTTCTTCCCCAAGGGCGACACCACCGCGCAACTGCTGAACACCGCCGCGATCTTCGCCGTGGGCTTCCTGATGCGTCCGATCGGCGGCTGGCTGATGGGGCTCTACGCTGACCGCAAGGGCCGCAAGGCCGCATTGATGGCCTCGGTGCTGCTGATGTGCTTCGGCTCGCTGATCATCGCCCTGACTCCCGGCTACGAGACCATCGGCGTCGGCGCTCCGATCCTGCTGGTCCTGGCGCGCCTGATGCAGGGCCTGTCGGTCGGCGGCGAGTACGGCACCTCGGCCACCTACCTCAGCGAGATGGCGACCAAGGAACGTCGTGGCTTTTTCTCCAGCTTCCAGTACGTGACCCTGATCTCCGGCCAGCTCATCGCCCTGGCGGTGCTGATCGTGCTGCAGAACGTGCTGACCACCGAGGAGCTGCAATCCTGGGGCTGGCGCATTCCGTTCGGCATCGGCGCCCTGTGCGCGATCGTCGCGCTGTACCTGCGTCGTGGCATGGAAGAAACCGAGTCCTTCACCAAGAAGAAGGAAAAGCCGAAAGAAAGCCTGATGCGCACCCTGATGCGTCATCCAAAAGAGTTGATGACCGTGGTCGGCCTGACCATGGGCGGCACCCTGGCCTTCTACACCTACACCACCTACATGCAGAAATACCTGGTGAACACCGTCGGCATGAGCATCTCCGACTCCACCACCATTTCCGCAGCGACCCTGTTCCTGTTCATGTGCCTGCAACCGGTGGTCGGCGCGCTGTCGGACAAGATCGGCCGCCGTCCGATCCTGATCGCCTTCGGCATCCTCGGTACCCTTTTCACCGTGCCGATCCTCACCACCCTGCACACCATCCAGAGCTGGTGGGGCGCGTTCTTCCTGATCATGGCGGCGCTGATCATCGTCAGCGGCTACACCTCGATCAACGCGGTGGTCAAGGCCGAGCTGTTCCCGACCGAGATCCGCGCCCTGGGCGTGGGCCTGCCCTACGCGCTCACCGTATCGATCTTCGGCGGCACCGCCGAATACATCGCGCTGTGGTTCAAGAGCGTCGGCATGGAAACCGGTTACTACTGGTATGTCACCGCCTGCATCGCCGTGTCGCTGCTGGTCTACATCACCATGAAAGACACGCGCAAACACTCGCGGATCGAGACTGACTGACCGGCAAGAAAAAGCGCGAGGGTGCAAGGCCCTCGCGCTGTCGTGTCAGGTAATGCTCCTGTAGAAGCGAGGCTTGCCCCGCGATAGCCGCAACGCACCGTTCCACGATCAAGGCCCGCCCTCCAGCTCACGTAGCAAGCCCTCCGGCATTCATCGCCAACAGCCTTCCCGCCCCTGCCGGGCAAACCGTTGATCGTGATTTCTCGACGGTGCGGACAGGTTAATGACCGGTTAATGCCCAGCCCTCACTCTGCCTCCATCGAAATCGGTGTCGGCGCCTCAAACGCAGCAGAAGCAGGAAAGAGGCTTTATGCAGCGATTCTTGACGCCAAAAAACATCTATTAATTCGATATCTTTAAGCATTTATTTGCGCTTTTTAATCAAATTAACTGGCGTACTATCCATTTCACACCCACTGCACAAAACGTCAACGAACCTGGAGTGACCCTCATGAAAAGCAAACTGATCCTCGCCCTGACCCTTTCCGTACTGGCTGCCAATACCTTTGCCGCCGATGGTTACGACCGCACCGGCTCAGCCACTTTCACCTCAGGCAGCTCGGCCAGCGCCAGCCTGGCTTCCGACGGTTTCGATCGCACCGGCACCGCCGCCGCTATCGCCTCCGATGGCTTCGATCACACCGGCACCGCAGGCGCAGTCGCTTCCGACGGCTTCGACCACACCGGCACCGCTGACGCAATCGCTGCCGACGGCTTCGACCACACCGGTACCGCAGGCGCAATCGCTGCCGACGGCTTCGATCGCACCGGGACTGCCGCCGCCATCGGCTAACCCTCAGGGATGCCCCGCAGCCCGGCTTCGGCCGGGCTTAGTTGTTTCTGGCCCGGGGAAAACCGCACGCCGCAAGGCTGGCATTCACTTTCAATGGCTTGCACTATGGCAGCCTTCCCTCTTTGTCCGCGCAAGAGCCTGCTATGTCCGAAGACATTCATTACTACGAACCCACCCAGGGCCACGGCCTGCCCCACGATCCGTTCAACGCCATCGTCGGCCCGCGCCCGATCGGCTGGATCTCCTCCCAGGACCAGCAAGGCCGGCTGAACCTGGCGCCCTACAGTTTTTTCAACGCCTTCAATTACATTCCACCGATCATCGGTTTCGCAAGCGTCGGTCGCAAAGACAGCCTGAACAACATCGAGCAGACCGGCGAGTTCGCCTGGAACCTCGCCACCCGCCCGCTCGCCGAGCGGATGAACCAGAGCTGCGCGGCCGTGCCGGCCGAGGTCAATGAGTTCGAACTGGCGGGGCTGACGCCCGTGGCCTCGAAAGTGATTGCGGTGCCGCGGGTAGCCGAAAGCCCGGTGTCCTTCGAGTGCAAGGTCACGCAGATCATTCAACTGCAGCGCGCGGATCAGGAGTTGGTGCCCAGCTGGCTGATCCTCGGCGAAGTGGTCGCCGTGCATATCGCCAAGTGGCTGCTCAAGGATGGGGTATACGACACCGCCGCGGCAGAGCCGATTCTGCGCGGCGGCGGGCCGGCGGATTATTTCCAGCTGGGGCCAGAGGCCTTGTTCAAGATGTTCCGCCCGGAGGCGGTCAGGTAGCTGCTCAAACCAACTAGCTGCGCAGATCAGGTAGCGACCCGAATCAGGCCGTTTCCCAGGCCAGTTCGCCGTCTTCGGTCACGTCGATCAACTGCTCAAGCTTCTGCGCGGCAGCCTGGTCGGCGTCATGGGCGGTCTTGAATTTCTGGTCGTCGAGGACCTTGTGAAAGCGCGGTGCCCCTGAACCACCCAGGGCCTTGACCGCGATGGCGGCGCTGTAGCCCCCTTCACCTGGAACCACGGCGGAAACCGCTTCGTGTGCTGCAAACTCTTTACGTGCCATGTTGCTGGTCCTGGCCAATGGAAAGTCGGCCATTCTAAACCCTCAGCTGGCCAGCTGGTGTACCGGTGCCCCGTTCAGTTGCGCGTATTCGCCTTCGGCCTGGGCCGCCGAGACGTCTCTGAAAGTATGGAAATCCAGGCTGTTGACCACCAGGTCCTGGACCAGCTCGGCGAAGATCGCCATGGCCGGCGAACAAAAGTAATCGGTCATCGCCTGCTGGCTGCTCCAGAATCCGGATATCAGCCACAGGTCAGCGTCGCACTGCGAATGCTGCAAGGCGAACTGCAGGCAACCTTCGGCCTGGCGGGATGGTTCGATCAGACTGCTCAAGCGAGCACCCAACTCCGTTGAGCGGCCGGCGCGGGCGCGAACGAATGCCATGTGGCTGACGGGAATATGCGTGGACATGTGCGACCCTCCCAGGGTGGTGTCGAGGCAGCCATGGGACGGGCTGCGACAGGATCCAAGATTAAGCGCCCGACGTAATGCTCGTTAGTCGATTCCTGCCGGCCTATTGCACAATCCTGCGAGTCTTGCCCGGGAACGCCGAATCCTGCCCGGCAAGCGGAAAAAAACCCACAACGTTGTTTCAAGCAAGTGACAGCCCGCACACAGGACTCGACTCTACTCACGCGCGCACGCGTGGCAGGATCAGGCAAGATTTACGCAGGAATCGCCTACCCCTGGCGCTTGCACAAATTTAAGCTGTGGCCATTCGCAATCTTTCTGGAGGGGCCTTCATGTCATCGCTCGAAACCCAGCAGCCGCCACTGGATGCGGAAATGGAAAAACAGCGGGCGGAGCTGGCCGGGATCATTGCTCGCAATACCGGCGAAGACGGCAGCTATGCCACGGCGATCCAGTCGCTGTTCGTCTCGCGCCACAGCCACTCTCACGATTTCGCCTCGGTGCTGGCCCAACCGGCCCTGTGCATCATGGCCCAGGGGCGCAAGGAAGTGCGGTTGGCCGACGAGGAGTTCAACTACGACCCGCTCAACTACCTGGTGGTCTCGGTTTCCATGCCATTGAGCGGGCGCCTGGCCGATGTCTCGCCGCTGGAGCCGGTCCTGGCCCTGCGCCTGGACATCGACCCGGCCGAGATCAGCACGCTGATCGCCGATGCCGGGCCGCTGGGGGTGCCGAACCGTCCTGTCGGCCGCGGCCTGTATGTGGAACGCTTGGACACGCCGATGCTCGACGCCGTGCTGCGCCTGACCCGTCTGCTGGACACGCCCAAAGACATCGCCATGCTCGCGCCGCTGATTCGTCGGGAAATTCTCTACCGGCTGTTGCGCAGCCCGCAGGGCCACCGGTTGTATGAGATCGCCATCGCCAACAGCCAGAGCCACCGGGTCAGCCAGGCCATCAAGTGGCTGAACGGCAACTACGAGCAACCGCTGCGCATCGACGATCTGGCGCGAGGGGTGAACCTCAGCGTGTCCACCCTGCACCACCGTTTCAAGGCCATGACCGCCATGAGCCCCTTGCAGTATCAGAAGCAACTGCGCCTGCAGGAAGCCCGGCGCCTGATGCTGACTGAAGGGCTGGAGGCGTCCGCCGCCGGTTACCGGGTCGGCTACGAAAGCCCTTCGCAGTTCAGCCGCGAATACAGCCGCCAGTTCGGCGCCCCGCCGCTGCGCGATATGGCGCGCCTGCGCAACAGCGTCTGATTCCCCCTTGTAGGAGCGAGCTTGCTCGCGATAGCCGCAAGGCGGCGCTCTATCTGTCGCACGGCGTCATCCTTGACCCGCATCGCGAGCAAGCTCGCTCCTACAGAAAACCATCTCGCTTCAAAAGACTGTTACCGCGCGCGAACCACGTGCTTGATCTCCTGGAACGCCTGCAAACCCCAAGGCCCCAGCTCGCGGCCAATGCTGCTCTGCTTGTAGCCGCCCCAGGCGGTCTGCGGGAAGATCACCTGCGGTGCGTTGATCCACACCAGCCCGGCCTGCAAGGCATTGGCGACTCGCTCGGCGTTCTGCACATCGGCGCCGACCACACTGGCCACCAGGCCGAATTCGCTGTCGTTGGCCAGCGCGATGGCCTCGGCCTCGCTGGCGAAACTGCGCACGCAGAGCACCGGGCCAAAGATCTCCTCACGCCACAGCGCACTGTCGAGGGGCACTTCGGTGAAGATCGTCGGCCGCACAAAAAAGCCGCGCGCACGGTCCGCCGGGCGCTCGCCGCCACACACCAACTTGGCCCCGACACTCAGTCCGCGATCGATATGGCCCAGCACGCGCTGGTATTGCGCCTGGTTGACCAGCGCGCCCATCTCCACGTCCGGATCGAAAGGGTCCGCCACCCGAATCGCCTCGGCCCGTGCCTTGAGGCGCAGGAGGAATTCGTCCGCCAGTTCGTCGGCCACCAGCACCCGGCTGGTGGCGGAGCACATCTGCCCGGCGTTGAAAAAACCGCCGCCGCAGGCCAGCTCCACCGCCAGTTCGAGATCGGCATCGGCCAGCACCAGCAGCGAAGATTTGCCACCCAGTTCCAGGCTCACGCCCTTGACCGTCTCCGCCGCGCGCTGCATGACCTGGACCCCGACCGCATTGCTGCCGGTAAAGGAAATCTTCGCCACCCGCGGATCGGCCGCCAGCGGCGCGCCCACCGCCAGGCCGGTGCCGCAGACCAGGTTGAACACGCCCTTGGGCAAGCCGCTCCGGGCGATGATCGCCGCCAGTTCCAGTTCCGGCAGCGGCGTGACTTCCGAGGGCTTGAGCACCACGCTGCAACCGGCGGCCAGGGCCGGCGCAAGCTTCCAGGCGGTGGTGACCATCGGGAAATTCCACGGCACGATCAGGCCGACCACGCCACAGGGCTCACGCCGCACACGGGCGCTGAAATCATCGCTGGGCAGCGGTACATCGCGGTCCTGGGCGGCGTCCAGGCCTTCGGCCAGCCCCGCGTAGTACTCGAAGGTGGCAATCACGTCGTCGACGTCGATGGCCGCTTCGAATTGCGGCTTGCCGTTGTTGCTCGACTGCAGGTGCATCAGGTGTTCACGACGCTCGGCGACACCGGCGGCGATCCGCCGCAACACCGCGCCACGCTCGGCGCCGCAGGTCGCGGCCCACTTGGCGAGCCCGGCCTGGGCGGCACTCACCGCCTGCTCGACGCTGTGTGGGTCGCCGCCACCGACCACGGCCAGTGGCTCTTCGGTAGACGGATTGATCACCGACAACAGCTCGCTGCCGGCATGCCACTGGCCATCGATGTACAGGCCGTTCAACAGGTTTGTCGGGTTCATGCCTGCACCGCCCGCATCCAGCCGGCCTGGTCAATTTCAATCAGGGTCGGGCCCTGGCGATCGCTGGCCGCGCGCAACGCATCGCGCAATCCGTCGACGCTGTCGATGGCCTCGGCGGCGCAGCCCAGGGCCTTGGCCACGCCGATGAAGTCCGGCGTGTAGATGTCCACGCCCACCGGCTCGATGTCGCGGTTGACCATGTATTTCTTGATCTCTTCATAGCCCTGGTTATTCCACAGCAGCACGATGATTGGCGTGCGCGCTTCCACCGCGCAGGCCAGTTCCGACAGGGTGAACTGCAGGCCGCCGTCGCCGATCAGGCACGCCACCGGGCCCCGGGCGTTGCGTTCGGAAGCGCCACCGAGCCAGGCACCGATCGCCGCCGGCAAGGCATAACCCAAGGTGCCGTAGCCGGTCGAGGAGTTGAACCAGCGGCGCGGACGCTCGGGGTTGAAGGTCAGGTTGCCGCTGTACACCGGCTGCGTGGAGTCGCCGACGATGACGATCTGCGGCAGCTCCTGCAGGACGGTTTCGAGGAACAGAGTCTGCGCCCGTGTCGGGGCGTCCCACTGCTGCTCCAGTGTGCTACGCAGGGCAGCGGCACGGGCCGCGCCCCAGGCGCTGTCGCGCTCGCTCAGCGATTGCTTGCCCAGCTCGGCCAGCAAGGCTTCGGTTGCGCTGTGCGCGTCGGCCACCAGCGCCACTTTCGGCGGATAGTTGCGCACGGTCTGGTCAGGGTCGATGTCGATGCGCAGCAGGGCGCCAGGAATCTCGAAGCCACCGGCGAAGGTCACGTCGTAATCGGTTTCGGCCAGCTCGGTGCCGATGGCCAGGACCACGTCGGCATCGGCCACCAGGGCGCGGGTCGCCACCAGCGATTGGGTCGAACCGATCAGCAGCGGGTGCCGGGACGGCAGCATGCCCTTGGCATTGATGGTCAGGGCCACGGGCGCCTGGAGCCATTCGGCGAGGCGGGTCAGGGATGCGGCGGCATCGATCGCGCCACCGCCGGCGAGGATCAGCGGACGCCTGGCGCCGGCCAGCAACTGGCTCATCCGCGCGATGGCGGCGGGCGCGGCGCCGGCCCGGGCGATGCTCACCGGCTCGCTGTCGAGCAGGTCGTCGGCCTCCTCCACCAGCACGTCGAGGGGGATTTCGATGTGCACCGGGCGCGGGCGACCGGCCTGGAACAGGGCGAAGGCGCGGGCCAGCACACCCGGCAGTTCCGCCGCGGACATCAGGGTATGGGAGAACGCCGCCACGCCGCCCACCAGGGCGCCCTGGTTCGGCAGTTCATGCAGCTTGCCGCGGCCGCCGCCGAGCTGGCTGCGCGATTGCACGCTGGAGATCACCAGCATCGGAATCGAGTCGGCATAGGCCTGGCCCATGGCGGTGGTGATGTTGGTCATTCCTGGGCCGGTGATGATGAAGCACACCCCCGGCTTGCCGCTGGTGCGGGCATAGCCGTCGGCCATGAAACCGGCGCCCTGCTCGTGGCGCGGCGTGACATGCCGGATGCTCGAACGGGCCAGGCCGCGATACAGCTCGACGGTATGCACCCCGGGAATGCCGAAGACCTGCTCGACGCCATAACCTTCGAGTAACTTGACCAACACTTCGCCGCACGTCGCCATGTCTTGCCCTTTTTGTTCGCTTGAGACGGTATGCCTGGCTGGCCGCTGCATGGCCAGGCACGGGGAAGGCGTCATTGGAACGGGCCGCGTGTAGCGGGAACAATGGATAAAAAGTCATACTCGCCATGTCCTCACGTCATGCCTTGGCCCTTTATGAAACGCCTCCCGCCCCTACCCGCGCTGCACACCTTTCTGATTACTGCGCGCTGCTGCAACTTCACCCACGCGGCCAAACAGCTGCATATCACCCAGGGCGCGGTGAGCCGGCAGATCGCCGGCCTGGAGGGTCACCTGGGTTATGCCTTGTTCCAGCGCCAGGCCCGCGGCCTGAGCCTGACGGCCGAAGGACGGGAATGGCTGCCACGGGTGGAACAGGTATTCGGCCTGATCAGCGAGGGGGTGGAACAGGTCGGGGTGAACCGCGACACCCTGCAACTCAAGGCGTCCACCTGCGTGATGCGCTGGTTGTTGCCACGCCTGATGCAATGGCAGAAGGAGCGTCCGGACGTGCCTGTCCGGCTGACCACCACGGTGCAACACGGGGTGGACTTCAGCCGCGAGCAGTTCGACGCCGCGGTGATTTACGGTGCCCCGCCACCTTCCACCCTCGGGGCCTATCACCTGTTCGACGAACAGCTGACGCCGGTGTGTTCACCTGCATTGCTCGAAGGGGCGATACCGCTCAAGACCCCGGCCGACCTGCAGCAACACATGCTGCTGCACCCGACCCTGGATACCCATGACTGGAATACCTGGCTGAAAGCCTCGGGAACGATGCTGAACAACATCGGCAAGGGCCAGCATTTCGAAACCCTGGACCTGGCGATGTCGGTTGCTTCCCAGGGGACGGGGGTAGCTATTGGCGATTGGGCATTGATCGGCGAAGACCTGAGCGCCGGGCGGCTGGTCATGCCATTTGAACTGAAGGTCCGCACCGGCCTGGGCTATTACCTGGTACACCCCGATCGCTCGGCACCGTCGCCGCAGTTGCGGGCGTTGCTGGACTGGCTGGTGGAACAGGCCCGCGCACGATAGCCCTGTAGCCGCTGTAGCTCTGTAATCCTGTAGCCCTGTAGCCCTGTAGCCCTGTAGCCCTGTAGCCGCTGGCGCAGCCTGCGATCGAGCGCGTAGCGGTCGTAATCCAGTCAACACGTTGTACCTGCAAAAACGCGGTGTCTGGTTTTACGACTGCTGCGCAGCCGATCGCAGCCTTCGGCAGCGGCTACAGGCTCAGTAACCGACCGTGAAACGCTGGCGGGAATGCTTCGGTGTTTCCAGCTCATCGATCATGGCGATGGCGTAGTCGGCGAAGGTGATCCAGCTCTTGCCTTCGGCGCTCACCAGCAGATGGTCCTGGCCCAGGCGGAACTGCCCGCGGCGCTCGCCTTCGACGAACTCCGCCGATGGCGACAGGAAGGTCCAGTCCAGCTCTTGTTCCTGGCGCAGGGTATCGAGGAACACACTGCCGGCACTGGCTTCGGCCTTGTATTCGTCCGGAAAACCGGGGGCATCGATCACCCGGCTGCCGTCGGGCAGCAGCAACGAACCGGCACCGCCCACCACCAGCAGGCGTTTGACCCCGGCCTTCTTCACCGGCTCGATCACGGCCTTGGGCGCGATGGTGGAAAAGTGCGCCGCGCTGATCACCGCATCGTGACCGGCGATCGCCGCTTGCAACGCCGCGCCGTCCAGCACGTCGACCGCCTTGCTCACCACACCGGCGCGATTGCCGATTTTCGCCGGGTTACGGGCAATCGCGGTAACGCTGTGACCACGACGCAGGGCTTCTTCCAGCAGTTGGCTACCGGCACGGCCGGTGGCCCCAATGATTGCGATCTTGCTCATGACAGTTCTCCAGTTCCGATAAGTGACACAAAGCCTTACAGGGAGTGCCCCCGCGCCAGGCGCGGGGACGGTCGAATCACCACTTCATTTCGCCCTTGGCGACCTTGGCGCTCAGCTCCAGGGAGCTGTCTTCGCCCAGGTCCGGGTAACGCTTTTTCATTGCCGCGATCAGTTCGGCGGAATCCTTGGCCTTGGCGGTTTCTTCATCGAAGGCCTTGATGTAGTCGGCGGTGAAATGCACAGGAGCCAGGGAGCGGGCGCTTTCGCCCAGGTAATGGCCGGGCACCACGGTCTGGGGTTTCAGCGCGGCGATAGTGTCCAGGGTGGTCAGCCAGTCCTTGTGGGATTGCGCGGTCTGGGTGTCGGCCATCCACACATGGATGTTTTCCGCGACCACCACGCCACCGACGACCGCCTTGATCGACGGGATCCAGACGAAGGTACGGTCAGGTTGCTTGCCGTCCAGGCCGATGATGTCCAGCTTCTGCCCTTCCAGGCTCAGGCTGTGGCCCTTGAGCACGCCCGGCACGATGGTCTTGGCCGGCACGTCGGCGCCCATTTTCGGGCCCCAGAATGCGAGCTTGCCGTCGACCGTGGCCTTGATGTGCTCGACGGTCGGCTGCGAAGCCACGACCTTGGCCTTGGGGAAGGCCCGGGTGATGGTGTCCAGGCCGAAGTAGTAGTCCGGGTCACCGTGGCTGATGTAGATGGTGGTCAGTTGCTTGCCGCTGGCGCGGATCTTTTCCACCAGTTGCTCGGCCTGGGATTTGCCGAACTGCGCATCCACCAGGATCGCTTCCTTCTTGCCGCTGACCAGCACCGAAGTCACCGGGAAGATCGCCGCGGCGCCCGGGTTGTACACATCCAGGCTCAGGGCCGGCTCGACGGCGGCGGCATGGGCGGCGAAACCCAGGGTAGCGGTCGCCAGCAGCAGGCGCTTGAGTGAGGTGAATCCGATCATGTGCAGCTCCGATGGTCGTCGGCCGTAAGTGGCCAGGGGTAGGCGATGGGGATGAAGCTTAGTTGCCGCACTCGTTCCAAAAAATGCGATGCTTGGACATAGTTTGTTTCTGAAAGCGGGCAAATCATGGATCGTCTTCAAGCAATGCGCGTCTTCGTCACCGTAGTCGATCTCGGCAGCCAGTCGGCCGCCGCCGACCACCTGGACCTCTCGCGGCCGGTGGTTTCGCGCTATCTGGCGGAACTGGAGGACTGGGTCGGCGCCCGGCTGATGCACCGCACCACCCGCAAGCTGAGCCTGACCGCGGCGGGCACGGAGATCCTGCCCCGCTGCCGGCAGATGCTCGAGTTGTCGACGGACATGCAGGCCGCCGTCAGCGAACCCGACGACGCGCCCCGCGGCTTGCTGCGCATCAGCGTCAGCACCTCGTTCGGCCAGGCCCAGCTGGCCGATGCCATGGCCACCTACGTCAAGCGTTACCCCGGCGTCAGCATCGACCTGCAGATGCTCGACCGCACGGTGAACCTGGTGGACGAGCGCATCGACCTGGCGATCCGCACCAGCAACGACCTGGACCCGAACCTGATCGCCCGGCGGCTGACGGTCTGCCGCTCGGTGATCTGCGCCTCCCCGGACTACCTGCGTGAGCACCCGGCGCCGCAACGCGTCGAGGAACTCAGCCAGCACAACTGCCTGACCCACTCCTATTTCGGCAAGAGCCTGTGGCATTTCGAGCAGGACGGCGAACAGGTTTCGGTACCGGTGCAGGGCAATATCAGCGCCAACGAAGCCAGCACCCTGTTGCGCGCGACCATGGTCGGGGCCGGCGTGGCCATGCTGCCCAGCTTCCTGGCCGGGGTGCATATCCACAGCGGCGAACTGGTGCGCCTGCTGCCCCACGCAGAGCCCCGGCAAATGAACATGTACGCGGTCTACGCCTCGCGCAAACACATGCCGGCGGCCCTGCGCAGCATGCTGGATTTCCTGGTGCTGCGCTTCCCCGAGGAGCCGGAGTGGGACAAGGGCCTTTAAAGCCCGATAAGACCGCTGAATACCCCGTCAACACGCTGCCCGCGACCTGGCCGGCGGCCATGGCTGATCCCAATGGCTGATCTATGCTGATAACAGTACCCCCACACGCGCAGGGGTATTCGTTCAGAGGTGTTTGCCATGAACATCAAAACAAGAAGATACCTGGCCATTTTCGTCACCTGCACCGCGACCCTGGCGCTGTATGGAACAGCGGCCTATCGCGTCGAGCAGGCCCGGCAACAGCCCCGTGTCTACGCCAGCTGCAACGTCGACCAGTGCATCCCGCACACCGCGACCCTCAACTCCCTGAAATGATGCAGGCGCGCGGCGTCACTGTTCGTGATCGGTCTTCAGCCGGTCGCGGAAAGCCTTGGGCGAGATCCCGACCCGGCGGCGGAACAGCCGGGTGAAGTTGGTGGGATCGGAAAACCCCAGGGTGTCGGAAATCTCGTAGATGGTCATGCTGGTGTAGGTCAGCAGGCGCTTGGCCTCCAGCAGCTGACGCTCATGCATGATCTGCAGGGCCGGCTGGCCCGCCAGCTCGCGGCAGGTGCCATTGAGGTGGGAAACGGAAATCCCCAGCTTGTGCGCCAGGTCCTCGACCTTCACATGCTCGCGATAGTGGGCCTCCACCAGTTGGATATACCCATTGAAATACTCCCGTGCCCGCTGCGGTCGCTGGCTGGCGCTGCGGCGCCGGATCGCCTGGCGGCTGACCCATACCATGATCACGCTGACCAGCGAGTGCATGAGCATTTCCCGCGCCGGCTCACGTCCCTGGTACTCGTTCTGCAACGCGGCAAACAGGCTGTTCAGGTAGTCGCCGTCGGCGCCCGCCGGGTAGCTCTCGGCCACGGCCAGGGCATTTACAGAATGCCCCAGCTGGGCTTGCAGATGGGCCATCAAGGGCGCCGCCAGGGTCACCACATAACCGTCGATGTCTTCGGAAAAACGAAAGCCGTGCACCGACAGGGCCGGCAGGATCTGTAGCGCCGACTCTCCCAGCAGCGTGCGCTGGCCTTCGACCTCAAGCTCGGCCTGGCCGCGATGCACGAACAGTAATTGACAGAGATCGGCATGCCGATGCGGCTTGATTTCCCAATGGTGCTCGCGGCTGCGCTTGGAAATGGTTTCGCAGTGCAGCAGGTCCGGTGTCGGCCAATCCAGGCTTTCCCCATAGAGTTTGAACACCGGAATTGAAGGCAAGGCAGGCTTATTCATAACTGCAATCCAGGCCTCTGGGTGACGGGCGATAATCGCACCGATTGGTGAAATGAACAGGTATCGGCTCAGTTTTCACCTTCAACTGACAGCATCACAAGTGAAAAATGCAGGCACTCGAAACATAAAAATCAGTCAGCGAACCTGTTCGCGTGAAGCTTGCGAGTCATAAAAACAATGAAAACCCTGAAAACTCAAGTCGCCATCATTGGCGCCGGCCCCTCCGGACTCCTGCTTGGCCAACTGCTGCACAAGGCCGGCATCGATACCCTGATCCTCGAACGACAAACCCCGGATTACGTACTCGGGCGCATCCGCGCCGGGGTGCTGGAACAAGGCATGGTCGACCTGCTGCGCCAGGCAGGGGTCAGCCAGCGCATGGACGCCGAAGGCCTGGTGCACGGTGGTTTCGAACTGGCCCTCGACGGCCGTCGGGTGGCCATCGACCTGCACGCCCTCACTGGCGGCAAGAGCGTCACGATCTACGGCCAGACCGAAGTCACCCGCGACCTGATGCAGGCCCGCCAGGCCGTCGGCGCCCGGACCCTGTACCAGGCCGACAATGTGCGCCCTCACGACATGCACAGCGACCAGCCCTACCTGACCTTCGATTACCAGGGCGAACCCCATCGCCTGGACTGCGACTACATCGCCGGCTGCGACGGTTTCCACGGGGTCGCCCGGCAGTCGATCCCGGCCGACAAGCTCAAGGTGTTCGAACGCGTCTATCCGTTCGGCTGGCTCGGCATTCTCGCCGACACCCCACCGGTCCACGACGAACTGGTCTACGCCCGCCACGAACGCGGCTTTGCCCTGTGCAGCATGCGGTCGACCACCCGCACCCGCTACTACCTGCAAGTACCGGCGGAGGAAAATGTCGCCGACTGGTCCGATCAACGTTTCTGGGACGAGCTCAAGAAGCGCCTGCCCGAGGAGCTGGCCGAACGCCTGGTGACCGGGCCGTCGATCGAGAAAAGCATCGCGCCGCTGCGCAGCTTCGTGGTCGAGCCGATGCAATACGGGCGGCTGTTCCTGGTCGGCGACGCCGCGCACATAGTGCCCCCAACCGGGGCCAAGGGCCTGAACCTGGCCGCCAGCGATGTCAGCACGCTGTTCAACATCCTGCTCAAGGTCTACCGCGAGCAGCGCACCGACCTGCTGCAGAAGTACTCGGAAATCTGCCTGCGGCGGATCTGGAAGGCCGAGCGTTTCTCTTGGTGGATGACCGCGATGCTGCACCGTTTCCCCGACTCCGACGACTTCAGCCAGCGCATCGCCGAATCGGAGCTGGCGTACTTCGTCGACTCCGAGGCCGGGCGCAAAACCATCGCGGAAAATTACGTCGGCCTTCCTTACGAGGCTATCGAGTAGGAGCCTATCGAGTACACTGGCGAGCATTCCCGCTCGCCTTGCACCCTGCGGGTCAATCACTGCCCGCAGGTTATTTCGTGACCCATCCCAACCAGCCTGGCCAACCCCAATTGGCTCTTCGCAGCGTACTGATCGCCCTGATGCTGGCGATCTTCCTCGGCGCCCTGGACCAGACCATAGTCGCGGTCTCCATGCCCGCCATCTCCGCGCAATTCAAGGATGTCAGCCTGCTGGCCTGGGTGATTTCCGGCTACATGGTGGCCATGACCGTGTCGGTGCCGATCTACGGCAAGCTCGGCGACCTCTATGGGCGGCGCAAGCTGATGCTGTTCGGCATGGGCCTGTTCACCCTGGCGTCGCTGTTCTGCGGCATGGCGCAGAACATGGAACAGCTGGTCCTGGCGCGGATCTTCCAGGGCATCGGCGCCGGCGGGATGATTTCGGTCAGCCAGGCGATCATCGGCGACATCGTGCCGCCCCGCGAGCGCGGGCGCTACCAGGGCTATTTCAGCAGCATGTACGCGGCGGCCAGCGTCGCCGGCCCGGTGCTCGGCGGCTACATGACCGAATACCTGTCCTGGCGCTGGGTGTTCCTGATCAACCTGCCCCTGGGCCTGGGCGCCTGGCTGGTGGCCCGACGCAACCTGCGCGGGCTGCCGATTCCACAGCGCAAACCGATCATCGACTACCTCGGCACGCTGCTGATGATCATCGGCCTGACGACCCTGCTGCTGGCGATCACCCATTTCGGCCAGGGTCACGCCTGGCGCAGCCAAGAGGTGCTGGGCCTGCTGGTGTGTGCCGTCATCGCCCTGGCCCTGTTCGCCTGGCATGAACGGCGCACGCAAGAGCCGCTGCTGCCCATGCACCTGTTCGCCAATCGCAACGCCATGTTGTGCTGGTGCACGGTGTTCTTCACCAGCTTCCAGGCCATCTCGCTGACGGTGCTGATGCCGTTGCGCTTTCAGAGCGTCACCGGCGCCGGTGCCGACAGCGCGGCATTGCACCTGCTGCCGCTGGCCATCGGCCTGCCGATGGGCGCCTACTTCGCCGGGCGCATGACCTCGGTGACCGGCCGCTACAAGCCGATGATCCTCGGCGGCGCCCTGCTGATGCCACTGACCGTTCTCGGCATGGCCTTCAGCCCGCCCCAGGCGGTGCTGCTGAGCAGCGTGTTCATGTTATTCAGCGGAATTGCCTCGGGCATGCAGTTCCCGACGTCACTGGTGGGCAGCCAGAACTCGGTGGAACAACGGGACATCGGGGTCGCCACCAGCACCACCAACCTGTTCCGCTCCCTGGGCGGTGCGGTGGGCGTGGCCTTGATGTCGGCGCTGTTGCTGGCGCTGTTGCAGGATTCCAGCTTCGCCCAATTGAGCGGCTCGGCGCTGATCGGCGAAGGCCACTCGGGCAATGTGCTGCTCGACGGCCTGAACGCCGCGCCGGGTCCGGAACAGGGAGCCTTGCGGGCTGAGTTGCTGCTGACCTTCAAACACTTGCTGATGGTCAGCGCGGCGGTGTCGTTGCTCGGGTTGGCGGCGGCGCTCGCCATGCCCAACGCGCTGCTGCGCGGGCGCGAAGACAAGGTCAAATAACGGCATCGCCAGCCAGCTCTGCTACAGGCGAGCTGGCTGGCGACCGACCGTCACGGGCTGTAGTACCCCACCGCCACCAGGAAGTGCCCGACCTTGCGCAGGTAGGCGTGCTTGTCTTCCACCTTGGCCGTCACCGGGTTCTTCCAGCGGTACTCATACTCGCCCTGATCCTGGGTGGCCATCAGCGCCAGGATCGGCTCGCCCACCGGTTTGCCGTCCGGGTCCTTGACCTTGCCGAAGTCGGTATTGATCAACCGCAGATTGGTGCCGTGGGCCACGTAGCGCTGGTTGTCCAGGTCGACCACAAACACATACAGGTCGTCCTGCAGGAAACCGCCCTTGAGCGAGTTGATCGCTGTCAGCGTGCCCTTCTCGTCCTTGACCAGTTCGGTCGCCGCCTTGTCCAGCAAGGCTTTGGCCTGCTCGGCGGAAGCCCGTGGCAGGTAATAGCCGACCGCCAGGATCCGTTCGCCGACCCGCTGGTAATACACATGCTTGCGCTCGACCTTGCCGTCGGCCCAGTTCTGCCAGCGGTATTCGGCTTGCTGGATACCATTGCCCTCGGGAATCTTCAGCGCGTCCTTGAAGGCCTTTTGCAGATCCGGCCCGAGCACCTCGGAAACATCGCGGCCAATCAGCGCCGACGACGGCCCGCCACTGGCCAGCATCACCCCCTGGGTGTCGACCACAAACACATAACGGTCCTTGTCGACGAACTCGCCCTGCCGGCTGAACGCGGCGAAGGCCTTGTCACCGTGGTCGTGGTAATAGGCCAGGGCCTTCTCCAGCAGGGCCTTGGCCGCCGTGGCATCGTCCGCCGCCTGGACCTGGCTGGCGCAGAACATCAGCAACCCTCCCAGCACCGTGGCTCTAAGCAATCCCCTCATTGCGCGTCCCTCGTTCTTGTTGGTGTTTCAAAAGCGTAGACGGCTGCGGGATATGGTCGAGTATTCAGCGAAGCAGGGAGGCGAGAGGCAAAACCGCGACCTTCCCACGCCACGCGCGGGAAGGTCGCCAGGGTCAAGGGCGGGTATTGAGCTGCTGCTGCAGATTCTGGATCTGGCTCTGCAGGGTATTGATGTTGCGAGTGACCTGGCCGCGGAAAGCGTCGAACTCGGCGGTGTTGGTGCCGCCCTGGGCCGCGGCGGGACGATTGTCCTGCTGGCTCTTGAGCACGATGATGTCCTGCTCCAGACGCTCGATGGCGGCACTCGGGTTGCCCTGTTTCTTCAAGGCGGCGATCTCGGCGTTCAGGCTCTTGAACTGGGCATCGACCTTGCTGGTGTCGGCAGGTGCGCTTTTCAGGGCGGCCAGTTCGCTGCCCAAGGTTTTCACCTGTGCCTGCAACTGGGTATTGGCCGCCTGCTGCTCGGTGGCTTGCGCGGTCATCTGGGCCAGGCGCTTGTCCAGGTCCGTGGCCTGCCCGGCCACGCCTTGCTGCTGCTTGCCCTGGTCCTGCAGGCGGCTTTCCAGCTGCTTGATCTGCAACTTCAAGGCTTCGCTGTCGCTGTTGACGCTGGACTGGCTGGCCACCACCTTGCCGGAAATATCCTGCAGGCGCCCCGCCGCTTCTTCGCTGATGCGGGCGAAACTTTCCTGGGTGGCGACCAGTTGCTGCTCCATCAGCGAGATCTGCTGGAAGCTCCACCAGGCCAGGCCGATAAAGGCGAAGAACAAGGCGCCGACCAGCGCCCAGAGCGGCCCGGCACTCGGTGCCTTGACCTTGGCTGCCGGCACGCTGCGCGAATGCACCGAAGTACGCGCGCGGCCCGCGGCGGTGGTCGGGAAATCATCGTCGAGGGTATCGGCACGCAGGCTTGGAACATCGTCGAAGTCGTCGTTGGCATCGTTACGCATGGGGCAACCTTTCTAAAACCGCGGTGATAGCTGAATGCGGCGAGTATAAACCGCTAACCCGCCGCCCTGATCGACCCTGAACCCTGAACTCGGTTCAGTGTTTATTTTCAGCGTATGTCCTGGGCCTTCCACCAGCCGCAGAATTCATCCAGGGCCGTCCACAGGCTGACCTTAGGTTCGTAATCCAGATAATGGCGGGCGCGGCTGATATCCAGGGTGAAGTTCTTGTTCATCACCTGCATGCCCAGGCGCGACAGGGTCGGCTCCGGACGGCCCGGCCAGAGCTTGCAGAAGCCTTCATTGAGGGCCGCCACGCTGTAGGCCAGGCCAAAGGAGCGGTAGCGCGTGACCTGCGGCACGCCCATCTGGCGCATCACGTAGTTCACCACGTCCCACAACGGCACGGGCGCGCCGTTACTGATGTTGTAGGCCTTGCCCAGGGCCGAGCCGCTGGCCAGCAGGCTGCTGAGCAGCGCTTCGTTGAGGTTTTGCACACTGGTGAAATCGACCTTGTTCAGGCCGTTGCCGATGATCGCCAGGCGGCCCTTGCGCTGCATCTTCAACAGGCGCGGGAAAATGCTCATGTCGCCGGCGCCGGTGACAAAGCGCGGGCGCAGCGCCAGCACCTCCAGGCCGAACTCCTGGGCGCCGAACACCTTCTGCTCGGCCAGGTATTTGGTGGCGGCATAAGGGTGCTTGAAGCGCTTGGGCACCTGCTCCTCGGTCAGGCCCAGATGGTCGCGACCGTCGAAATAGATCGACGGCGACGACAGATGCACCAGGCGCCGGACATGGCGCTTGAGGCAGGCTTCGACCACGTTTTCGGTGACCAGCACGTTGCCCTGATGAAAATCCTGATAGCGCCCCCAGAGCCCCACCGCCCCCGCGCAATGCACCACCGCGTCGACGTCGCGACACAGGTCGCGCACCAGGTCCGCGTCGCTCAAGTCGCCCTGGACGAACTCGGCCCCGCGCCGCACCAGATGCTCCACACCTTCGGCCCGACGCCCGTTGACCCGTACATCCAGGCCCTGCTCAAGGGCAAAACGCGCGAAGCGTCCACCAATGAAGCCGCTTGCGCCGGTGACCAGAATTTTCATGACTTGCTCCGATTGCTTTCGTGTTTCATGCCTGTCGCACTATGTATTGCTTAACGCTATTGCCTGATGCCTTGACGCCTGGTGTCACGCCAACGGCACCAGCCATTGCGCCGAAGAACGCGCCAGGTGCTCGGTGAGCAGGCCCAGCAGTTGGCCACCATTGCGCCAATGATGCCAGTACAGCGGCACATCGATCGGCTTATCTGGCAAAAGCTCCACCAACACCCCCCGCGCCAACTGGTCGCGCACCTGCAATTCGGGCACCAACCCCCAGCCCAGGCCGGCCTCGGTCAGGCGGATAAAACCCTCGGACGAGGGACACAGGTGATGCTCGAACCCGCCATCGACACCCAGCGCCGCCAGGTAGCGGTGCTGCAGGAAATCGTCCGGGCCGAACACCAGGGCTGGCGTGCGGGCCAGGCGCTCGGCTTGCACACCCTGCGGAAAATGCCGCGCAAGGAAGGCCGGGCTGGCCAGGGCACGGTAGCGCATGGCGCCCAGCAGCACGCTGCGGGCGCCCGCCACCGGCCGCTCGCTGGCGCAGACACAGGCCGCCACTTCGCCGGCGCGCATGCGCTTGAGGCCCACGGTCTGGTCTTCGACGATCAGGTCGAGGAGCAAGTGCTGCTCGGCACAGAAGTCGCCCACCGCCTCGGCCCACCAGGTGGCCAGACTGTCGGCGTTGAGGGCAATGCGCAGACGCTCCGGCAAACCTTCCTCGTCCAGGGCCGGCACCTGGCTCTGCAGGTCGCGCTCGAGCAGGCGTACCTGCTGCACATGGTTGAGCAGGCGCCGGCCGATTTCCGTCGGCGCCGGCGGCGTGACCCGCACCAGCACCGGCTGACCGATCCGCGCTTCGAGCAGCTTGATCCGCTGGGAAATGGCCGACTGCGACAACCCCAGCACCTGCGCGGCACGCTCGAATCCGGCCTGTTCGATCACCGCGGCCAGGGCGGACAGCAATTTATAGTCGAACATCAGTTTTCCTAATGAGCGATCAGTAATATTGGTTTTTCTTATACAGCCTGCAACCGGAGAATAGCCAGCATGCTTTCTCGTTCAAGGACCTTTTTCATGGCTGGCGAAACCTCCCTCGATACCCTGCTGCGCAGCATGAGCCCGCAGCTCAACCACGGCGACTACGTGTTCTGCTCCATCGCCGATCGCGCGCTGCTCGAAGGTAGCGACGTACTGGGCAGCTTTCGCGAGCAGGAAGGACTCACGGTGATCCTCGAGCGCCAGCAGGCCGAGCGGCTGGGGCTGGGTTTCGATTACGTCGCGGCCTGGATCACCCTGAACGTGCATTCGGCCCTGGAAGCAGTCGGCCTGACCGCCGCGTTCGCCAGCGCCCTGGGCAAGGCCGGGATCAGCTGCAACGTGATCGCCGGCTACTACCACGATCATCTGTTTGTCGGTAAGGCCGATGCCGAGCGCGCCATGGGCGTGCTGCGGCAACTGGCGGCGGGCGAGGAGTAAGGCTATGTGGCAGAGCTACGTTAACGGGCTGCTGGTGGCGGCCGGGCTGATCATGGCGATCGGCAGCCAGAATGCGTTTGTCCTGGCCCAGAGCCTGCGGCGCGAACACCACCTGCCGGTGGCCGTGCTGTGCGTGACCTGCGATGCGTTGCTGGTGGCGGCCGGGGTATTCGGCCTGGCCACGGTGCTGGCGCAGAGCCCGACACTGCTGGCGGTTGCCCGCTGGGGCGGCGCCGCGTTCCTGATCTGGTACGGCAGCCAGGCCCTGCGTCGCGCCTGTTCCAGACAGAGCCTGCAGCAGGGCAAGAACCAGACCGTGCGCTCGCTGCGCGCGGTGCTGCTCAGTGCGCTGGCGGTGACCCTGCTCAACCCCCACGTGTACCTGGACACGGTGTTGCTGATTGGCTCGCTGGGCGCGCAACAGACCGAACCCGGCGCCTATGTGGTCGGGGCGGCCAGTGCTTCGCTGCTGTGGTTTTTCACCCTGGCCCTCGGCGCCGCATGGCTGGCTCCATGGCTGGCACGGCCGAGCACCTGGCGCATTCTCGACCTGCTGGTGGCGGTGATGATGTTCAGCGTCGCGGTTCAACTCATCACTGCCGCATGATTTATTCCAAAAGGCTAAGGGGATGCCCTCGCTAAATGACGAGCGCGCCGCCGCCCCGCAAAGCGCAAGACTAGGCGTGAGGAGCGCGGTTTGGTGGTCCAAATGAGCGACGAACAACGACGGATTGCGCTTTGCGGGGCGACGGCCCTTCGGGTTGGCGCTGTGATCGTGCCATGCTGCGTTGCGGGACTTGAAGAGGCAAAAAGCATCCTCTGCGTCCCGCGCCTTGCCTGGCACGATCACAGCGCCAACGCGTTTCGTCATTTAGCGAGGGCATCCCCTTGAACCTCTATCCCACACAGTTGTTGCGTGGTTAAGCCGCACCCCCGGTGCTATGATCCGAACCCTGCGCCGCAAAGAGTACAAACTCCCCGGCGCTTGTCTGGCCGCCCGTGATCGGCCTTGCGCTCACCGCAACTGACC
>Ga0213823_1000680_pt1 | contig 25560 bp, 28 predicted proteins | sample MC6MC0907MG_FD_179887 | JGI IMG/M metagenome (GOLD analysis project Ga0213823, IMG submission 179887) | Enriched soil aggregate microbial communities from Iowa State University, Ames, United States - MC6-MC0907-MG | ecosystem: Environmental > Terrestrial > Soil > Unclassified | place: USA: Iowa...
GACACACGTCGGCGCCAACCTGCGCCGCCTGCGCAAACACGCGGGCTTGAGCCAGACGAATCTGGCAGAGGCCTCCGGTATCAGCCGGCGCATGATTGCCGGGCTGGAAGCGGGCACGTCGAACATCAGCTTGGCCAGCCTGGACAAACTGGCGGCCGCGCTGAACGTGGGCTTTGTGGAGTTGGTGAGCGACCCGGCGCGCGAGCGCCGGCGGATAGAAGCCATGGCGTGGCGCGGCAAGCAGCCGGGCAGCCAGGCCATGTTGTTAGGGGCGGCGCCTGCCAGTTGCGAGGCGCAGTTGTGGATCTGGACGCTGGCGCCGGGTGAACACTATGTGGCCGAACCCGACCCTGACGGGTGGCACGAAATGGCCTATGTCATCGAAGGCGCGCTGCGCCTGGAATTATCGGGCGTCGCTCAAACGGTGGGCACGGATGACTTCGCGATCTACAGCAGCGCGCAGCCGTATGCCTACTTCAATGACGGCGAGACGCGCCTGCGCTTCGTGCGCAACGTGCTGCGCTGAAGGACTCGCGCGGCGGCCTGCGTGAGTGCCCGGAGATCGGACAGTTTTTAATTCCTGGTGCATGCGAGCTTTATAGCCAGGAGTAATATGTCGCGTCCGGACGGCCATTCAGCCTCCGGCTAGAACACGCCGATCCACGCCTCGCCCTTCCCACCCGTGTCGATAGCGGAGCCCCTCCGCGCCTTCCTTGCGGTGTCTGTAAGCCTTGGCGCGCAAGCGGCCATAAGAAGACATCGAGGAGAAGGACTTGGACAAGCAAGAGTCGGCCGGCTGGTATTTCGGCTGGAACATCGTCGGCGCCGCCGCGGTACTCACCCTGTTGACGGTTGGCCTGCGCATGGGCATCGGGCCGTTTTTCCTGCCCATGGCGGACGGGCTGGGATTTTCGCGCAGCCTGCTGTCGGGCATCGTCGCAGTCGGCATGCTGTGCTACGGCCTGGCCATGCCGTTGGCCGGCTACCTGGTCAGCACGCGCGGCACGCGCTTCGTGCTGCTGACCGGCACCGCCATCGTCGTGGCGTCTTCGCTGTGGACGGTCTTCGCGCGCGGCCCCATTGAATTCTTGCTGTCGTTCGGTGTGGCGCTATCGGTCGGGCTGGCCTTCACCAGCCCCGTTGCGCTGACCCCGGTGATCAGCCGCTGGTTCACCCGCCAGCGCGGCATGGCGCTGTTCTTTTTGTCCACGGGTTCGATGGCGGGCATCGCGCTGATGACGCCGACGCTCACGTTCGCCATCGCGGCGGTGGGCTGGAAGGAAACGCTGCTGGCCTTCTCGGTGTTGTTCGCCTTGCTGACGGTGCCCGTCGCGCTCTTCGTGATGCGCGACACCGCACCCGAACACACCGACCTGTTGCCGCACCAGATCATCGAAGGCAAGTCCGCCGCCAAGCCCGCAGCAAAGGGGCCTGCGCCCAACGTGCGCAATGCCTTGCGCACGCTGCCGTTCTGGCAGGTGGCGCTTGGCCTGTTCGCCTGTGGCTACAGCATGAACCTGCTGGGCACGCACGGCATGCCGATGCTGATGGACCACGGCTTTGACGCCACGACGAGTTCGCTGGGTATTGGTTTGATTGGCTTGGTCGCCATCTTCAGCACGCTGGTGCTGGGGCGCATGTCGGACCAGGTCGAACGGCGCAACATCCTGGCCGCCATCTATCTGGTGCGGGGCTTGGGATTCTTCGCGCTGGTCATGGTGGGCGCGCACTGGGAACTCTACGCCGCGGCCACCATCGGCGGCATCGTGTGGGCGGGCAGCATCGCCTTGTCCTCGGCGATTCTGGCGGATGTTTACGGCATCCGGCTGGTTGGCGTGCTGTACGGGCTGACGTATCTGGGCCACCAGGTTGGCGGCATGATCAGTTCGTGGCTGGGCGGCTGGGCCTTCGACACGTTCCACACGCATTGGGTCGCCTTCGGATCGGCGGGCGTGTTGCTGCTGCTGGCGGCGGCGATTTCGCTGCGGCTGCCGGGGCGCGGATTAGCGCGTGCGCCGGCAGCCGTAAGTCGTTAGCGCGTTGCGGGCAGCTTAGCGGTCTTTCAGCAGCGACACCAGCTCAGGCACATAGCGGTCACCGCCGCCTTGCGTCACGGCTTGGTCGAACGTGTGCTGCACGGCCGCGCCGATTTCTCGCACGGCGCCTGCTTCGGCCGCCATGGTGTTGTAGTAGGACAGGTCTTTCTGCGCATTCGACATGAAGAAACGCAGCGACGACGGGTCCTGTTCCAGCAGATAGGGCTTGATGCGTTCCAGCGCCACGCCGCCACCGCCGCCCTTGCTGAGCACATCGGCGAACACCGCGGGATCAATATCGGAACGCAGTGCGCACGCCGCCGCTTCGGACAGCAGGGCGACAACCCCCAGCGACACGTAGTTGTGCAGGAGCTTCATGCGGTGGCCGGCGCCCACGGGGCCGGCATGCGTGATGTTCTCGGCAAAGCAGGCCAGGATCGGCTTGCACTCTTCGAACAAGGCGGCGTCACCGCCTACCAGCAGATTCAACCGGCCTTCGGCGGCTTCCTTGGGCGTGCGCGTCATCGGCGCGTCCAGGAAGCGGCCGCCGGATTCCGTCACGGCCTGCGCCACCTTCACGGTCGACGACGGGATTGCGGTCGAGCAATCGATGATCACGGTGCCTGCGCGCAGGCCTTCCAGCACGCCGCCTTCGGACAGCAGCACGGCTTCGACTTGCGGGCTGCCGGTCACGCACAGAATGATCACATCCGCTTGCTCGGCCAACGCGGCGCCCGTGGTCACGCTGGCTGCGCCCGCGGCCTTCAAGGCATCCAGGGGCTGATTGCCCGGATGCTCCAACACGGTCAGGCTATGACCATGCTTCACCAGATTGCTTGCAATGCCGTGGCCCATAAGGCCGATTCCAACCATGCCGACTTTCGCCATCTTCCACTGCTCCTGCCATGTGTAGGTGTTTGTTGTGCCGTAAATCTTACTCTCAGAAGTCGGACGATATGAAGGCCACAGGGGAAGGCCACAGGGGCGGGCGGGTTCCCGCGTCCGGCAATCGACCGCTTCGTTCGCTGTGCGGTCACCTCTTGCTGCGCGGGATGCCCAACGGTTTGCGCTTTGGGGTACTGTCGATCATCCACTATCGGATTTTTCTACTTTCCCGGCCATGACAGATTCCATCCCCGAGGGCTTTGAACGCTGGACCCCCAGCAGCCCCTTCATGACGCACCTGGCGGACTTGGGCGCCTTTTACCGGCGCGAGGCGGACGGCGTCATGGCGCTGCGCGTCGGCGAGCCGCATACGAACATGCACGGCATGGCGCACGGCGGCCTGCTCGCCACACTGGCCGACAGTGCGCTGGGCTACACCATCGCGCAACAGGCGCACGTGTCGATCGTGACGGTGCAGATGTCGGTGGAATACCTGAACGCCGTGCAGCCCGGCGATTGGCTCGAAGCGCATGTGCAGGTGGACAAGCAGGGCAAGCGGCTGATCTACGCCACCTGTTTGCTCAAAGCGGACGGCCGGCTGATGTTGAAGGCCAACGCGGTGTTCGCGGTGCGTCACGCGGCGGTGCCGGCGTCGGACGGCTGAGCCGCTAGCCGCCTTACAGATACGGCGTCGCCAGCCAGATGATCTTGTTGCGCAGCCGTTTGGCGAACGGCGTCTGCGTCAGCGTTTCCAGCGTCTCGCGCTTGGAGTGCGCGATGCGCCCGTCGATTTGGTCACCAATCCAGCACGCTACCGTTGGGTCGTAGATCTCGATGTCCAGCTCGAAGTTCAGCCGCAAGCTGCGCGGGTCCAGGTTCGACGAACCGGCGTAGGCCCACGCGTCGTCCACCGTCATCAGCTTCGAGTGATCAAACGCGCCCAGCGAGCGCCATACGCGGCAGCCCGTGCGCACCACCTGGTCCAGCTGCGCCGACATGGCGTAGTCCACCAGCCGCAAATTGTTTTTGTCCGGAATGACGATATCGACCACGATGCCGCGCCGCGCGGCGGTGGCCAGCGCGCCAATCAGCGTCTGGTCGGGCAGGAAGTAGGGCGACTGAATGCGGACATGGCGCTGCGCCACCGCCAGCGCACCCAGCAGCATATTGTGCGAACTGCCCAGCGCACGGTCCGGCCCGGACGGCACGCAGCGCACCGGCACGTTGCCCGTGGGCGGCAAGGCGTGCGGATCGAACCAGGGCTTGGCGGGCAGCGATTCGTGCGTGGTGAAGTTCCAGTCATGCGCAAACACCGACATCAGCTGCGTCACGATCGGCCCTTCCACCCGAAAGTGCGTGTCGCGGTTGGTGGCATCCCCCGACAGCGCGCTGACAAAGGCCGCCCGCACGTTCATGCCACCGGTGAAACCCACGCGCCCATCAATCACCAGCACCTTGCGGTGGCTGCGCAGATTGGCATACGGCATGCGCAGCACGCCCAGCGGATTCGTCATGAAGCGCGCCACGGGCACCCCGCCGCGCGCGAGCATGCGTACGATGGGCGGGCGCGAATACTTGGAGCCAATGGCGTCAATCAACACCCGCACCTGTACGCCGCGCGCGTGCGCTTCAATCAGCGCCTCGGCCAGTTCACGGCCGATGGCATCGTTATCAAAGATGTAGCTTTGCATCGCGATGGCATGACGCGCATCGCGGATGGCCTTCAGCATGGCCGGATAGGTTTCATCCCCCCCCGCCAGCGGCTGCACGGCATTGCCGCCCAGCAATCGGAACCGGCTGACCCGGTCACCCAGCACCTTCAGCGACGCGAACTGCTGCCCCGAGATCGGCGCAACATCCACGGGCCGCGTTTCGACTTGCTCGGCATCCACCACCATCGCCTCGTCGCGCAGCTGCGACACGCGGGTCTTGCGGATACGGTTGATCCCCGCCACAAAATAAAACAGCGCGCCAAACAGCGGCGAGAACATCGCCACCCCCACCCAGCCGATGGCCGCGCGCACATCCTGCTTGGTCATCGCGGCATGCACCGCCGCGCCCGACCCCGCCACGATGCTGATGGCGAACACGATATGAGGCCAGTAATCGATCAAAAATGCGTGTAGGCGATCCATAGCGATGGCGAAAAAGCCGGCCTCCAAAGGTGAGCCAAGCGGAAGGATAGCAAGCTGGCGAAGTCAGGCAAGCAAAATTAGGGGCAGGGCTTTTGACACGTCAAAAAAGTGTGCTATAGTTCGGCCTCTTCGTTGTTGAGCTTCTTTCTGAAGCGCGGCGGTGAAGAAAAAAGCAGTACGAAAGTACCGCTTGAAGCAGTACCAGAGGTGGCTGTAGCTCAGTTGGTAGAGTCCTGGATTGTGATTCCAGTTGTCGTGGGTTCGAGCCCCATCAGCCACCCCAAGAATTCCCCAAACATTACAGACGCTTATGCGTCTGTTTTGCTTTCTCGGGGAGATTCTGGGGAGAAATCGCCGTTTCTAGGCGGCTCATCTCCAGGTCGTTCTGATCGCCATCCAGCCATGTGGAATAGGTTTTCAGGAACATCTCCACGCTGTGGCCCAACTGCTTCGCGCAAAAGGCCGGCGTCATCCCAGCCATCAGCATGACTGTCGCGTAAGTGTGCCGCATGTTGTACGGGCGCCTGTAGCGAATCCCAAGAAGTTTCAGTGTTGGCGTCCAGAAGCTGCGTCGGAATGCGCGTTCGTCTTCCCACTGTGCCGAATAGCGCGGGTCGTTGAAAACCGCAGTGCCTGCCATCTGAGTGTGCTGGCGCTGGGCCTGGATGGCGCCCAGCGCGCGACTATTCAGAATCACCTGACGGGCGACCGCCGGCTTGGTCCGGTCTTTCCGCTCGCCACGAACCAGAGCTTCCGCTATTAGGACGGAACCGGATGCCAGATCTACATTCGGCCACTGCAACCCAAAGACTTCGGAAGTGCGCAGGCCGCTCCAGAACCAAAATTCAATCAGGTTGCGGACTTGCCCGGGAAACTGCTGAGCGATGGATTCCAGGATGGTCTCCATTTCCCCGCGGCTGAAGGGATCGGGCGGCTCCCGTTGGTACTTCCCCCGCGGGATAGCATGCGCTGGATTCTTAGTCAGGATTCGGTCCTGAACGGCTAGGTCCAGGGCTTCCCGCACGACGGACACATAGCTGTTGATGGTCTCCCGGACAAATCCGGGCGCCCCGCAACGACGGTCAGGAAGTGGCTTAGCGTTGGCCGAACGCAGTGGGACCATCCCAAGGCGGGTGCCGTGGCGATCGCAGATGGAATGCTTCCAGAACTTGATCGCGCTGGAATACCCATCGCGCCTGGACGATTCGATGCGCTGAGCCGCCAGCCAAGTATCGAGCTGGCCACCAATTGTGCCGACTTCTTCACTCACCGCGTTGGGGAAGTACTCAGCCAAGCTGAATGTCCGGTGGCGGATCTTCTCCTTGATCTCGATCGCCAGACGGTGGGCATATTTGACGTTGGCGGGGGTTGGCAGAAGGGGTGCTCATCCAGGGTTAGTGTGTGCCGCTCTTGCTTGCCATTGAAGGTAAACGAAAGCCGGATTGATCGCTCCCGGATTTCTACCCCTGTTCCTTTTCGACCCATTGCTGATAGCCCTTGATTGAGATGAAAATGCCGCCGTCGGGAGACTTGCGGTACGTGTAGTGGTCTAATTTTGGTAGACACCCATTTAGGTTGAACCTAGGAGGTGAGTCATGACCAAGATCAAGCGGCGTGCCTTTACGGCGGAGTTCAAGCTTCAGGCTGTCCATATGGTTATGGACAAAGGCCTTAGCGTAGCCGAGGTCTGCGCATCATTAGGGCTAGGCGAGACAGCGTTGCGGCGGTGGCTCGTCCAATACAAGGCCGATCGATTGGGCGATCCTGGCCCTGGTTTACCAATCACCCCCGAGCAACGACGTATCCGCGAGTTGGAGATGGAGTTGCGCCAAGCGAAGCTGGACATGGAGCTGCTAAAAAAAGCCTCAGCCTTCTTTGCCCGCGAGCTCAAGTGAGCTTTGCCCTGGGGCTCCAGCAACCTGGTCAACAGCCGGTACGCGCCACAGATCGACGTGAAGGAAGGCAAGGTGTCCGGCTCCGTCGGGTACTCGGCTTCCTAAGCCGCAGCGGTTCACGAATCCTCCGGGAAGCTCAAGGGAAAGCCTCGGGCCGATTTCGGCAGGACGCGCGCCGGCGTGGGTTTCGGAGGTGGCACAGGTAACGGTAACTATTGGGACCCCAATGCGGAGCCCGAATTCCTTACCAAGGGCTTTGATCAGATCAAGGGCGCGGTGCCGGCCATTCTCAAAAAGATTTACGGTGTTTGACGCCTTCACTGAGCGGCTCAAAGCAGTCGTTGGCGACGGATACCCGGGTGCATCCTCAGGGATTCCCGTGGACTTCGCGCAGCGCCATTTGGGCCTGACGAAGCCGCCGCGGTATATGGCTATCGCCACGACGACGCGCGGGGCGAACTTTCACAATACCTGTCGCGTTGAGGTGCCAGAATCCCTGAACTGTGGGGATGCGCTTTCTGAGGCCGAAGTGTATGAGCAATACACCTATTCGCGCGCCTACCTGTCTGAGCAACGCGGGGTGGCGATTTAGTCGGGTTATAGTCCGTGGCGATAAAAGCTAACTATCGCCGTCACCATGAAGCAGATCCCGGACATACTGCAGTTTTTCCCATGCCCAGAAAGCGACGAGCTTGTCGTTTACTTTAGCGCCGCCTCAGCCAATCGCCTTGAGGGCGTGAGGCCGCTGGAGCGGTTCAAGGTCAATAAACTGTTTGTCCGCGACCCGGGCCGCAACTGGTACAACTGCGCTATCAAGGGGCTGGCGGAGGATGCTGATGGCTTGGCCGCGGTCCTCGCGGAGACAGTGAACAAGTTCAAGCGAGAAAAGGTGACGTTCATGGGCAGTTCCATGGGCGGCTATGGCGCGCTATTGCTCGGCTCATTGCTCCAGGTGGGAAAGATTCGCGTAGCGGCGCCGCAGATCATCATCGATCCGAAGGTCCCACACTCGCCCCGAGTGCCGGTCAAGTACTCTGACTTGACCAAGGTCATAAACCAGGGAGAGATCAAGTCAGACGTGAAAATCTGGTTCGGCTGTGGTGAGCTGCTGGACGTCTATCAGGTTGCCCGATGCCAGGCGATTTCTGGCTGCACGATCTACGCAGTCCCGAATGCACTGCACAATGTGCTGGCACATTTCAAGAGCGACGCTGTCCTGCCGGCGTTCTTCGATGCTGCGGTTCTTGGAACGCCGTTCCAGTATGCACATGCTTCCTTGGACGGCGTCCCATATGCGGAAATCAAGGAAGCCATGGATTGCTTGTTTTTTGAGCAAAACCCGACGCGCAGCGCAGAGATTCTGGACACTGTATCCCATGATCTAATCGACGGCGCTAGGCACTTCCAGATAGGCAGCAATTGGATCAAGGCGGGGAAAGCCGACACCGCGTTGCCTCACCTGCAGAAGGCGGTTGAGATCAACCCCCGCAACTATGAGGCCCTATCGTCCATCGGGTCCATCTGCATGGCGCAAGGCAACTACGCGCAGGCTATCAAGAACTATCAGCTGGCAATCAAGCACTTCCCGGGTAAGAGCGCCGACTACCTGACGCAGCTTGCCGGGTCGTACCGCTTGAACAAGGATTTCTACAATGCTCTGGGCTCAATCGAGCAGGCGCTGTCAATTTCCAAATACTGGAAGGCGCAGTACCACGCTGGATTGATCTTCCGGGACATGGGACGCTTTAGCGACGCTATCCAAAGCTTCCAGGACGCTTTGGCGCAGAAGCCGGATTCTTCTCAAGCGGTCGCCCAGATCAACCACTGTCTGAAGCAGCATCTGGAAAAAGAAACGAAGGATCGGTTCGGCCTGACCGCGAAGGTCGACGTGACGATTGAGCCTTAGCGCGGCGCCATGCCCTTGCGCAGCTTGTGGGGCGTTTCCATCAATTCTTGGGTGTCCTGATCTCGCTCGGCAAAGCACGGCTCATCAGCCAGGCGCTCCAGCAGCTCGTCATAGATGTCACCCATCAGGCTGGTGGTAAGCGCCTGCCAACGTCGGCCACGGGTTCAATCCGATAAAGGCCGCCACAATGGCGAAAGCCACGACGACGGCCAAAGACCAGAAATGGCTGTAGGCGTTCAAATCGCATTGCTGTGGGCCAAAGTTGTAGAGGTACGTGTAGGCGTACCAGTACACACAGGGATTCGCCACTGCGAACTGAAAGTACTCGACCACTGGCACGACAGACAGGGCCAGGAAGGCGAGAGGGAAGATTGGTAAAGCGCGCCGGACGTAAAAGTTGCGCAGGCTGACATCACTCGTCAGTTTGCGCTCCTTCAGCAGTAGAAGCGTGATCAGAAACCCGGACAGCACAAAAAAGAAGGTGACGCCCGTGCTTGGCGTCATCAGGTTCCTGATAACCGGATTGGACACGCCCAGCGCGTCCAAAAGCATCCCGTGTGATGCTATGACCAATAGCACGGATATTGCGCGCAGGCCGTTTAGGCCTTTGATAGCTTGCATTTGACGTCCTCAGAGCGGCCCGTAGGCTGCTTCAGGTTATTGGACACCTGGTGCCAGCGCAGTAATTTGCAACGTTGCCGCTTGGCCTCCGACAACAGGGCGAACACATCGGTGGCCATGGCTGGCGCTCGGGGTCGGCCCTGAGTTGGGGGGGTGAGGGGGCTTTTCGCCAGCATAGCGAAATACCATGGTCGACGTATCCCTGCGCGATCGCGAACTGAAGCGCCTGCTCCAGGAACGCCATTTCACGGTTTCCCCCATGCTGGCCGTGTCTGGTGAACGTCAGACGGCGGCGCGAAGACCCACGGTTTATGTCATAGCCAGACAGGAAGAAGAGGGCTGCATGTTTGGCTCGCTCGTCCAGTGACGGTCGACATGCTTGAGGCGAACAACTCCTCGTCCATGTAGGAGCGCGCGTCGGGGCCGGAAATGTAGCTTGTGGCTCCAGCTTGCTGGCAGAGATCAACTAGTCCCTCCGTCCCCTCGCACAGGGCATAGTCCCACGAATTGCCAATTTTCGTTTTTATCCTCAGTTAGTCACAAATCGCGCTTATTAGCGAGAAATTCAGTTCTGAGATCGTGCCGTAATCCGCGGGCCACATCCGGTTCGAGCAAGCGCCCGCAAGAGGGGGCTTCTTACGTCTAGAGGATACGTGGTGTTGTCGCTTCAACGGATAGGCCATGGCTGACGAGCATCTGACCGACGCATTCGCCGAGCCACGGCACGTGCACGTCGTGCAAATGGCGGAAGCCGCCTCTTGCTGGCGGAGCAAGCGAGGTGTCTTTTTCGAGGGCCCTGTCTGCTTCTGGCTGTCACAGAATGGGCAGCACGCAACCGGAGGGAATGTGGCCGCCGCCTCGCACACGTGTTCGCCCGAACCGGCAATCCGTCAGCGCTACAACAGCCGCTCATCCACGCCATTGCGCAAGTCATACGGCGACCACAGGATGCGGCCGACGATGCGCACTTCGCAGCCATCTTCCTTCTCAAGCGGAAAGGGGGCGTAGGCGGGATTCAGCGATTTGGCCAACCACGCGCCTTCGCGTTCGCGCGCAATGCACTTCACGATCATCTTGCCGCCGTGGTTGATGGCGTAGACCGTGCGGGGATCGATCTCGCGCGGGTCCGTCACGGGCTCTTCAAAGAACAGCATGGGGCCGCCGTTGCGGATGACGGGCTCCATGCTGTCGCCTTGCGCGTAGACGATCTTCATGCGGCTGATGGGCAGCTTGAACGACTCCAGGAACGAGCGGCGCAGTAGGATTTCGCCAATTTCGGTCTCGTGATAGTTCTCGATGCCGAGGCGGCCGGCGGCCAGGCGCACATCCAGCTCGGGGATGGGCATGAATTCCTGGTCGTTGGCGGAGTAGCCGGCGTTGGCGACATGGCCGACGTTGGCGGCCGTGCTGATGCGCAAGGCTTGCATGCGGTCGGCGTGATGGGTGGTGAGGCCATCGGGTTCCCACGGCGCTGCACCGACGGGCGCCATCGGAAATTCATCTGCGACGGCGTCAATATTCATGACGGCGCCGCGTTTGGATGACGGGGACTTGGACAGCGCGGCTGATCCCTTGGCCTTTACGCCCATCTGGCCCAGTGCCAAGAGCAGTGCGCCTTCCAGGCGTTTGAGCTGATCGTCGGCCAAGCCTTTGATGAGCGACGCGGGGACCGACGGAAACGGCCAAGCGGTGTCGGCGGAAGGCGCCGCCAGGGGCGCGGCGGATGACAGCGATGCCGCCTTTTTGGCTTCGGCGGCCAAGCGTGGGCTGATTGCCGCCAGTGTGCAGCCGAAACCTTCGGCATAGGCCATCGCGGCTTCGATCCCGATGGGACGGCGGCCCGTGATGTGCTGATAAATCATCGCCTGGCCGCCCTTCACATTGTGGTCGCGAGCGAATGCCGCGCGGTTCACGCCTTCAAAGCGTGCGCGCAGGGCGGCGGCTTCCTCTTCAATCGTCCACATTTTCATATAGCAATGCTATTCAAATAAAACTATAGCATGGCTTGCTTATAAGCTGTAGCATCGCTATAGTTTTGGTGATGAATCTACATGATTATTTCGACGGGGATGACGCGCTGAGCGCTGCGGCGCTCGCCCGTCGCGTGGGCGTATCCCCCGCGCTGGTCTACCAGTGGCGCACGGGCCGCAGGCCGGTCCCGGTCAAGCACTGCGCCTTGATCGAGCAGGCCACGAACGGCGTGGTGACCCGGCGCGACCTGCGTCCCGCCGATTGCATTCGAATCTGGCCGGAGCTGGCCGAAGGGACAAAGGAGCAATGAACTATTACCCCCATCACATCGGCGATTTCAACAGCGCAACCCGGCATCTCACGCGCATCGAACGCAGCGTTTATCGCGATTTGATCGAACTCTATTACGACACCGAAGCCCCCTTGTCTCGCGACGTCGACAAGTTGTGCCGGCTGTTGATCGCACGCTCCGACGAAGAGCAGGCCGCCGTTTTCCAGGTGCTGAATGAATTCTTCACGGACACCGAGCACGGCTGGCGCCACGCGCGCTGCGATGCCGAGATCGCCCGCTATCACGGCAACAAAGAAGCGAAGTCTGCGGCCGGCAAGGCGAGCGCGGCGAAGCGGGCGCGGCAGGCGCAACGCCGCGATAAGGAAGAGGGCCCGGGCGTAGGTGTCCTAGACCCAAGCGTTCAACAGCCGTTGAACACCGCGCCAACTAACCAGGAACCAGAACCAGGAACCAAGAGCCAGGAAGAACCCTCCACCACGCGTGGCAAGCGGGCTTCCGGCTTCGATGCGTCGGCCATTGCATTGCCCGCCTGGCTGGATCGTGAAGACTGGGTCAGCTGGGTTGCTGACCGCAAAGCGCGCAAGAAGCCGATCACGGAAGAGGGCGCGCGCCGGCAGCTGCAACAGCTTGCGGGCTACCAGGCCGAGGGCATCGCACCCCGCGCCGTCATCGCCCATAGCATCGCCAGCGGATATCAGGGCTTGTTCCCGCCACGCAGCGCTCAGCGGGAAGCGCCGTCCACACGCGCCCGGCAACGGGCGGATTGGTCGTCCGAACTGCGCAGCGTGCTGGCGGAAGGCCGTGCGCGCAGCGAGATCGACATGGGAGTGATCGATGCAAGTCGCTGAAGCGTCGGCCGGCCTGGGCGCGCTGGTCGTCAATGAAATGCATCTGCTGTACGGCGCGAAGTTCGCGCAGCAGTGGGAAGGCCTGACGCCGCGTGAGTTGAAGGACTCGTGGAACCAGAAGCTGGCGGGCTTGAGCGAATCGCATGTCAGGCGCGGGCTGACCGCCTGCCTGACCCGCGAGTGGCCACCCACGCTGCCGGAATTCTTGAAGCTGTGCTGCCCATGGCTGACGCCCGAGGTCGCCTATCACGAAGCCGTGCGCGGCGTGTCGGCGCGGCGCCGTGGCGAGATCGGCAACTGGTCGCATCCCGCCGTGTACTGGGCCGCGGTGGGCGTGAGCACCGTGGATCTGCTGAACAGCAATTACGGCGCGATCAAAGCGCGTTGGGAACGGACGCTGGCCGAGGAATTAAGCAAAGGCGCATGGCCCGACATCCCTGCGCCGCGCGCAGCGTTGCCGGCGCCAGGTCAGACGATGGCCACGCGCGCGCAGGCCGAAGCGGCGCTGAAGAAGATGGGGGCGGGAAAGCTGCTGGAGCCGCGCAGCCGCTCGCATCGCGAATGGATCGAGAAATGGGAAGCGCGCATCGCGCTGGGCGGGCATCCAACCAAGGCCATCGCCGAGATGTTGACGCATGCCAAGCACAGCGCCAATCCGGAGCGCACATGAACCACAGCGCCGTCATTGAACGCCGCGCGCGTGATGGCCAAAACACAACAGGGACGAGGTTGGAAATGGAAGCAGGGATGCCACGTTGGGTGGAAGACGAAATTCGGAATTGGGCGCGGTCGCAGTGGGAAGGGGATTGGCCGGGGCCACGCCGCATGGAGCAAGAAGCGCCGGACTGGTGCGAGTTTCCGCCGCAGCCCGGCCACGACGATGACGATGAGCCCGTGCGAATTCCGGTGAACCATGAACGGGCGCGCCGGGTGGACGCCTTGTATGAAGCGCTGCCGCTGGCTGAGCGGCGTGTGGTGCAAGCCGAATACACGCGGCGCGCCGACTACGGCGATCTGCCCGCGCATCTGCGTCAGGACAAGGCCTGCCGCGTCATCGGTATCACGCTGCCTTACTACAAGGTGGCGTTGGGCAGTTTCAAGCAACAGGTTTGGAGGGCATTCAAATGAAGTACGCGCACGAAGTCATTGATCTGCTGGCGGCGTATCCGGGACGCGAATTCAGAATGGCCGAGATCCTGCGGCATGTCAGCCGAGGCATTCCGTTGGCGCCCGCCTCGCAAGAAGCCATGCGGCGTGGCGCGCGCCGCGTGCTCGACCATTTGCTGGATGCGGGGCATGTGCAGCGCTGTGGCGGCAACACCAAGTCTGCAACCTACGCATGGGCGGAATTGGGACACGCACTTCATAAAAACCATGCCCATTTGGGACCGGATTTGAGACAATAGCTCCGGGCCATTGCGCCCACACGAAATGCAGCCCGCCAACCTAAACGGTTCGCGGGCTTTGTTTTTTTCAGACCTGAAACCGGACTTCCATGACGCCCGATAACGCAATTCTTACGTTGGTGACGGCCGCTGCGGGCGGTGTGCCCGTGGTCTCGGCCGACGACGCGCAATCCAGTCCGCCACCGCCCTACATCGCGATGGCGGTGCGTTGGGTACAGGCAGGCCCCGCTGAAGCCGGGCCGGTTGACGACGATGGCAATCAGCCTGTGCATGACCACCGCGACGCGACCGTCGAGCTGCGTAGCGTGGGCGCCACCGCCTACGCCGCGCTCGACAAAATGGGCCTGACCTTGCGCCATCCCGTTTACGAGGAACAGGCCGAAGCGCTGGGCCTGGCCGTGTTTGAAGCCGGCCGCATTGAACGCGTGCCGCGCGAAAACGCGGGCGCGTCCAGTGAGCGGCTGGGCGTGCTGGAACTCGGCATCCGTTACGCGCAGACCTATACCGATGTGGTCGGCGTCATCGAAACCGTGACCGGCACGATCACCACGACGGGTGGGCTCATGCCTGCCCTGGAAACCTCTTTTTCCGCGGAGACCGAGAAGGCGATGTAGCGCCCCAGGTCTTCTTAACGCAGTCCCGCCGCCCTTGGGCGGCTTTTTTTTTGGAGCCGCAAATGGCAAAAATCGACCGGATCGTCAATGTGGCGATCTCGCTGAACACCACGGCGATCAAGGAGCAGAACTTCTCTGACATCCTGATCCTTGGCGCGCATGCGCTGGCCGTCAACCGCGTCTTGGTGGTGACCGAGCCGGGCGAACTGCTGGATCTGGGCATGTCGCCGAACGATCCTCTGTACATCGCCGTGCGCGATGCCTTCAAACAGATCCCGACTGTCGCTCGCGTTTTCGTGGGCCGCCGTCAAGTGGATGCGTCGCGTATTTCCGTGACGCGCGCCGCCGTGGCCGACTACGCCGTCTCGCTGTCGTGGCGTGATGCCGCTGGCGCCGTGCAAAAGGTGGACGTGAACGTGTCGGGTCTGGCCGAGAGCACCCCGCAGACGATCGCCACCGCGCTGGCCGCCGCCATCGCCGACACCGATGCGCCGGTGACCGCTACCGCAACGGGCGCCGACGTTGCCGTGACCGCCAGCCAGACCGACCAGGCCGTCGCTATCGCCGTAAAGGGCAATGTGCAACTGGCCGCAGCGGTCAGCACCGAAACCCCGTCGGCCGCGTTGAACGCCTGCCTGCGCGAGAACGGTGACTGGTACGGCGTGTCGTTGGCCAGCCGTGTCGAAGCTGACGTGTTGGATGCCGCCGAATGGGTGGAATCGAACGAGCGCCTGTTCGGCGTGTCCAGCGCACAGGCCGGCATCATCGATGCCGCCGTGTCCAGCGACATCGCGTCCCAATGCCAGCAGAAGCAGTTCTTCCGCACGCACGTCTGGTACCACGGCCAAGCCGCCAGCGAAGCGCTGGATGCCGCCGTCGCCGCCAACCGCTTCACCTTCTATCCGGGCGGTGAAACGTGGGCGAACACGCGTCTGTCGGGCGTTACCTATGACAGCCTGACTGAAGGCCAGGCGCTGGCCGCGCACGCGAAGAACGCCAACACGTTCGAGCAGATGCGCAACTTCGCCGTGACGCAGAACGGCAAGGTCGCCGCCGGCGAATGGATCGACGTGATCCGCGGCCGCGACTGGCTGGCCGAACAGGTGAAGATCAACGTTGCTTCCCAGCTGATCAACGCGAACGGCAAGGTGCCGTACACCGACGCGGGCATCCAGATCCTGGTCAACGGCATTCGCCAGGCGCTGTTGCTGGGCCAGAGCCGCGGCCTGGTCGCACCCGACGAGATCGACGACGCCGGCCGCAAGATTCCCGGTTTTGTCATCAATGTGCCGCGTGCCGCCAGCGTGTCCACCAACGACAAGGCCAACCGCATTCTGCGTGACCTGACGTTCAGCGCCCGCCTTGCCGGCGCCATCCATGTTGCCGAAATCAAGGGCAACCTTACCTACCAACAACTGTAATCGGGGCCTACTCATGTCCGTCAAAACTTACGCACCCAATCAGGTGAAGATCGTGATGGGCGCGCTGCCCATCTCTGGCCTGGCCGAAGACACCTTTGTCACCGTGACCGAAATCGGCGAAGGCATCGCCTCTGTCGTCGGCGTCGATGGCGAAGTTGCGCGTTCGATGTCGCGCGATTCGCGTCTGCGCATCACGCTGACGCTGATGCAGACCAGCGCCAGCAACGCCGCATTGACCGCGCTGCATCAGGCCGACCGCGCCACCGATGGCAATGGCGCCGTGCCGATCTCGGTGACCGACTTGCGCGGCACGTCGCTGCACGCTTCGGACTCGGCATGGATCGTGAAGATGCCCGACGCGGGCTACGGCGCCAAGGTCGGCAGCCGCGAATGGTCGATCGAGACCGGTCCGGCCATCAACGTCATCGGAGGCAACACCTGATGAGCGCCGTCAAGGAAGTGACCATCGGTTCGACGGTCTTCCGTGTCTCGCGGTTTGATCCGTTTCGTCAGTTGAAACTGTTGGGCGACCTGCAAAAGGAAGTGCTGCCGGCCGCAGGCTCGATGCTGACCGCCGTGTTCGGCGGCGACGGCGCGGCGCAGGAACGCGACGAAAAGGCGATGTTGAACGCCTTTCGCGAACTGTCGGTCAAGCTGGGCGGCGACAGCCTGGCCAGCTGGGCCGAACGGCTGATCGACGCGGAACTGGTCAGCTTCGAGCTGGCTGGCCGCGAGCCTCAGAAGTTGACGCCGGCGCATCGCGGTCTGGCGTTTGCGGATTACGCCGAAATCCTGGAGCTGTTGTTCCACATCCTTGAGCACAACTTCGCCGGCCCTTTGGCGCGTTGGGCCGGCCGCTTTGGTCCGGCCCGCGCCAAGCTGGCGAGCCTGTCGGGCGGTTCGACGCAGGCTTCGAAAGAGAGTTGATCATCTGGCGGCCCATCCTGGCCCGCCACGTCAGCCTGGACGCCGTGAAACGCGGCGATGTCGACCTCCTGGACATCCTGAAGCTCAATGCGCTGATGGATGCCCAGGAGGCGGCCCAGGCTGCGGCAGAAAACAAGGCGAGGTAACGATGACCGTTGTACGAGAACTGGTAACGCTGTTGCGTTACCAGGTGGATGATTCCGGGCTGAAAACGTATCAGCAGGCGTTCCAGACGATGTTGTCTGCGATCGTGCGAGCAAGCGCTCAGGCCAGTGCGGCCATCAACCAAGCCTTGGCGGGCGCGCTGCCGTCGATGACGAACGCGCAGCAAACGGTGGGCGCCATGGTGCAGTCGCAGCGGCAGGGGGTATCGGCCGCGCGGCAACACGCCACGGCGTTGGGCGGCCTGCGAGGCGTTGTTGCTCTGACGCTGGGCGGTTCGCCCTTGAAGCGCATCTTGAGCGACATCGACGCGTGGGCGCAGACGCAGATGCGTTTGCGTCAAGCGGCGGGATCAGACGCGCAAGCGGCCGACGCCGACGGCGACCTGGCGCGCATGGCGCGCACCAGCCGCACGCCGTATGCCGATAACGTCGATACGTATGCGCGCACTCGGCAGGCCCTGGAAGATCAGGGACACTCCAGCATCAACGCGTCCAGCCTCACCGAGGCGGTAGCGTTGGGCATGAGCTTGTCGGGCGCACCTGCGCAAGAGCGCAGCGGCGTCGTTGCATCGCTGCTGAAGATGATCGAGCAAGGCCAGCTGGGCTTGGAGGAATACAACACCTTGCCCCGGCGCATGCAGGATGCGCTGGCCGCGGGCTTGGGCGTCAATCGTGGCCAGTTGCGCGAGCAGGTGCTGGGCGGGCAAGTGACGGCCAGCCGCGCCTTGCCCGCGCTGGAATCGCAGTTGCCCAAGATGCGGGCGGAAGCAGAAAGCGCGCCGGCGTCGATCACCGGGGCGATGACGGTGTTCAACGACGCCATGCAGCGCTACTTTGGCGAGACGCTGCCGATGGGCCGTACGGTGCTATCGGCGGTGACGGCATCGATTCAATTCCTGGCTGAAAACATCGACGCCGTCGTCAAGCTGCTGGCGTTGGCAGGGACCAGCATCGGTCTGGTCACGCTGAGCAACTGGCTCCGCCAAGCCACCGTGCAGTCTGGCGGCTTGCTGCGATCTTTGGTCGCCGCCACCCGCGTGGCGTTGGGGCTGGATAGTGCCATGGCGCTGCGCAGCGGGCCGGCAGGCGCGATGCAGATGTTGTCGGTGTGGACACGGACGTTGGCGCCGATGCTGCGCATGGCTGCGGTGCTGACGACGATCTACTGGATAGGCGAAGACATCGCCAATTGGCTGAGCGGGGGTGACTCCGTGCTGGGCGGCTGGATTGGCGGCGTGGAGCAATGGCAGGATGAGCTGGATGCCGTCAAGGAAGCGGTCGTCTATGTGAAGGATCTGCTGGGCGGCGCAGGCACGGCGTTAGGGCCGTGGATTACGCAGTTCGGAACCGTCGCTGTGCTGCTTTATGGACTGTGGCAGATGCTGTCGCCTATCGGCAGCGTGATCCTGTCCATGGCGAAGATCGCCGTTCCTATGTTGTGGAACGCATTCCTGTACCTGGCCACGACCATCATCCCGATGCTGTGGAACGGGCTGATGTGGGTGGCGACGACGGCGCTGCCGATGCTGTGGAATGGGTTGCTGTACATCGCGCGGTCCGTCATACCGATGTTGTGGAATGCGTTTGCCATGACGCCCATCGGCCGGATCATTTCGGCGATCGGCGTGCTGGCGCTTGCGTTGTGGCAGATCTGGGAAAACTGGGATGTGATCCAGGCCTACATCGGCGCGTCCTGGGATGCGCTGATGGCGATGGCGAATGATTCGTTCCTGGGTCCGGTGCTGGAATACATCTCGGCGATCTGGGCGTTCTGGAGCGAACTCGTCAGTGGCGTCGTCGCCGCGTTCACCGGGGATTGGGACGGCGCCATTGCGCATTGGCAGGGCGCCTTCAGCGGCTTGTGGACGTTCTTCTCAGGCATGGGCGGCCGCATGATCGCCACGGTCAAGGAGATCGGCGCGGCGATTCAGACCTGGGTGCTGGATAAGGTTCAGAAGGCGAAGGAGTGGTTCAAGAGCCTGGTGCCGGGCGGGTCGAAATCTGACAAGCAAGCCGCCGCGACGGATGCGGCAGGGGCCAAGCCGGACCTTCCGCCGGAATGGATGGCGATTGCCAGTGGCGTGGGGGTGCCGTATATGCCGCCAGCGACGGTGGTCGGCCCCGCGCCGAACCTCGGCCGTGGGCAGTTCACGTACCAGAACCGCAACGACATCGTCGTCAACGTGACGGGAGGCGAGCCTCAAGCCGTCAGGAGCGCTGTGGAGCGGGGCGTCGGCTTGGGCTTGCAACGCAACCTTTCCGATGTGGGCAGAACCTTCGACCTGCCGGCCCCCGTCGAAATGGGCGCCTAGGAGCAGCAATGAACTTTGTTTCCATGATCTTTGGATGGAATGGCGGCAGCAGCATTGGCGCGTTGCCGCTGGATGCGTTGGTGGGCGAAAAGACGGCGCTCAACAGCCGCGCCACCTCGTATGCGGTGGAAGACGGGCCGCCGGTGACGGACCACGTCATCCAGGAATCCGAGCAGCTGACGCTAGACGGATGGGTTACCGCCGCCGACATCACCTTGCTAGGCGGCTTGAATGCGCGGGGCGCGGTGGGGGGCTTGGACGGGGCGTCAACAGGCGCCGGGCGGTCAAAACTGATCGGCGCCAAGGACGCCTTGCGCAAGATCCACGCAGACCGCCTGCCCATCACCCTTACGACCGGACTCGATGTCTATGAGAACTTCGTGATGGAAAGCTGCTCCATTGGGCGCAGCAATGGCGGCGGTGACCGCTTCGAGCTATCCGCCACCTTCCGGCGCATCCGCAAAGTGACCTTGCGCCAGGCGGACATTCCCCCCGAGAAAACCTCGGGCAGCGCCACGGGCAAGGCTGGCGCGACGAAACAGAACGCCGGCAAGACCAGCGGCGTGCCGGCCACCCCGAAGCAGCAGGGCGGCATCTTCTCAACAAGGCAAATCCCGACATGATCCACATCCCGATTCCGGACGTGAACGACAGTCTTACCGAAGTCGATCTGGACGGCCTGACGTACTTCTTGCGGCTGTCCTGGAACAGCGAGGCGGAACTGTGGACGCTGTCCATCGAGAACGCCTACAACGAGCTCATCGTCGCGGGCATCGCCGTGTTGCCCGGTACGCCGTTGCTGTCGGGGTACCGGCATTTGACGGTACCGGCTGGCGAACTGGTGGCGCTGGCGCCGGACCGTCGCGACACCATCAGCCGCGCGGCGCTGCCGTCAGGGGAAGTGGCGTTGATTTACGTTGACGCGCAGGAGATGGCGGATGGCCAGGTTTGATCGGGTTTACCGCCTGCTCGTGGGCAAGACCGGCGGGCAGGCGCTGGAGATCGTGCCGCCCATACGGTTGACGTTCGACATCGCCAAGACCGCAGGGGAGGCCCCCAACGACGCCAAGATCACGCTCTACAACCTGGCGGCGGGTACGCGTGGCGCGCTGGAAGAACCGAACCTGCGCTGCGTGCTGTACGCGGGTTATGCCGAAGAGGGCGGCCCGCTGTTGATGGCCTCGGGCAGCGTGGTGTACGCCTACACCCGATTCGCACCGCCGGACGTCATCACGGAGTTGACGGTCAAGGATGGCTATATCGAAGTGCGTGACACAGCGGTGTCGATCGGCCTGGGGCCGGGCGCGCAGGCCAGCGCCATCATCCGAGACATTGCCCGCCAGATGGGGCTGCCGCTCGTCATGGCGGACGACGTGCCTGACCGCCGCTGGGAACAAGGGTTTTCGTTCTATGGCGCGGCCCGCACGGCGCTGCACAAAGTAACGCAAGGCACCGGGCTGGAGTGGTCGATTCAGAATCAGCAGCTACAGGTGGTGCAACGGCTGGGCACCACGCGGCGCCAGGCCGTCGTGCTGGCAGTGGACACGGGGCTGCTGGGCCAGCCCGAGCGCACGCGTGAGGCGGCCACCGAGAAGGCGGCATCGAAAGGGCAAGCGAAAGGGCAAGCGAAAGCCGCGGAACCGGCAAGCGCTGCCAGCGCCGCCAGCGCCAAGCCGGCAAGCGGCCAGCAGCAGCGCGACGGTTGGAAAGTGAAGTCGCTATTGCTGCCGACCATCAGCCCCGGCGACCTGGTCAAGGTCGAGAGCCGCACGGTCGATGCGTGGCAACGCGTCGAGACCGTGCACCACACGGGCGACAGCGAGGGCGGTGATTGGCAGACCGAATTGGGGCTGGTCGACCGCTACGCGCCGCAGAAGAAAAAGGAACAGACATGAGCCAAGCAGTGACCTTGGTGCGCCGCTTGATCGCGACAGAGCTGGCGGACGTCTATACGACGCTTCCCGGTGAAGTCGTGGCCTACGACGGCGTTTTCGTGACGGCCAGGCCGACGTTGGCCAAGCGGCTCGCCAACGGCGACACCTTGCCGCCGCCGCAGATCGTGCGTGTGCCGGTGTGTTGGCCCGTGGGCGATGTGAATGGCGCGCGTGCGTTGATCTCGGTGCCGCTGAAGGCGGGCGATGCGATCAAACTGTCGTTTTCCGCGCGGGCGCTGGAGAACTGGCTGGCGGGCGACAACGGCCCGCCCGACGACCCGCGCCAATTTGATTTGTCGGACGCCTTCGCCTCGCCGCTGCTGCGGCCTGGCACGATGGCGGCTGACACGCAGAACGTCAGCATCCAGTACGGCCCCGGCACGTTGAAATTGTCGCCCGCCGGCGACCTGACGTTTCAGGTCAAGACCTGGACCGTGCAGGCTGAACAGACGACGTTCAACACACCGGTCACGGTCAACGGCCCCCTGACCTACACGCAAGGCATGGCGGGCGAGGGCGGCGAAGGCGGCGCATCCATGCGTATCCGGGGCGGCGTGGCCTACGAAGGCGGCGCCATCACGCACAACGGCAAGAACATCGGCGACACCCATCGCCACGCCTATGCGGGCGGCATCACGGAGAACCCTGTCTGATGGCACTCGACCTAGCGTTATCCGCCGACCACGATCTGGACCTGGATCTGCTCGGCCGCACTTCATTTGTGGACGGCGCCGAACGCATCGCCCAGCAGATCAAAACCACTTTGCTGACTTTTCTGGGCGAGTGGTTCCTGGACACCACGTTCGGCGTGCCGTATTTCGAGGATGTGCTGGTGAAGTCGCCGAACCGGGCCAGCATCGAAGCCATCTTCCGCGCCCGCATTCGCGCCGTGCCGGGCGTGGCCCGCGTGCGCGGTCTTGAGCTGCAAGTTGAACGCCAATTGCGCGTGCTGCGTGTCACCTATGACGTGGACACGGCGGCAGGACGGCTCGAACGAGTCGTTGCGTTGCGCACGTCTTAACCCCAATCTTTTTTCGAGGTACCTATGGCCTACGGTGTCACACCGGACGGGTTCGTACGCCCGCGCCTGCCGGAAATCCGCCAGGAGATCGTGGCGGACCTGCGCGCCCGCATGCAGTCCGCCGGCTTCAACGGCGCGGTGGAAACCCGCCCCGACAGCATTACCGGTCTGTTGATCGATACGTTCGCCGAGCGCGAAGCCACGTTGTGGGAGCAGGCGGAAGGCGTGTACTACGCGATGTACCCCGGCTCGGCGACGGGCGTGTCGCTGGATCGCGCGGTGTCGTTCACCGGCGTGTCGCGGTATCGCGACGAGCCTTCGCGCGCCTATGTGGTGCTGTATGGCGCGGCGGGCACAACGGTGCCGGCGGGCGCGCAAGTCCGGCATCGCGTCAGCCAGAACCTGTGGGCGCTGGAGAGCGCCACGCAGATTCTGGCCGGCGCCGCGGCGGACGTGATTCTTCAACCCGCGGTTGCGCCCGCTGGCGTGTACAGCGTGTCAATCGACGGTGCGGCGTATTCCTACACGTCGGGCACGACGACGAACCTGCCGCAGATTCTCGCGGGGCTGGTCACCGCGTTGACGCCTAGCGGCCTGGCCGTATCCAGCGATGGCGCCTCGGTACGCATCCATACGGATGGGCGCAGCGCGGCGGCGTTCACCTGGTCCGGCAACTTGTCTTTGGCCCGCCTGGGTTCGCCGGGCCTTGCCGTCACGCTGGGCGCATCGACGGAAGGTGCGGCCGTAGGCGACTTGAACGGCATCATCACGCAGGTCGACGGCTGGGAGGCCGTGGGCAACTTGCAAGCGGGGGTGGCGGGGCGCCTGGCGGAGAACGCGGCGGAGCTGCGTGCGCGCTACCCCACCGGACTGTTCCGGTTGGGCGCGGCGACCCTGCCCAGCATCGCGCCCAATGTGCGCGACCGCGTGGCCGGCGTGCGCACCGTGAAGGTGTTCATGAACAGCACCGACACGCCGGATGCGCTGGGCCGGCCGCCGCACAGTGTGCATGTGGTGGCGGACGGGGGCCTGGACGACGAAGTGGCCGACGCGATCTTTCGCGTGGTGGCCGCCGGCATCGACACCCATGGCAAGCAGCAGGTGGTGGTCAAGGATGAGGACGGCGCAGACCACCTGATCCGCTTTGATCGGCCCGAGCGTGTCTACCTGTGGGTGCGTTGCGCCACCACGCTGCTGTCGCCGGCAGAACAAGCCTTTCCGCCAGACGGCTTTCAGCGCATTGCCGAAAACTTGGCAGCCGTGGGCGAGGCGTCGAGCATTGGCGAAGACGTCATCCTGCAACGGCTTTACGGCGCGATCTATCGCACGCCTGGGCTGGCGTCGGTGGATCTGAAGCTGGCGTTTTCCACCAACCCCGCGTTCACGCCCGCGCCGGCCGACTACCGCGCGGCCAACGTGACGATCCAGGACTTCCAGGTGGCCACGTTCGACTTGTCACGCATCGAGGTGACCTGATGGATCTGAACCAAGACCATGGGCAAGTCGCGTGGGGCCACTGGCTGGGCCAGTTCCAGACCAAGCGGCGGCTGGAGGCGTTGGTCCGCGCGCTGCTTAAACCGGCCGAGGGCCTGCAAGGCGCGCTGCGCTCCCTGTACGAGGACCGGTGGCTGGAGACCGCCGTGGGCAAGCAGCTGGATGGCATCGGCGAGATCGTGGGCTTGCCGCGCGTCATTGATGAAGCGATCTACATCCGCTTCTTCGGCTTCGAAGGGCAACCGAACGTCGGAGGTTTCTCCGATGCCCGTTTTCGTCGCGCCAACGAACGAACGGTAGCCGGGTCGACGTCCTTGCTGGACGCCGAGTACCGCAAGCTTCTGTACTGGAAGATCGCACTGAACAACGGGCACGGCACCACGCCGGAGATCGCCGCGTCGCTCAAACCGATCTTCGACGTGAGCCGCGTCGTGGTGCAGAACGCGGGCAACGCAAAGATCCGCATCTGGGTCAGCCGGATTCCCGGTCCCAATGACCCGCTTATGGCCAACCCCTACAAGTGGGTACCCCAAGCCGCCGGTGTCGGCGTGCAACTCATTACCGGCTCGACCGACAAGCCTTTCGGCTTTCGCGAGCAAGGTTTCTTTGGCTTTGGCGTCGGCGTGCTGGCGCGAGGAATCTACTGATGGCAGACCCTACTTTTTTCGACCTTTTCAACTCGACCTGGGCGCAAAACGGCCTGACCGAGGGCATCACCGACCTGCAATACAAGACGGGTTGGTCGTACATCGGTTCCGTGCCGCCTTCCGTTGAACAATTCAACAAGGTCCAGCAGACCACCGACGAACGCCTGGCCTGGCTGTACAAGCAGCTGGACGGCCTGGCGGCAGTCACGGGCCGGCCGCTGGCGGCCACGGGGTTCGACGCGCTGAGCTACGCGCAGCAGAACCTGAACGCCACCAACCTGAAAACGGGCACGGTGCCTGTTGCGCGCTTGTCAGGCACGGCCACCGCGCTGACCGCAGGCGCCGCAACGAAGCTGGCCACGGCGCGCACCATTGCAGCGACGGGTGATGCGACCGGCTCCGGTTCGTTCGATGGGTCCGCCAACTTGTCGGTGGGCCTGACGCTGAGCAGCACCGGCGTCACCGCCGGCAGCTATGGCAACGCCAACGCGGTGCCCACCTTTACCGTTGACGCCAAGGGCCGCGTGTCGGCAGCCGGCGAGGTCGCAGTGGGCAATGCGGCAAGCGCAACCAAGTTGGCCACGACCCGTTTGTTCTCTGTCACGGGCGGCGCGACGGCTGGCGGCGTGAGCTTTGACGGAACCGGCAACGTCGCGCTTAACGTGACCGCGCTGGACGTGTCGAAAGCCACCGCCGGCACCTTGCCGGTGGCGCGCGGCGGCACGGGCGCAGCGACGCTTGCCGCAGGCTCGTATCTGACCGGGGCGGGCACGGGCGCATTGGTATCGCGCACGCCGGCGCAGGTGCTCGACGACATCCAGGCGCTGCCGAAGGCGGGCGGGGAGGTTACGGGTCCCGTAGTGTTGGGCACGGGCGCGGCGATTGGCTCGCAGTATGGCGTGAACACGTCGTCGGGACGCACGGCGCATGTGCTGCTGCCGGATGGTGGCGCGTATTCGACCCACACCGCCACCGTCGCGGGCGCGATGAAGATCACGCTGCCCGCTGCGGCTGTCGGGGTGAACACGATG
>Ga0213823_1000682_pt1 | contig 25452 bp, 29 predicted proteins | sample MC6MC0907MG_FD_179887 | JGI IMG/M metagenome (GOLD analysis project Ga0213823, IMG submission 179887) | Enriched soil aggregate microbial communities from Iowa State University, Ames, United States - MC6-MC0907-MG | ecosystem: Environmental > Terrestrial > Soil > Unclassified | place: USA: Iowa...
TCCTTCGCTCTCCGCCCTACGATAAGTCAAGCACGAATGCGCCTCCGGCTCTTCGTGTTTCCTTTATCTCAGTTGGAGCGCTCCAGGCCATACGCCGCTGACCAAGGCGCTTCCGCTTTTCTTATTGCTTCGTGAATTGCATAAAAAGTTTATTAACTTCACGTGCCGTTTCAGGTCCAGCCGCTTTAGCGATTTGTTTTACTAAAAAGGCACGCTCTTTGTCATCAAAAATATTTACATTTTTTCCTCGTAAGTATTCGGCGATTTTTCTAGCCTGATGCCGATTAACTGCAATATTAAACTGATTCGCATATTTGAGCAGCTCTTCAGCAGTTATCGTGTTAATTTTATGATTAATGATGTTTTCAAATATTTTCACCCTCACCACTCCTCCATGCTAATGTATGAAGATGGAACAGGAGTGTGACAATGGATTTATGGAGGGCGAGTACTTAATATGTTCTGCTATTCAGCCTTTACAATCAGAAACTCCTATTGTATACTACTTGATGTTAAATCGGAATGATTCTTATAATTAAAGGTGAGAGTATAAATGTTGCAATCAATTATTGAAATAAGACATCTTTTCTATCGTTATGAAAAGGACACAGTTCTTGAGAATATTAACATGACTGTACCTGATGGCTCTTTTTTAGCGATTGTCGGTCCCAATGGATCTGGAAAATCAACACTATTAAAGTTAATTTTAGGGTTATTAAAACCGCAAAAAGGAGAAATCTTTTTATTCGGCCAGGAAATAAATAAATTTAAAGATTGGCAAAAAATCGGTTATGTATCACAAAAGGCTAATTCCTTTAACACTGGTTTTCCGGCTACCGTATTTGAAGTGGTCGCAAGTGGTTTAACCAAAAAGTTAGGCATGTTTAAGTTCTTTAAAAAAGAATATTCAAAAAAGGTAATCGAAGCCTTGGATGCCGTGGGAATGAAAGGGTTTAGAAACAAAAATATTGGAGAGCTCTCTGGGGGACAGCAGCAAAGAGTGTTTATTGCCCGGGCCCTTGTTAGTGAACCGAGTCTCCTGATTCTAGATGAACCAACTGTTGGAGTTGATGCAGAAAATGTTAATTCCTTTTATCAAATGCTTGGTGAGTTAAATAAAAACCGAGAAATTACGCTGTTATTGGTTACACATGATATTGGAACAATTTCGGATAAGGTCTCACATGTTGCCTGTTTAAATAAGCATTTGCACTTTCATGGAGAAACAGCAGAATTTGAGCTGCTTAACGCCGATGGCTTATCTAGGGTTTATGGTCATGATGTTCACTTGCTTACCCATCATCATGAACACGGAGGCGTTGTAAAATGATTGCAGGAATTTTTCATTATGAATTTTTACAAAATGCCTTCTTAACAGGAATTATCATCGGGATTATTGCCCCGCTCTTAGGGGTTTTTATTGTTGTTAGAAGACTATCGCTGATTGCGGATGCCCTTAGCCATGTGACATTAGCAGGAATTGCTGCGAGTCTTCTAGTTGAAAGAAAGTTTGCGATGATGGCAGGTTTAAACCCCCTTTACCTAGGAATGGTGTTTTCCGTCGGGGGATCGTTGTTCATTGAAAAACTAAGAGGGGTTTATAAGCATTATCAGGAATTAGCTATTCCCATTATTCTTTCAAGCGGAATTGGGCTGGGTGTTATATTTATTTCGCTTGCTAATGGATTTAACACTGACCTGTTTAGTTATTTGTTTGGCAGTGTCTCAGCCGTTAGCCGAACGGATTTATGGGTTATTTTTATCATTAGTATCTTGGTTATTTTTGTCATTGTTATGTTGTATAAAGAGCTATTTTTATTATCTTTTGATGAAGAGCACGCAAAGGCCTCTGGGATTGCGGCCAAAAGTATTCACTTCATTTTTATTGTTATGGTTGCCCTTGTCATTGCCGCTTCGATGAGAATTGTCGGGATTCTGTTAGTTTCTTCTTTAATGACATTACCGGTTGCCGCGAGTATTCGAATTGCCAAAGGTTTTAAGCAAACCATTTTTTTATCTGTCCTTTTTGGTGAAATTTCTGTACTCGGCGGGCTTTTTACAGCTTACTACTTAGACCTCGCTCCAGGTGGAACAATTGTCATGCTGGCCGTTCTCATTTTAATATTAACGATTTTTTATAAAAAATTTACAAGTACTATAGGTGGTGGAGCAAAGTGAACGTACATGAAGCTATTCAATACTTAAAGGAAAATGGATTTAAGCAAACTGGGAAAAGGGAGGATATGCTCCATCTATTTGCAGATAGTGATAAATATTTAACGGCAAAAGAGGTTCTTGACCAATTAAAGGATGATTATCCGGGTTTGAGCTTTGATACCATTTATCGAAACCTAACTTTGTTTGTCAATATGGGGATATTAGAAATGACGGAGCTATCTGGTGAAAAGCATTTTCGATTTACTTGTTCAAGACACCAACATCACCATCATTTTATCTGTCTTGACTGTGGAAAAACAAAAGAAATTGAAACATGTCCAATGGATGGATTAAGTGAAAATTTAAAAGGATACGATATTTCCGGGCATAAATTCGAGATTTACGGCCGCTGTCCGGAATGCCATTAAAACAGCTTGTGCGTGTTCGCACAAGCTGTTTTAATGTTCATTGAATGTGGCAGCCACTTCTCGTTTTGCCTCTTCCTGCTTTAACCAGTTTCCTACCCAGATATTGGCCTCTTTCCAATTATTCACACGAATAACACCTTCAGGAATTGGTTCCTGATTATAGGGTGTATCAAACAATATAACGGGTATTCTGCACTCTTCATGAATCATGACGGCGTTATCATGTTTATCTTCTAAAAAGATATCCACTTTATGTTTTTTTACTGTTTCCACTTTATCATGCGAGCCGATTAATTCGATATGATGAAAAGTCAATCCATGATGAAAGAACCACTCCTGCGTGACATGAAGTAAGTGTGGGCCTCGTGCACTGATAAAAAACAATTCATGCTTATTTTTCCACTTATTGAGTACGTTCACCGCACCTTGTGCAGGGGGGGAGCCTTTATAAATACTTGGTTCATTTTCAGTAAACCATTTTGCAAACACTTCTTCTGAAACATCAACGAAAGGTGTTAATTCATACTGGTTTACATCCTCATAAATAATATTCATGTCAAATGCTTTATTAATAAACGGTATGATGGATTTTGGGCATGTTACGGTACCGTCAATATCGATTCCAAATCTTTTTCTCATTTTGTCTTCACCTTCATCTGGCTTTTTGGTATCTCAATATATTTTACCAAAGTCGAGCAAACAATGAAGTACTTATTTTGTATAGAAAAGGCGGAGCGGCGCAAAAGTGAATTAGCATATCAGATAGTAGTGTGAAACACCATATTGATGTGTATGAAACATTTCCGGTAATTGAAATAAAAACCTATTTAAGACAAACATTAACATACTAAAATGCAACGAGACGCAAACAATAATTAATGCTCCTATAACTGAAAGTGAGGGATTAGGATGGCAGATGAAAGAGACACGAGAGTGCAAGAAGCTCTTCGAAGTTCAATAATTGGCGAAGATATCCCCAATTCTCCTGCAGAGTTCAGGGAGGAAGCAGCGTCAGAAGTCGCAGTACCTATTAAGACTTCATACACATTGAAAAAAGAAGAGTCTGTTCCTGAAATTGGTGCATCTGTACCGTTACGTTCTTCTGCATATAGGGAAGAAACAGCTGCAGAGATAGCTGCACCTGTTCCTGCTGTACGCAAAAGAGACCGTGATGATTTTCGGGAACGAACAGCAGGCGGCACCGGCATGGGTACCCTTGCATTAGCACTATCGATTTTATCACTGTTTGTATTGCCTATTCTTTTTGGTGCTGCAGGAATTGTGTTAGGATTCGTTGCGAGAAGCAGAGGTGCCACAGGCCTTGGTGCTTGGGCAATTGGTATTGGTGTGATATCAATTGTAGTCGGTATCTTCATTCTTCCGTTCTTTTAACACGTCTTGCATAGGAGTAAAAAAGAAACCCGGTAACTTTTACCGGGTTTCTTGACGTTTACTTGGTTGCTTTTTCTTCTTCCGCTTTTTTTCGGAAATACTCCTCAGCGAGTTGATCAATTTCCTTTTTCAATTCCTCAACCATATCTGCTTCAGGAACTTTCCGGACAATTTCACCTTTTCTAAATAATAACCCTTCCCCGCGGGCACCGGCAATACCGATATCTGCTTCACGAGCTTCACCAGGGCCATTAACGGCGCAGCCTAGCACTGAAACCTTAATCGGGGCTTTTATGTTCGAAATATATTCCTCGACTTCATTTGCAATACTAATCAGGTCAATTTCAATTCTGCCGCAGGTTGGGCAGGAAATTAATGTTGCGGCATTGGAAGAAAGTCCAAATACTTTTAAGAGTTCACGAGCAACCTTTACTTCTTCAACAGGGTCCGCACTAAGAGAGATACGAAGTGTGTTTCCGATCCCCTTACTAATAATGGCGCCTAATCCTGCGGCACTTTTTACTGTGCCTGAGAAAAGTGTCCCGGATTCCGTTATGCCTAAATGCAATGGATAATCGAAGGCACGGGCAGCTTTTTCATATGCTTCGATGGCAAGATTAACATCTGAAGCCTTCATGGAAACAATAATGTTATGGAAATCCAAATCCTCAAGAATTTTGATGTGGTGAAGGGCACTCTCTACCATTCCATCTGCTGTTGGGTAACCGTATTTTTCAAGAATTTTCTTTTCAAGCGATCCCGCATTTACTCCAATCCGAATGGGAATCCCGCGTTCTTTAGCCGCTTTTACAACCGCTTCAACCTTTTCACGTTTCCCAATGTTTCCGGGATTGATTCTGATCTTATCTGCTCCGCCTTCGATGGCTTTTAACGCTAATTTATAATCAAAGTGGATATCGACAACAAGTGGAATGTTAATTCTCTTTTTGATTTCCGGAATGGCATTTGCTGCTCGTTCGTCAGGGCAGGCAACACGGACGATTTGGCAGCCAGCTTCCTCAAGGCGTTTTATTTCAGCAACTGTTGCTTCAACATCATGGGTTTTTGTTGTTGTCATGCTTTGAATAATGATTTCATTGTTCCCGCCAATTGTTAAATTCCCCACTTTAATTGGGCGGGTTTTTGTACGATGTATTATTTCACTCACGTGTAATTCGCTCTCCTTTGAAATGGATTCGAATAATAGGTTCTTTAAAACAATCCGCCTTAATTGTATCAGTCTCGTGCTATTTTTGACAAGAATAAGCTCAATCCCCATTATTTTGAGTAATCAGGGAAATGATATGTAGCCCCAATTTTAATTTTTTCAGGGGGTTGTCCTGGATTTAGCATGCGAAAGTCTTCAATCAAATCAGTAATAGAGACAGGGAGTGGTTTTTTAAGCTCATGCTCGACAATCGAGATCACAGTTTCACCTGGTTGTACTTCTGCCTCGAATGAAGGGATGTCCATTTTCGGTTTCTTTGTATCAGTCTCTACTTTTCTCTCAACCTGTAAGGTCTTGGAAGCAGGAAGAGTACCAATAGTTAAATCGAAATAAATGACATAAATGATTAATATAGCAAATAGAAAACCGAATAACTTTTTCATTGGACAAGCCCCCATCATGGAATGTTTGTACATTCCTATGCTTGTCCATTCATAAAAAGAACCCATTTTAATGAAAACTCGCCGGCAAGCCGTTAAGCGATGACAGAGGTGTAGTTGCACTTATGCCTGATGGGAAAGTGAAACTTTCCTGTCGCAAAAAAATACGCCCATGCTTGGGCGCTTTTCTAATTTGCTTTTTTCGGTTTTGGTATTTCGTTAATGGCTAAGTATAAGATAATAATCACTACAGCCCAATTGATATAAAAGCTATTAGGCACGGTGGTTTTTATGGCAGACATAATGGTGAAAAATAGAGTTGGCAGTGTTTCGCTGTAGGCAGCCATTCTCCATAATTGACGATAATTCAGCTTTCTGCCTAAAAGATTTTTTAATGCGAGACCGAACAAGGCCAATACGGATACTTCGATAAAGCTAGCAGCACTTGAAAATAAATAAAGAAACACAGATATCACAGGGATGATAATACCCTTTATTCCACCAATCGCTTCAACAAAATCGAGCAGCGAGCTCTTGGTAATGGTGCCTTGGAGCATCGTATATTGAAATGTATCAATCCTGCCACCTGAAGAGAGGACAAACTCATCTTTCAACATGGCAAATGCATTTCCTTCATTCATTACATCCGAATCAGAAATGGCTCCAGTTGGATCAATTATAATGGTAAAATCATCTTTATTAATTGTAACAGGTACCTCTGTTTTAGCTGACAGCAACCCATTCTTTATCGAAAATTCAGGTGCTTCATCCTTGATAATGGATTTTGCTGAGTCTATTCCAGTTGAAAGGGAGGTACTTAAATAAATGATGGACGGAAGAATAGAAATGAACGTTAGGAAAAAAACATATAAAATGGTTTTTCCGATTCCTTGAAAACGAAATAAGGCAATATCCCTCGGAGAGTAGATACTTTTATAAAATTGTTTGAAAATATTCATACTGGACCACCTTTATAGAGATTCAATTCTTATTGTAGCTTGTGTATTCGTTATACACAAGGATGATTACTGTTTTCTAAGCTAGTAAAAAGCCACCGAAAGTGGTGGCTTCAATAACTCAATTTAATCCGCAAATTTCAAATGAACAGTTTTGACAATCCACTTTTTCTTTTAAAAAGCCTACATTCTTCACAGTGAACATTTGGTTTTCATATAAAATTATATCTTTTTCGCGGAGATCCTTTAATGCCCGTTGTATGACCTCTCTTGTTCCATAGGTTAAATTGGCTAATTCCTGATGTGTTAAGGGCAGGTCAATGAGAATGCCATCCTCTGTTTTCACCCCATAGGAATTACATAGGCGGATTAGGATGGAGTATAGACCGCCTTTTTTCCCGTTCATAATTAAGTCCTGGCATTTCATTTGTGCTTTTAAATACCCGGTGCTCAACCACGCAGCAAGTGCGTTCATGGCATCGGGGTCTGTTAAAATAAATTCTTCAAATTGCTCCCTTTTAATGAGAAGCAATTCACAGTCAGTTAATGTTTTAGCATAAAATTGATAATGTGGATTTGCCTTAAATAGCTGGTACTCGACAATTACTTCTCGTTCTTTTAAGATTTTCAAAATAAAATCCTTTCCACTTAGGTGGACTCTTCCTAGGGCAATACTGCCTTTAAGCAGTAAGTAAACATATTCGACAGAATCCTTTTCTTGAAAAAGAACGGAACCAGATTTAAACCTTTGAATTGGCTCACTTTTTTGGAAAAATTGGACCATTAAGCCATATAACGAAATGCTGCTAATTTGCATATCTGTCACTCCTTTATCCCTTCAGTTTTGATTTAAATGAATTATTAGCATCATGTCAATATGGTATTTACATGAAATGGAAAGGGTTGGATGGGATTATGACAAAAATCGTTGACAGCATAATGTTTTAATGAATCATGACAATTTTTCGAAAAATAGATTTGCTTACTTATTCTTTAAAATGCCTGTATAAAAACCAATCCAACGGGCATTGTATTTATGTTGGAATCTAAGCATTATATTTGAAACAAGAAGTAAATTTTGGTATGTTAAGACTAAAGCTTTAGAAATATTCTTAAAATGTAAGAATTACTAAAGCCCAAAAAAATAAACGTACATAGGAGGAATGTATCATGGCATTTGAATTACCAAAATTACCTTATGCAGAAGATGCACTTGAACCACATTTTGACAAAGAAACAATGAATATTCACCACACTAGACATCACAACACATATGTTACAAATTTAAACAATGCATTAGAAGGTAATGAAGAATTACTATCTAAATCAGTTGAAGAAGTAATTTCTAATTTGGATGCGGTACCAGAAGCTGCGCGTACTGCAGTACGTAACAATGGCGGCGGACACGCTAACCATTCTTTATTCTGGCAAATCCTTTCTCCAAATGGCGGCGGGGCACCTGCTGGTGAATTAGCAGACGCGATCAACAGCAAATTTGGCAGCTTCGAAAGCTTTAAAGAAGAGTTCGCAAAAGCAGCTACTACTCGTTTCGGCTCTGGCTGGGCATGGTTGTCTGTAAACAATGGTGAATTAGAATTATCCAGCACTCCAAACCAAGACTCTCCATTAATGGAAGGAAAAACTCCAATTCTTGGCCTTGATGTTTGGGAGCATGCATATTACCTAAAATATCAAAACAAACGTCCAGATTACATCGGTGCATTCTGGAATGTAGTTAACTGGGATGAAGTTTCTAAGCGTTATACAGCAGCAAAATAAATAGAATGAAAAAAGGCAGCCAACAGTTGCCTTTTTTCGTTTTCCTAAAATATTGAATAAGAACCACCGCCCAGATAAAGACTACCCTTATACAAAGGGGAGTTTTTTTATGGCTAAAAAATTTAAGATTTTAGGTGATGTAGAATTAACCAAAGATTTATCACTTTTGTTGATTATTGGCGGTTTGTATTCATTAAGTGTTGCCTTATCTAACACATTTGTGAATATTTATCTTTGGAAACAAACAGGAAAGTATTCCGATATTGCTCTTTATAACCTTTCGATTGTTGTTTTACAACCGCTCACGTTTATTTTAGCGGGGCGCTGGGCAAAGAAAATCGACAGGGTGATTGTCCTTCGGATTGGTGTCATCTTTTTAGCTATGTTTTACCTATCGGTATTAATTACAGGAACAAACGCTTCCACCTATTTACTATTATTGGGGAGCTTGCTTGGAATCGGTTATGGTTTCTATTGGCTTGCCTATAATGTGTTAACCTTTGAGATCACGGAACCTGAAACAAGAGATTTTTTCAATGGATTTTTAGGAATTCTAACATCGGCTGGCGGCATGATTGGACCGATCGCCGCTGGTATCATCATCACTCGGTTTGAAAAATTCACTGGATATACGTTTGTGTTTGGTCTGTCATTAGCCTTATTCGCCCTAGCTGTTTTCATGAGTTTTTCATTAAAACCGAGGCCAGCTGCAGGAAGGTATTGCTTTAAGCGAATATTGGAGGAACGAAAACTGAATGAAAATTGGCGTCTCATTACCAATGCCCACTTTTTCCAGGGACTTAGAGAAGGGACGTTTTTATTTGTCATCTCTGTTTTTGTTTATATTTCGACGGGAAGTGAAATGGCCCTGGGGACATTCGGACTAATTAATTCTGGAATATCGTTTATTACTTATTATTTTGCCTCCCGGATGATTAAAAAAAACTTTCGAAAAAAAGCCATCCTTATTGGAGGAATCCTCCTTTATGCTGCTGTCCTGCTGATTGTTTGGGATGTGAATTTTGTTAAATTGTTAATTTATGCAGGGATGATTGCGGTTGCCTATCCACTGTTGCTCGTCCCGTATCAGTCAACTACATATGATGTGATTGGAACTGGCTGGAAAGCGGCGGAAATGAGAATTGAGTATATTGTGGTTAGGGAGATCTTCTTAAATATAGGGCGCATCGTATCCATCCTTGCATTCCTGGCTGCGGTAACTTGGTTTAATGAGGCGTCAAGCATTCCCATTTTACTCTTGTTCTTGGGTGCCGGTCATTCCTTAATTTATTTGTTTATTAAGAGGGTACAATTACCAGAAGTGAAAATGCGATGAGGTTTCAATTTCTCATCGCATTTTTTTATAATTACAAAAAATATTTCGTTGAAATTTGAGTAATATCTAGCTCCAGCGCACAGCGGCTAGTGTATTGGCCCTCTCCTCCTTACGATAACTCAACATCGAATCGCTATCGCTCTCCGTGTTTCCTTTATCTCATACGGAGCGGTCCAATCCATACGCTTCTAAACGTGCGCTTCCGCTTTAAAAATTGGTAAGGGTTATTCATAGATAAATGAGACATTATCTTATAAAATAGAGAAAGTTATGTTAAGCCTTGAAAAAAGGAAGTGTATATAGATCTTGGATAATAAAAAGAAAAAGAAGAAGACCCATGTCCCGTTCCGTTTGAACATGGTATTCTTTGTTGTATTCATGCTTTTTTCCATTCTCATTCTTCGCCTTGGTGAATTACAAATTGTCTTTGGTGATGATTTCAAACGTGAAATTGAACGGACTGAGGATATTACCGTTAATAACCCTGTACCAAGGGGGAAAATGTTTGATCGAAATGGAAAAATCATTGTTGATAACACACCGTTAAATGCAATCACTTACACAAAATACCAAACTACCACTCAAAAGGCAATGCTTAAAACAGCAGCACAATTAGCCAAACTAATTACAAAAGATACCTCAAAAGTTCCTGTTCGTGATAAAAAGGATTTTTGGATCATGAAACACCCTGATGAAGCCAAAGCAAAAATTACTAAAAAAGAATGGGATTTATATGATCAAAAAAAATTAGATAATAAGCAAATTTATAAATTGCAAATTGACCGGGTTACTGATGAGGAAGTGGAAAGTATTCAAGGTGAAGATCTTGAAACGCTTGCGATCTACCGGGATTTTAATAGCGGCTTTGCATTGACACCACAAATTGTTAAAAATAAAGAGGTAACACCTGAAGAATTTGCGGTTGTCAGCGAAAATTTAGAGAATCTCCCAGGGGTCGATACAACAACGGATTGGGAACGAATGTATGCATTTGGGGATACCTTAAAATCAATTTTAGGGGATGTTACAACCTCTGAAGCCGGAATACCGAAGGAACAGCTGGAAAAATATCTGGCACATGATTATAGCCGTAATGATCGAGTAGGAAAAAGCTATCTCGAGCTTAAATACGAAGATGTTCTTCATGGTCAAAAGGCAAAAGTAAAAAATGTTACAGATAAAGCAGGTAAAATTCTCTCTACTGAAGTCGTTTCGGAGGGCAAGCGCGGAAAAGACCTTGTCTTAACAATCGATATGGACCTACAGCAGCAAGTAGAAAAAATTATTGAAGAGGAAATGTGGAGTGCAAAGCAAAAGCCTGGTACTGCTCTGTTGGATCGTGCCTTTGTGGTTTTAATGAATCCTCATACAGGCGAAGTGTTGTCGCTCGCTGGTAAGCAAATTGGCAAGGATTCAGACGGCAAAACGGTCATGAAAGACTTTGCCGGCGGGAATATTACTACCTCCTATAACGTTGGTTCAGCTGTTAAAGGAGCAACCATTTTAACTGGATATAAAACCGGCGCTATTAAGCCAGGGGATTACCTAGTTGATGAGCCGTTATTTTTCAAAGGGACACCAAAGCCAAAAAAATCCTGGAAGACATTTGGCTCCATAAATGACCTTAGAGCATTACAAGTTTCTTCCAACGTTTATATGTGGAAAACGGTCATTGCAATGGGACAAGGAAAGTATATTCCAAAAGGTCCGCTTGTAATAGACACAGAGAAGACGTTTAGTACGATGCGCCAATCTTTTAGCCAGTTTGGTCTTGGGACTCGAACTGGGGTTGACCTGCCTAATGAAATGAGCGGTTTTCCAGGGTCAGACAATAAACCTGGGTTACTTCTTGATTTTGCCATTGGTCAATATGATACGTATACAACAATCCAACTCGCACAGTACGTGTCCACGATTGCAAATGGAGGTAATCGGGTGCAGCCGCATATTGTAAAGGAAATTCGTGAACCGATCATGGAAAATAATGAATTGGGACCTATTGTCGAAGAAATCCAACCGAAAGTGCTGAATCATTTAGATATGAAAGATGAATGGATCAAGCGGGTTCAAGAAGGCTTTAAAATGGTTATGCAGGTTGGTGACGGTACTGGGGTTGGTACATTTAAAGGTGTTTCCTATAACCCAGCAGGTAAAACAGGAACAGCACAAGCGTTTTACGACGGTCCTGTTAAATCGCAAAAGAATGCGGAGGTAATGAACCTAAGTCTTGTCAGCTTTGCTCCATTTGACAATCCTGAAGTGGCTATGGCCGTTGTTGTACCCTGGGCATATCAAGGGAATACTGGTCCAAGTATTAATATGGCCATCGGTAAGAGAGTAATGGATGCATACTTTGACTTGAAGAAATCCCGTCCTGTAGGAGGAACTGCAGAAGGTGTGCAACAATCAGGTAATGCTGACACTACTCAAAACGGCCAGCAATCAGGACAATAATATGTTGAAACACCTGTCTCGTTTGAGGCAGGTGTTTTTTACATACATAACAATCTTTATGAGAATCATAATATAGAGAATTTGTATCCTAATGGTAGAAAAGGTAGACAATCGATGAAATTTGTCGAATTTACAAAAGAACAACATATATTTACAAAACCTTTACATTTCATTAAAACGCAGTTTACAGTCATCCCTTATTCTTAATCTTGTAAGGCAGACAAACATCATCACCATCAAAAACCTTAGGGGGAATAAAGGAAATGAAAAGTTTGAAAAAATTAAGCCTACTTACATTATTGGCAGCGTTAATGGTATTCGCAGCTGCATGTGGAGGCGGAGCTTCTACAGACAAGACCGAAGGAAAAGATAAATCAACAACCCCAAAAACGGAAGAAAAGAAAGAACTTTCCGGCTCATTGAGCGTTTCTGGTTCATCTGCGATGCAGCCATTGATTGCAGCGGCAGCTGAAGAATTTATGAACGAAAATCCAAATGTTGATATACAAGTAAATGCTGGTGGATCTGGTACAGGCTTATCACAAGTAGCTGAAGGATCTGTACAAATTGGTAACTCAGACGTATTTGCTGAAGAAAAAGAAGGAATCCCAGCGGATCAGCTAGTCGACCATAAAGTAGCGGTTGTAGGAATGACTGCAGCTGTTAATCCGAAAGTTGGCATTAAAGATATTAAAAAAGAAGATTTAATTAAAGTATTCACTGGCAAAATTACAAACTGGAAAGAACTTGGCGGAAAAGATCAAAAGATCGTGCTCGTAAACCGTCCAGATTCATCTGGAACACGTGCAATATTCAATAAGTTTGCTCTTGATGGTGCGACACCAGCTGAAGGAATTACCGAAGATTCTTCTAACACAGTTAAGAAAATTATTAACGAAACAGATGGTGCAGTTGGTTACCTTGCTTTCTCATACTTCACTGATGATTCTGTAACACCTCTATCAATTGACGGCGTAGAACCAACAGCTGAAAATGTACAATCTGGGAAATTCCCGGTTTGGGCGTACCAACATTCTTATACTAAAGGTGAAGCTGATGGTTTAGCAAAAGCGTTCTTAGACTATTTAATGTCAGATGATATCCAAACAACTTTATTAAAAGAACAAGGATATCTACCTGTAACCAAAATGAAAGTAGAACGTGATGCAAAAGGAAATCAAAAGAATATATAAAATGATGTAAATGAATAAATGGGGTAAATGCGCTAGGCATTTACCCTATTATGACGTATTTTTAGGAGTGTTTGGTGCATTATGGGAAAAATAATTCCGGCAAAGGAAAGATTGTTAAAATCCGAAAAAAATTGGATGGACGGGGAATTACGTGGAAAGATTCTTGTGATTATATGTGCCGTGATCATGATATCCGCCACCATATCCATTACCATATTTCTAGGCACTAAGGGTTTACAATCATTTATAAAAAATGGTGTCAGTCTTATTGAGTTCTTAACCAGTACACAATGGAATCCTACAAATAAAGCCAATCCGGAATATGGAGCTTTCCCGTTTATTTTCGGCTCATTTGCTGTAACATTTCTTTCAGCGATTGTAGCTGCTCCATTAGGGATTGGCGGAGCGATTTTCATGACAGAGATTGCACCATCTTGGGGAAGAAAAATATTACAGCCAGTCGTTGAGCTATTAGTTGGAATTCCTTCTGTTGTTTATGGATTCATCGGGCTTACAGTATTAGTTCCATTTGTAAGGGGTCATGTTGGAGGCCTTGGTTTTAGTTTACTTTCAGGTGTCATTGTCCTATCTATAATGATTTTACCTACGATCACCACTGCAACTGATGCGATGAGTGCATTACCAAAGAATTTAAGAGAAGGCTCATATGCTCTTGGTGCAACCCGCTGGCAAACGATTCGTAAGGTGCTCATCCCTGCAGCACTTCCTTCTCTGCTAACAGCGGTCGTCCTTGGGATGGCGCGGGCATTTGGAGAAGCTCTAGCCGTACAAATGGTAATCGGAAACGTGAGGGATTTACCTTCAAATCTTTTAGATGCTTCGGCAACTTTAACGACCATTATCACATTAAACATGGGTCATACCACATATGGCAGTGTTGAAAATAACACTCTATGGTCAATGGGCTTAATTTTATTAGTGATGTCTTTCGTGTTTATTCTCCTGATTCGTTATCTCTCATCAAGGAGGAAGATGTAATGAAGAGCAAAACAGCTGACAGAATTGCTACAGGAGTGTTTATTGCCATTGCCATTATAATTATTACACTTCTAGTTGGATTATTCTCGTTTATTTTAGTGAATGGACTTAAACATGTGTCTTTTGATTTTTTAACTTCTCCTTCTAGCAATGTAAGAGCTGGCGGGGGGATTCGCGATCAATTATTTAATTCTTTCTATGTACTTTTTATTACGATGTTAATTGCGATTCCGCTTGGATTAGGCGGAGCCATTTATATGGCTGAATATGCTAAGCCGGGCAAGGTCACTGATATTATCCGTTCCTGTATTGAAGTACTTGCCTCATTGCCATCTATTGTTATCGGTATGTTCGGATTATTGGTATTCGTTAATACAACAGGATGGGGGTACACCATTTTAGGAGGAGCATTAGCGTTAACTATTATTAACCTTCCTTCCATTGTACGGGTTGGTGAAGACGCCATTCGATCAGTGCCTCGCGATTTAAAGGAAGCAAGTTTAGCCTTAGGGATTACTAAATGGCATACGATTAAAACGGTTATCTTACCAAGTGCATTCCCTTCGATCTTAACAGGAGTAATTCTTGCTGCGGGCAGGGTATTTGGTGAAGCTGCCGCACTTTTATTTACAGCCGGTCTTTCAACACCAAGACTTGATTATGCCAATTGGAACCCATTTTCTGAGCAATCGCCATTGAATATTTTTCGTCCTGCCGAAACCCTTGCAGTACACATTTGGTCAGTTAATACACAAGGGTTAATACCTGATGTTGAAGAAGTATCGAGTGGCTCGGCAGCCGTGTTAGTGATATCGGTGTTACTATTTAACTTATTAGCAAGATGGATTGGCAGTATTATTACAAAAAAAATAACTGCAACTAAATAAAGGGCAGGTGAGTTCGGATGGTTACAACATATTTGGAAAAGGAATCGACAGAAAAAACTATACATTCAACCGTCCAGTTGCAAATGGAAAATATATTAAAAGTAAATAATTTAGAAATTTTCTATGGGGAAAAACGAGCAGTTAATGGAATTTCAATGGAAATAGGAAAAAATTCTATAACAGCTCTGATTGGACCTTCAGGCTGTGGAAAGTCGACGTTTTTAAGAAGTATCAATCGAATGAATGACCTGATTCCCGGTGCAAGGGCCCAAGGTGAGATTATCTATGAAGATCTTAATATTTTGTCTGAACAAATAAATGTGGTGGCATTACGGAAGGAAATTGGCATGGTATTTCAAAAGCCCAATCCTTTTCCAAAATCAATCTTTGAAAATATTACCCATGCCCTTAAATTTGCAGGAATCAAAAATAAAAGCAAACTTGATCAAATTGTTGAAGAGAGCTTGCAAAAAGCAGCATTGTGGGATGAAGTGAAGGACAGACTTCATACTTCCGCGCTCTCATTATCCGGAGGACAGCAGCAACGTCTATGTATTGCAAGGACGATTGCAATGAAACCGACTGTGATGCTGCTTGATGAACCGTCCTCAGCATTGGACCCGATATCAAACGCAAAGGTAGAAGAATTGATCGTTGACTTGAAAAAAGACTATTCCATTATCATTGTCACCCATAATATGCAACAAGCTTCCCGTATTTCCGATAAAACGGCATTCTTTTTAAACGGCGATTTAATTGAATATGATGGCACTGAAAAAATCTTCACCAATCCTTCTGTCAAGAAGACGGAGGAATATATCTCTGGAAGGTTTGGATAAGGGGGAATTAGTATGACTATTTCAACGTTGACTAGAGAAGTATTTGAGATAAAGGACTTAAATTTATGGTATGGAAATCATCACGCATTAAAAGACGTCAACTTTCCAATAAACAAAAAAGAGGTTACGGCAATTATTGGACCATCAGGATGCGGTAAATCTACTTTTATAAAAACACTAAACTTAATGATCAATATGGTTCCTAATGTTAAAATGACCGGAGAAATTAATTTAAACGGAAAAAATATACTAGACGAGAAAATCGATTTAGTTGAACTTCGTAAACATGTTGGCATGGTTTTTCAGAAGGGAAACCCTTTTCCACAATCTATTTATGACAATGTCGCTTACGGTCCAAGAGTTCACGGAATCAAAAAAAAGAAGCACCTTGATGAGCTTGTCATCAAATCATTAATGGATGTGGCTTTATGGGAGGAAGTAAAGGATCGATTGACTGCACCTGCTCTAGGATTATCTGGAGGACAACAGCAAAGGTTATGCATCGCTAGAGCATTAGCGACAAAACCTGATGTTTTGTTAATGGATGAACCAACTTCTGCATTGGACCCAATTTCTACCTTGAAAATTGAGGAATTGATTTTAGAATTAAAAGATAAATACACAATTGTCATTGTCACCCATAATATGCAGCAAGCTTCACGTGTGTCAGATAAGACTGCCTTCTTTTTGATGGGTGAATTAATCGAACTAGATTCAACTTCTACTATTTTTTCAAATCCAAAAGACTCACGTACTGAAGGTTATATTACAGGAAGATTCGGATGAAGAGGTGGCAAAAATGAGTGCAAGAGCAAATTTTGATCAAAATTTAAAAGAATTAAAAGAAATGCTTTTAACAATGGCTCATAAATCGGAAATTGCAATCAAAGAAGCAATGATTGCTCTTTTAAATCAGGATATGGACAAGGCGAAGAAGGTTATTGATGGAGATAATGAAATCGATGATATGGATGATGAAATTAACGATAAGGCATTATTATTGATTGCAAGGGAATCACCTGTAGCAACCGATCTTAGGAAAATTAGTGTAGCGTTAAAAGTTTCATCCGAAGTGGAGCGGCTTGCAGATATTGCTGTAAATATTGCCAAATCTGCACTGCATATCGGCAATAAAGAGCATTTTAAAGAAATCATTGATATACCTAAGATGATGGAGATGGCTTTAGAAATGGTTTCTGATTCCATATCTGCCTATTATTCCGAAGATATTGAGCTGGCAAAAAAATGCGCGGAAAAAGATGATGAAGTGGACAAAATGTTTGGAGACTTGGTGCACGAGCTATTGAGCTATATCCCACACAATCCAAATGCAACAAATCAGATTATCCAATTAGCATTTATTTGTAGGTTTATTGAAAGGATTGCGGATCATTCAACGAATATTGCTGAGAACGTTATTTACCTTGCAACCGGAAAACGCATAAATTTAAATGCGTAAAGAGTGAAGTAGGATGTTAAGATGAGGCTAATTATTAGCTTCATTTTTTTTATTTTAAGGGAAATATTGTCGAAAAAGTTGTACGCGTTAAAAATGAGGCATGTTGGCTTTTGTAGAAAGATGCATTTGTCCAAAAACCTTAAAAAATTTCCAGACCTTGAACATGCTTGCTGTATGGACTAGCAGGATACGACAAATTGTGTTTATTGTCTGCTTCCTATTCAGATGATACGATTAAATTATCAATTATTTATGAATAATTTGAATTTAGTTTGCATATATAGATAGTTTGCAGAATGGAGGTAAGAAATGATCAGGGAAATGTTCAAACTAAGAGAAGAAGGATTAATGCCACAGAAGGGAGAGCTGAAGGCAAAACTTGTAACACCTCGAAAAATAATTCTTTTCTGGGACGTTTCCGAATTGCCTAAAAAGATTATTGAATTATTTTTTAATCGAAGGTTTCATGAACTAGTTTCTGTTATCAGGATCAATGATGTCACCGATGTATTTTTTAATGGAAAAAACGCTCATCATATACATGAAATACCTGTTCCTTACAACAGTGGACATTGGTTTATTAAAGGATTGGCAGAGAATCGAACCTATTTGGCTGAATTAGGCGTTTATTGTCCAGAAACGAAATTCTTCCCACTGTATCGTTCCAATTGCTTCCATACACCGCCACCAGAACTACCAAATGATAATGGATACAGTCAGGATTTAGTGCGATTTCAACAGTATGAAGAACAGCCCCCAAAATGGATGGAACAGGTAAGCACCTATAGTTACTACCTGAAATCAAACAGCTTGCAGGAAATAAATGAATAACATACTTTCCGCACAAGTTGATTTGGTCGATGAACCAATAAATCATTGGCAATTAAACATCTTGATGCTTTGTTGGGAATTCCCACCTAATATTGTTGGTGGTCTCTCAAGGCATGTTCTCGGATTATCAACACATTTGGCAGAGATGGGACATGAAGTTCATGTTTTAACGGCAGGAAACAACAAGAATCCCACATTTGAAAGAATGAAAGGTGTATATGTACATCGTGTGAAACCACTAAATGAACAAGATGATCAATTCCTTTCATGGATTGCCGGCCTTAATTTGGCAATCGCATTTAAAGCTGAACAACTAGCGGAAGAGATAAAATTTGATTTTCTTCATGCACACGATTGGCTGGTAGGAGCAGCATCAATTGCATTAAAAGAGTCACTCAGTGTCCCGTTATTAACGACTATTCACGCCACAGAGCATGGAAGGAATAATGGGATTTATACGGAAATGCAGCAGTTTATCCATGATAAGGAACACCAGTTAATCTTAGAGTCTGATCAGATTATTGTTTGCAGTGAATACATGAGGGATGGACTCATGTCCATTTTTAATGCCCAAGATGAAAAAATCACCGTCATTCCAAATGGAATTGAAGCATTGAAAGTAGAACGAAAAATCGAGGATATTTTTCCTGAGCTGAAGCAAAAAAAATACATTTTTTCAATTGGTCGAATGGTTAAGGAGAAGGGTTTTGAAACAATTTTAGAGGCGGCAGCATTTGCCAAAGAGCAGGAACGTGAGTGTTTTTTCGTTGTAGGAGGGAAAGGTCCGCTGCTTGAAGCCTATCAGCAACAAATTACTGCAAGAAAGTTGGACAAATATGTCACATTTATAGGTTATATTACTGATGAACAAAGAAATGCGCTTATCCAAGGAAGTGAGATGGCAGTCATTCCAAGCCTGTATGAACCATTTGGTATTGTTGCTCTGGAATCGATGATCCTTGGGAAACCTACGATTGTCTCCAATACCGGTGGGATGAAAGGGATTGTGAAGCATTTACAAACGGGGATGTTGATGGTTCCTGGAGATGCTAAAAGCATGCTCGAACAAATCGATTTCTTTATGAATGATCATAAGAAAGCAGAAGAGATTGGTGAAAAGGGAAGGCAAATTGTCAAGTGCTTGTATGGCTGGAAACGCATTGCTTCAGAAACAAGTAGAATAATGGAAGATACTTTAATTAACAAACGAGTAAATGGAAATGAGCAAAAGGAAATACCAAATAATTGTAAAAAAGGTGTAAACGATAATGAACCTAATTGAACTCCAAAAAAATAACCTGACTTCAAAATCGCAATTGCCAATCGATATACTCCAATTTGTTCCTGGTATTTGGGTAAATGGCAAGTACCTTTGGCTACAAAACTGTACGGAAAAGGTCATTTACAATGAAGAATTAATTATAAAAGTAAAGCAGGAACAAATCCACTCTAAAATTCGTTTTTCTAGCGTTTATGTAAGTAATCACGGTAATAAGACGAAAGAGATAAAAATTTTAGGGATGCACTATTTTTTTAATGTCGGACAAGATCATCTAGCATTTGTTTCTCCAATTGATCATCACATCTTTCACCACGTAAATAAAAAGGTTTTTCTTGTTAACGCACAATATAATAATTCAGATTTGGCAGAATACACAGCCATGCCATTGTGGAGTGCTCACACAGATCAAATCTGGGGTTCATTGCAAAAGGGGACCTTAAAGTATCAGCCAATGGCAAAAGGGCCTGCTGCTAGTATTTTAGCTATAAAGATGTCTATTGCACCTCACGAAACTAGTAAAATGAACACATGGGCTATAACCGGTTCAAATAAAAACGAGTTAATGTTAATGGAAAAAGCTCTTTTGAAAAACACTAGCATTTCCCTTTAAAAAATGATATTATAGAAAAGTCGTATGCACGAACTAGCTTAATCGTTTGGAGGGAAATTGACATGCGTGTAAATATTACGTTAGCTTGCACTGACTGTGGAGATCGTAACTATATTTCAACAAAAAATAAACGTAACAATCCAGATCGTCTTGAGCTTAAGAAATATTGCCCAAGAGATAAAAAATCAACAACACACCGTGAAACAAAATAAGCAGTGGGGCTTCCTGCTGCTTTTTTTGTTGTCTAAAAAGGTTAGGAGGTTCTTCGTCAGTGAATAATAAAAATATGATCCGTAAACAGGTAAAAGAGTCTCTCTCAAAGCTTTCCAAACCTCTCTACGAAGATTATTCCTATAAAATTGCCACTAGAATTTTTGATGATGAAGATTTTAAAAAAGCAACCGTTATTGGGATTACGGTTTCAAAACAACCTGAAGTCGATACATACCAAATTATTCGGAAGGCATGGGAACTGGGAAAACAAGTGGTGATCCCAAAATGTCATCCGAAAGAAAAAAGACTATCCTTTAGAACGTTAAAGGAATTTTCACAGCTAGAATCTGTCTTCTTTGGTTTACTTGAGCCGATTGAAGCATTAACTACAGAAGTCACCGCGGACCAAATTGATCTTTTGATTGTCCCTGGATTGGCTTATACAATGGAAGGATACCGCCTGGGTTTTGGTGGTGGTTATTATGATCGATACTTAACAAATTACACTGGTAAAACATTGTCACTTGCTTTTCATGATCAGATCATTTCTCCATTCCCTGTTGAAGAGCATGACATTCCGGTATCGAAAATTATAACAAACAAAGAAACCTTAAAAATAAAATGATAAAAGTATTATTCACTATTATAGGGATCTTCGTAGCAGGAATCGGTGCTTATCACACTAAATCTTTGACAAAATCAGGAGCAGTTGCAGCCATTTTTGTTGGACTTGCTATCTATACAGGCTTTGGTATAAAAGGACTTATCATACTTGGCACCTTTTTTGCTTCATCAAGCTTTTGGTCAAAATATAAAAGCTTTGTTAAAAGTGCCATCGAGGAAAAATTGGCTAAAGGAGCAACAAGGGATTGGCGTCAAGTGCTTGCTAACGGGGGAACAGCAGGACTTTTTAGTATTGTCTATAATTATCAATCTGATACAATATGGCTAATAGGCTTCATCGTTACCCTTGCCAGTGCAAATTCAGATACATGGGCATCAGAAATCGGCAGTCTAAGCAAAAAAAATCCTATTTATATCCGTACATGGAAACGAATTGAAAAAGGGACTTCAGGTGCAATCAGCCTTTTAGGAAGTTCGGCTGCACTTGCAGGGTCTTTCCTTATTTCTGTTATCAGTTTTTGGCTATTCGATTTAGATTTGATGTTAACTTTTATTGTTTTTCTATTTGGGTATATAGGTAATGTTATAGATACCATTATCGGTGCTTTTTATCAACAAATGTATACTTGTCAACATTGTGGGATAGAGACGGAAAAAAAGGTTCATTGTCAGCGGACAACAACCAGAATAAAAGGACTTACTTTAGTGGATAATGATATGGTGAATTTTCTTTCGGGCTTTCTTGCAGCAGTTTTAGCCATTTTGCTCAATATCATTACTAGATAGCTTAAAAAATTTTCTAATGGAGTGACGAACATGCTAAAACGTGTTAACAGGGTAGCACTAATAGGAACTGGTTTTGTAGGTTCAAGCTATGCGTTTGCCCTTTTAAATCAAGGCATTACCGAAGAGCTTGTCTTAATTGACTTAAATAAAGAAAAGGCAGAAGGGGACGCAATGGATTTAAATCATGGACTTCCGTTCGCTCCATCACGTACAAAAATCTGGTATGGAGATTATAAGGATTGCGGTGAGGCTGATCTCGTTGTGATTACAGCTGGGGCAAACCAAAAGCCTGGTGAAACGCGCCTTGATCTAGTTGAAAAGAATACCAAGATTTTTAAAGGGATTGTCGAAGAAATTATGTCTTGTGGATTTGATGGTATATTCCTCGTTGCCACCAACCCGGTAGACATTTTAACTTATGCCGTTTGGAAATTTTCCGGCCTGCCTAAAGAACGGGTAATTGGCTCCGGAACAATTTTAGATACCGCACGGTTTCGCTTTTTGTTAGGAGATTATTTTGATGTTGATACTCGGAATGTTCACGCCTATATTATTGGTGAACATGGTGATACAGAGCTTCCGGTTTGGAGCAACGCTGATATTGCAGGTACCTCCATTTCTGAGTGGACAAAAAATAAAGATGGATTTAATCAACAAGATCTTAATCAGATTTTTTTAAATGTCCGTGATGCTGCCTACCATATTATTGAGCGGAAAGGTGCCACCTATTACGGAATCGCAATGGGCTTAGTTCGATTAACAAAGGCAATTTTACGAAATGAAAACTCTGTTCTTACTGTTTCGGCTTACCTTGAAGGGGAATATGGACAAGACGATATATACATCGGTGTTCCTGCAGTTGTAAACCGAAAAGGAGTCAGGGAAGTTGTTGAGCTTGATTTAAATGAAGAGGAAATGGCAAAATTCACGAATTCTGTACAAGTATTAAAGAAAACAATGGAGCCTGTGTTTAAAAATAACCAATAATAATGGAATTCGCTCCTTTTTTTCTAAAACCTTGGATAAAATAGCTGCAGCCATCACAGAATATTAGCAGGAGGGATGTATGATGTCTCGAATGTTAACATCAATTTTTATGATTGGTTCCATAGGTTATTTTGCTTTCCGATATCGATATCGAATCATCAATCTGCTGCTGGGCACCGGCTGGATGCGCCGGCTTGCAGTTGGATCCATCATGAGCTTTCCTGGCGTGAAAAATAAAATGATGCAAACTGTATTTGGAAGACCATCTGATTGGTGAAAACCACAGATGGTTTTTTACTTTTTGTCGAAATTATTAAATATCTTTCTTTCAGGTTGTTTCAGTAATGTTAACCACACCCTTCGTTTATAATGAAAGTAATGCGGTAACAATAGTACATATTAATAATCAAATTGTCATTAAGAATGATTTCAGTATGGCACTTTTATGATAGGAAGCGGGGGAGAAATGAATAATAAAGAGAGTTACATCTTTTGGAGACTGGCCTATTCTTTCATCTCTGAACATGGTTATCGAATAATTCAATTATTTGAAAATCAAAAAGAACTATGGCTAGAAAAGGTAGAAGATAAAAAGACACCAATAATTCGCATGCTGCTCCATGATTTAAATTGGAGTAATGCCATGCAGAGAGATATTGAGTTTACGGCATCCAATGGGGAAAGAGTCCGTAAACAAATTGGCCGTCCTGATTTAAATGTGATGAATATTTACATCAGCGAATATCCACCTGTTGATGAATATGAATACCGATTATCAAAACCGTTTGTTTATCCAGAAGGAAATAAATCGTCAGTTAGCTCAATTTTGTTAGCAAAAGGGGAATATGATTCAGGTTTTGGGCGAATTTCCGAAAGGTTGGGAAAAGAGCTTTACTTTTCCTTTGATGAAGAATATTCTGAACAAGATGTTGAGTCCATAAAGAAAGCAGCATTAGATTTTGTGATGAAAAAAGTAAAAACGGAAAGGACCATTTTTTCAAATGGAAAACCCTTTTTTACCTATGTATTTATTGTTATACAGTTAGCTGTTTTTTTCTGGCTTGAACTGCATGGTGGGAGTACTAATACTTCTACGCTTATAAAATACGGAGCAATGGTAAATCAATTAATTTATGAAGGAGATTGGTGGCGATTTATTACACCCGTTTTCTTGCATATTGGATTTGTGCATTTGGCTATGAATACCCTTGCCTTGTATTTTCTTGGGACAACAGTCGAAAAAATATTTGGTAATGTTCGTTTTCTATTTATTTATTTGTTTGCGGGTGTCATGGGGTGTATTGCTAGTTTTATTTTTAGTCCGACCCTCTCAGCGGGGGCAAGTGGTGCAATTTATGGCTGTTTCGGTGCATTATTGTATTTTGGTGCGATCTTTCCAAAATTATTTTCTCGGACAATGGGCATAAATTTGATTGTTGTTCTTGGAATAAACCTTGTTTTTAGTTTCACAGCATCAGGAATCGATGTTGCCGCACATTTAGGCGGGTTAGCAGGTGGATTTCTGGCAGCCGGAATGGTCCATTTTCCAAAAAAGAAAAAGCTGTTATGGCAAATGCTGTTTCTCATTGCATCAACAGCGATTATATGGGGAGCATTAACCTACGGATTCAGTTCATCTGCTCAATCGAATGATGAAAATGCTAACTTACTGATGGCGCAAGAATATATTAAACAGGGTGATTATGATCATGCCTATAGGGTTTTAAAGGAATCCGAAGCGAAGGCAGACAATCTGTCCGAAAAAACATTTTTTCTATTATCCTTTGTGGAAATCAAGAAGGAAATGCTTAATGATGCTAAGGAACATTTACAAAAGGCAATCCAACTTGACCCAGATTTTGATGAAGCCTATTTTAATCTTGCTTTAATAAACTTGGAGCAAAATGATGTGGAAAGTGCTAAAATAAATGCTGAGAAGGCGGCTAAACTGGAACCAAAGCAAAAGCAATATTCTGATTTGGTACGTAAAATTAATCAACATCTTCAATCTTCCAGAGGAGTAGGAGGGGAGGAGTAGCAGATATGAAAACGATTTATGAGATTCAGCAATTTTTAAAGCAGTTTGGTACAATCATTTATGTTGGTGATCATGTCGGAGACCTTGAACTGATGGAATCAGAATTAAAAGAGTTATATCAGGCACAGCTGATCGAAGCGAGGGAATTTCAAACAGCACTTTTAATTTTACGGCACGAAATCCAAATACAAAAAGAAAAAAGTAAACAAAGATAGGTGAAATATTCGTGGCAGAACAATGGATAACTGGTGTCGATCTTGGCGGCACAACTACTAAAATAGCTTTTATTACGATGGATGGGGAAATCGTTCATAAATGGGAAATTCCTACGGATAATTCCAATGAGGGTCAAAATATTACCACAAATATTGCGGAAGCAATCGATGAAAAACTCGCCAAGCTCGGCGAAACAAAAAACAAGTTAGCAGGAATTGGAATGGGTGCACCGGGGCCTGTAGACTATGAAACTGGAATTATTTTAAACGTGGTGAATTTAGGCTGGAAGGATAACTATCCACTTAAAGACAGTCTTGAAACGGCATCATCCCTCCCGGCTGCGATTGAAAATGATGCTAACTGTGCGGCATTAGGTGA
>Ga0213823_1000683_pt1 | contig 25447 bp, 25 predicted proteins | sample MC6MC0907MG_FD_179887 | JGI IMG/M metagenome (GOLD analysis project Ga0213823, IMG submission 179887) | Enriched soil aggregate microbial communities from Iowa State University, Ames, United States - MC6-MC0907-MG | ecosystem: Environmental > Terrestrial > Soil > Unclassified | place: USA: Iowa...
GTTTTGTGAAGCTTGTTGCTCGTAAAGAAGATGGCTTATTAATTGGTGCTCAAATTGTAGGTGCTGGTGCATCTGATATGATCGCTGAAATGGGCTTAGCAATCGAAGGTGGTATGACTGCTGAAGATATCGCCTTAACAATTCACGCTCACCCAACATTAGGTGAGATCACTATGGAAGCTGCTGAAGTACTACTTGGCAATCCAATCCATATTGTTACAAAAAAATAATTAGATATGAAACGGTTATAAAGCATTAGCTTTATAGCCGTTTTTTGTATATTGCTTCTAATTTTGATAAAGTTACTATATCGAATGAATATTCAAAAAGTATAATTCGACAACTATGCCAAGGTCTAGCAGAGATAGAATTTCATCGCTAGATAACGATGCCTACAGAGCAATCGAAGTGAACAATAAACTGGGGTGATGAAAATGGAACTAGGATTGAAGGGAAAAGTAGCTATTATTACAGGCTCAAGTAAAGGTATTGGCTATTATACAGCAATGCAACTTGTGAAAGAGGGAGCAAAAGTTGTGCTGAGTGCGCGTGGTGAAAAACAGCTCCAAGTAGCAGCTGGCTGTATTAAAAATGAAACGGGTGAGGATGTTTTAATCGTACCGACAGATATTACAAAAGAAAAAGATTGTAAGTACTTAATTGAGCACACAGTTGAGCATTTTGGAGGTGTGGATATACTTATCAATAATGCAGGTACGGCCTCAGCAAACCCATTTGAATCAGTTAGTAGTGAGCTATGGCAGGCTGATTTAGATTTAAAGGTATTTGGTGCTGTCCATTGTTCAAAATTCGCTGTTCCTTATATGCGTAAGGCTGGAGGCGGAGCGATTGTCAATGTAACGGCTGTTATGGCTAAAACGCCACCTGCTAGTTCCCTCCCTACTACTGTAAGTCGAGCAGCTGGTCTTGCATTAACAAAAGCGATGAGTAAGGACTTAGGAAAAGATAATATTCGTGTGAATTCTGTATGTATAGGGCTAATTCGTAGTGATCAAATCGAAAAAAAGTGGAAGAAGGAAGAACCTGAGCTTGCTTGGGAAGCGTATTCTCGCAAAGTCGGTCAAACAATTCCACTTGGTCGTGTAGGGGATACAGAAGAAGCAGCAAATGTCATTACTTTTTTAGTATCAGATGCAGCAAGTTATGTGACAGGCACTTCAGTGAATATTGATGGTGGGTCTGGACATGCATTATAGGATTTTGAAAAATTGATCACCGTAATTTTTGAGAAAAGAAATATGTATTGGTGTCCAAATAAAGAAGTGTTTAATTATTGTATAAAGAGAAGATGGCTTAAATTGTGTAAGGGCTATCTTCTTTTCTATTGTTTTTCTAAAATTATAATAGACAGAAAATTCCTACAGATGTAGAATAATCGTTATAGGGGGTGAAAAGTGGCGAAATGTTGAACGAAAATTTTGCTGCATTGTTCATGAAGGTTGTAAGGATTATTGTCCAAATTGGGATACTCAATATTTATTACTACATGGGCGTGGGCATTGTAACTTTATTACATGTACCTCTTCCAGGAAGTGTCATTGGTCTACTTTTATTAGCACTATCACTTCAATTTAAAATAATTAAAGTAGAGTATATTCAAGATGGAGCTGGTTTTTTAATTGGGGTTTTAACCTTATTTTTCATTCCTGCAACAGTAGGGGTAATTGACTATCCAGAGCTTTTATCAACAACAGGACTGCTAATTATTTTGGCTGTTATAGCTAGTACATTAATTTCTATTTATATTACTGGATTACTTACTCAAATGATTGAGAAGAAAGAGTTAGCGAAGAAAGAAACTGAAGCTGTTCCTGAAGAAGGAGAGGGGAAATTAACTGTTGATTGAAATAATTGTTGTGGTTGGCACCATTATATTGTTTATGCTATTTACAAAGCTTTATCAGCGATTTCCGCATCCTATCATGATTCCACTAGTAACGACAACTATCGTCAGTGCTGTTATTTTAGTAGTATTTCAGATTCCTTATTCGACCTATATGCAGGGAGGAGAATGGCTTCAAAAAATGCTTGGCCCAGCAGTAGTAGCACTCGCCTATCCTCTTTACAATCAGCGTGCCATTATTATGAAGTATAAATACTCTATTTTATCAGGTATCTTTATAGGCATGATTACTGGCTTAGTGACGATTTTTGTCATGCTAAAATGGATTAGGGTAAGTGATAACTGGATGCTGACAGCTTTACCTAAATCTTTAACGACACCGGTTGGTATGCAGGTGAGCGAAACAATTGGAGGGATTCCCCCGTTAACAGCTGTATTTGTTATGCTAGCAGGGTTTGTAGGCGCAATAATTGGACCATTAGTGATTAAATTTGGAAAAATTGATTCTGCGGTTAGCAGAGGGGTTGCAGTAGGTAGTGCATCACATGGCGTTGGACTTGTTAAATTAAGAGAGTATGGAGAAAGAGAATTATCAGTTGGTTCATTATCAATGGGGTTAACAGCAATAATTGGGGCATTTCTCTGCCCACTTTTTGTGTATTTGTTTATGTAAAACGAGCAAACCCTTTACAAATAATTGTAAAGGGTGAAAATCTGACTATATTAAGACTCTTTTTCAATAATAAATTGAACTGTATGGGCAAGACCAGTGTGTAAAGTACCTTCATTTCTTATTTGTTCACCTGTGAAAAAATGGATAATTTTATAAGGCTGACACCAAGTTAGGACATGAAGAGGATCGTATAAATTAACTAGCTGCTTTGGGCCACCTGATGCATATGGAAGCTGATATATCGAATAGAGCTCCATCATGATTCGACCACCTGGCTTGACTGAATTTACAATTCGCTCAAAAACGGCGTGCTGCTGCTTCATTGGGAAATGTCCAAACACCATTATAGCAGCATCAAACTTTTCTACAGGCAATTCATCATGTAATAAATCTGCAAGCTGTGTAACTACAGTAACACCCTGTTTTTTTGCTAGCTGTTGAGTCTTCTCTAACCCATTTTCAGCATAATCAAAGGCAGTTACTAAATGTCCTTTGGAAGCTAAAAAAACAGCATTTCTTCCTTCACCTTCTGCATATGCAGCAACATTTACATAACCCTTTATAAAATCTACATAGTCCTTGATAAAGGCATTTGGTTGTTCACCATACACATATTCGGTAGTGCTAAAATGTTGATCCCATGTATTCATCAAATTCCCTCCCTTTTTAATATTGTAGAAAAAGTAACATAGTTAATCTAATTTTTTGTACTAATGCTTAACCAAAACGTTACTAGTTTTTACGAATATGTAACTAAAATCTTCCGAAATTAGCCAATAGAGGATTCCATTTTTCATGGCAAGATGTATCGAAATTGATAAATAATGAAAAAGCTACCTCATCAAAATTTTGATGAGGTAGCTTTCCAGTTTTAAATAATTGGCTTGCGTTCTTTTATAACACGAATTGTTTTTAATGTTGAATCTTCAGGTCCTTGTACTGGTAAACCTGCTTCAATATTCATTTGAATATAATGAATATTTTCTTGTGTAATTATTTCCCCGGGAATAAAAATCGGAATTCCAGGAGGATATACCATAATAAATTCTGCACAAATACAGTTATCTGCCTCTGCCAATGGAACAACCTCAGTATCAGCATAAAATGCATCACGAGGCGACATAGCAAGTGCTGGAATTTCTGGAACATTAACTACTGCTTCAGTGATTGCAGCTTCTGAATCAAAAGCTTTGGACATACGATTAAGCGCGTTAATAAGAAGGTTTATCTCTTTTTTCGTATCTCCCAAAGTTACTAAACATAGAATATTGTAAAGATCAGAAAGTTCTACCTCAATATTCGCATTATAACGTAACCATTCCTCAGCTCGATGCCCAGAAATACCCAAATCTTTCACACTAATTAAAAGCTTTAAAGGATCCATATCATATGTGGCAGATGAATGTAACTTTTCCTTTCCAGCACATTTTAAATGTGGTATCTGATTAATACGTTTACGTGCATCCTTTGCCAAGCGAAGGGCATCATCAATTAAATCAACGCCATGTATTGCTAGTTGACGTCGCGCCGTATCAAGCGATGCTAACAATGGGTAAGATGTCGATGTTGTTGTCAGCATAGAAAAGACTGCTTGTACACGTTTTGCTGAGACTAGGCCTTCACGTACATTTAAGATCGATGTTTGTGTCATAGAGCCACCTAGCTTATGTACGCTTGTAGCAGCCATATCAGCTCCTGCCTCCATCGCTGAATAGGGAAGTTCATCATGGAATTTAATGTGTACGCCATGAGCTTCATCCACAACAACTGGAATATTACGACCATGCGCGATTTCGACAATACGTTTTAAATCAGCTGTAAAGCCATAATAAGTTGGATTAATAACTAGAACTGCTTTTGTGTCTGGATAAGCATTTAAAGCCTTTTCGACAGCTTCAGGGGATATTCCGTGAGAAATACCATATTCACTGTCTACTTCAGGATGAATAAAAATCGGAATTGCACCAGCGAAAACAATCGCTGACATAATTGATTTATGAACATTCCGTGGCACTAGAATCTTATCACCTGGACCGACGACGGTCAGAATCATCGTCATGATGGCGCCACTAGTACCTTGAACGGAAAAGAATGTATGATCAGCACCAAAGGCCTCAGCAGCAAGTGCTTGTGCTTCTTTAATGGCGCCTTTTGGTGAATGTAAATCGTCTAGTGGAGCAATATTAATTAAATCGATTGATAAAACGTTGTCGCCGACGAATTCTCGGAAGGCTGGATCCATACCTTGACCTTTCTTATGGCCTGGAATATGGAACTGAATTGGATGTCTGTTCCGATGTTTAAGTAATACGTCGAACAATGGAGTCTCTAATTGTGACAACGCAGGTACCACCTCACTTTATAATATCTAAGAAAACAAATGAATTATAGCACCTTACGACATGAAAGAATAGACTTTACTTAAAAAAATAAAAGGGTTTTTTGATCCTTTCGAGAAGTTTATAACGTATGAAAGGGGAGGTACTATGAATTGGAATACACGTGTGACAGAACTATTAAATGTGAAATACCCAATAATACAAGGTGGGTTAGCCTATTTAGCTTATGCTGATTTGGCAGCGGCAGTGTCGAATGCTGGCGGACTTGGACAAATAACAGCGATGAGTTTACGTGATCCTGACCTATTGCGCGCAGAAATTCATAAAGTACGAACATTAACAGATAAACCGTTTGGTGTGAACTTTGCCATTGGCATGTATGGCACTGGCTACGAGGATATGGTACGTGTGGCAGTGGAAGAAAAAGTACCTGTAGTAACAATGACTGGAGGAAATCCTGCACCTATTTTTGATATTTTGGCAGGAACCGACATTAAAAAATTGGTGCTTGTAGCCGCACGTAGACAAGCTCAAAAAGCGGAACAACTTGGAGCAGATGCTGTGATGGTTGTTGGACAAGAGGGAGGTGGTCATCTTGGACGTGACGATGTCGGCACAATGGTGCTTGTTCCGCAAGTTGTCGATAGTGTAAAGATACCAGTTATTGCTTCTGGAGGCATAGGTGATGGTCGGGGTTGGATGGCAGCACAGGCGCTTGGAGCAGAGGGCATTGAAATGGGCACACGTTTTATTGCGACTAAAGAGTGTGTAGATGCATCAGAGGCTTATAAAGAGGCGTTACTAGCAAGCAGTGAGGCTGATACAACTATTATTAAACGCTCTATTGGTGCACCAGCTCGAGCATTACGCAATGATTTCACTGCGAAAATTTTAGAAATTGAGGAGAAGACACCGACATATGAAGCTTTAAAAGATTTCATTGGTGGTGCTGCCAATAAACGTTTTATTTATGATGGTAAGAATGATCAAGGATTTGGCTGGGCTGGTCAAGTAACAGGAATGATTCATGACATTCCAACAGTTCAGGAGCTAATGAATCGTATGGTTGCAGAAGCTGAAAGTATCCGAGTAAAATGGGGACAATAACGTAAAGGTGGTTATGTCTAATGGAATATTCCTATCCGTTTTCAACAGATTGGTCTACAGAAGAAATTGTTGATGTTGTTCAATTCTTCGAAGGGATTGAGCAAGCTTATGAGAAGGGCATTAAACGCGAAAATATGCTGGCAAAGTATCGCCGTTTTAAACAAATTGTCCCATCACAGGCAGAAGAAAAATCTATTTTTCGTGAATTTGAAGAAGCTAGTGGCTATGTAAGTTATCCTGTTGTTAAGCTAGCGAAAGAAGGAACGGATGGTACTTTGATTAAAGTCGTTCCGAAACAACGTCATTAAAAAAGTGGATGTGAGTTATTCTCACGTCCACTTTTTTTAGAGCTTTACACTATCTTAGTGTTAAAAAAGAATGTTTAGCATACATTACATCAATATCATTATTATTGAATAATAGAAAATATACCAATTATAATTCTTTAACCGCGAAAAAATTTTTATAAAAATAGGAATAAAATCGGAAATTTTCCACAATATATAAGCAGTATATCATTTGCATTATTATGTTACATGGATAAAAACACTATACATCGAGCATTACTTTCCAACAATGACGTTATAGATTGGAAGTAAATGACTAAAGGTTTCTTCCGTTATTTGATGGAGTTGACTAGCTGTCAGTTTGATTGCTTGCTCTTTTGGAATATGTCGACCTACTAAAAATTCACCTTTTTTAACATCCCGTAAACGAAGGAGTAACTCATCTAGCTTGTCCTCCTTTGCCGTTTGTAAAGGAAAGGCCTCTGGAGACATATGATCTCCAGACACAATAAAGTCTTCGGGAAGTTGCCCTAGTATTGCTTTATTGGCCATTAAACGCTGTGCCATTACATTTTTTTCAGGCGCTTCGTAAATAATAGCCAAGATGATGAATAAATGTGTGCTCCAAAGACCAATCTGAAAGTGAGGTAATGATTTATAACCTCTTTTGTACGGAGCAAAGGCTACCCAACTATCATTTGGAGGATTGACAGTTCTTCGTGCGTGTTTTGCAACATGAGGATAGAATTCTTCCCCAAGATGACTGGAAAAGTACGCAGAAAAGTCCTCTCCTAGCAGTTGGAATTTTGGTCGTACAGAAGAATTTAGTGCATCCATTCTCTGTTCTAAACCGTCTATATGAAATACATTAAAGTCTTTATTCGTCCACTTTATTTTTGGCAATGGTAGTAGCTCCTTTCGATTTATAAGGTTTATTTTATTAGAAAAATGGGAAAAAATCTTATAACAAGAACTTTCTAAAGTCTGCAAAATGTTCTTGTGAAAAATTAAAAAAAGGAAGTGATTTTTATGAAACCAATCGTAAAAATTATACGTAAAGTTGACATTGAAAAGCAATATGAACACATTTTACAGTTGGAATTAGATTATGAATTAGCTTCTCTCTTTGACGCTATGAATGAAAAAAATGAAGCTGAAATTGAAAAAAGTAAAAAACGTCTGACTGAAATTCAGATGGAACTTGAAAGTTTGCACGCCTATGCGTAATAAAAATTTTATACCCATTTGAAAATCACTTGCTGAATATTCCGACAGCAGGTGATTTTTATTGTTATAATGGGTAAAATAGACTTTATATCATAATGAAAAGTTTTAAGTATCTACAATGTGCAGAATACACCATGCTAACATCGAGAGAAAAAGATATCATATACTTGAATGGTGAGAACATGAAAAATCAGTCCAATAGCATAGAGTTAGAGTTTTTTAATCGAAGGGTGGGTTTTTATGGACATACAACAATTGGATCAATTTGCGAAAAGTATTATCTTTGAGGCAGGCAGCCGCATTAGACAAGCTTTTTCGTATAATTTGGTAATCGAAACGAAATCAGGTGCTAATGATCTTGTGACGAATATCGATCGTGAAACAGAATTATTCTTTATCGATAAAATAAGAGCTTTTGATCCATCTCACAAGATTTTAGGGGAAGAGGGAATGGGAGAAAAAGTAGAGTCCTTAGATGGCATTGTGTGGATAATTGATCCTATAGATGGCACCATGAATTTTGTTAAGCAACACCGCCATTTTATGATTTCTATTGGTATCTTCATCAATGGAATAGGCAAGCTTGGTTACATATTTGACGTGATGCGTGAGGACTTATTTTATGCAATAGCTGGAGAAGGTGCCTGGTACAATGAATCTCCTTTACGAAAATTAACGTCAGTAAAAATAGAAGAAGCTGTCATTGGTATTAATGCTCATTGGGTAGCACCGAATCGGCATATTCATCATGAAAAGGTTATTGATATGGTTCGTAAAGTACGAGGTACACGATCATACGGATCTGCAGCTATGGAAATAGCATTTGTTGTGAGTGGTAAGTTAGATGCATATGTCTCTATGCGTTTATCACCATGGGACATTGCTGGTGGTACTATTATCGCGCATGAGGTTGGCGCTATTGCCACAAATTTACACGGGGAAGGATTTGATTTCCTTCATCAGGATACTTTTATCATTGCCAATCCATCGATACACAAAGAATTATTAGATAAATATATTGTGCCTTATGAATAATAAAGGAGCCGTCTTTTTTAGACAGGCTCCTTCTTTGTAACATAATTAAAGTAATCCTTGCTCACGCAATTTGCGTTTCATTTTAAAGGCTGTCATAAAAATGACACAAGTAGCCAAAATGCCTGCTAGAATACCAAACACACTTTCAGCAGCTACAGAATATCCGATAGAACACATTGCTAAAACAGCTGCTAATGCATAAATGGCCATTACGAATTTTGCACGATTCATAACCGAGCCCCCTATATTAAAATTTGTAAATCAAATATATTTTTTAGAATGATGGAAATTCTAATAAGGACATTTCTATCCCTCTTGTGCTATAATATCACAGTTAAACATTCGAAAAAAGAATATGGAGTGGAATAATGACAAACTTACGTCAAGATCTTCGCAATATCGCAATTATCGCCCACGTTGACCATGGTAAAACTACCTTAGTTGACCAATTATTAAAACAATCTGGTACATTCCGTTCAAACGAACATGTTGAAGAACGTGCAATGGACTCTAATGATATTGAACGCGAGCGTGGTATTACAATTTTAGCAAAAAATACTGCGGTAAACTATAACGGAACACGTATCAACATCCTTGATACGCCTGGACACGCCGACTTCGGTGGTGAGGTAGAACGTATTTTAAAAATGGTAGATGGCGTTTTACTAGTTGTCGATGCGTATGAGGGTTGTATGCCGCAAACACGCTTTGTATTAAAAAAAGCGTTAGAACAAAAGTTAACACCAATTGTAGTTGTAAACAAAGTTGATAAAGATTCAGCACGACCATTAGAAGTAGTCGATGAAGTATTAGAATTATTTATCGAGCTAGGTGCTGACGATGATCAACTAGATTTCCCTGTTGTTTATGCATCAGGTGTCAACGGTACAGCTTCTCTTGATGCTGATCCAGCAAATCAAGAAGAAAATATGCAATGTCTATTTGAAAAGGTAATCGAAGCAATCCCAGCACCAATTGATAACTCAGCAGATCCATTACAATTCCAAGTAGCATTACTTGATTATAATGATTATGTTGGTCGTATCGGAATCGGACGTGTATTCCGCGGTACAATTGAAGTAGGTCAGCAAGTAGCATTAATGAAATTAGATGGTACAGTAAAACAATTCCGCGTAACGAAACTATTTGGTTTCTTTGGTTTAAAACGTGAAGAAATTCAGTCAGCAAAAGCTGGAGATTTAATTGCTGTATCTGGTATGGAGGACATCAACGTTGGTGAAACGGTATGTCCAGTAGAGCATCAAGAAGCATTAACACCATTACGTATTGATGAACCAACATTACAAATGACTTTCTTAGTCAACAACTCGCCATTTGCAGGGCGCGAGGGTAAATGGGTAACTGCCCGTAAGGTGGAGGAACGCCTACGTTCACAGCTTCAAACAGATGTATCTTTACGCGTTGAAGATACGGATTCACCAGATGCATGGACAGTTTCAGGTCGTGGTGAACTGCATTTATCAATCCTGATTGAAAATATGCGTCGTGAGGGCTTCGAGCTACAAGTATCAAAACCTCAAGTAATCATTCGTGAAATTGATGGTGTAAAATGTGAGCCATTTGAACGTGTACAAATTGATGTTCCTGAGGAAAATGTTGGTTCCGTTATTGAATCAATTGGTACTCGTAAAGGTGAAATGTTAGATATGGTGAACAATGGCAATGGTCAAGTTCGTTTAACATTCTTGGTTCCTGCTCGTGGTTTAATCGGTTATACGACAGAGTTTATGTCAATGACAAAAGGCTTTGGTATCATTAACCATACATTTGATTGCTACCAACCATATATCCCAGGTCGTATTGGTGGACGTCACCAAGGTGTTCTTGTTTCAATGGAAACTGGTAAATCAACAACTTATGGTATGATGCAGGTAGAAGACCGTGGTACACTATTTGTAGAGCCAGGTACTGAAATTTATGAAGGTATGATCGTTGGCGAAAATACACGTGACAATGATATCACTGTAAACATAACAAAAATGAAGCAAAAAACGAATGTTCGTTCCGCGACAAAAGATGCAACAAACGTTATTAAAAAGCCACGTTTATTAACACTAGAAGAAGCATTAGAATTCTTAAATGATGATGAGTACCTAGAAATTACACCAGAATCTATTCGCCTTCGTAAACAAATTCTAGATAAAAATGAACGTGAAAGAATAGCGAAAAAGCTTAAAAACGCTGAACAATAATTTTTTGCTTCCACGAAAGGAAGAGGAGTCTTGGATATTAAGTCCGCTTTAATGGGGGAACTGAATGTTATTCAAGTAGCTGCACAGGTAAATGCAAAGGAAACAGAAGATGCCTATGAAAAAATGGCTGGAATTACACGTTTTTTATATGAGAATATGCCTAACTATGACATTGCTGGCTATGTTCTATTTTTCCTGGTGTTTCTACTTTCGGCAATTGTCTATAAATTAGGCTTTGCAAAGAAATTAAAACGATCACAAAATATTATTATTTATATTTTCCTATTTTTAGGTTGTATCCTGTTAACATTTTTTGCTTTATATCTTCCAATGGTTGAAGGGCTTATTGTAGCGGCATTAATTTTAATTGTCTATAAAACACGTATGTGGCGTGAAAAAAGAGAAGAGCAACAAGCTACTAATCAGTGAAATAACTATATTTGAGAAACAGTCTTAGTGTTGAAGCTAAGGCTGTTTTTTTATTGCTTAAGAGAATTGTCAAACCATAGGCACCGAAACCTTCTAAAGTGAATAAGTTAATGTCGATAGACTTATTTTCAACAAACAAGGAGGAAAAGGAATGCGGTGGTTTAAAAGAAGCTTGTTTTTTAGTGTAATTGCTGTACTTCTCCTTTCTTTGGCGGCGTGTAATAAACATGAGCTTGAAAAAGTCAAAGTTGGAGAGGTGACGCGCTCAATTTTCTATGCACCACAGTATGTAGCACTTGAAAAAGGATTCTTCGAAGATGAAGGACTTTCTGTAGAACTTCAGACAATAGCTGGTGGGGATAAAACAATGACAGCATTACTTTCAGATGGGATTGATATTGCCCTAGTTGGATCAGAGACCTCTATTTATGTAACACTTCAGGGCGCAAATGATCCAATTCAAAATTTTGCTCAGCTTACCCAAACAGATGGTACATTTTTAGTTGCACGGGATAAGATAGATAATTTTTCTTGGGATCTAGTAAAAGGCTCCACATTTTTAGGTCAACGTAAGGGTGGAATGCCACAAATGGCAGGAGAATTTGTATTGAAAAAGAATGGCATAGATCCTACTCAAGACTTAACACTTATTCAAAACATTGACTTTGCAAATATTGCTACGGCCTTTGCTTCTGGAACTGGAGATTTTGTACAACTGTTTGAACCGACTGCAAGTGTGTTTGAAAAAGAAGGGAAAGGCTATATTGTTGCTTCATTTGGTACAGAATCTGGCCATTTACCTTATACCTCGTTTATGGCAAAAAGTAGTTATTTAAAGGATGAAGCGAAGACTGTCCAAGGCTTTACAAATGCATTGAAACGGGCACAGGATTTTGTGCAAAAAGAGAGTGCTGCCGAAGTAGCTAAAATTATTCAGCCATACTTTGAAAATGTGGATGTAGACTTGATTGAAACAGTGGTAGAGCGATATAAATCTCAGGGCTCTTATGCGACAGATCCTATATTGGAGAAGGGGGAATGGGATAACTTGCAAACGATTATGGAGGAAGCAGGTGAACTTCCTCAACGGGTGGATTATGAAGAATTGGTGAATACAACTTTTGCAAAAAAGGCTGCTGAGTAATATGGAATTTTTAAATCTAGAAAATATTCACCATAGCTATTTTTCAAGTACACAGGTAAAGGATGTATTATGTGATATCAATTTAGGCATTCGAGAAGGAGAGTTTGTCTCTTTTATCGGACCGAGCGGTTGTGGGAAAACAACTTTATTATCCATCATAGCAGGCTTATTTCCTCCTACTAAAGGCAAGGTATATATTGATGGTGAGGAAATATCGACACAAAACCAATCACTTATTGGCTATATGCTTCAGCAAGATTATTTATTTCCGTGGAAAAATATTGAGGACAATATTATTATCGGATTGAAGATTATGGAGCGTAGCCAAAAAACGCATAAAGTAACCGCAAATGCATTGTTACAAGAAGTGGGGCTAGCAAATGTCAGCGGTAATTACCCACGAGAGCTGTCTGGTGGGATGCGGCAACGTGTTGCACTAGCCAGAACGCTGGCAGTAAATCCTAAAATTTTACTGCTGGATGAACCATTTTCAGCACTTGATTATCAGTCGAAGCTAAAGCTTGAGGATTTGGTTGTTGAAACGTTAAAGGCCTATCAAAAAACAGCAGTTCTTGTCACTCATGATATTGGAGAGGCGATTGCGATGAGTGAACGGGTATTTCTCTTCTCTGCTAATCCAGGTACATTACACAGAGTTTTTGAAATACCTGAAACATTACAACAGCTATCCCCCTTTGATGCACGGCAACATCCAGCATATTCAGATGTATTCCAAGCTATTTGGAAGGAGCTGGAGAGCCTTGGATAATACACCTTTTAAACAGTATCAACAAATGTTAAAAAAGGAAAAACGTTTTGTTCGATTTTATCAGCTCATCATCTTACTCATTTTTTTTGGTGGATGGGAGCTTCTTTCTAGATTTGAATGGATTGATCGGTTAATTTTTAGTTCGCCAACACATGTATGGCAAACATTTATTGGAAAAGTAAGTGATGGTTCGTTAACTTTGCACGTTGGTGTCACGCTGATGGAGACGATTATTGGTTTTATTGCGGGTACTTTACTTGGTACATTAATAGCTATTATTTTATGGTGGTCGCCATTATTGTCTAAGGTATTGGATCCTTATTTAGTGATTTTAAATGCCATGCCAAAAGTAGCGCTAGGACCTATTTTAATTGTTGCACTTGGACCAGGGTATTTTTCGATAATTGCTATGGGTGCCTTAATTTCGATAATTATTACAACTATTGTTGTTTATACAGCCTTTAAAGGAGTAGATCCGAACTATAGCAAAGTTTTACAAACTTTTAGGGCTACGAGGTGGCAGATATTTAAAGAAGTCATATTACCAGCCTCTTTTCCAACGATTATTTCTACTTTAAAGGTAAACGTAGGGTTATCATGGGTAGGGGTTATTGTAGGGGAATTTTTAGTTGCCTCAAAAGGTCTTGGCTATTTAATCATCTATGGCTTCCAAGTATTTAATTTTAATCTAGTTCTGATGTCACTGCTCATCATTGCCTTTTTTGCGACTATTATGTATCAGGTAGTCGAGCTGATTGAGAAGGTAATCATAAAGAATAATGCATAAGATAATGTGGCTCCTAAGTTGGATTAAAAGAATGGAAGCGAGGTTAATCTCAGCGTTGTGGGATGCCTCGCTTTTATTGTTATGGAAAATATTATTGATATCTTCAAACACCTAAAAAAACAAAATCATTCCGAAAATATTCATACTTCGGAATGATTTTTGTTTTAATTAAAAATCTTTATCCATTTGTGGTGAAGTGCGATAAAAGCGGAAATTTCCTGTTTCTATTCGTGCAAGCGTATTGTCTTTAATCCGATCATGACATATATCACACATATACGTATGAATTGGTCGATTGCGTAATTTTTTTGCTAACGGTAAATCATCGTCTAAATTGTTAATTGTATCGCAAATGACACATTTTACACGCATTGCATTCCCTCCTATTCAACACGAATGGCTGATACATTTTTAATAGGGTTGTCTACATTCGAACCATCTTTAAAGAGCACATGGACAGGGCCATCTTCAAGTAAAGGTTTTCCGTCCTGGCTATATTTTAAAATGAGTGTTTGTGCCTCTGCAATGGAGAATGGATATTCTGTGCCATCTTCACATTCAATAACGATCATTGTCGCTTCAGGTTTAATTTCGGCATTTTTCAAGAAGGGGCTCAATTCGATACCGAAAGTACCTGTTTCCATCCCTTTACGATCAAATTTACGTTCAGATTTTAGTGTTGGAGGGAAAGTGGCTCCTTCCATTATTTCGCGTGACCAATGAGCGCCTACCTCACGCATATATTTAATATCCTTATCCTCCTCCACTTCTTGTGATGTGAAGTATGTTTTTAAATCTAATTTACGATCATCGAAAATCCAAACTGTAGGATCTAATGTTAGTTGAAATGAAACTGCACCCTTGATAGGAATTATTGTTTCCATAATAGAAATCCTCCTTAAATCTTGTATATCCATGAAATAGTATAACGCTAATGACTAGAGATAATAAAGAAATATAATTTGAATTCGTTATTTTTCCAACGAAGACACTTGCAATTTTAACGACTAAAAGATAAACTTTATTAAGATAGAATCGAAGAAATATCAGATAATGGGGGCGTCCTCATGGATACGAAATCACAAACTTCTTTTCAGGAGAAGGCTTTGGAGCTTTTAGTTGCTGATGCAGACAAAATTGCTCGCCTTATTCGAGTACAAATGGATCATTTAACAATGCCACAATGCCCTTTATATGAAGAAGTATTAGATACACAAATGTTCGGCCTTTCACGTGAAATTGACTTTGCTGTGAAGCTTGGACTGATTGAGCGCGAAAAAGGCAAAGAAATTCTCGATTCACTCGAGAAAGAACTTTCTGTACTACATGACGCGTATACAGACAAATAAAAAGAAAAAACTCAAACGCAATCTGCGATTTGAGTTTTTTTTCTAGAACGAGGTTTTTCGATGAAACAATACTTAAAACGTTATGCACAAAATTTTGATTACCCATTATTTTTTACGGTCCTATTGCTAAGCTTATTTGGTTTGGTGATGATTTATAGTGCAAGTATGATGGTGGCAATTCGGAAGGAATATGCCACAGATCACTATTATCACAAGCAAGTAATCAATTTAATTGTAGCTTTTCTTGGGTTTTTAGTAGCAGCATTTTTCCCGTATAAGCATTATGCGAATAAAAAAGTTATGTTGTTATTGACGGCTGTGCTAGTTGTCCTTTTTACTTGGGTAAAAGTTGCTGGTAATGAAGAAGCAGGAATAGGGGCAAAAAGTTGGATTCATGTCCCTGGTTTAGGTAACTTTCAACCTTCTGAATATGCGAAGCTATTTATCATTTTATATTTTGCTGCTGCTTTTTATCGGAAAGCGCAAAAGCATACGTTTGAAAAGCTACAACCAACAGAAATATTTTATCCAATTTTCCTCTGGATTCTTGTTGTTGCTGGTGTAGCATTTGAAACCGACTTGGGAGCAAGTATTATTCTGTGTGGAATTGCTGTTTGTGTTGTTGCAGCGAGTGGCATTCCTTTTAAAACGTTTTGGAAGTTTTTTGGGGTATTAGGCGCTTTTGGAGGCGTCATCTTTTGTATACTAATGCTGTTTAAAGGGGATATGTTAACGGATAATCGTATGGGCCGTATTAAATCATTCATAAACCCGTTTGAGTATGAAAATGGTAGTGGTCATCAAGTTGTTAACAGTTATTATGCAATTGGTGGAGGCGGCTTAGAAGGAAGGGGACTAGGTCAATCCATTCAAAAATTAGGGTATTTGCCTGAACCACAAACCGATTTTATTATGGCGATTATTATGGAAGAGCTAGGTATTTGGGGAGTGCTAATCGTCTTAGGTGGTCTAGGGTTTATTATATATAAAGGATTCTCGATTGCATTGCGCACGAAAGATCCACTGGCGCGTATGATTGCGGCTGGTATTGCAAGCTGGATTGGTTTTCAGTCCTTTATCAATCTTGGGGGTGTAACTGGGTTAATCCCGTTAACCGGTGTAACGCTACCTTTTATTAGCTATGGCGGGACATCTATAATTATTCTATCTTTAGCTATGGGGATATTGATTAATGTTTCCATGTTTGAAAAGGTAGAAAGGAAAAAATCACAATCATAAAGGGGGATATCAATGGTGTCAATCAACAAAATTCTCGTAGCCAATCGGGGAGAAATTGCGATTCGTATTTTCCGTGCCTGCACGGAGCTTCATATCCAAACGGTAGCCATTTATTCACGAGAGGATAGTGGCGCCTTCCATCGCTTTAAAGCAGATGAGGCCTATTTAGTAGGGGCTGGTAAAAAGCCAATTGATGCTTATTTAGATATTGAGGGTATTATAGCGATTGCTAAAGATGCGGGCGTAGATGCCATTCATCCGGGGTATGGTTTTTTATCGGAAAACGTAGAATTTGCACGTCGTTGTGAGCAGGAGGGCATTGTGTTTATTGGTCCTACTTCTGAGCATTTAGATATGTTTGGAGATAAGGTCAAAGCTCGTTCGCAAGCTATTGCCGCTGGAATCCCTGTTATTCCTGGTACAGATGGCCCTGTTGCTGATTTAGCAGAGGTAGAGGCATTTGCTAGCACCTATGGCTATCCAGTTATGATTAAGGCAGCACTTGGTGGTGGTGGCCGTGGGATGCGCCTGGTCCATACATCTGAGGAGCTTGCTTCTTCTTATGAACGAGCTAAATCGGAGGCAAAGGCTGCTTTTGGCTCGGATGAGGTGTATGTTGAGAAGGCGATTATCAAGCCGAAGCATATTGAGGTTCAAATTATTGGCGATCAGCAGGGCAATATCGTGCATCTCTATGAGCGTGATTGTTCGATTCAACGTCGCCATCAAAAGGTCGTTGAAATCGCTCCTTCGCATTCTATTTCAGAAAATTTAAGAAATCGGATTTGTGAGGCGGCCGTGCAGCTCATGAAAAATGTCTCGTACATAAATGCAGGGACAGTGGAATTTCTAGTAGCAGGTGAGGATTTTTATTTCATTGAGGTGAACCCTCGTATTCAAGTGGAGCATACCATTACGGAAATGATTACGGGTATCGATATTGTGCACACTCAAATTAAGGTGGCGGCAGGCTATGCGCTGCACAGTGAAGAAATTCATCTGCCAAAGCAGGAAGAGATGCCGATGATTGGCTATGCGATTCAGGCACGTGTCACAACAGAAGACCCTGCCAATGATTTTATGCCTGATACAGGTAAGCTGATGGTGTATCGTTCGAGTGGTGGCTTTGGGGTTCGTTTAGATGCAGGGAATGGCTTCCAGGGTGCTGTTGTGACACCGTACTACGATTCCTTATTGGTGAAAATCTCAACATCAGGAATGTCGTTTCAAGAAGCTGCTGCGAAAATGGACCGTAACTTAAAAGAATTCCGTATTCGTGGGGTTAAAACGAATATTCCGTTTTTAAATAATGTCGTGACACATGAGAAATTTTTAACAGGTGCCTTCGATACAAGCTTTATCGATACGACGCCAGAACTATTTAATTTCCCTGTGCGCAAGGACCGAGGGACAAAGCTGTTAAGCTATATTGGTAATGTGACATTAAATGGCTTCCCAGGGGTAGAGAAGAAGGCAAAGCCCATTTTTGTACAGCCAAGCATGCCGAAAGTGGACCCATTTATCGTGCCACCAGCAGGTACAAAGCAAATTTTAGATGCCCAAGGAGCAGAAGGGCTTGTGAAATGGATTCAGGCACAGGAGGATGTACTGCTTACAGATACAACGTTCCGAGATGCACACCAATCCCTACTGGCAACACGTGTACGTTCACAGGATATGTTCCAAATTGCCGATGCCACAGCACACTTGCTGCATAATTTCTTCTCGCTCGAAATGTGGGGAGGGGCGACGTTTGATGTGGCCTACCGTTTCTTAAAAGAAGACCCATGGGAGCGCCTTGCAAAGCTACGTGAACAGGTGCCAAATGTGCTATTCCAGATGTTACTGCGCGGAGCAAATGCGGTAGGCTATACGAACTACCCGGATAATTTAATCCGTGAATTTATCGCAGAATCAGCAGCATCAGGGATTGATGTGTTCCGTATTTTCGATAGCTTAAACTGGATAAAAGGCATGGAAGTAGCCATTGATGCGGCCCGTCAATCAGGGAAAATTGCCGAGGCAGCCATCTGTTACACAGGTGATATTTTGGATGACACACGTGCCAAGTATTCAGTGCAGTACTATAAGGACATGGCAAGGGAACTAGAGGCAGCCGGTGCTCATATTTTGGCCATTAAAGATATGGCTGGTTTATTAAAACCGGAAGCCGCATATCGTTTGGTTTCCGAGTTAAAAGAGACGTCAAGTCTACCAATCCACTTGCATACACATGACACAAGTGGAAATGGCATTTATCTATATGCCAAAGCCATTGAAGCAGGTGTAGATATTATCGATACAGCCCTCGGTTCGATGGCAGGCTTAACATCACAGCCAAGTGCGAATTCTCTGTATTATGCGACGAAGGGCAGTCAGCGTAAGGTACGTGCTGATATTGAAGCACTAGAAAAGCTATCCTACTACTGGGAGGATGTACGCCATTATTATAAGGATTTTGAAAGTGGCATGATGAGCCCGCATTCTGAAATTTATGTGCATGAAATGCCAGGTGGTCAGTACAGTAATCTTCAGCAGCAGGCAAAAGCAGTTGGCCTTGGCGATAGATGGGAGGAAGTGAAGCGCATGTATTCTCGCGTGAACCTTCTATTTGGTGATATTGTCAAAGTAACCCCATCCTCAAAGGTAGTCGGGGATATGGCATTATTTATGGTGCAAAATGAATTAGACGAACAGTCCGTCTTAACAAGAGGACAAACGATTGACTTCCCAGACTCTGTTATTGAGTTCTTCCAGGGATATTTAGGACAACCACACGGAGGTTTCCCTGAGGCGTTGCAAAAGGTTGTATTAAAGGACCGTGAAGCCATTACAGTACGCCCTGGTGAACTACTAGAGCCTATCCATTTTGAGCAGCTGGAGGCAGTGCTAGAGGACAAATTAAATCGTCCAGTCACAAAGAAGGATATACTCGCTTATGCACTCTATCCAAAAGTGTTTGAGGAATACGCCAAAACAGTGAACTCCTTTGGCAATATTTCAGTATTGGATACACCGACCTTCCTATACGGGCTAAAGCTAGGGGAAGAGATCGAGGTCGAAATTGAAAAAGGAAAAACGCTGATTATTAAACTAGTTTCCATTGGAGAGCCACAGCACGATGGGACTCGTGTGATGTACTTTGAGCTAAACGGTCAATCCCGTGAGCTGGTGATTCAAGATATGACGGTGGAGGTGGATGGTAGCTTGGCCTTAAAGGCAGACCCAAGCAATCCAAACCAAATCGGCGCCACGATGCCGGGAACTGTGTTAAAGGTAGTGGTATCGAAGGGCAGTCAAGTGAAACGAGGAGACCACCTATTAATTACCGAAGCGATGAAAATGGAAACAACTGTCCAAGCACCCAAAGACGGTATTGTAAAAGAGGTTTATGCAAGTGCAGGCGATGCAATTTCCACGGGTGATTTGTTAATTGAAATAGAATAATCGTTAATAAAAAAGGGTTAATAGAAAGCTTTTACTAGCTATCTATTACCCTTTTTTATGTCTTTATGTCTATTTTTTGACCATTTTATTTGATTCATTCGCTGAAGTGAGGAAATGATTTAGGTGGATATTTTAGATAGAAAAACAAAAAAGATTCGTCTTAAATAGCACGAATCTTTTCTAGAGTTATTTATTTTTTTCATTATAATTGCTACGTGCAACTAGCAATATCATGTAGCAAAGTAGACCGAATAAAATTGAGATAAATAATGAATGTAATAATGCGACAATTAAATTCAATTTAGTTAGGACTACTAACATACCAGCAATTACCTGTAAGATTACTATAATAAAGGCAATCACCCAACCATAGTAAATAACGCGTTGATTTTTATATTCTTTTACAGCGTGCCAAGTTATGTATGCAATCCAAATGAAAAAGATTAGAACAGCTAAGCGATGCCCCATCTGCACCCATTCATACATATTATTTAGAGGGGCTAAAGGTGTATCGTTGTAACAGAGTGGCCAATCAGGACATATTAAACTAGAATCCGTATGGCGTACAAGCGCACCTGTATAAACGACCAAATAAGAATAAATTGTGACAGCAATTGTGTGCCAACGTAACTTTTTTCCAATAAAAACTTTATCGGCATCAAATTTTCGATCCACTTCAAATACAATCATAGAGAGAAGAAGAACTGCAGCAAAAGAAATCAAAGAAATTCCAAAGTGGAGGGCTAATATAAAGTCACCTTGTCCCCACAATACCTGAGCTGCGCCAATGAGAGCCTGAGCGATTAAGAAGAACATCGCTAGGAAACCTAATAGTTTTACTTCACGAATATGACCGAGTTTACGCCATGTCCAAATTGTTAACACAAGAATTGAAATAGATACGACCCCAGTTACAAGACGGTGTGAGAATTCAATTAAGACTTCTGGTGTAATTTCTTTTGGAATAAGAGAACCATTGCAATCAGGCCAATTTCGACCACAGCCTAAGCCACTATCTGTTTTGGTAACAAGAGCTCCACCAAGTAAAATAAGGAGCATTCCAACCGTAGCGGCAACAGCAAACCACTTCATAAACCTGTTGTGTTGCATAAAATGAGTCACCTACTTTATCTATCAACATTACATGAAAGTAATGTTTCTGCTACTAGATAATATCTAAAATACAGGTAAAAAACAACTTGTAAAGAGAACGGAGTTTTAGATGTCGAATCCATTTCACAAATTGTTCATAATTTCGTGCTTTAACCTTCACAATTGATTTTAGAAAATGTTTTACTATAGATATGTTGTTTTTAATTATATTTCTAGACAAAGCTAATTTTTACAACTTCATCTAAATTTCACTTAATGTCTAGAAATCAATCGCAAATTTCGCTATAGTAATTGTTAGCGGAATATGCTTACAAAAATGAAAGGAGAGGTAACATGTCAAACGGTCGTGCATTGTCGGCTACTAGAAATACTGGACCAGCATCAACATCTGTTGTAAAAGATTTCTTAGCTCTGATTAAAATTGGAATCGTTAACTCGAATCTTGTCACAACGTTTACAGGGATGTGGCTGGCATTTCAATTTACTAGTAGACATTTCTTGCAAGAATTAGATGTCATATTGTTTACCATGCTGGGAGCGGCACTCATAATTGGTGGTTCAGGAGCAATGAATAACTTCATTGACCAGGATATAGATCCAATCATGAAACGAACGAAGGCAAGACCGACAGTAACAGGTAGATTTAAGCCGAATTTTGTATTGACCATTGCCCTCTCATTTTTAATTGTAGGTGAAATTTTGTTATTTGCGGCATCGTTTGCGGCCGGCATGTGGGGACTAGTAGGAATATTTGCTTATGTTGTTCTATATTCAATGTGGTCTAAAAGGAAGCATGTTAGTAACACGGTTGTAGGAAGTATTTCAGGAGCAATTCCACCAGTTATTGGGTTTGCAGCTGTTGAACCTGCATTAGGTCCAGGAGCACTTGCTTTATTTCTGATCATGTTTGCATGGCAGCCACCGCATTTTTATGCGCTTGCGATGAAACGTACTGAAGAATATCGTGCTGCTAATATACCGATGCTACCTGTCGTAAAGGGATTTAAACGAACGAAATACTCGATGTTATTCTGGATTCTTTTATTATTACCGTTACCTTTCCTTTTACCAGAGCTTGGGGTTGGCTTCTTAATTACTGCAACTGCATTGAACTTGGGCTGGTTAATTCTAGCTTTTAAAGGCTTTACCACAAAAGATGATATGAAATGGGCAAATAAAATGTTTATCTATTCGTTGAATCATATGACAATACTATTTGTATCCATCATTATTTTTGCGTTGTTTAGCTAATTTTAGGAATTCTTTCTTTTCCTAAAGAATTCAAATAGACAGCACTAATGTCCTAGGTACACATGAAAATACAACAAAGAAAGAGGGGTTTAATTAAGCTATGATGAAAGGGCTTAAAAAATGGCGTCTTTTTTCACTTCTAGCAGTGATGATGGTTTTCCTTTCCGGTTGTGGTGAAGATTATATTTCTGCACTAAAACCATCTGGTCAAGTAGGTAAAGAACAATTCAATCTATTAATGTTAGCTACTGGAATTATGACGTTAGTAGTAGTAGTCGTATCTGTTATCTATTTACTTGCATTCTTAAAATTCCGCCGTTCAAAAGTTGGCGAAAATGTGATTCCTAAGCAAGTAGAAGGAAGTCACACTCTTGAAGTGATTTGGACAGTTATTCCAATTATTTTATTATTAATCTTAGCTGTACCAGTTGTTACTGCTACTTATAAATTCGCAGATGTTGCTGCAATGGATATAGTAGATGAAGATGGTAACAAAACAGCACTTACAGTAAATGTAACTGCAAAATTATATTGGTGGGAGTTCGAATACCCTAACCAAGGTATTGTAACTTCACAAGAATTAGTTGTACCAACAGGTCAAAAGGTTTACTTTAACTTAAAAGCTGCCGATGTAAAGCACTCATTCTGGATTCCTGCTGTGGGCGGTAAAATGGATACGAACGTAGAAAACTTAAACAAATTCTACTTAGAATTCGATAAAGAATCGAAAGACCTTAAAGATGGCGTTTTCTATGGTAAATGTGCTGAGTTATGTGGTCCTTCACACGCATTAATGGACTTCAAAGTTAAAGCTTTAAGCCCAGAAGCATTTGATGCATGGGTAACTGCAATGAAAGCAACAGAGGGTAAAGTTGCTGACAAAGCTTCAACAGATCTTGGAGAAGCAACATTTGCTAACAGCTGTTTAGGCTGTCACGCAATTTCTGGTACGGGCGTTAGTGGTGCACCAGGTCCTAACTTAACAACATTTGGTGACCGTAACCGTGTTGCTGGTTTCTTAAAACATGATGAAGAAAGCCTAAAAGCTTGGATTAAGGACCCTGAACAATTTAAACCAGGTAACTTAATGACAGGAAAATATGGTGAACTTACTGAAGAACAAATCGATGCTCTTGCAACATACATCATGAGCTTATCTGTTGAAAAATAATTTTAAGTTTTATGTAACAAACTTTGAGGGAGGTAAAAGTTGTGAGCTCATACACACAGAAAAAGGGCTTTGGAGCAACTGTCTGGGATTACATTACTACTGTTGACCATAAAAAATTAGCAGTGATGTATTTATTAGCCGGTACATTGTTCTTCGCTATCGCTGGTTTTGAAGCGTTATTAATGCGTATTCAATTAATGAAACCAAATAACAATTTCATATCAGCAGGTTTTTTCAATGAATTATTAACAATGCACGGAACGACAATGTTATTCCTAGCAGCGACTCCATTACTATTCGCATTTATGAACATGCTAGTACCATTACAAATTGGTGCGCGTGACGTTGCATTCCCATTCCTGAACTCTTTAGGGTTCTGGTTATTCTTCCTAGGTGCAGTATTCCTTCACCTGTCATTCTTTATGGGTGGCGCTCCTGATGCGGGCTGGACTTCTTATGCATCATTATCATTATACTCTCCAGGACATGGTATTGACTTCTATGTTCTCGGTTTACAAATATCAGGGGCGGGTACATTAATTTCAGGTCTTAACTTTATCGTTACGATTATTACAATGCGTGCTCCTGGTATGACATTCATGCGTATGCCATTATTCACTTGGACATCGCTTGTATCAAGTGCTTTAATTTTATTCGCATTCCCTCCACTTACAATCGGTTTATTAATGATGTTATTTGACCGTATGTTTGGTGGTAACTTCTTTGACCATACTATGGGTGGTAACACAATTATTTGGGAACACTTATTCTGGATCTTCGGGCACCCAGAGGTTTATATCTTAGTATTACCAGCATTCGGGTTATTCTCTGAGATTATTCCAGCGTTCTCTCGTAAGCGTTTATTCGGATACTCATCAATGGTATTCGCAACAATTTTAATCGGTTTCTTAGGGTTCATGGTTTGGGCTCACCATATGTTTACAGTTGGTCTTGGGCCAACAGCAAACGCAATCTTTGCCGTTGCAACAATGGCAATTGCCGTACCAACAGGTATGAAAGTATTCAACTGGATCTTAACTATTTGGGGCGGATCTATTAAAGTTACAACACCAATGCTTTATGCACTTGGTTTCATCCCGTCATTCGTTGCGGGTGGTGTTACAGGGGTCATGCAAGCATCTGCACCTCTTGACTACCAATTACACGATTCTTACTTTATCGTTGCTCACTTCCACTACGTAATCGTAGGTGGTATCGTAACAGCTTTATTTGGTTCAGCGCACTTCTACTGGCCAATTTTCTTCAACCGTATGTTAAACGAAACATTAGGGAAATGGACTTTCTGGGTATTCTTCATTGGATTCCATTTAACATTCTTCGTACAACATTTCCTAGGCCTGATGGGTATGCCACGTCGTGTATTCACTTACATGGAAGGTCAAGGTTGGGATCAGTTCAACTATATTTCAACAATTGGTGCAGCAATGATGGGTGTTGGGGTTATCATGATGGTAATCAACTGCTTAATGTCCATTAAAGGTAAACCAGCAGGTCGCGACCCATGGGGCGATGGACGTACACTAGAATGGTCAATTCCACAACCAATTCCATTCTATAACTTCCGCCAAACACCACTTGTACGTGGTTTAGATCCATGGTGGATTGAAAAACAAGAAGGTAATAAAGAAGTTACATTTGCTGAGCCATTAGGTGATATCCATATGCCAAACAACTCAGCTATCCCATTCGTTATTTCTTTAGGTATGTTTATCGCAGCATTCGGTGCTCTTTACAATCCAGATGCAGATAAACCATGGTCAATCTATATCTTAATTGGTGGTCTTGCTATCACATTCGGTGCTATGATTTTCCGTTCTATTAAGGACGATCATGGTTTCCACTTACACAAAGAAGAAATTATTGAAATTGAAGAAAAACTTTACGGCAAAGGAGGAAATAAATAATGGATTTCAATACTAAATTTACTCCTCATACTTGGCCAGATCATCCTGAACAAGCTACGATGGAAGGTAAAAATAAAG
>Ga0213823_1000684_pt1 | contig 25415 bp, 22 predicted proteins | sample MC6MC0907MG_FD_179887 | JGI IMG/M metagenome (GOLD analysis project Ga0213823, IMG submission 179887) | Enriched soil aggregate microbial communities from Iowa State University, Ames, United States - MC6-MC0907-MG | ecosystem: Environmental > Terrestrial > Soil > Unclassified | place: USA: Iowa...
GCAACGCGATCTATCTGAAGTGGCCGCGTGCAGATCGCGACTACTGCGTAGTCGATCGCAGCCTCGCGGAGCTCGGCAGCGGCTACACAGACACCACGCTCCCTGTAGCCGCTGGCGCAGCCTGCGACCGGCTGCAAGGCAGCCGCAAACCCAGCAACGCGATCTATCTGAAGTGGCCGCGTGCAGATCGCGACTACTGCGTAGTCGATCGCAGCCTCGCGGAGCTCGGCAGCGGCTACACAGACACCACGCTCCCTGTAGCCGCTGGCGCAGCCTGCGATCGGCTGCGAAGCAGTCGTAAACCAGTCAACGCGTTTATCCAGGCCGATCGCGGATTCAGGTCCGGCAGCGCCGTCAGAAAATCGAGAAGTTGTAGCTGACGATCAGCCGCGTCTCATCCACGTCCCGGGCGTATTTTTCGTAGTTGCTGCGGTAGGTGGCGTTACGCAAGCGCAGGCTGACGTCCTTGAAGGTGCCGCTCTGCACCACGTACTTAAGTTCGCTGTCGCGTTCCCACTCGCGGCCTTCCTGGTCGCTGCCCGGGACCTTGATATGGTCGCCGCTGACATAGCGGGTCAGGAAGCTCAGGCCGTTGATGCCGATGGCCTTGAAGTCGTAGTCGTAGCGCAACTGCCAGGAACGCTCCTGGGCGGCGGCGAAGTCGTTGACCTGCACATAGTTGACCAGGTACGGGTTGCTGCCATCGAGGTATGGCATCGAGTTGTCGCCGTTCATGCGCTGCCAGCCAGCGCTGAAGGTATGGCCGTCGATGGCGTAGCCGAGCATGCCGCTCAGGGCGCGGTTGTCGATGGCGCCGGCGCGTTCGGCGCCGCTGTCGACGCTCTTGAGCAGGCGCAGGTCAGCCTTGAGCACGCCCTGGCCCAGCGGCTGGTTGGCCAGCAGGCCGATGAAGTGCTGGCGGTAGATGTCCTCCAGCTCGGCGTAGTGATACTGACCGGTCAGGCGGTCGTTGAATTTGTAGTCGATGCCGTACATGTCGAAATGGTCGGCGGTGACGTTGCAGGCATAGCGTTTGTTCTTGCAGTGCACGCGGATGTCCTGGGCGTCCGTGGAGTCCCGGGCGGTGTACTTGTCCAGCCGCGCGGCCGTGAACGTCAGGTCCTTGATCTCTTTGGACGTGAGCATGGCGCCGTTGAACATGGTCGGCAGCAGGCGCCCGTCGTTGTACTTGAGCAGCGGCAAGTCCGGCAGCAGCGCGCCGTACTTGAGCACGCTCTGCGACACGCGCACCTTGGCCGTCAGGCCGAGCTTGGCGTACTGGTCCTTGGAGCCCCGCGGGTCCTGGCCGCTGGACGGCAGCAGGCCGCTGTTACTGCGGTCGGGGCTGGAATCGAGCTTGAAACCGAGCATGCCCAGCGCGTCGACACCAAAGCCGACGGTGCCTTCGGTGTAGCCCGATTGCAGGTTGAGAATGAACCCTTGCGCCGACTCTTCGCGCTTGGAAGCGCCTTGATCGTTGCTGGTATGGCCGTCGCGGAAGTCACGGTTGAAGTAGATGGTGCGCGACTCGAGCTTGGCGCTGCTGTCTTCGAAGAAACCCGCGGCCTCGGCCCGGGCGGTAAAACCCGCGCACAGGCACAGGGCGCCGAGGCCCACCGTTGGATAACGCAGTGGTCGGAATGAGTGCAGCAAAGGGAAAGGCATGAAAGGCTCCAGCAGTGCATCGGTAACGCGGACGAAAGAAAGGCAATAGCAATCCATCTGGCGAATCGTTTCTGGCCAGGTGAATTAGTCAAATCAATGTTGATCGCAAATGATGGCAGATGGCTTTGACGGGCTACACCCGACTTTAGTCTGAAGCGGCTACAGCCTTTGGCCCTGAGCGCCCTCCTTCAACGCGCTGCCCTCGCCTCGAATAAAGCGATCATTTCCAACACTCTTTGCCTTTCTCCAGGCTCTTGGCCAAGGCGCTATTCATTGGGCGCTTCGAGAGGTTTTGGATCCAAGGAAGCCTGCGCCAGGATAAAAATGGCGTTTTTTTCGTTAAAATCTCTACCGCTCGTCGGATTAATTTGCCCTGCCGGGTTTGTTACCCAGGAATTGCCCCAAGGCTTTCATGAGCCTTTCATTCATGTTATCTATTTGATTTTAAACGGTATTATTTCTTAAATAGAGTTATACAAAACGCCTTCGTCATTTATATAACACGGCGAAACGCCAATTAACCGTCTCCATGCTGTGGTAGTGTCAAAAAAAGAACGCGAAAAGGACTTGCACCTATTCAGTTCTTTAAAAAGTGGGCCATGAAACTCACGCATTACCCATCACGGATGAGGTTCCTCCCTTGGATGTCAGCGTTTTTGGTACCGGCCATGTCGGCCTGGTACAAGCAGTCGCCCTCGCCATCGCGCGGGACATCGCTCGCCTGTGTCCCCCGGGCAGTGGCTTGCCCTGGCGCGTACCGGGGGCGCTCTGCGCATGAATATCCTGATCACCGGGGCCGCCGGCTTCATCGGCGCCCATACCGCACTGCGTTTGCTCAAGGATGGGCATCAGGTCACCGGGCTGGATAATTTCAACGACTACTACGACCCGCAACTCAAGCACGACCGGGTGCGCTGGGTGGAGCAGCAGGTGGGACAGTTCCCGCTGTACCGCCTCGACCTCGGCGATACCGAAGCCCTCGACCGGCTGTTCGCCCAGGTTCGCCCGCAGGTGGTGATCAATCTGGCGGCCCAGGCCGGGGGACGTTATTCCCTGGAAAACCCCAAGGCTTACCTGCACAACAACCTCGGCGGCTTTCTCAACCTGCTGGAAGTGTGCCGGCGCTATCCACCCGAACACCTGATCTACGCCTCGTCCAGCTCGGTGTACGGCGCCAACCATCAACTGCCGCACAAGGCCAGCGACACCGTGGACCATCCGCTGTCGCTGTACGCCGCGAGCAAAAGGGCCAACGAGCTGATGGCCCATAGCTACAGCCATCTGTTCGACATGCCGGCCACCGGCCTGCGCTTCTTTACTGTATATGGCCCCTGGGGACGCCCGGACATGTCGCCGGTGCTGTTCGCCCGGGCCATCTGCGAAGGCCGTCCGCTGAAGCTGTTCAACTACGGTATGCACCAGCGCGACTTCACCTATATCGACGACCTCGTCGAATCCCTGGTTCGCCTGCTGGGCAAGCCACCAGTGCGCAACCCCTTGTGGAACCGCGAACAACCCGACCCCGCCACCAGCATGGCGCCCTGGCGCCTGTTCAATATCGGCGGGCAACGTTCGGTGGAGCTCAAGGACTACGTCGCCACCCTGGAGCAACTGCTCGGGCGCAAGGCACAGGTCGAGTACCTGCCGTTGCAACCCGGCACCGTGCTGAACAGCTGCGCCGATGCCAGCGCCCTGGAGAACGTCACCGGCTTCGGCCCGCAGGTCCCCCTGGCCGAGGGCCTGGGACGCTTTGTCGATTGGTTCCAGAGCTATTACCGGCCGCCGCTGCCCCCGCGTTCCTGACCGGCAACGACCTGCCCCGGCGATAGCCTGTGTCGCCCTTGCGGGCCAGCTGGCCGAGGGCGATTGCGGCGCTGACTCACTGCTCGAAGGCCCGTCGCCGGCCCGCGTCGCCACGGGAATCCCTGAGCGGCCATCGGCGTATCCCTTACAGCCAACTCCGCTGATGCCCGTAGGGCGTTAGCCGGATGGGTTGTCAGGCATAAGTAATGGTTATCGCGGACATTTCTGAATGCTCCGGCGGGCGGAAAGCCGCGGCCGCCTCGGCTTGAATCGACCGGCTTATTCCTGCACCATCCGCCCCCTGCTTATTCAATGGATGGATTTCACGGCATGCTGGATGCTAACGCTACCCATATTTCCCTGACGATCGAAGGCGCCTCGGTCGACCTTCAGGTCCTCAGTTTCGTTGGCCGCGAAGCCCTCAATCAACCCTTCTGCTTCGATATCGAACTGGTCAGCGCGCGTCCCGACCTCAAGCTCGAAGAACTCCTGCATAAACCAGCCTGCCTGACCTTTGGCGCGACCGGTAAAGGCCTGATCCACGGCCTGGTGTACCGCATCGCCCAGGGTGATTCCGGGCGCAAGCTGACCCGCTACAGCATCAGCCTGACTCCGCAGCTCAACTACCTGCGCCACAACTTCAACCAGAAGATCTACCAGCACCTCAGCGTGCCGAAGATCATCGCCCAGGTCCTCGAGGCCCGCGGCATCCTGGCCGACGCCTACAGTTTCCAGCTCGGCGCCACCTACCCGGAGCGGGTCTACTGCACCCAGTACGACGAATCCGACCTGCACTTCATCCAGCGCCTGTGTGAGGAAGAAGGCATCCATTTCCACTTCCAGCACAGCGCCAGCGGCCACAAGCTGGTGTTCGGCGACGACCAGACGGTGTTCCGCAAGCTGGCGGCGGTGAACTACCAGCAGGACTCGGGCATGGCCGCCGAACAGCCGGTGATCAAGCGCTTCAACCTGCGCCTGGAAACCCGCACCAGCCGCGTCAGCCGCCGCGACTACGACTTCGAGAAGCCGCGCCTGCTGCCCGAGGGCGCGGCCAAGTCCGAATTCATGCCGGACCTGGAAGACTACGACTACCCCGGCCTGTTCACCCAGCAGGCCCGCGGCAAGCAACTGGCGACCCGCGCCCTGGAACGCCATCGCAGCGACTACCGGCTGGCCGAAGGTAAAGGCGACGAGCCGAGCCTGGTCAGCGGCCACTTCCTGACCCTGGCCGCCCACCCGCGCAGCGAATGGAACGACCTGTGGCTGCTGCTGGAGGTGATCCACGAAGGCAAGCAGCCCCAGGTGCTGGGCGAGAACATCACCAGCGACGTCACCAGCAACAAGGACGACTTCCACCAGGGCTACCGCAACCGCTTCCTCGCCACGCCCTGGGACGCCCACTACCGCCCGCCGCTGGAACACCCGAAACCCAAGTCCCTGGGCAACCAGACTGCGCTGGTCACCGGGCCCAAGGGTGAAGAGATCCATTGCGACCAATACGGCCGGATCAAGGTGCAGTTCCACTGGGACCGCGACGGCCAGGCCGACGACAACACCTCCTGCTGGGTCCGCGTCGCCAGCGGCTGGGCCGGCAAGGCCTACGGCGGCATCGCCATCCCGCGGATCGGCATGGAAGTGCTGGTGACCTTCCTCGAAGGCGACCCCGACCAGCCCCTGGTCACCGGCTGCCTGTACCACAAGGAAAACCTGGTCCCCTACGACCTGCCGGCGAACAAGACCCGCAGCACCTTCAAGACCCTCAGCTCGCCGGGCGGCAAGGGCTACAACGAACTGCGCATCGAAGACAAGAAAGGCGCCGAACAGATCTACCTGCACGCCCAGCGCGACTGGGACGAGAACGTCGAGCACGACCAGCGGATCCGCGTCGGCAACCAGCGCCACGACACAGTCGAAGCCAACACCCTGACCGAACTCAAGGCCGAGGAACACCGCATCACCCACCTCGACCGCAAGAGCGAAATCCGCGCCAACGACCACCTGACCGTGGCCGTCACCCAACACGCCAATATCGGCACCGCGCAATTCGTCGAAGCTGGCCAGGAGATTCATTACAAGGCCGGTGGGAAGGTCGTGGTCGAGGCCGGCGCGGAACTGACCGCCAAGGCCGGCGGCAGCTTCGTCAAGCTCGATGCTGGTGGCGTGACCATCAGTGGGGCCGAAGTGAAGATCAATACCGGGGGAGCGCCGGGGGTTGGGACACCGGCGGCGCCGCTGTTGCCGGGACTGCTGAAGCTCGCTGACGCCGACAAGGCCGGCGGCCTGCTGCTGGGCCGCTTGAACTCGCCCATACCGCGCCTGACGCCGCCCAAGGGTATCTGCGTGGAGTGCCTGCTCAAGGCCATCCGCCAACGCCAGGCGATTCTCTCCGGAGCACAGCCATGAGCGATTTGCAGCAAGGCCAGCAGGACTGGGTCAACGCCGCGGCCAAGGGCTTGAGCCTCACGGCAATCGTCGAGCAGGCCCTGCTCAGCGCGCCGCAGCGCAACGCCCTGGGTGAACTGGAAGGCGCCCGCTGGCCCCTGATGTACCAGGCCGAGCTGGCCCAGCTGCGCAATGACGGGCCGCTACTGCTGGACATGACCGGTCAACCGTTCGAGCGGCTGGTGGCGATCCACGAACTGTTCGGCTCGAACCTGGCCGGCTGGTTGAGCAGCACCCTGCCAGCCAATCGGCTGGCCACCCACCTTGGCGACGCCCTGGTCTGCCAGGACGCCAACGATGCCGTGCTGCTGATCCGCAGCTACAGCGCCGAGGTACTGCCCCTGCTCCACCAACAAGTCGGCCAGCCATGGCACCAGTGGCTGTTCGGCCCCCTCGACACCTGGTGGGTCAAGGCCGAAAAAGACTGGCAGCGCCTTGCCGGCCCGGCGCACAGCGAAGTGCCCGAGTACCACCCGATCCGCCTGGATGAGCCGATGATGCACAGCCTGCAGCATGACGCCCACGCCGAGCAGTTGCTGGTGCAGACCGAAAACGTCGCCCCCGAGGCCTTTGCCAGCGACTGCCACGGCGAACGCCTGCAACAGGTGCAAGACTTGCTGCAGATCGCCAGGACCCAGGGCCTGGACCGGCAGGAGGATCAATCGACCTTCGTGTTGCACAGCCTGATCACCCGCAACCCACTGCACCAGCGCCCCGAATGGGCGGGAATCCTGCGTCAGGTCACCGATGACCGGGACACCCTGGAAAACGCCCTGGCCGCACAAGAAGGCGCCTGAGGTGACGTCGTTGCCGTCACTCGCAAAGCGCTGGAAGCGCCTGCCCGACCGCCAGAAAACCCTGATCCACTGGTTGGTTCTGGGCGCGCTGGTCGCCGGTTATTTCATCTGGCAGCACAGCCGGATGCCGGGGGCAATGCTCTATGTGCATAACCAAACGGATCGCCCCATCTTCAGCTACTTCGTCAATGACAACTGGGGAGGCAATGCCACAGCAAACGGCGGAGGCGGAGCAACCTGTTGCTGGCGCATTGAGGGCAAGATGCTGAAGGTGGACTGGATAAAAGGCCGCACAGGAGAACAAGTGCGTCAGGGGGTTAAAAAGGAAACCCTTTCAATCGAGATCCCTAACCCTCCCCGCCAACGCAGTGACCGGTATTTACATGTGCACTTTTTCCCCGGTGACCAAGTTCGCCTGGCCTGGAGTGCCAACCTGGACACACCTTACGAAAACCTCAAGGAAGCGCCTCCGGTGCCTGCTACCAAGGATCAGAAAGCCAAAGCTCAATGAGTCAGCGATTTTCAGCATCAATCATTAAAACGATGCGAACTGCCCAACCTGGGCAAAAGAACATGACCGTATGCAGAAACAGGTTCGGATCGACAAGGAGTTTGTTGTGACATCGATTCAATCGCTCAGAAATCGCTGGAAGTCCTTGTCTGGACTACAGAAGACCTTGATCAACGTGTTGGTTGTTGGGGGGCTGATCGCTGCCTATTTCATTTGGCAGTACAGCCGCACGCCAGGAGCCATGCTCTATGGCCACAACCATACGGATCGCCCCATCTTCAGTTATTTCGTCAACGACAATTGGGGTGGAAATGGGGGCATGACCTGCTGCTGGCGCATCGAGGGCAAGACACTGAAGGTGGATTGGATCAAGAGCACGACCCGAACACAGTATGAGCAGGGAACTCGAGAAGAAACCCTATCAGTCGAGATCTCTAACCCTCCCCGCCAACGCAGTGACCGCTATTTGCATGTGCACTTCTTCCCCGGCGACCAGGTTCGCCTGGCCTGGAGCGCCAATCTCGACACCCCCTATGAAAATCTCAAGGAAGCACCCGCAGTGCCTGATGCCAAGGACCAGGAAGCTCAATCCCAATGAGTCACGGGTTTTCGCCGCCCACTATTGAAAAACTTGCAAGCAGCGCGAGCTGGGCAACAGAAATGCCCCCAGGCGAAAGAACATGACCGTGCGCAGAAACAGGTTCGCACTAACAAGGAGTTTGTTGTGACATCGATTCAATCCCTAAGAAATCGCTGGAAGTCCCTGTCCAGATTGCAGAAAGCCCTCATCAATCTGTTGGTTTGGGGGGCGCTGATTGCTGCCTATTTCATCTGGCAGTCCAACCGCCTGCCGGGTGCGGCCCTTTATGGTCATAACCATACGGATCGCCCCATCTTCAGTTACTTCGTCAATGACAACTGGGGTGGTAACGGAGGTGTGACTTGCTGCTGGCGCATAGAGGGCAAGACACTGAAGGTAGACTGGATAAAAGGTCGTACCGGCGAACAAGTGCGTCAGGGGATAAAAAAAGAAACCCTCTCAATCGAAATTCCTAACCCACCTCGAAAACGAACCGACGATACCCTGCACGTACATTTTTTGCCTGGCGATCAGGTTCGTGTGGCCTGGAGTGACAAACACACCAGTCCATTGAAAGAGGAGCTGCGAGAGTTCTACGCCAAGGATCAGGAGAGCAAGTCCAAATGAGTTCCCGTACATCTGATCTTGCAGCTGCTGCCAGCGCCCGTTGTGCAGGGCCATTCAATAACTCTCATATCACGACTTGTGAACGAACCTTGCGGGTCGGCTTCTTTTTCGATGGCTTTGGGCGCCATTTGCAAAAAGATTTGCAATCAGGCCGGGTGAGTAACGTGGGCAAAATGTTCCTGGCCCATCCTGTCGATATGCCGAACAAAGAGCCTGATCCTGTCTTTGCTTATCGCAAGGCTTATATCTCGGGCATGGGCGAGGAGTACATCGCAGACCTGACCAACACTGCCAGTACCGGCCTGGATATCGTTAGCAGTAAAGCGGCGGATGTCCCCAAGGATGTGGCGAAGGACGAAGGAAAAAAGATCCTGAAGGATGTGCTGGAGCGCCGTGACTGGTGGGAGCGCTTGAAGCGCGACCTGGGCGACTTGGTAAATGCCCCCTACAAAGTCTTCAAAGTGTTAAAAGGCGCGGTGGTTGACGCCGTGGCTGAAGTCGTACCGCCCCTGCGCGATAACCCGATCATGGCTCAAGTGGCCAAGACTGGAGCCAATATCCGTATTGACGGTGCGATTGATCGCCTTAACAAGGACATCGACGAAATCAAGACATTGGGCGGCCCACCGTTGAAGCGTATCGAACTGTCCGTATACGGCTTCGACTATGGCGCCACCCTGGCCCGGGGTTTTCTCTATCGCCTGCTGGATCGTAGCCTGATCAATGGCGAGGAGGTGGAGTATCAGGGAGCGCGCCTGGTCGTGCTGTTCGCCGGCCTGTTCGACGCGGTGGACCGCAGCCGTAGCGATATACCGCTGATCGACGACTATATACCCGTGCCCACCAGTAACGTGCTGGGGGACGCCAATGTCCTGCCCAAGCAGGTCAGGCAGGCGCTGCATCTGGTCGCCGCCCACGAGCGGCGCTTTTACCGGCGGGCCAGCCTGCTCGGCAAAGGCAACGCCAAGTGGCGCGAAGAACTGATGCCCGGGGTCAGCGAGGATATCGGTGGCAGCCTACTGCCCGGCGAGCAGAAACCCAGCGCCGAGCTGGCGCTGGTCAGCTTGCACCGCATGTACCGCGCAGCGTTCCAGGCAGGAGTACCTTTCCTTCATCTCGAAGACTTATACGAAAAGGATGCCGATACTGCTGAGCTGTTCACCTTCAACGACCATATCAACGGAAAAACTGCCCTTGGGCTGGTCAAGAAGTACCAGTCGGCCGCCAAGGCCAGCATCGCCCAGCTGAAAAACCTCAACCTGGGTGACCAAGCGCCCTTCCTCGGCCATATGCGCCTGTATATCCGCTGGCTGGCGTCGATCTCGCGCCCTTATGTGCAGCGCCTGCGGGAAATCGGCGAAGAGGAAGATCGCCTGAACGCCAGCCAGTATGCCGCGGGAAATAGCGCCGGGATGTTCGGCCGCCCGGTGGAAACCCCGGAAAAGAGACAGGCCCGCCTCAAGCGCACCCAGGAACTGCAAACCGAACGCGAGACACTAAGGGCACAACTCGGCTGGCTGGAAGATGTCGACAGTGAAGCCCGCAGCATGCGCAGCGGCCGGACGCGGGATGGCTACAGGGCCGCCGGCACACCGCAGCAGATGCGGGTGTGGCAGGTGCTGCTGGAGGAGGAATGGTTCAAGGAACAACTGTCGCCATTGTCGGAGGAAGTAAGCCTGTTGTTCGGCCACTTCATACATGACCAGTTGGTCCAGTCCCTGGCGCAGCGCTCAGCCAAGTCGGTGAGCGGACAATGCTACTTCGATATCCGCGGGATCGATCTGCTGGAGAAAGAAGAGGAAGAAAAGGAAGAAAAGGAGAAAGACAAGAAATAAGTGCATTCAATGCCTGCCCGGAGTCGGGCAAGGCGTTGACGACCTGCAAGGCAGGGGTTTGTGTCCTCTGCCTTCAAGCCCCCGCTGACCCCAAATACGCGTTTCTGCCCAAAGCACATTTCGTCAGGCAGTTTCCCTTCCGCGCAAATCATTAGCTCCCTACTTAATCTCCGATTAATCCCGCCGCCCAAAACTGTACGCGACCGCGCAGCGCAGAATCCCCTGTCGCCCCTCCGCGGCGCGCTCGATGGCTGTTTGTCGGGCTTATCGGAGAACGCTCATGAACATGCGTATTTTGCTGGTCGGGGCCCTGGCGTTTGCCGGGGTCGTGGGTGGGGCTCAGGCCGACACGGCCCAGGTGCAGCCGGTGCCTTATCACTATGGCATGCCGCTGAAGGTGGCCAAGGTGGTGTCGATGACCGAGCCCGCGACGCCGGAGTGCAAGGTGATCACCGCGGACATGACCTTTATCGACAAGGCGGGCAAGCTGGAAGCCATCAGTTACCGCAAGCTGTCGGACGCTTGCAGTTATCAGAACTGAGGACTGCCCTGCTCTATCGCGTGCAAGGTTGCAGGCAGCTTTGTGAGATTCAGGCAGGGATTTTATTCGCGGTGAGGGGCGAGTTTGCGCCTGGCCCGGGATTTATCCAGGCCAGGCAGGCAACGCCGGCATTGGCAAAGCCGCCGATCAATGAACCCTGGACTTGAGGGCGATGGGCTGGCTTCCCGGATGGTTCGCCAGGTCGTAGCGCAACTCGGCGATCAAATCGTTGATTTCCCGGCAGCCGTTGAGGCTCGCCGCATCGATACCGGTGACCACCAGGTCCACGCGGTCGGTTTCATGGTCGCCATAGACTTTCACGGTCATGTGCAGGTCGGGGCTCAGGGTGCACTCGCAGCGTTTGGGCAGGAAGCTGCATTCAATGATATTGCGCAGTTCCAAGGCAGATAAGAACATGGCAGATCTCTCCGTTGGTGCAGTGGCCATTCAATGATGGCAAGAATATCGTCTCGGGATTCCACCCCCGAAATACGGCGTACGGCGTGACTAAACCTCCCTGGAAGAGAAAGCCAATTCCTAGACTAGGCCGTATTTGCGCTTCTACTAAATTCTATTTTGCTCTGAGTAGTGGGCTTTTTTCACGTGATGCCCCGATACCTCCGTCAGGGGGATGACCTCTTGCGAACGGGTGCGGCCGACTTCTCGCTGATAGTGAATGGAGCATTAAGCGTGCCGTCTTCGTACTCATTGTCATGCCGTGATAAATCATCGGGTTATAAAGCCCCATCGGAGGACCGCGTCGTGCAGATTGCCGGATTTGCCGTTGGTCACCCGGCAATTTGCCGGAGCGAAATGGCCACGGTTTGCATGATCGGACCTTCCCCAGTCAAACTGCCCGGCGTTTCAAGCAACGGCTCCCTCCATTGGGAGAGCCGTCGATCAACCTGCAAGGAGGCCTTATGCGCTTTTTTCCTGTTTCCACCGCCATCGCTGTGCTGTTGAGCGGTATTTCCACCCTGAGCCATGCGGCCAAACTCGAAGACGTGGCGCCCTACCCCAAGGCTGAAGAAGGTTTTGTGCGCCAGGTGATCCACCTGCCCAAGCAGGCCAAGGAAGAGGACTTCAAGGTCGAGGTCCTGGCCGGCAAGACCTTGACCGTCGACTGCAACCATCAGCGCCTGGGCGGTACCCTGGAAGAGAAGAACCTGGAAGGCTGGGGTTACCCCTACTACCGCCTGGACAAGGTCAGCGGGCCGATGAGCACCTTGATGGCCTGCCCCGAGGGCAGCAGCAAGCAGGCGTTCGTGCCGGTGGTCGGCGAAGGCTTCGTGCTGCGCTACAACAGCAAGCTGCCAATCGTGATCTACGCCCCCAAGGACGTCGAAGTGCGCTACCGCCTGTGGTCCGCCGCGGACAAGGTCGAGAAGGCCCGCGCGGAATAACCTGCGCAGCGGCTACATCGCGGGTGATGGAGCCGCTGCCGCAGGCTGCGATCGGTTTGGGCAGCACTCCGACGCAGTAGCCGCCAGGCCAGGCAATGCAGTGCATCAGTGGTTCGGTTGGCGAGCGCTTCGCGCTCGTGCGCAGGCTTCGCCAGCGGCTACAGAGGCCCTGCTCCGTTCTTACACCAGCGCCACCGCGCCCAAGGCCGCGCGCTCGGCCACCTGCCCCAGGCGATCGAAGTTGATGTTGGCCCCGGAATCGATGGCCACCAGGGTTTCGCCCTGTACGCCGCTGCGGGCCACGTACTGCTTGATCCCGGCCACCGCCAGCGCCCCCGACGGCTCGGTGATGGAACGGGTGTCGTCGTAGATGTCCTTCATTGCGCAGCAGAGTTCGTCGTTGCTGACCGTGATCACTTCATCGACCAGCACTCGGCACAGCTCGAAACAATGGGCGCCGACCTGCGCCACGGCAACGCCGTCGGCGAAGGTGCCGACGCTGGGCAGCACCACCCTTTCCCCAGCCTGCAACGCCTGCTGCAGACAGTTGGAGTGCTCGGACTCGACGCCGACGATGCGCACCTCGGGCCGCAGGTATTTCACATAGGCGGCGATGCCGGCGATCAATCCGCCACCGCCCACCGGGACGAAGATCGCGTCCAGGCGCCCGGGATGCTGGCGCAGGATCTCCATGCCCACCGTGCCCTGCCCGGCGATCACGTCCGGGTCGTCGAAGGGCGAGACAAAGGTCTGGCCGCCGCGCTCGGCCAGTTGCAGGGCATGGGCCAGGGCGAAGGGAAAACTCTCGCCCTGCAGCACCGCCTCGGCGCCACGACTGCTGACGCCCTGCACTTTCAGCTGCGGCGTGGTGGAAGGCATGACGATGGTCGCCTTGATCCCCAGCTCCCGCGCCGCCAGCGCCACGCCCTGGGCGTGATTGCCGGCGGAGGCGGTGATCACCCCACGGCGCTTTTGCTCGTCGCTGAGTTGCACCAGCTTGTTGTAGGCGCCGCGGATCTTGAAGGAAAAGGTCGGTTGCAGGTCCTCACGCTTGAGCAGCACCTGGTTACCCAGCGCCGCCGACAGGGCCGGCGCCGGCTGCAACGGCGTGCGCACCGCCAGGTCGTAGACCGGCGCCGCGAGAATCTTCTTCACGTAGTGCTCAAGCAGTTGCAGCGGGGTATGCGGCTCGGCGGGATGCTTCATGGGGTGTCTCCTGGCGGTGTCGAGAGCCCCGGAGACAGAAAGAAAAAACCCGCCTCTAGGGCGGGTTGGGTGCAGTCGTCAGCAAGCCCGCCGATCAGGAATGGCGGTAATAATGCTTGGCTGGGAACGCAATGCGGAAAAAGTCATGGCCAGGAAATTAACCGGCGGGTCGCTGGTGAGTCAATGGCCAATGACAGGTCGAGCTATCTGCCATTTGCCGAAAAATATACGAAACGCATATGCTTCGTATATTTACCAGGACAGAAACCCCGTGGGCATCGTCAAGATTTCAGATCAACTGCATGAACAGATCCGCGTCGCCAGTGACGCCATGGATCGCTCCATCAACGCCCAGGCCGAGTTCTGGATCAAGATCGGCCTGCTGGCCGAGCTCAATCCGCACCTGGCCTACAACGACCTGATCAACAAACTGCTGCTGAACAAGACCGACCTGATCCGGGGGCGTAGCGAATGACCCAGGCCCTGATCAAGACCCCGCAACAACTGGCGCTGATGCGCGAGTCCGGGCGCCTGCTGGCGACGGTGTTCAGCTTTCTCGACGACTTGGTCGCGCCCGGCCTTTCAACCATGGAGCTGGACACGGCCGTGGAGCGCTTTATCCGCCACGACCTCGGCGCCCGTCCGGCCAGCAAGGGCCAATACAATTACCCCTACTCGATCAACACCTCGATCAACGAGGTGGTGTGCCATGGCATGCCCCATGAGAAGGCCATCCTCAAGGACGGCGACATCATCAACATCGACATCACCCTGGAAAAGAACGGCTTTATCGCCGACTCCAGCAAGATGTACCTGATTGGCAACGTCAGCCCCAAGGCCCAGCGCCTGGTGAGCACTACCTTCGAGGCGATGTGGGAAGGCATCAAGGTGGTCCGCCCCGGCGCGCGCCTGGGCGATATCGGCCATGCCATCCAGAAACACGCCGAAACCCGGGGCTACAGCGTGGTGCGCGAGTACTGCGGCCATGGCATCGGCCGGCAGATGCACGAAGAACCGCAGGTCCTGCATTTCGGCCGCCCCGGCACTGGCCTGGAGCTGCGCGAAGGCATGGTGTTCACCATCGAGCCGATGATCAACCAGGGCAGCGCCCGGGTGCGCGACCTGAAAGACGGCTGGACCGTGGTCACCCGCGACAACGGCCTGTCGGCGCAGTGGGAACACACGGTGGCGGTGACCCGCGACGGCTTTGAGGTACTGACCCTGCAACCGGCCTGAAACCTCAGGCGCATTTGCCGTTGCCACCGGCCAGGCGCCTGAGCCCGAGCACCATCCCCCCTGCCCCCAGCAGCATCGCCACGAGGAACAGCGGGTAGGCAATCCACCACGGGGTGCCAGCGGTCATCATGCTGAACTCGGACATGCCACCGATGCTGGCGATCAGGTTCAGCGGCAGGAACACCACGTTGATCAGGGTCAGTTTGCGTAACAGGCCGTTCATGTTGTTGTTCATCAGGTTGCCGCGCGCGTCGATCAGCCCGGAAAACACCGTCGAATAGATCTCCGCCTGCTTGTAGCACTGGTTGTTCTCGATGATCAGGTCGTCGATCAGGCCGACGGCCTCGGCGCTGAAGTGCGCCTTCTCGGCGTGGTTGCGCAGCCGGGTCAGCACCGCGCCGTTGCTGTGAATGGCGTTGATGTAATAGATCAGGCTTTCGCTGAGGTTGAACATCTGGATCAGGTGGCGGTTTTCCATCGAGTCGTTGAACTGCTGCTGCAACTCGCGGGCGACCATCTTGATCACCTTGAGGTGCCCCAGGTAGTGATGGATGTTGGTCGACAGCAGGTCCAGCAACACATCCAGGGGGCTATTCAGGGCCTGCCGCGCGCCCAGGCCGCTGAGCTGGCTGTCGTCGTGGGCGATCACCAGCAGGCGTTGCGGGGAAAACAGCAGGCCGCAGGACGACACCTCGAACGACAGGCTGCCGCCGCCGGAGTAGTTCTCCGGGCGTTTCCAGATCAGGAACAGGTTGTCCGGGTGAAACTCGATGCGCGATACCTCGTCCGGGTCCAGCGCCGAGGCCAGGGCATGTTCGTCGAGCTTGAAGCCGGTGCGCAGCAGATCGCGCTCGGCGGGGTCCGGGTTGCTGAACAGCATCACTTCGGCGTCCAGGCGCTCCACCGGCAGCAGGCGGCCCTGGCTCAACTGGTAGCTCTTGATCATCGGCCGTTCACCAGGCCTGCCCGCGGCGCTTGAGTTCCAGGCGGCGGACGAACTCCTCGAGCACCAGGGAATACAGGTCGTCGCGCAGGTAGGCATCTTCGATACCGGCGTCCAGGTTGGGGTTGTCGTTGACTTCGATCACCACCACCTTGTCGCCGGACTGCTTGAGGTCGACGCCGTACAGGCCGTCGCCGATCAGGTTGGCGGTCTTCACCGCCAGCTCCACCACCGCCCGCGGCGCCTCGTGGACCGCCAGGGTGCGGCATTCGCCGTTGATGTCCTGGCCCTTGGCCTTGTGGTTGTAGATCTGCCAATGGCCCTTGGACATGAAGTACTGGCAGGCGAAGATCGGTTTGCGGTTGAGCACGCCGATGCGCCAGTCGTACTCGGTGTAGAAAAACTCCTGGGCCAGCAGCAACACCGAATGCTCGAACAGCTCGGCGGTGGCCTCCAGCAGCGCCTGCTGGCTCTCGACCTTGATCACCCCGCGGGAGAAACAACCGTCGGGTATCTTCAGCACCAAGGGGAAACCCAAACGTTCGCCGACCCGCTCGAAGTCTTCCGGTCGTTCCTTGTAGAGAATCTCGGTGGCGGGCATGCCCAGCTGGTGGCTTTTCAGCAGATCGGTCAGGTAGACCTTGTTGGTGCAGCGCAGGATCGAGGCCGGGTCGTCCATCACCACCAGGCCCTCGCTTTCGGCCTTCTTGGCGAAGCGGTAGGTGTGGTTGTCGACGCTGGTGGTCTCGCGGATCAGCAAGGCGTCGTACTCGGCGATACGCGAGTAATCCTTCTTCTCGATCAGTTCGACGTCGATGCCCAGGCCCTTGCCGACCCGGACAAAATTCTCCAGCGCCCGGGCGTTGGAAGGTGGCAAGGCTTCCTGCGGGTCATGCAGGATCGCCAGGTCATAGCGGGCCAATCTTTTCGAGCGCGGCATGCGCCAGATCTTGCGACTGAAACTGTCCAGGGAGTGGGCGAATTGATCTTCCTGGTCTTCGCGCAACTTATGTAAGGCACCGGACTTCACGCCTTCGATATGCCAACCGTTAGTTCGTTTGAAGTCCACCAGCAATATCGGACAAGGAAAGACTTCGAATAACTGTCGCGCCAACTCCTGTAACGGTTCGATATGAGTCTTGCCGAAGTACAGGGTCAGGGTAAAACCTTCGGTATCGCTGTAAAGATGATTGCTCAGGGCCTTTTCCAGGGTTTTATCCAGGTCGTCCAGGGCCAGGCCATAGAGCGATTTGCGGGTCAGCTCGCTGATGGTGCGTACCGAGGGAATCACCTTGTGCCCCCGCGCCTCGGCCAGCAGCGAGCAGTAGTAACCGTGGCCCAGGTACTTGTAGCTGCGGCACAGGTTGATCACCTGGACCCGCTTGCCGGGCTGGGTTTCACGGGTCTGTTCCAGGTACTCCTGAGCGCTGAGGATGTCTTCGCTGGGGAAATAGGAGGCCCAATCTTCCTTGCGCTCGACAATAATCAGCAACGGGCTGGAAGTTTCACTCATCGCTGAAAAATAATTAACCGGAGTTATTGTCGCCGGCAGACTTTGCTCGGATACTCCACGCCAATGACCTTGTACCGCTGACATAATGTTTGATCCGCTTAAGAACAAGACCTTTTCTATTAAGCACGAACTTTTTTGAAAGTCTCGTTTCGTTACGCAACTTTTACGGCGGTTATATGGATCTTGTCTTTCGCATTGCCACACCTGAGGACTTGCCTGCTTTAGTGCGACTGGAACAGCAGTGTTTCACCACCGATCGCCTGACGGTGCGCAGCTTCCAGTGGATGATCAGCCGCGCCCATGCGTGCCTGATCGTCGCCGAGCAGGCGCAACAACTGCTGGGTTATGCTCTGGTGCTGTTCCATCGCGGGACCTCCCTGGCCCGCCTGTACTCGATCGCCATCGCGGTCGAGGCCCGCGGGTCGGGCCTGGGCAAACGCCTGCTGGAGCGGATCGAAGCCCGCGCGCGGGAGCATGACTGCGCCTACCTGCGGCTTGAGGTGCGCAGCGACAACCCGACGGCCATCGCCCTGTACGAACGCAGCGGCTACCGGCGCTTCGCCGTGCTGCACGACTACTACGAGGACCACGCCGATGCCCTGCGCCTGGAAAAGCGCATCCTGCAGCATCGCGAGACCCGCACCATCCGCGTGCCCTATTACCAGCAGACCACCGACTTCACTTGCGGCCCGGCCTGCCTGCTGATGGCCATGGCCGCGCTGCAACCCAGGCGCGCCCTGGAGCGCCGTGAAGAACTGCAGCTGTGGCGCGAGGCGACCACCGTGTTCATGACCTCCGGCTACGGCGGCTGCAGCCCCCAGGGGCTGGCGCTGGCCGCGTGGCGCCGGGGCTTCAGGGTCAGGCTGCAGGTCAATACCCGGGGGCCGCTGTTTCTCGGCGGGGTGCGCGACGAGCATAAAAAAAACGTCATGCGCCTGGTGCATGAGGAGTTCTGCGCCCAGCTGGATAGCAGCGACGTCTTGCAGGTGCTGGGCGGCCCGCTGGACCTGCCGAAGCTGCTGGCCGACGGCGGCCAGCCCCTGGTGCTGATCAGCAGCTACCGCCTGACTCGCTCCAAGGCCCCGCATTGGGTGATGGTCACCGACTGCGACGAAGACTTCGTCTACCTGCACGATCCCGATGTCGACCACAGCCAGCACCGCCAGCCGATGGATTGCCAGCACCTGCCGGTGAGCCACGGCGAGTTCGCCAAGATGTGCCGTTTCGGCAGCGGCAAGCTGCAGGCGGCGGTGATCCTCTACCCGGCCGCAGTGCCTCTGTAGGAGCGAAGCTTGCTCGCGATAGCCGCGAAGCGGCGATTCATCCTGCCAACACGCGTTATCGTTGAAGATTTTTTCGCGAGCAAGCTTCGCTCCTACAGAAGAAGGGTCTGGGTTATTCCAGGCCAACCTTGTACAGCCTGCCCTTGTCCTCGTCGGTCAGCACATACAGATAACCGTCCGGCCCCTGGCGCACGTCGCGGATGCGCTCCTTGAGTTCACCCAGCAGGCGCTCCTCGTGGCCCACCTTGTCGCCGTCGAATTGCAAGCGGATCAGCTCCTGGGACGCCAGGGCGCCGATAAACAGGTTGTGTTGCCAGGCCTTGAAGCGGTCGCCGTCGTAGAAGGCCATGCCGCTGATGCCGGGGGATTTCTCCCAGACATGCCGCGGGCCCACGGTGCCTGGGGCAGTCTTGCCCTGGGCTTCGGGAATCGGCGCGCCGGAATAGTTGATGCCGTGGGTCGCCAGGGGCCAGCCGTAGTTCTTGCCACGCTCGATCAGGTTGATTTCGTCGCCGCCCTTGGGCCCGTGCTCGTTATCCCACAGGGTGCCGCTCCAGGGATTGAGCGCCGCGCCCTGGGGGTTGCGGTGGCCGTAGGACCAGATCTCCGGGCGCACGCCCGGCTGGCCGACAAAGGGGTTGTCCTGCGGGATCCGGCCATCCGGATACAGGCGCACGATCTTGCCCTGCAACTTGTCCAGGTCCTGGGCGGTCGGGCGCTCGTTGTTTTCCCCCAGGGTGATAAACAGGTAGCCGTCGCGGTCGAACACCAGGCGCGAACCGAAATGGTTACCGGTGGAGAGCTTGGGCGCCTGGCGGAAAATCACCTGGAAATCCTTGAGCGTCTTCAGGTCCTCGGACAGCCGTCCGCGCCCCACCGCCGTCCCCGCCGTGCCGCCCTCGCCGCCACCTTCGGCGTAGGACAGATAGACCAGGCGGTCCTGCTTGAAGTCCGGCGACAGCACCACATCCAGCAAGCCGCCCTGGCCCTTGGCCCAGACCTGCGGCACCCCGTCCAGGGGCGCCGAGAGCTTGCCGTCGGCGCCGACCAGCCGCAGGTTGCCTGGGCGCTCGGTCACCAGGATGCCCTGGCGGTCCGGCAGGAACGCCAGGGCCCAGGGGTGGTCCAGGCCTCCGACCAGCGGGGTCACGCTGAGGGGGCCCAGCTCGCTCTGCAACTGTTGGCTGGGGGCGGCCGCGAGCGGTAGCGCACTGCTCAGAAAAAGACTGGCACAGACGGTTGCCAAGAGGGTTTTACGCAACATGCACAATTCCTTCTGTCGATAAAAAGGGTTCCGCCCGGGGCCGCCATCGGCCTCGGGCGGTCAGCGTTTATCGCTGCTGTTGGTTACGCGGTGGGGTCACGGGTGTCGGATCGATGATCCGTGGCTGGGTGATGGTGCGCGGGTAACCGTTGCCAATACCGCCGTTCTCCAGGGTCGGAGGGCGTTGCACGGGTACTGGATTAACCCCACGAACAGCCGGTGCACTGGGCTGGGTGCCCTGCATGCTGTTGGGATTGGCCCGGCGTATCGGGCTGTTGTAGGGGTTGTTGTTACTGCCGGGCAGGTTCTGCGCCAACAGCATGGCGGACGTTGGGCTGCTGTTCGGATGCGCCGCCTGAGGCGCGGCGAACGCCACGGCGCTAGCCCCGCTCATCAGTGCAAAAGCGACAAGAGCGCGAAGCAGATTGTTCATGGCGACCCTCTTGGATGGCGACGAGTTATCGCATTCGAGTCCAGGCTACGTCGCGCGTTCGGCCTTGTTAATTAAATAATCCGCCAGACATGTAACACGAGTTATCGGCTTGCCCTATGCAGGCCGGCACCCCGGGGAAACTTTCGCGCCGCGCCACGGGTCACCTGAAAACCAGTCGCTGCATGGCGATTCCACAGTCAATACGGGGACAGGCTCATGGCACGGGCAATCTGGAAAGGCGCGATCAGTTTCGGCCTGGTTCACATTCCGGTGGCGCTGGTCTCGGCGACCTCCTCCCAGGGCGTGGACTTCGACTGGCTGGACCAGCGCACCATGGACCCCGTGGGTTACAAACGGGTCAACAAGGTCACCGGCAAGGAAGTCGGCAAGGAACATATCGTCAAGGGCGTGGCCTACGAAAAAGGCCGCTATGTGCTGCTCAGCGAGGACGAAATCCGCTCGGCCCACCCGCTGTCGACCCAGACCATCGATATCTTCGCCTTCGTCGACAGCCAGCAGATCCCGCTGCAGAACATCGACACCCCCTACTTCCTGGCCCCCGACAAGCGTGGCGGCAAGGTCTATGCGCTGCTGCGCGAAACCCTGCAGAGCACCTCGAAAGTCGCCCTGGCCCTGGTGGTGCTGCACACCCGCCAGCATCTGGCGGCGCTGATGCCGCTGGAGTCGGCGCTGGTGCTGGTGATGCTGCGCTGGCCGGCCGAGGTGCGCAGCCTCGACGAGCTGGCCCTGGGGCCGGAAGTGACTCACCCGGACCTGGCCAAGGGCGAACGGGACATGGCCAAGCGCCTGGTGGCGGACATGAGCACCGATTGGCAGCCGGAGGAATACCGCGACAGCTTCACCGACAAAATCATGGCCCTGGTGGAGAAAAAGGCCCAGGCCGGCAAGATCGAGGACGTGGAAAGCGCCGCTGGCGAAGAGCAACGCAAGAGCGCCGATGTCATCGACCTGACCGAGATGCTCAAGCGCAGCCTGGGAAGCAGATCCAGGAGCAAGGCGCCGGCCAGCCCGGACAAACCCGGCAAGACCAGGAAAACCACGAAGAGCTCCCGCGCCTGAACCACGCGGCTCGCCATACGAGGTAGTGGGTCATGGCCAAATCCCTGAGTGAATACCAGCGCAAGCGCAACTTCGCGATCACCTCGGAGCCGGCGGCGGACAAACCCTCCGTCAAGTCCACCTCGGCCCTGCGTTTCGTGATCCAGAAGCACGATGCGCGCAATCTGCATTACGACTTTCGCCTGGAACTGGGCGGCAGCCTGAAAAGCTGGGCGGTGCCCAAGGGCCCAAGCCTGGACCCCAGGCAAAAACGCCTGGCGGTGCATGTCGAAGACCACCCGCTGAGCTATGGCAATTTCGAAGGCAGCATCCCCGCCGGGCAATACGGCGCCGGCGACGTGATCGTCTGGGACCATGGCGTCTGGCAACCCCATGACGACCCCGCCGCCAGCTATCGGGCGGGCAAGCTCAAGTTCACCCTGATCGGCGAGAAGCTCGGCGGCGACTGGACCCTGGTGCGCACCCATATGCGCGGCAGCGGCGACAAGGAACAGTGGCTGCTGATCAAGGAGCAGGATGCCCAGGCGCGACCGAGCGACGAGTACGACGTGGTCCGGGCCCTGCCCAAAAGCGTGCTCAGCGGTGCCACGCTGGGCGACCGCACAGCCGCCAGCACCAAACCCCAGGCCACAAAAAAAGCCGCGAAGAAACCATCAGGGAAAAAAGCCGTGGTCCTGCCGCAAAGCCTGGCGCCGCAGCTGGCAACCCTGGTGGACAAGGCGCCCAGCGGCGACTGGCGCTACGAGATCAAGTTCGACGGCTACCGGATCCTGGCGCGGATCCAGGACGACGAGGTGCGCCTGCTGACCCGCAACGGTCACGACTGGACCAGCCGCCTGCCCCAGCAAGCCAAGGCCCTGGCTGCCCTGAAGCTCAAGGACAGCTGGCTGGACGGCGAAATGGTAGTGCTCAACGACGAAGGCCTGCCGGACTTCCAGGCGCTGCAGAACGCCTTCGATATCGGTCGCAGCGTGGACATCATCTATTACCTGTTCGATGCGCCTTTTCTGCAGGGCGAGGACTTGCGCGAAACGCCGGTGGAAGAACGCCGTCAGGCCCTCAAGCAGGCGCTCGGGCGCAAATCGAGCAAGGTCCTGCGCTTTTCCGAAGCCTTTGCCGCCCACCACCAGGACGTCCTCGAAAGCGCCTGCGCCCTGTCCCTGGAGGGAGTGATCGGCAAGCGGGCCGGCAGCCCCTATGTGTCGCGCCGCAGCGCCGACTGGATCAAGCTCAAATGCCGGCTGCGCCAGGAGTTCGTGGTGGTCGGCTATACCCGCCCGCAAGGTTCGCGCAGCGGTTTTGGCGCCCTGCTGCTGGGGGTCAACGACGCGAGCGGGCTGGTGTACGCCGGCCGGGTCGGCACCGGTTTCGACCAGAAGACCTTGAAGCAGCTGCATGAGCGGATGCAGGAACTTGAACGGGATTCATCGCCCCTGGTCAAGCCTTTGACCGCGGCCCAGGCCCGCGGCGTGCACTGGATCGAGCCGCAACTGGTGGCCGAAGTCGAGTTCGCCGAGTGGACGCGCGAGCAGGTGGTGCGCCAGGCGGCGTTCATCGCCCTGCGCAGCGATAAGCCGGCCAGGGAAATCGTCCGCGAGCAGCCGCAGATCTCCAAGGCCGTCGAAACCCGCAGCCGGAGCACGTCCGCCCGCTCGGATAAGGCGGCCGCTCACAGCGTCGCCGGGGTCAAGATCACCCACCCGGATCGGGTCATCGACAAGCAGTCTGGCACCACCAAACTGCAACTGGCGCAGTTCTACGCCAGCATCGACCAGCAGATCCTGCCGCACCTGCGCGACCGCCCGGTGTCCTTGCTGCGAGCCCCTGAAGGGGTGGAAGGCGAGCAGTTTTTCCAGAAACATGCCGAGCACCTGGCCATCCCCCATATCCGCCACCTCGACCCGGCGCTGGACCCCGGCCACGCGCGCCTGATGGAAATCGACAGTACTGCGGCGCTGATCGGCACGGTGCAGATGGGCACCATCGAGCTGCACACCTGGGGCGCGACCCACGACCAGATCGAAACCCCGGACCTGTTCGTGCTCGACCTCGACCCGGACCCGGCCCTGCCCTGGAAAAGCATGCTGGAGGCCACCCAACTGACCCTTTCGGTGCTCGATGAGCTGGGTTTGCAGGCCTTCCTGAAAACCAGCGGCGGCAAAGGCATGCACCTGATCGTGCCGCTGGCGCGCAAGGCCGACTGGGACACGGTCAAGGGTTTCGCCAAGACCATCGCGCAATTCATGGCGCAGCAGTTGCCGGAGCGCATCACCGCGACCATGGGCCCGAAAAACCGGGTCGGCAAGATCTTCGTCGATTACCTGCGCAATACCCGTGGCGCCAGCACCGTGGCCGCCTATTCGGTACGGGCGCGCCCCGGGCTGCCGGTCTCGGTGCCTATCGCGCGGGATGAGCTGGGCGATGTCCGGCATGCCCAGCAGTGGAATGTGGCGAACCTGAGTCAGCGCCTGGAGGCCTTGACCGAGGATCCATGGCACGGCTACGCCCATCGGCAGCGGATCACCGCAAAGATGTGGCAGCAATTGGGGGCGGACAAGCCTTGAGGAAATGATTGCGGGCAAGCCTCGCTCCTGCAGAGCCCATGCAGGAGCGAGGCTTGCCCGCGATCAGCGATTCGCCGTCTGGCAAATCAGATGAAGATGAACAGCAGCAACAGCGCAGCGAAGATCGCCCACTTTTCCAGGTAATAAAGCTTGCGGTTGCGCTTTTTCAGCTCTTTACCGCGCAGGCGGATCTTGTACAGCCTGGTGAAGGCGCGGTTCAGGCCCCCGGTGCGGTCGCCGGCATCGTTGGGCGAACCGGCGGCGGCCATCACGGTGCGGCTGAACCAGCGGTTGAAGGCGGCGGCCCAGCGGTACTTCATCGGCCGCTCGACGTCACAGAACAGGATGATGCGGTTCTGCTCGGTGGTGTTTTCCGCGTAGTGGATGTAGGTCTCGTCGAACATCACCGCTTCGCCGTCGCGCCAGTGATAGTGCTCACCGTCGACATTGATGTAGCAACCGGCGCTGTTGGGCGTTTCCAGGCCCAGGTGGTAACGGTAGGAACCGGCATAAGGGTCGCGGTGGCGCACCAGTTTCGAACCCGGCGGCAGTTCGGCGAACATCGCCGCCTTGATCGAGCCGATGCTTTGCACCAGTTCGGTGGTCCGTGGGCACAGCTTCATCGCCGAAGGATGGCTGTCGCCGTACCACTTGAGGTAGAAGCGCTTCCAGCCGGTCTTGAAGAACGAGTTGAAGCCGACGTCGTCGTACTGCTCCGAACGCTTGATCTCCCCGGCCCTGAGCAGGCTCTGGCCCTCGGCGCGGATTTCTTCCCAGTGGGCCTGCAACGGGCTCAGGTCGGGAAAGTCAGCCGGATCGAGGTACGGGCGGTTGGGGATCTTCGAGAACAGATAAAGGAAGCAGTTGATCGGGGCCAGGAAGGTCGAGTGATCACTCAGCTGACGGCCCAGTTTATGGCGCACGCGACCACGCAGGTGCACATACGCGATGGATAAAACGTAAACAGCGGCAATGATGAGTTTCACGGAAATCGTCACATGTCAGAAGAGAACATACTGCGCCCCCACATAGGCCACTTGGGCCGGGGTCATATGCAGCGTCCGAAAGCGATAAGAGGTCCTGAAGGCACGTCCCTGAGCCCATGCCAATGATGGCATGTGGCAACTGGTCGGCATTTTAGCCACAGTTTGTAACCAAAGGTTAACTCCGATTTGTGAAAATGTGTCCGCCCGCCGTGCCACGACCTAAGTCGCATTGCCCGGGACAAATCCGCAGCGGTGATTTTTACAACGCCTGACGCTTACCGGCCTGGATGAAAAATCCGTGGGTCACTGTCATACAACTGCCGGCGCACATATGCGACAATGCGCGCCAAATTCCAACATGACCTCCCACCTTTATTGCCCAGCAACTTGGCCATAGCGTCCAGATGTTGCTGTCTACTTATGCTCGCTGGCTCGACCCTGGCTCGACCCTGGCGAAATGGAAAAGCTCCAGAATGCCCCGGGAATGGCCCAAGAGCCCACACGATGCTCGCAACCCCTTGATAGGTAAAGTAATTGATCTCCACAGCTAACATCACGATGCAGTTCGGCGCCAAGCCGCTATTCGAGAACGTTTCGGTCAAGTTCAACGGCGGCAACCGCTATGGCCTGATCGGCGCCAACGGTTGCGGCAAGTCGACTTTCATGAAAATCCTCGGCGGCGACCTCGAGCCGTCCGGCGGCC
>Ga0213823_1000689_pt1 | contig 25246 bp, 15 predicted proteins | sample MC6MC0907MG_FD_179887 | JGI IMG/M metagenome (GOLD analysis project Ga0213823, IMG submission 179887) | Enriched soil aggregate microbial communities from Iowa State University, Ames, United States - MC6-MC0907-MG | ecosystem: Environmental > Terrestrial > Soil > Unclassified | place: USA: Iowa...
TCAGTACGCTGATGTACGTACTCCAGAAGGTGGTCATTGCCCGGAACTCCTCTTGGCAGCAGGTTCCTGCCCGGCAGGGGGCAGGCGGTCGTCGACGAAGGGCAGCAGGCGCGCTTCGGCGAAATCATGGTCGCGGCGGCGGTTGAAAACCCACAGCGAAAGGCCGATGAAGGCGACCATCACCACCAGGGTGCCCAGGCCGCGGATCATGCCGATGTCCATTTCCATCGCACTCACCTCTTGTTCTTGATGGCGGTGCCGAGCACCTGCAGGTAGGCGACCAGGGCGTCCATCTCGGTCTTGCCCTTGACCGCGTCGCGGGCGCCGGCGATGTCTTCGTCGCTGTACGGCACGCCCAGGGTGCGCAGGGTGCGCATCTTGGTGTCGGTATGGCTGTTGTCCACTTGCGCTGCGACCAGCCACGGGTAGGACGGCATCTTCGACTCCGGCACCACGTTGCGCGGGTTGTACAGGTGCGCACGGTGCCAGTCATCGGAGTAGCGGCCACCGACACGCGCCAGGTCTGGCCCGGTGCGCTTGGAGCCCCACAGGAACGGGTGGTCCCACACGCTTTCACCGGCCACCGAATAGTGGCCGTAGCGCTCGGTTTCGGCGCGGAACGGGCGGATCATCTGCGAGTGGCAGCCTACGCAGCCTTCGCGGATGTAGATATCGCGGCCTTCCAGCTGCAGCGCGGTGTAGGGCTTCATGCCTTCGACCGGCTTGTTGGTGACGTCCTGGAAGAACAGCGGGACGATCTGGGTCAGGCCACCGATGCTGACGGCGAACACCATCAGCAGCGCCATCAGGCCGACGTTTTTCTCGATCACTTCATGTTTCATCAGGCAGGTCTCCTCAGGCCAGCTGGGCGTTGGCAGGGGCGGCTTCGGTGGCCGGTGCACGCACGGTGCGCCAGGTGTTCCAGGCCATCAGGAACATGCCACTGAGGAAGATCGCGCCACCGACGAAGCGCACCACGAAGCCCGGGTGGCTGGCCACCAGGGTTTCCACGAACGAGTAAGTGAGCGTGCCGTCGCTGTTGACCGCGCGCCACATCAGGCCCTGGGCGATGCCGTTGACCCACATCGAGGCGATGTACAGCACGGTGCCAATGGTCGCCAGCCAGAAGTGCGCGTTGATCAGCCCAAGGCTGTACATGCGCGCTTTGCCGAACACTTTCGGGATGGTGTGGTACAGCGCGCCGATGGAGATCATCGCCACCCAGCCGAGGGCACCGGCGTGCACGTGGCCGATGGTCCAGTCGGTGTAATGCGACAGGGCGTTGACGGTCTTGATGGCCATCATCGGGCCTTCGAAGGTGGACATGCCGTAGAACGCCAGGGACACCACGAGGAAGCGCAGGATCGGGTCGCTGCGCAGTTTGTGCCAGGCGCCGGACAAGGTCATCATGCCGTTGATCATGCCGCCCCAGCTCGGTGCCAGCAGGATCAGCGACATCACCATGCCCAGCGACTGCGCCCAGTCAGGCAGCGCGGTGTAGTGCAGGTGGTGCGGGCCGGCCCAGATGTACAGCGTGATCAGTGCCCAGAAGTGGACGATCGACAGGCGATAGGAATACACCGGGCGCTCGGCCTGCTTGGGCACGTAGTAGTACATCATGCCCAGGAAGCCTGCGGTGAGGAAGAAGCCCACGGCGTTGTGGCCATACCACCACTGCACCATGGCATCGGTGGCGCCGGCATACACCGAGTACGACTTGGTCAGGCTGACCGGCAGTTCCAGGTTGTTGACGATGTGCAGCAGCGCCACGGTCAGGATGAAAGCGCCGAAGAACCAGTTACCCACATAGATGTGCTTGGTGTTGCGTTTCATCAGCGTGCCGAAGAACACGATGGCGTAGCAGACCCAGACGATGGTGATCAGGATGTCGATCGGCCATTCCAGCTCGGCGTATTCCTTGGAGCTGGTGTAACCCAGCGGCAGGGTGATGGCCGCCAGCAGGATCACCAGTTGCCAGCCCCAGAAGGTGAACGCGGCCAGGCCCGGTGCGAACAGGGTGGTCTGGCAGGTGCGTTGCACCGAATAATAGGAGGTGGCGAACAGTGCACAGCCGCCGAACGCAAAGATCACCGCATTGGTATGCAGTGGGCGCAGGCGGCCGAAGCTGGTCCAGGGGAGGTCGAAGTTGAGGGAAGGCCAGGCGAGCTGGGCGGCGATGAAGACGCCGAGCCCCATCCCGACGATTCCCCACACCACCGTCATGATGGCGAATTGGCGGACCACCTTGTAGTTATAGGCGGTACTGCTGGTTGTGTTCATGTATGGGTTCCCATCCACGGTTATTGGCAGGCTTTACAGCGAGGCAAGCATGAGTAATGGGCTAAGTGCCGGTATTGACGGGGATCAATGGGCGAAGGTCGCAAATGTCCCAGGCTTGCGCTGCGATCCTCCGCAAAATCAGGGAGATAGCAGCCCGTCCGCGTGCCTGATCCTGGCCCACGGCGCGGGTGCGCCGATGGACAGCGGGTTCATGGACGAGATGGCGCAAAGGCTGGCGGCGCTTGGGGTGGGCGTGGTCCGCTTCGAGTTCCCGTACATGGCCGAGCGCAGGGTCGGCGGCGGCAAGCGGCCACCCAACCCGCAAAAGGTATTGCTGGAATGCTGGCGCGAGGTGTACCGGCAGGTGCGACCTTTGGTCACGGGCAGGCTGGCGATTGGTGGCAAGTCGATGGGCGGGCGCATGGCCAGCCTGCTGGCTGATGAACTGGGCGCGGACGCGCTGGTGTGCCTGGGCTATCCGTTCTATGCCGTGGGCAAGCCGGAAAAACCACGGGTCGAGCACCTGGCCGGGTTGCAGACGCCGACATTGATCGTGCAAGGCAAACGGGATGCGCTGGGTAATCGCGAGGCCGTGCAGGGCTATGCGCTGTCACCGTCGATCGAGGTGAGCTGGCTGGTGGCGGGGGATCATGACTTGAAGCCGCTGAAGGCTTCGGGGTTCAGCCATGAGCAGCACTTGCAGGCGGCGGCTGAGAAGGTGGCGGGGTTTCTTGTGAAATAGTGTTGCCTTCATCGCCGGCAAGCCGGCTCCCACAGGAGTACCACAGCGTCGAGCACTGCGGGGTTCCTGTAGGCGCCGGTTTGCCGGCGATGAGGCCGGAGCAGGCTACCGCTTAGTCGCGGTACTCGCACAGGTAAGCGGTATCCACCGCCACCTTCAGCTGGAACTTGCTGTCAGCGGCCACGTTGAACTTGTCGCCAGCGTTGAAGGTTTCCCAGTTGTCGCTACCCGGCAGCTTCACGGTCAGCGCACCGGAAACCACGTGCATGATTTCGCGCTTGGCGGTGCCGAACTCGTATTCGCCCGGTGCCATGACGCCGACGGTGGCCGGGCCTTCAGTGCCTTCGAAGGCGATCGACTTGACGGTACCATCGAAGTATTCATTGACCTTGAACATGGGCGACTCCTGAAAAGGGGGAGGAAAAAGGGCTGGCCAGTATGCCCAAGCCCATCCGCCCCGTCATCTGCTTTCACGGGCCTTGGCTTCAAACGCTCGGCAGGCTCAAGGGCAGCAGCCGGGCGGTGTTGCGCGCATCTTCCAGCGCCCGGTGTTGCTGCCCGCAAAAGTGCATGCCGGCCAGTTGCAGCGCGCCGTTGAGCCCGGCCGGGCGCTGCAGGTGGCGGGCCTTGGCGAAGCGCTGCTTGAGGTTGATGTGCGGCAGGTTGCGCAACAGGCTGTCGAGGTGATGCTGCCGCCATTCCTGCAGCAGTTGCTGGCGGTCGTAATCGCCCCAGCTCACCCACGCCTGCAACTGCCCGCGGTGGTGGCCCAGCCAGCGTTCGAAGCACCCCCACACCTCGGGCAGCGCCGCAGCGCTGTCGACGTTGGCCTGGCTGATATGGGTGAGCTCGCGGCAGAACGGCGTCAATTGCGGCCGCCGCCGTGGCCGCACGAAGCGCTGGAAGTGGTCTACTTCCCGGCCGTCACGGGTCACCAGGCTGGCGCCGATTTCTATGATTTCCATCTCTGTGACCGGCCAGCCACCTTCATCGGTGGTGGCTTCCAGGTCGATCACCAACCAGTGGCCCATACCAGGCTCCCTCGCCATACATGCTAGAGCAGCGTAGCCAATGTCTGGCCACACGGCATCCCCTGGCAAAATGCCGTTGTTTTGGCATAACCAGCGGTTGTGCGCTGCCGGGAAAACGCCTAGCTTAAGGCGCATCCAGGTATGAACCGTGATGAGTGTCCGTGTTGACCCCAGCGCCCGGCCGGAAGGCTTTGTCCACCCTGTTGATGCTGGCCGCGGTATGGCTGGCGGTGCCGGTCTGGGCTGCCGACGCCATCGATGTGAAGATCGGTGCCGCGCACTTCCCGCCTTACACAGTGCGCCCGGAGCAGGGCGCCGATACGGGCCTGCTGCCGCAACTGGTCGAAGCGTTGAACCGCCAGCAGCAGGACTACCGCTTCGTGCTGGTGCCCACGTCCATCCAGCGGCGTTTCGGCGATTTCCAGCAAGGCCGCACCGACATGGCCATCTTCGAAAACCCGGCGTGGGGCTGGCAGCAGATTCCGCATCATGCCGTGGACATGGGCCTGGAAGATGCCGAGGTGTTCGTCGCCAAGCAGGTCGACAACCGCGACCAGCACTATTTCGATGACCTCGCCGGCAAGCGCTTGGCGCTGTTCAATGGCTATCACTATGCTTTCGCCGGTTTCAACTCCGACCCCAACTACCTGCGCAAGACCTACAGCGCGACCCTGACCTATTCGCACGACAGCAACCTGCTGATGGTTCAGGCCGGGCGTGCCGACATCGCGCTGGTAACCCGCTCGTACCTCAGCGATTTCCTGGTGCGCAACCCCGCCAGCGGCAGCCAGTTGATGGCCTCCACGCGCGTTGATCAGGTGTATCACCACTACGCGTTGCTGCGCCCGGGTGCCCCCATCAGCGACCAGCAACTCGCTGCGCTGTTGCGCCAAATGCGCGACAACGGCGAGCTGGCCCGGATCTTCCAGCCCTATCGAATCGCCGTTGACGCCCCACGCGACTAAATTCCCAGGTTGCAGCGACGTTTTCAGGGGTGAGCCTTTCTTTCATTTTCAGTGAGCCCTGCCCATGCCGTTCGATGCCGCTTCGCAGCCCCTGTCACCGCCACGCTGGCGCAGCCTGAGTGCCGACGAAGGTGACTGCTGGTTGAGCCTGACCCTCGAGGGCAGGCCGTTGATCAAGGTGCGCCTGGAAACCGCCGATACGTTGGCCATCCACCTTGAAAGCCTTTGCCCAGAGCGCCCGCAGCAAGCGCTGTGGGCTGCCTGCTATTGGCTGCTGTCCCGTGACCAGGGCCGCCAGCGCCTGGCCTGGCACCTGCCAGAGGCGCTACCGCAGGCACTCGCCAGCGGCTTGTTGCTGGCAACCGAGCAGCCTGGCGTCTACCTGTGCGAGCGCACGATGTTCTGGCAGTTGCCACAGCCTTGGCTCGGTCAGCCCGTGGGCGACGCTTACCCGCAACAGATGCAGATCAGCAACGGCAAGCGCCACCCGCGCCGCGCGCCCAAGCCCCGTGGTGAGGTCTACCGGCGCTTCGATGCGCGCCTGGGTAGCTGGGTGTCACTGCGCACCCTGGAGATCGACCTGGACCTGGAGCGCTTCAATCGCTGGCAGAACAACCCGCGGGTGGAGCAGTTCTGGCAAGAGGGCGGGTCGCTGGAGCAGCACCGCGACTACCTGGCCAAGCTGGAGGCCGACCCGCATACCGTGACCCTGATCGGCTGTTTTGACGATCAGCCGTTCGCCTACTTCGAGGCGTACTGGGCCAAGGAAGACCGCATCGCCCCGTTCTACCAGGCCGACGACTACGATCGCGGCATCCACATGCTGGTGGGGGAGGAGGCGCACCGCGGCCCGCACAAGGTCGCCAGCTGGTTGTCGGCGCTGGTCCACTACCTGTTCCTGGATGACCCGCGCACCCAGCGGGTGGTGGCTGAGCCGCGTGCCGACAATGGCAAGATGATCGGCTACATGCACGACCAGTGCTTCCATTGCGACAAGGAATTCGACTTCCCGCACAAGCGCGCGGCGCTGATGATTCTGGGGCGGGAGCGGTTTTTCGAGCGTTGCAGGCTCGCCTAGAGGTGACAGCTTCAAGTTCCAAGCTGCAAGAGAAGGGCGCGTCGGCGCTGCTCCATCTTGCGGCTTGCAGCTGCGTCAAACCTGCCGACTGGCCGTCTTGCGGCAATGCACCAGGGCATCGCGAATCATGAAGTTGACCAGCGTCGGCGACACGCCAAGCTCCTTGGCGATGTCCTTCTGCGGCACACCGTGCAGGCGGTACATCTCGAACGCATAGCGGGTGCGTTGCGGCAGTTCGTTGAGCGCATCGGCGATGTGCTCGAGTGCCGCCAGGTTGATGTGCGTGGCTTCGGGCGAGGCGTTGGGGATGACCACGTTCATGCCTTCCTCTTCGCTGCCCGAATACCTCAGCTCCATGGCCTGTTTGCGGTAATGGTCGATGGCCAGGTTGCGCACGATCTGGAACAGGTAGCTGAGCTGCGCCTTGAATGACGAGGTGATCTGCGGGGCGGCGCTGAGCCGGAAGAAGGCATCTTGCACCACGTCTTCGGCCCGCGATCGGCAGCCAGTAATGCGCGCCGCGATCTTGACCAGGATGCTGCGGTTGTCGACGAATGCCTGGAGTAATGGTGAATCGCACTTACTTGTGGATAGTTGTTCCGCCATGGAAATCACCTTGTCTCAGAAGGGAATAGGAGCACCCAAGACAGGGAAGCTTCCTACGACGTGCGACAAACTATTCAGAATGATAATGATTGTCAAATACGAAAGGTAATTAGTAACCAGTGATTTCGGTTCTAAGCAGGTGAGCGTGACGCGCTTCACCTTTTGCCGGCTACACAGCAACGTCCTCGCGGTAATTTCTTCCTGTGCCCATCCGTTCCCCTCTGTACATCCGGCCGCCGAACGCTGCCCGCCATCCCGTGCGGGGCAACCGGCCCGACTTACCCAGACACTGGCAGGAACACCCCATGACGGACGCCTTCGAACTCCCGCTCTCGCTGGTCCAGGCCCTGGCGCAACGCGCCGCGCAGACCCCAGACCGCATCGCCTTGCGCTTTCTGGCCGATGCCCCCGCCGAGCAGGCCGTGCTCAGCTATCGGGACCTGGACCTGCGCGCGCGCACCATCGCCGCCGCCTTGCAGGCGCGCGCCGGGTTCGGTGAGCGTGCCGTGCTGCTGTTCCCCAGCGGCCCGGACTACGTGGCGGCGTTCTTCGGCTGCCTGTATGCCGGTGTGATTGCGGTGCCGGCCTATCCGCCGGAGTCGTCGCGTCAGCATCACCAGGAGCGCCTGCTGTCGATCATCGACGACGCCGAGCCGCGCCTGCTGCTGACCGTGACGGCGCTGCGCGACAGCCTGCAGGGCCTCGAAGCCCTGGCCGCCGACAATGCCCCTGAACTGCTGGCGGTGGATGGCCTGGACCCGGCGCTGGCCTGCGCCTGGCGCGAACCGGCGTTGGCCGGCGACGACATCGCCTTCCTGCAGTACACCTCAGGTTCCACCGCGTTGCCCAAAGGCGTGCAGGTCAGCCATGGCAACCTGGTGGCCAACGAACAACTGATCCGTCATGGCTTCGGTATCGACCTCAACCCCGATGACGTGATCGTCAGCTGGCTGCCGCTGTACCATGACATGGGCCTGATTGGCGGGCTGCTGCAGCCGATTTTCAGCGGCGTGCCGTGCGTGCTGATGTCGCCAGGTTACTTCCTCGCCCGGCCGCAGCGTTGGCTGCAGGCGATCAGCGAGTACGGCGGCACCATCAGTGGTGGCCCGGACTTCGCCTACCGCCTGTGCAGCGAACGGGTCAGCGCGGCGGCCTTGGCCGGCCTCGACCTGAGCCGCTGGCGCGTGGCCTACTCCGGCTCCGAGCCCATCCGCCAGGACAGCCTGGCCACCTTCGCCGAAAAGTTCGCCGCCTGCGGCTTCACACCCGACAGCTTCTTTGCCAGCTACGGCCTGGCCGAGGCGACCTTGTTCGTCAGCGGCAGCCGGCGTGGCCAGGGCATCGGCGCGCTGGAACTGGATGCCGAGGCGTTCGCTGCCAACCGCGCCGAAGCCGGCCAGGGCAGTGTGCTGATGAGCTGCGGCTACCCGCAGCCAGGCCATGCGGTGCGCATTGTCGAGCCGCAGCGCCAGGAGGTGCTGGGTGACAACCGGGTCGGCGAGATCTGGGCCGGCGGCCCGAGCATCGCCCTGGGCTACTGGCGCAACCCCGAGGCCAGTGCGCGCACCTTCGTCGAAATGGACGGCCAGACCTGGCTGCGCACCGGAGACCTGGGCTTCATGCGCGAGGGCGAAGTGTTCGTCACCGGGCGCCTGAAGGACATGCTGATCGTGCGCGGCCAGAACCTCTACCCGCAGGACCTGGAAAAAACCCTGGAGCGTGAAGTCGATGTGCTGCGCAAGGGCCGGGTGGCGGTGTTTGCCGTCGACGACCAAGGCGAAGAGGGCGTTGGCGTGGCGGTGGAAATCAGCCGCAACGTGCAGAAGACGGTCACGCCCGAAGCGCTGATCAAGACGCTGCGCCAGGTCATCGCCGATGCCTGCCGCCAGGCGCCTGCCGTGGTCCTGCTGCTGAACCCGGGGGCGCTGCCCAAGACGTCCAGCGGCAAGTTGCAGCGTACTGCATGCCGCTTGCGCATGAACGACGGCAGCCTCGATTGCTATGCGCGTTTCCCGGCCGCTACCGAGCCGGCCGCGGCCGCCGCCGCCCGCGATGGCCTGCAGGCACGCATTGCCGGCATCTGGCGCGAGGTTCTGAAGGCCGAGTCGGTCGCCGCCGATGACCACTTCCTGCTGCTGGGCGGCAACTCCATCGCCGCCACCCAGGCTACCGCGCGCCTGTCCGATGAGCTCGGTATCCAGCTGGGCCTGCGCGTGTTGTTCGAAGCGCCGGTGCTGAGCGATTACTGCGCCGCAGTGGCGGCAGCCCTCGCCGGAGGCGGCCGAGAAACGGCAGCCATCGCCACCTTGAACCGTGGCAAGGCTCTGCCGCAGTCGCTGGCGCAAAACCGCCTGTGGCTGCTGTGGCAGTTGGAGCCGCACTCGGCGGCCTACAACATTCCTGCCGGCCTGCACCTGCGCGGCGAGCTGGACCCTGCCGCGCTGGAAGCCGCGTTCCAGGCGCTGGTGGCGCGCCACGAAGCGCTGCGCACGGTGTTCAGCGAAGCAGATGGCCAGGCCCTGCAGCGTATCCTGCCCGAGCAGCCATTCACCTTGCACCGCCTCGACCTGCAAGGGCTGGCTGATGCGCAAGTGGCCGAGCGCCGCGAAGCAGAAGCGCAGCAACCGTTCGACCTGACCCAGGGCCCCCTGCTGCGCGTGACCCTGGCGCAGCTGGACGATGAAGACCATCAGCTGTGGGTGACCTTGCACCACATCGTCGCCGACGGCTGGTCGCTGAACATTCTGCTCGACGAGTTCGGCAAACTCTATGCCGCCCGCTGCCAGGGCCTGGAAGCCTCGCTGGCGCCGCTGCCACTGGGCTATGCCGACTACGGCAACTGGCAGCGCCAGTGGCTGGCCGAGGGCGAAAGTTCGCGCCAACTGGCCTACTGGAAGGCCCGGCTCGGCGATACGTCGCCCGTGCTCGACCTGCACCCTGACCAGCCACGCACCAGCCAGCAGCACAACCGTGCTTCACGCCTGAACCTGAAAGTGCCAGCCCGGCTCACCGACGCCCTCAAAGGCCTGGCCCGCGAACAGCAGGCCAGCCTGTTCATGGTCCTGCTGGCGGCCTGGCAAGGCCTGCTGCACCGCTACACCGGCCAGGGCGACATCCGCGTCGGCGTGCCCAACGCCAACCGCCCGCGCCAGGAAACCCAAGGCATGGTGGGCTTCTTCATCAACACCCAAGTGCTGCGTGCGCAACTGGACGGCCGCCTGCCGTTCAGCGAACTGCTGGCCCAGGTGCGCCAGGCCACCCTCGATGCCCAGGCCCATCAGGACCTGCCCTTCGAGCAACTGCTCGAAGCGCTGCCTGACGCCCGTGAGCAAGGCCTGTTCCAGGTCATGTTCAACCACCAGCAACGCGACCTCTCGGCGTTGCGCCGCCTGCCGGGGCTGCTGGCCGAAGAGCTGCCGTGGCACAGCCGCGAAGCCAAGTTCGACCTGCAACTGCACAGCGAAGAAGACCACCTGGGCCGCCTGAGCCTGGCCTTCGACTACGCCGCCGAGCTGTTCGCCGAAAGCACCGTCAAACGCCTGGCCCAGCACCTGCTGGCACTGCTCGAGCAGGTGTGCGCCCAGCCGCAATTGGCCGTGGGCGATGTCGACTTGCTGGATGAGCCAAGCCGCCAGCAATTGCTCGCCTGGGGCCAGGCACCGGCGCCGGCGCCGCAGCGTCTGGTGGTCGAGCAACTCAACGAACAGGCGCGCCAGACCCCGGAACGCACCGCACTGGCCTGGCAAGGTGGCAGCCTGGATTACGCCGAACTGCACCAGCAAGCCAACCGCCTGGCCCATTACCTGCGCGACAAAGGCGTGGGCCCCGACACCTGCGTGGCCATCGCCATCGAGCGCTCGCCGCAGCTGCTGGTGGGCCTGCTGGCCATCCTCAAGGCGGGCGGCGCCTACGTGCCGCTGGACGTCGACTACCCGGCCGAACGCCTGGCCTACATGCTGCGCGACTGCCAGGCCAGCCTGCTGCTGAGCAACAGCGGCACGCTCGCCAGCTTGCCGCAGGTCGACGGCGTCAGCGCCATCGCCCTCGACCAGTTGCACCTGGACAGCTGGCCAAGCCAGGCGCCAGGCCTGCACCTGCACGGTGACAACCTGGCCTACGTGATCTACACCTCCGGCTCCACCGGCCAGCCCAAAGGCGTGGGCAATACCCATGCCGCCTTGGCCGAGCGCCTGCAGTGGATGCAGGCTACTTATGCGCTGGATGACAGCGACGTGCTGATGCAGAAGGCACCGATCAGCTTTGACGTGTCGGTGTGGGAGTGTTTCTGGCCGCTGATCACCGGCTGCAAGCTGGTGCTGGCCGGCCCCGGCGAACACCGTGACCCGCAGCGCATCGCCGCGCTGGTGCAGCAGCATCAGGTAACCACGCTGCACTTCGTGCCGCCGCTGTTGCAGGTGTTCGTGCAAGAGCCGTTGGCTGCGGGCTGCAGCAGCTTGCGCCGGCTGTTCTCGGGCGGTGAGGCGTTGCCTGCGAGCCTGCGTGACCGCGTGTTGCAACTGCTGCCGCAGGTACAGCTGCACAACCGCTATGGCCCGACCGAAACCGCCATCAACGTCACCCACTGGCACTGCCAGGCTGCTGATGCCGAGCGCTCGCCCATCGGCCGCCCGCTGGGCAACGTGATCTGCCGTGTGCTCGAGGCCGACCTGCAACTGGCCGCTCCAGGCGTGCCGGGTGAGCTATACCTGGGTGGCGCCGGCCTTGCCCGTGGCTACCTGGGCCGCCCAGGCCTGACCGCCGAGCGCTTCGTGCCCCAGGCCGATGGCAACGGCGAGCGCTTGTACCGCAGCGGCGACCGTGCCCGCTGGCAGGTGCAGGCCGAAGCCCTGGAGTACCTCGGCCGCCTGGACCAACAGGTGAAGGTGCGGGGCTTTCGTGTCGAGCCTGAAGAAGTGCAGGCTTGCCTGCTCGGCCAGCCGGGCGTCGAACAGGCACTGGTGTTGATCCACCAGGACGCCGTCGGTGCCCAGTTGGTCGGCTACTACAGCGGCGCCGCACCGGCGGATAAGCTGCTGGCCAACCTGGCAGAGCGCCTGCCGGCCTACATGGTGCCGGCGCAGCTGATTGCGCTCGACTACATGCCACTGGGCCCCAGCGGCAAGGTCGATCGCAAGGCGCTGCCGGCACCGGTCTGGCAGCAGCGCGAGCACGTCGAGCCGCACACCGCGCTGCAACAGCAGGTCGCCGCGATCTGGCGCGAAGTACTCAACCTGCCGCGCATCGGCCTGCACGACGACTTCTTCGCCCTCGGCGGTCACTCGCTGCTGGCGACCCAGATCGTTTCGCGCACCCGCCAGGCGTGTGACGTCGAACTGCCGCTCAAGGTGCTGTTCGAGGCCAGTGAGCTGGCTGCCTTCTGCAGCGAGATCGCGCGCATCCGCGATGCCGGCGAGCGGAACCTGCACGGCGATATCTCCCGTGTCGACCGCCGCCAGGCCGTGCCGCTGTCGTACGCACAGCAGCGCATGTGGTTCCTCTGGCAAATGGAGCCGGACAGCCCGGCGTACAACGTCGGCGGCATGGCGCGGCTGCGTGGCACGCTGCATGTAGATGCTTTCGAGCGTGCGCTGCAGGCGCTGATCGTGCGCCACGAAACCCTGCGCACCACGTTCCCCGCCATCGATGGCGTAGCCTACCAGTGCGTGGCGGATGACAGCGCCGTGAAGCTGGACTGGCAAGACCTCAGTGCCTTGCCTGCCGCCACCCGCCAGCAGCGCCTGCAGCAACTGGCCGACGAGCAGGCGCACCAGCCCTTCGACCTGGAGCGCGGCCCGCTGCTGCGCGCCTGCCTGGTGAAGGCCGAGGAGCGTGAGCATTACTTCGTGCTGACCCTGCACCACATCGTCACCGAAGGCTGGGCCATGGACATCTTTGCCCGCGAATTGGGCGAACTGTACGAAGCGTTCGTCGACGAGCGCGAGTCGCCGCTTGAACCACTGCCGGTGCAGTACCTGGACTACAGCGTATGGCAGCGCCAGTGGCTGGAAGGCGGCGAGGGCGCACGCCAGCTGGCCTACTGGAAAGCCCGCCTGGGCGATGAGCACCCGGTGTTGGCACTACCCGCCGACCGCCCACGCCCGGCGGTACAGAGCCACCGTGGCGAGCTGTACCGCTTCGACCTCGACCCGGCGCTGGTCGCCCGGGTGCATGCGTTCAACAGCCAGCGCGGGCTGACCCTGTTCATGACCATGACCGCCACCCTGGCCGCGTTGCTGCACCGCTACAGCGGCCAGCGCGACCTGCGCATTGGCGCGCCGGTGGCCAACCGCATTCGCCCGGAAAGCGAAGGGCTGATCGGCGCCTTCCTCAACACCCAGGTGCTGCGCTGCGAGCTGGACGGGCAGATGACTGCCGCCGCACTGCTTGACCAGGTGCGCCAGGCCGCCATCGAAGCCCAGTCGCACCAGGACCTGCCCTTCGATCAACTGGTCGAAGCCTTGCAGCCGCCACGCAGCAGTGCATACAACCCGCTGTTCCAGGTCATGTGCAACGTGCAGCGCTGGGCCTTCCAGCAAAGCCGCGACCTGGCCGGCATGCGTGTGGATTACCTGGTCAATGACGCCAGCGCCACCAAGTTCGACCTGTACCTGGAAGTAACCGACCTCGATGGCCGCCTGGGCTGCTGCCTGACCTACAGCCGCGACCTGTTCGACGCGCCGCGTATCGCGCGCATGGCCGAGCACTGGCAGCAATTGCTGGTCGGCCTGCTGGATGACCCGCAGCAGCGCCTGTGCGAGCTGCCGATGCTGGCCGAGGCCGAGCAGCAGGTAATGATCGGCCAGTTGCAGGGCCACCATCACTACGCCCTAGACCAGACGCTTCATGGCCTGTTCGCCGCCCAGGCTGCGCGCACGCCGCAAGCCGGCGCGCTGACCTTCGCCGGCCAGCACCTGAGCTATGCCGAGCTCGACCAGCAGGCCAACCGCCTGGCCCGTGCCCTGCGCGAACGCGGTGTCGGCCCGCAGGTGCGCGTGGGCCTGGCGCTGGAGCGTTCGCTGGAAATGGTCGTCGGCCTGCTGGCCATTCTCAAGGCGGGCGGCGCCTACGTGCCGCTCGACCCGGAATACCCGCTCGACCGCCTGCGCTACATGATCGAGGACAGCCGCATCGGCCTGCTGCTGAGCCAGCGCGCGCTGCTCGAAACCCTTGGCGAGTTGCCCGAAGGCGTGGCGCGCTGGAGCCTGGAGGACGACGCCCCGAGGTTGTGCGCTTACAGTGACGCAGCGTTGGACAACCTCAACCTGCCGCAACATCAGGCCTACCTGATCTACACCTCCGGCTCCACCGGCAAGCCCAAGGGGGTGGTGGTCAGCCACGGGGAAATCGCCATGCACTGCCAGGCCGTGATCGACGCCTTCGGCATGCGCAGCGACGATTGCGAGCTGCACTTCTATTCGATCAACTTCGACGCGGCCAGCGAACGCCTGCTGGTGCCGCTGCTGTGCGGCGCCCGTGTGGTGCTGCGCGCCCAGGGCCAATGGGGCGCCGAAGACATCTGCCAGCTGGTGCGCGAGCAACGCGTGAGTATCCTCGGTTTTACCCCAAGCTATGGCAGCCAGCTGGCCCAGTACCTCGCCGGGCAAGGCGAGCAACTGCCGGTGCGCCTGGTCATCACCGGCGGCGAAGCGCTGACGGGCGAGCACCTGACGCGCATCCGCCAGGCGTTCACCCCGCAACAGTTCTTCAACGCCTACGGCCCGACCGAAACCGTGGTCATGCCGCTGGCCTGTCTGGCGCCGGACACGTTGCCCGCCGACGCCGGCAGTGTGCCGATCGGCCAGGTGCTGGGTGCGCGCAGCGCCTACATCCTCGATGACGACCTGGCGTTGCTGCCACAAGGTGGCATCGGCGAGCTGTACGTCGGCGGTGCCGGCCTGGCCCAGGGTTACCACGACCGCCCGGGCCTCAGCGCCGAGCGCTTCGTCGCCGACCCGTTCAGCCATGACGGTGGCCGCCTGTACCGCACCGGCGACCTGGTGCGCTTGCGCGCCGACGGCCTGGTGGAGTACGTCGGGCGTGCCGACCAGCAGGTGAAGATCCGCGGTTTCCGCATCGAGCTCGGCGAAATCGAAAGCCGCCTGCAGGAACATGCCGACGTCGATGAGGCCGTGGTCCTGGCCCTCGACCTGCCAGGTGGCAAGCAACTGGTGGGCTACCTGGTGTGCAAGCAGGCCGGCGCCGACAGCGAGGCCCAGGCCCTGCTGCGCGAAGCGGTCAAGGCCAATGCCCGCCAGCACCTGCCGGACTACATGGTGCCGGCGCACCTGGTGCTGCTGGGCAGCCTGCCGCTGATGGGCAACGGCAAGCTCGACCGCCGTGCCCTGCCTATGCCCGATCTTGAACTGGCGCGCCAGCACTATCAGGCGCCAGCCAATGAGCTTGAAGAGCAACTGGCGCAGATCTGGCGCGATGTGCTCAACGTTCCCCGGGTGGGCGTGCAGGACAACTTCTTCGAACTGGGCGGCGACTCGATCCTGTCCATCCAGGTGGTCAGCCGTGCCCGCCAGCTGGGCCTGCAGTTCACCCCGCGCGACCTGTTCCAGCACCAGACCATCCAGACCCTCGCCGCCGTGGTCAGCCGCAGCGCGGCACCGAGCAGCATCGAGCAGGGCCCGCGCCAGGGGCGCAGCGGCCTGACGCCGATCCAGCACTGGTTCTTCGACAGCGACGTGGCCCAGCCGCAGCATTGGAACCAGGCGGTATTGCTGGAGGCCCGGCAGCCGCTGGACAGCATCACCCTTGAACAGGCCCTGGCCGCGCTGGTGGCGCACCATGACAGCCTGCGCTTGCGCTTTACCCAGGGCAGTGGCCGCTGGCAGGGCGAATTCGCCGCCGCCACCGGCGAGCAGCTGCTGTGGACCGCCACAGTGGCCGACTTCAATGATTGTCAGGCCCTGTACACCGACGTGCAACGCAGCCTGGACCTGGCGCAAGGCCCGTTGCTGCGGGCCTTGCTGGTCAGCGACGGGCAGGGCGCCCAGCGCCTGCTGCTGGCGGTCAATCACTTGGTGGTCGACGGTGTGTCCTGGCGGGTGCTGCTCGAAGACCTGCAGGCGCTGTACCGTGGCCAGCCGCTGCCGGCCAAGACCCACGCCATGGCCGACTGGGCCGCGCGCCTGGCCAGCTATGCCGGCAGCGATTCGCTGCGCGACGAACTTGGCTGGTGGCAAGCCCAGTTGGGCGATGTACGCCATGAGCTGCCGTGCGATCACCCGCAGGGCGGCAACCTGCATCGGCATGCCGACACCCTGGCCATCGGCCTGGACGTGGAGCAGACCCGTCAGCTGCTGCAACAGGCCCCGGCGGCCTATCACACGCAGGTCAACGACCTGCTGCTGACCGCCCTGGCGCGCACCCTGTGCCGCTGGACCGGTGACGACGAAGTGCTGGTGCAGCTCGAAGGCCACGGGCGCGACGGCCTGTTCGAAGACATGGACCTGACCCGCAGCGTCGGCTGGTTCACCAATGCCTACCCGCTGCGCCTGAACCCGCAGGCCGGTGACGGCGACAGTGCCCGCGCCACCTCGATCAAACGGATCAAGGAACAGCTGCGCCAGGTGCCGCACAAAGGCCAAGGCTACGGGGTGCTGCGCTACCTGGCTGACGACGCCGGGCGCGAAAGCATGGCCGCACTGCCGCAGGCACGCATCACCTTCAACTACCTGGGCCAGTTCGACCAGCAGTTCGACGCTGCAGCGTTGTTCCAGCCGCTGGATGCCCCGGCAGGCCTGGCCCATGACCTGGATGCGCCACTGCCAAACTGGCTCAGTGTCGACGGCCAGGTCTACGGCGGTGCCCTGCAACTGCGCTGGACCTACAGCCGCGAGCGCTTCGACGAACAGACCATCGCCCAGCTGGCCGAGGCCTATCGCCAGGAGCTGCTGGCCCTGGTCGGCCACTGCCTGGCCGATGGCAACGGCAGCTTCACGCCGTCGGACTTCCCGCTGGCGCACCTGAGCCAGGAGCAGATCGACGCGCTGCCGATCCCGGCCGCGCAGATCGAAGACGTCTACCCACTGACCCCGATGCAGGAGGGCCTGCTGCTGCACACCCTGCTGGAGCCGGGCACCGGCATCTACTACATGCAGGACCGCTACCGCATCAACAGCGCGCTCGACCCACAGCGCTTCACCCAGGCCTGGCAGGCCGTGGTGGCGCGCCATGAGGCCCTGCGTGCGTCGTTCAGCTGGAGCGCCGGCGAAGCGATGCTGCAGATCATTCACAAACCGGGCAACACCCCGGTGGACTACCAGGATTGGCGTGGCCTCGACGACGCCGCCCAGGAACAGCGCCTGCAGGCCCTGCACAAGCAGGAGCGTGAGGCCGGCTTCGAGCTGCTGCACGAGGCGCCGTTCCACCTGCGCCTGGTGCGCGTGGCGGACGAGCGCTACTGGTTCATGATGAGCAACCACCACATCCTCATCGACGCCTGGTGCCGTTCGCTGCTGATGAACGACTTCTTCGAGCTCTACCAGGCCCTTGGCGAAGGCCGTCAGGCCCAGCTGCCGGTGCCGCCGCGCTACCGCGACTACATCGGCTGGCTGCAACGCCAGAACCTCGACGAAGCGCGTGGCTGGTGGCAGGCCAACCTGGCCGGCTTCGAACGCGCCACGGCGCTCCCCAGTGACCGCCCGCTGCGCAACGATCACGCCGGCGACGGCATGCTCGTCGGCGACTGCTACACCCGCCTGGCGGTCAGTGATGGTGTGCGTCTGCGGGAACTGGCCCAAGCCCATCAGCTGACCATCAACACGTTCGCACAGGCGGCTTGGGCCCTGGTGCTGGCCCGTTACAGCGGTGAGCGCGACGTGGCCTTTGGCGTGACCGTGGCCGGGCGCCCGGTGAGCATGCCGCAGATGCAGCGCACCGTCGGCCTGTTCATCAACAGTGTCGCCCTGCGTGTGCAACTGCCCGAGCCTGGCCAACGCCGCAGTGTGCGCCAGTGGCTGCAAGGCCTGCTGGAACGCAACATGGAGCTGCGCGAGTACGAGTACCTGCCATTGGTGACGATCCAGGAATGCAGCGAACTGCCCAAGGGCCAGCCGCTGTTCAACAGCCTGTTCGTGTTCGAGAACGCCCCGGTGGAAACCGCGGTGCTCGACCATGCCCAGCACCTGAACGCCAGCTCCGACTCGGGCCGTACCCACACCAACTTCCCGTTGACGGCGGTGTGCTACCCGGGCGACGACCTGGGCCTGCACCTGTCGTATGACCAGCGTTACTTCGACCATGCCACCGTCGAGCGCCTGCTGGCCGAGTTCAAACGCCTGCTGCTGGCGCTGGTGCAGGGCTTCGAAGGGGAGGTCAGCGATTTACCGTTGCTGGGTGAGGACGAGCAGCGCTTCCTGCTCGACGACTGCAACCGCACCGCGCGTGCCTACGCCCTGGAGCAGAGCTACGTGGCGCAGTTCGAAGCGCAGGTCGCCGCGCACCCCGACCGCACCGTGGCCCGTTGCCTTGAGGCAAGCTACGACTATGCCGGGCTGAACCTGGCGGCCAACCGCCTCGGCCACGCCCTGGTGGGTGCGGGCGTTACCCTTGACCAGCCGGTGGCGCTGCTGGCCGAGCGCGGCTTGCCGCTGTTGGGCATGATCGTCGGCAGCTTCAAGGCCGGCGCCGGTTACCTGCCGCTGGACCCAGGCCTGCCGTCGGCGCGCCTGCAGCGCATCGTCGAGCTCAGCCGCACGCCGGTGCTGGTGTGCAGCGCGGCCTGCGCCGCGCAAGCGCGCCAGTTGCTGGACGAGTTGGCGGGGGTGGCGCGCCCGCAGTTGCTGGTATGGGAAGAAGTGCAGGCGAGCAGCTTCGCCAGCCACAACCCAGGCATCCACAGCGGGCCGGACAACCTCGCCTACGTGATCTACACCTCCGGCTCGACCGGTTTGCCGAAGGGCGTGATGGTCGAGCAGCGCGGCATGCTCAACAACCAGCTGAGCAAGGTGCCGTACCTGGCGCTGAGCGAGCACGACGTGATCGCCCAGACGGCTTCGCAGAGCTTCGACATCTCGGTCTGGCAGTTCCTCGCCGCGCCGCTGTTCGGCGCCAAGGTCGAGATCGTGCCGAACGCTGTCGCCCATGATCCACAAGGCCTGCTGGCGCATGTGCAGGCCACTGGCATCACCGTGCTGGAAAGCGTGCCGTCGCTGATCCAGGGCATGCTGGCCAACGATCACCAGGCCCTGGACGGCTTGCGCTGGATGCTGCCCACTGGCGAAGCCATGCCGCCGGAGCTGGCCGCGCAATGGCTGCAACGTTACCCGGGCATCGGCCTGGTCAATGCCTACGGGCCGGCTGAATGTTCGGACGACGTGGCGTTCTTCCGCGTAGACCCGGCCTCGACCCGCGGCAGCTACCTGCCGATCGGCACGCCGACCGACAATAACCGACTGTACCTGTACGGCGAGGATCAGACCCTGGTGCCGCTGGGCGCGGTCGGCGAGCTGTGCGTCGCCGGCACTGGCGTGGGCCGCGGTTATGTGGGTGACCCGGTGCGCACTGCCCTGGCATTCATTCCGCACCCGCAGGGTTCGCCGGGCGAGCGCCTGTACCGCACCGGTGACCTGGCGCGGCAGCGCCCGGATGGCGTGCTCGAATATGTCGGGCGCATCGACCACCAGGTGAAGATCCGCGGCTACCGCATCGAGCTGGGCGAGATCGAAGCCCGCCTGCACGAGCAGGTCGAGATCCGCGATGCCGCCGTAGGCGTGCAGGATGGCGTCAATGGCAAGCACCTGGTCGGCTACCTGGTGGCTCACCAGGGTATTTCGGCCGACGCCGCCCTGCTGGAGCAGATAAAGCTACGCCTGCGCGCCGAGCTGCCGGAGTACATGGTGCCGCTGCACTGGGGCTGGTTCGACAGCCTGCCGCACAACGCCAACGGCAAGCTCGACCGCAAGGCCCTGCCAGCCATCGACATCGGCGGCCAGCACAGCCAGGCCTACCTGGCCCCGCGTGACGAGCTGGAAACGGTGCTCGCCGGCATCTGGGCCGACGTGCTCAAGGCCGAGCGGGTAGGGGTGCACGACAACTTCTTCGAGCTGGGCGGGCATTCGCTTCTGGCCACGCAGATCGCTTCGCGGGTGCAGAAGCAGCTGCAGCTCAACGTGCCGCTGCGGGCGATGTTCGAGTGCAGCACGGTGGAGGAGTTGGCTGAGTACGTGCGCGGGCTGCAGGGCAGTGCGCTGGATGAGGGCAAGGTGGATCGGTTGAGTGACCTGATGGCCGAGCTTGAAGGGCTCTAGAAAAGCGGGGGGGGCGCTTTGCGCCCCTTTTTGTGGCTGAGATTGTCACAAAGAGGCATTGATGAACGCTTCATCAAGCGATCTGGCGCGGTGGCGGGCCATGAACTCTTCGCCGCTATTGAAGGCCTCCAGGCGCCTGTTAGCAAGCATGTAAAAGCGGTGGCAATTTGCCGTGATCTCCTCTGTGTAATGCGAAGAAACGAGCACGCAAGCACCTTCTCGGCATGCGTTATGGATGCCAACCCATATGAAATGGCGAAATTCAGGGTCCACGCCAGCCGTGGGTTCATCGAGGATGATCAAGTCACTGTCCTGCAGCAGCAGGGTTAAAGTAAAAAAACTGCGAATTTCTCCATAACTGCAAGTGGAGGCTTTTTTTTGGGAGATATCAGTGTATCGCTTGGACAGTGACGGCGACCAATGAGTTAATCTTGATAGAATTTCAGCTTGGCTGGGTGGGGTGTTGGCGTTCAGGCTGCTGATCAGTCTGCCGATTTCATGCATTCGTAGTAAGGGTGGCGGCGTAATAATTTGGGTGAGATAAGCCGTTCTTTGGGAGGCGTTGAAAATTGTCCCGTTCGTGGGTTTCTTTATTCTGCAAATGAGGTCGAAGAGCGTTGTTTTTCCTGCGCCATTGCAGCCTAGTATGCCTATTGATTCGCCCTGTTTGGCGTGCAGTGCCAGGTTGTCAATCAAGGTGTTACTGTCATGGCCAAAGCTTAAATTTTGTGTTTCTAGGATGATCATTTAATAGCGGCTCCAAATGGGCTGTATTCTGAAATATCGTCCCGTGAAGTAGAGTGCGCTCAGTGCAGCGGCCAGTGTTGCCACAAAACTGCTGAGCAAGGGGAGTTCGTTATTAAATAGCCGCGTGCTCAAGTATAGGGGGTTGAGCAGGATCAGCGAGTGCGAGGTCATGAGGCTTTGCGTTGCCCCTGAGTATCCCGATATCAGCATAAGAAATGACATCAGCGAAAACAGCGTGCTGGCCGTACTGAATTTGATAGGCAGTGCCGCTATGCCGAGTCCGATGCAGGTGAATAGCAGGTAGCTGGTATAAAAGCATGCCAATAAATGCAGCAGTTCAACGACCGAGTAATTTCCGTAAAAAGGTTTGGTTATAAGGTAGAAGAGTGATGCATAGGCAGTGCTTATTATTGAATAGCTGAAAGAGTGCGCTAGCAAAAAGCGCAGGATTGAATTGTGCTCATAAATGAAGGATCGAACAAAGCCGCTTTCTCTTCTGCCGATCAAGTAAAAGCTGAATCCAAAAAAAGCGACGCTGGCGGAAATGTACGAATAAAACCATGCGGCCGATGCGCCATACGACTGCGTAGTCACGTCGGGGGTTGGGTGTTGCAGGGTGGTTATCACGAACAGTAGACAGGGTGCGATGGCTGACCATAAAAGTGCAGTGGGTTCTCGGGTGTGCTCGGTGATCAATATTGTCGTGATAGTGATGATTTTGTTGGTGTTTAAAAATAAGGTGGCTGAACGTCGTTTCATGGGAAGGCACTGTATTGAAATTTTGGGCGTCGTTCGGGTGTAATGCGTTGGGCGAAAATTATTGAAGAGGTGCAGGTAAAAAATTCCGCTTCCATTCGCAATTGTTATCGGAAGGCAATGCCATGGCGTTGGTGCGAAGCTCGGTATTCATGATTTCTCCTTGTTTTTGTTGTTTTTCGAAATGTGCGAGTGGCTGTAGGTGTAAAGGTATGACTTCTATGTGTCAATGAAAGTTTGTGGTTGAGTGGGGTGCTTGTGGATTTTTGTTGTTTGGTTAAGTGTGTTGTTGTAGGAGCGTTCTTCGGACTTTTCCTGTCTCTAAACTGATTTTGATTTGCTGGCATCGTCGATGTTTTATGTATGTAAGAACCTTCCGTTTTTAGGGTGGGCCAGCACTCTATTCATCGTGATGGGGTGGAAGTGGTGTTTAATTGCGGGGGCGCCAGAGGAGTGTTGCGAGATGTGTAATTTAGCAAATCACTTTTTTGGATTCGCTTATAGCGAGGCTGGCGTTTCTAACGTAAGCGGGCAAGCCGCTGCTGACCACGCAGATGGCCTCGAGGGTGCAGAAACAGCTGCAGCTCAACGTGCCGCTGCGGGCGATGTTCGAGTGCAGCACGGTGGAGGAGTTGGCTGAGTACGTGCGCGGGCTGCAGGGCAGTGTGCTGGATGAGGGCAAGGTGGATCGGTTGAGTGACCTGATGGCCGAGCTTGAAGGGCTCTAGAAAAGCTGGGGGCGCTTTGCGCCCCATTCGCCGGCAAGCCGGCTCCCACAGGTACAGCACAGTCCATGAGTTGTGTGGGGTATTTGTGGGAGCCGGCTTGCCGGCGATGAGGCCGGTGCGACCGCCTGATAATTCAGCGTTTGCCGAGGATCTTCCCCAGCATCTCCGGCCGCGGTGCCCCTTGCTGGCTCTGCAGGTTGCCCTGTTCATCCTGATAGAAGATAGCCGGGGTTGCCTGCAAGCCCATTTCTTCCATCAAGGCCATGTTCCCCGCAAGCTTCTGCTGTACCGCTTCCGGCACCGTGGCGAGCGCCTTCAGCGTGCTCGCCTTGCCGGCCTTTTCATGCTGCTCCAGCGCTTTGGCCGGGTCTTTCGCGGCCAGCAATGCCGCCGACTTGCCCGGGCTGTCCTCGCGGATGATGCCGACCATGATATGGCGCAGCTGCACCTTGCCCGATTCCACCCAGGGCCGCGCCTGTTGCCAGAACATGTTGCAGTATGGGCAATTCGGGTCGCTGAACAGGTACACCTTGCGCGGCGCATCGGCCTTGCCGTCGGCGATCCAGCTGGTCTTTTCCAGCTTGGCCCAGATGGCCTTGGACATCGGCCCGTACACCAGTTTTTCCAGCGGTTCGGCACTCAGGTCCTGGCCCTGTTCGTCGAACAGGCTGCCGACCAGCACGTGCTTGCCGTCGGGTGTGAGGTACAGGGCAATGCCGTTGTTATGGTACTCGGCGGCATAGCCGCGCAAACCGTTGGGGGCGTCGAAGCTGCCCTTGATCACGGCGCCCTTGGCTTGCAGTTGCTGGACCGCCTTGGGCAGGTCTTCAGCCTGTACCCATGGGGCGGCCAGCAGGGCCAGGGAGAGGGGCAGCAGTGCAGTCAATCGCATGTCAGTTTCCTTGTGCGGCAGGGGCGGGCGCGGCGGCCCGGTCGAAAGGTTCCAGCGCATGGCGCAGGCTGGCCCTGGACAGCTCGCCCAGGTGGCTGCCGACAAGCCGCCCGTTGGCGTCGTAGAACAGTGTGGTGGGCAAGGCCATCGAGCCGACCCGCTGCGCCAGCACGCCGGTGCCGTCGAACAGCACATGGGTCAGGCTCAGGCCGGTGGTGGCCAGGAAGGTGCTGACGGTTTCTGGCGTCTCACCCTGGTTGACGAACAGGAAGGTCACCTGGGGATACTCGCCCTGGGCCTGTTGCAGCACTGGCATTTCCCGCCGGCATGGCGGGCACCAGGTGGCCCAGATATTGATGACCAGCGGCTTGCCGCGGTAGCTGTGCAGCGCGACCGATTGCCCGCCAGCATTGCGCAGGCTCAACTCGGGCAGCTCGGTGCCTTTGCTGTACAGGTGGCTGCCCAGGCTGGCGAGGCCCCAGAACAGCGCACCACTGAACAAGGCCCAGCCCAGGGGGCGGCGCAGGCCGGGGTGGCGCCAGCCCTGCCAGAGGGTAGCGAGCACGATGCCGATCAGCCCCGACCAGAGCAGAAAACCGCCGTCACGGATGTCGATGACCTGCAGCAGGTCGTCCCGGTACATCGGCCAGTAGGTCACCACAAAGCCGATACGGGCGCAAAGCAGGCCGATCAGGAACAGGTTGAACAGCGCCGATTCCGGGCTCTCGCCGCCGCGCCGCGCGACCCACCAGCCGACCACGCTGGCAATGCCAAGGGCGGCCAGCATCAACAGATGATTGAGGGCCATGGTCAGTGGCCCCAGCGTTACCGTCAGCATCAACCTTGGCTCCTGGTCTGCGCCCAGTGTTGCAGGAACGCGGCCGCATCCACCTCACCGGTGATGCGCCGCGCGCGGCGTTCCTCGCCGTCCGGGCCGAGCCAGAGAATGCTGGGCGGGCCGGGTACCTGGTAGCGTTGCAGCAGTGCGCGGCTGGCCGGCGCGTCGGCGGTCACGTCCAGGCGCAGCAAATGCACGCCGGCAAGGCTCGCCTGCACATCACCACGGGCGAACACCTGCTTTTCCATGACCTTGCACGACATGCACCAGTCGGCATAGTAGTCGATCATTACCCACTGGCCACGGGCCTTGGCCGCCTCCAGCTCACGTTGCAGGTCCTCAGGGCGGCTGACGGTGACGAAAGCGTCTTCGGCATGTTGCTGCGGGGCCGCCGTTGCGCCGCCGCCGGCGAATGGTCGCAGTGGCTGCCACAGGTCATCGCCGCCGGCCGCAGCGCCGACCAGCAGCAGGCCACCCCACAGCGCCCCCAGCAGCGGCACTGCGCGCAAGGCAGGCAAGCGTTGCAGCGCCGGCCACATGGCCCAGCCCAGGGCAACCAGCCAGGCGCCACTCAAGGCCAGCAGCAGTGGCGCGGCCAGCAGACTGCGTACGGTGTACAGCGCCATGGCCAGGAACACGAAGCCGAACACCCCCTTGACACGGTTCATCCAGGCGCCCGGGCGCGGCAGGTAGCGGTTGCCGACGGTTACCAGCAACAGCAGCGGCAAGCCCATGCCCAGGCCAAGGCTGAACAGCACCAGTGCGCCTTGCAGCACATCGCCACTTTGCCCGATGTACAACAGCGCGCCGGCCAGCGGCGCGGTCATGCATGGGCCCAGCAGCAGCCCGGACAGCGCGCCCAGCAGCGCCGCACCGTACAGGTTGCCGCCCCGGGTCGCCTGCCCGGCGCGGTCCAGGCGATCACGCAGGGCGGCGGGCAGTTGCAATTCGAAGGCGCCAAACATGGGCAAGGCCAGCAACACGAACAGCGCCGCCAGGCTGCCCAGCAACCACGGCTGCTGCAGCCAGGCCTGCAGGCTGGCGCCCAGCAGCGCGGCGACTACGCCCAGCGCTGCATAGACCAGCGCCATGCTCAGCACGTAAACCCCGGCCAGCACCCACCCACGGCGCGCGCTGGCGCCGTTGCCCAGCACCAGGCCGGCGAGGATCGGCAGCATCGGCAGCGAGCAGGGGGTGAAGGCCAGCAGCAAGCCAAGGCCGAAGAACGCCAGCAGGCTCCAGCCCAGGCTGGCGCTCTGCAGGCCACTGGCCAACGCCTGGTCGCTGGCCTGGTCAGCCACCGGTGCAGTACTGCCACCGAGGT
>Ga0213823_1000691_pt1 | contig 25208 bp, 22 predicted proteins | sample MC6MC0907MG_FD_179887 | JGI IMG/M metagenome (GOLD analysis project Ga0213823, IMG submission 179887) | Enriched soil aggregate microbial communities from Iowa State University, Ames, United States - MC6-MC0907-MG | ecosystem: Environmental > Terrestrial > Soil > Unclassified | place: USA: Iowa...
ATGAAATATGCAATCATTACTGGAGCATCAAAAGGGTTAGGCGAGGCAATTACAAAGCGGCTCATTCATGAACAAATCTCCGTTGTTTCGGTTTCTCGGACAGAGAATGAGGAAATCAAAGGTCTTGCAATAGAAAAAGGAATTGAATATAAACACTTTTCCTGTAACCTTTCATTAGAAAAAGAAGTTCAGGAAGTCATTATGGAGATTGCCCATTATATTTTTCAAAAAGATCCAAAGGAAATTCTTCTTTTTAATAACGCCGGTGTGATTGAGCCCATCCAAATGGTTGGTAATTTAGATCAAAATCCGGTCATTCGGAACATCCAGGTAAATTTAATCGCACCCATTCTTATTACCAATTTATTTTTGAGCAAGGCTCAGTTAAACAATACGACGGTAACGGTCATTAATGTTTCTTCAGGTGCAGCGGTTCGTTCGATTGAAGGCTGGAGTGTTTATTGCAGTTCCAAGGCCGGGTTAAATATGTTCACGCAAACGGCCGCAATTGAGCAAGAGGAAATGAAAACAAACAACAAAATTATTGCTTTTAGCCCTGGCGTGATGGACACAAAAATGCAGGAAACCATCCGTTCCTCCAACAAAGAAGCGTTTAAAGACCTGGAACAATTCAAGGAATTTAAGGAAAAGAATATGCTATTGGAGGCAGATGTAGTTGCTAATGCTTTAGTTGATCTCGTTCTAAGCGATAATGTTGAAAGTGGAAAGGTCTACAATATTAAAGAACTATTAAAATATAAAGAAAACTCGCCGATTGGCGAGCCCCTAAGGGCGAAGACAGAGGCGTAGTTGCACTTATGCGTTAGGAAAGTGTAAATTTGAAAAATTTATACTTTCCTATTAGCGTATAAAAAGGCCGCTTCGAATTGAGCGGCCTTTTTAGTCTCTCTGTGGAAACCACAAGGTAATGCTAGTTCCCTTATTCAACCTGCTTTTTACCCTGATGATGCCTTTATGGGCATCCATTAAGGCCTTTACAATGGAAAGACCGATTCCGATACCCCCTGTTTTGCGGTCGCGAGATTTGTCACCGCGATAGAACCGTTCAAAAATATGAGGGATATCCCCCTCTTTCATTCCTGAGCCTTCATCTTGAATCTTAAAGCCTACAAAGCCTTCCATTTCCGTAACCACCGAAATCGTAACATTCTTTCCTACAGGCGTGTATTTCAGGGCATTATTAAGGACATTGGAGAGGATTTGCATCAATCGGTCTTTGTCCGCCTGAAATATTTCCTCCTGGGCAAGTTCTTCAATTCGAAGACCAACGCCCTTTTCTTTAAAAATAGGCAAAAACATTTCCCATAACGCTGCTAACACACTTCCAGCTTCTAGCTCCATTTTTTCAAGCCTAATTTGCGGGTTCTCAGCAGCAAGCAATTTTTCTAACTCGTTAACAAGCCGTACTAAGCGCATCAATTCTTCATGACTTACCTGAAGCCGCTGCGGGGTCGGCTCCCAAATCCCGTCCTGAAAAGCTTCAATTTGACTTCTTAGTGTGGCAAGCGGTGTCCTCAGTTCATGAGCCAAGTCACCGGTAAATTGCTTTCGCAGCATTTCTTCCTTTGCCAATGATTCAGCAAGATTATTGAAAGATATCGCGATCTGCTTTACCTCAGTAGGCAAGCCTGATAATGGAATGCGAATATCAAGATTGTGGTGCTGCAGCTCACTAGCTGCGAACGACAGCTTTTTCAATCCTGAGGTTAACTTTTTCGAAAAAAGCATACTAAAGACAATCGCTAACAAAATCGTTAAGCACACAGCCGCCAATATATACAATTGGATGGTTTGGATAAACGTGTATTCATCGTCAATTAATCCTTCAGGATAGATGGCAACAAGTTTGCCAATAATGGCATTGTCGACTTTCAGCGTATAGGTTTTGGAGTGCCACTCTTCCCCATCCGGAGCTGGTTCTGTTAAACCAAAGCTATTTAGCATGCCGCGAATGTTGGACGAATCCATCTGAATTTGTCCAAAACGATCATACAATTGAAAATAAAGCTGATCGGTCATGGCATGTTCATGCAGCAGTCCAAACACCGGATCGCTCGTAAAATGGCCATTTTTTCGATAATCCTTCTCAATTTCCTTGATAATTCTATCAATCTTTTTTTCGCGATTACGGTCTAAATAACTATGAAAACTTTCTTCAAAACCATATTGGATAAAAAAGCTAACAATTAAAATCCCGATCATCGATATGAGGACTAAATAAAACAGGATCTTAGACCGGAGTGTTTGCAGCATTTAGTACCCCTCCAAATTTATAGCCCATCCCAAACACGGTTACAATAAAGTCTGGCTGCCTCGAGTCTGTTTCAATTTTTTTACGCAGGTTTTTGATATGGGTGTCAACACTACGTTCATAGCCTTCATAATAAATACCTTCATCTTGAATCTTTTCGAGCAAATCCATCCGGCTGTAAACCCGGCCTGGATTGACCGCCATATTGGTTAGAAGTTTATATTCAATCGGAGTTAAGGTAACATCCTCACCATTTACCGTTACTCCTTTCTTTATTAAATCAATGGCTAGTTTTTTACCGTTAAATTCGAGGCGTTCCACTTTTTCCGTCTTTTTCACACGCCTTAAAATCGCTTGGACGCGGACGACCACTTCCCTTGGGCTGAATGGCTTGGTTAAATAGTCGTCGGCTCCCATAACAATCCCGTTGATGCGGTCATCCTCTGCCGATTTTGCCGTCAGCATCAGAATCGGTACATCTGACTCTTTTCGCACCAAACGGCAAACCTCTTCACCGGAAATATCAGGCAGCATTAAGTCTAAAATGATTAGGTCAGGGTTAATTGTTTTAGTCTTTTTCAAGGCGTCTATTCCATTATCAGCACAATGAATTTCATAGCCTTCTCTCTCTAGGTAGGCTTCGAGAACTTCTATGATTCTACGTTCATCGTCAACTAATAAAATCTTCATAAATCACCACTCCCCATACCATTACTATATCACCTTAAGTCTGTGATTTTTGTAACTTCACAAATTCACCACAAATTCCTCATAACATCTTCAATTTTTCCCGCTAATATGAAACTGTAGTTAGTAAGAGGTGATAACTTGAAGAACTCTCAAGCTTTAAGTTATCGACTCTTTGATGCAGTACATGGTTATCGACCATCTTACTCATCCCAAACTTAACCTCTCTCTTTTATATACCAAGGGTGCTCCAAAGGGCGGGGCGCCCGCTTTTTTTATGGTAAAAATGGCATTAAAAAATCCTTATCGAAATCGATAAGGATTTTTTGTGTATTTATTCGTCTTTCTTTTTAACCTCTTCTGTTAGTTCTTCAATGCTTCTTCGAACATTACCTTTACCTGAGTAGTTTTCAATCAGTTCTTTTACATCGATACCGCTTGATGCCTTTAATGACTCTTGCAGGCTCGCCATTAAGTTAGTCGCATAACTAGTAATTTTATTGGCACCGCCATTTTCTCCTGAACCGCCGCCAGTATCAACAACGGTAATTTTATCAATATTAGATAATGGGGCTGCCACTTGCTTCGCATATTCAGGAAGCATTTTGATCACCATGTCGAGAATAGCTGCTTGACCGAATTGCTCGAATGCTTCGGCGATTTTTTCCTTCGCTTCGGCTTCTGCTAAACCTTTTAGGCGGATAATTTCTGCTTCTGAGGACCCTTGAGCCTTTTGTGCTTCTGCTTTGGCAAGACCGTCGAGGCGAATCCGCTCTGCTTCCGCCTTTGCCATAGCTTCGATACGGTATTTATTGGCTTCCGCTTCTGCAAATTCTCTAGCCTTATTAGCTGCTGCAGATTGCTCGACGGCATAACGGTCAGCATCGGCTTTTTTCTTCACTTCTGAATCATATTGACGCTCACGGCGCTGAATTTCTTTTTCTTCTAACTCAATTTGTTTTTGTCTTTCTATAATTTTGATTTGCATTTCTTGTTCCATTACGTCCTGCTTCGAACGTGCACTTTCAAGGTCGTAAGCTTGGTCGGCCTTTGCTTTTGCGATATCCTGTTCACGGCGGAATTCCGCAATTTTCAGTTGATTGATTTTTTCTGCTTCAGCAATTTCTGTTGCCCTCTCTAATTCATTACGCTTTGCTTCCTTAGAAGCTTCTGCTTTTTTGATACGGGTTTCTTTTTCCGCTTCAGCTGTGGCAATATCAGCATCTCTTCTAACCTGAGCGATTCGCGGTTTACCAAGGGAATCAAGGTAGCCATTTTTGTCCCGAACATCTTTAATCGTGAACGAAACAATAACGAGTCCCATTTTTGCAAGATCCTGTGACGCGACTCTTTGAACCTCTTGAGAAAATTTATCGCGATTTTTATAGATTTCTTCAACAGTCATCGAACCAAGAATCGATCTTAGGTGGCCTTCAAGAACTTCTCTTGCTTCATTTTCTCGGTCTTCCTTTGGCTTTCCAAGGAATTGTTCAGCAGCAGTAGCAATTTCACTGATTGAGCCGCCAATTTTAATAATCGCGACGCCATCAGCCATGACCGGCACACCTTGCTCAGTGTAAACCTCTGGTGTGGTAACTTCTAGTTTACTAGATAGCAAGCTAAGCGGTTTTGCCTGTTGGAATACAGGTAAAATAAAGCTACCACCGCCGCGGATAATTTTAACTTTATTTCCTGATTCGTCTACGTGTACATTTCCGTTTCCAAGAAAGCTTCCTGTAACAATTAGAGCCTCATCCGGCCCGGCAGTTCTGTACTTAGTGATAAAGACACCAATTAAAGCAATTAAAATAAGTGCAACAATCCCAATAATAATCCAAATAACGTTAAATTCCATTTCTTAAAACCCCCTTATAAAAATTTCTCTAATTGATGATGAACTGTTACTTCGAGGACTCCATTTTTCACCTGGACAACGAGTACACTCGTGCCATTTGGAATCTCGTCACCATCAAAGCTTGAAGCCGGTTTTGCTATTCTTCCACTCGTACTGTCAATAATCACTTCGCCATAACCGTCAGCTGGAATCGTCGTGATGACAGTCCCAATCCGTCCTTGCAAATCAGATTCTTTATAAACAAGTGACTCCTCAGCAGAAGATAACGGTACGAGAACAAAGACATTTAATAGGGTAACTACCACAAAGGCGATTACTGCCGAGATAGCTAAAATGAGTAAATAATGTAATGATGATAGCTTTTCAAACAAGTAGCCGCTCGCAGACAGAATGGTCACGAAGGCAAAAATCAAGACAGGGTTAAGGAAGTGCAGTCCGCCGTCTCCAGCTCCGTGAAAATGAAACACATCTGCAAATAAAACATATAAAACCGTTAATACACCCGAAATGATTAGTCCATACAAATAAATCGTTTCTAAAGGTACGCTGAAAGGTTCCATGTGCATCATTCCTTATTTTTTAATATGGTGAAGAATACAAAGGAAAGTGTACTGTGGTCTATGATTTCAAAATATTTTAAGCATGGAGCATCCTTCCCTTCCCCTAAGTTATGTATAGTAGGTAATACGGATGAAAATGTAAAAGGTTTCACACTTAAACCAATTTTATCATTATTTGCCAATTTAGAACATAACAATCTTCGACAAAATTTGGATATTTGTACTGGATGCAAAGCATTTTTAACATTGCTAGCTTTGTTGTTACTATAGGAGCTTCTTTTTTTTGGGGGAATGGAACCTCTTTAATTTACCACTCGGTCCACTTTTTCCGTTTATAGTCGCGTAGAGCCCTTCTAGCTGATCTGCGAAAACCTTTCTTCCCATTTACGGTCACTTAAATACAAAAAAAAGTGCCATAGCAACTTGAGCTACAGCACCTTACTGAATCAGATTCAAAAACTTCCTTGTTCGTTCTTCTTTAGGATTGGTAAAGATTTCATTCGGCTTGTCTCGTTCGACAATAATGCCCTGATCCATAAAAATGACCTCATCAGCAGCCTCACGGGCAAAGCGCATTTCATGGGTGACAACGATCATCGTCATCCCTTCCCTGGCAAGATCCTTCATTACTTTTAATACTTCACCGACAAGCTCAGGATCAAGCGCCGAGGTTGGTTCATCAAATAGCATGACCTCCGGTTCCATCGCTAATGCCCGGGCAATTCCGACACGCTGCTGTTGCCCCCCCGAAAGCTGAGCGGGATAGTAATCCTGCTTTTCACCAAGACCAACTTTTTCTAATAGTGCCTGAGCTTTTTTGCGGGCAGCGTCTTTATTCTCCCCTTTTACAATCACTGGCCCTTCCATGACATTCTCAAGGGCAGTTTTATGAGGAAAAAGATTATACCCTTGAAAAACCATTCCTGTTAAGCGGCGGAATGAAGCGATATTTTTTTTCAGAATGTTTTTTGAAAAATCCAGGCTTTGACCTTCGATGGAAATGACACCTTTAGTAGGGATTTCCAACACATTTAAACAGCGGAGCATGGTTGTCTTCCCTGAACCGGATGGCCCGATGACAACAACTACTTTTCCTTTTTCAACCTCGAGGTCAATTCCTTTTAAAACCTCTAATTGACCAAATTGTTTATACAAACCTTTTATAGATATCATCGTAAAACCCCCTTTCCCCGGACATTCTTAAGATGCGTAACGATCCAGTCTCTTTTCCATAAATCCTTGGATAACAGAAAGGAAAAAGCAAATAACCCAATAAAGAAGTGCAGCTTCGGAATAGACCAATAAAAATTCATAATTGGTTGAAGCGATTTCCTGGGCCCTGCGAAACATCTCGGTTACAAGCACGAGTGAAGCAAGCGAGGTATCTTTTACAAGACTAATAAAGGTATTCGATAATGACGGTATCGATACTTTTGCAGCCTGAGGCAGAATAATTCTTTTTAATGCTTGCGTATAGGTCATACCAATCGAATAGCCTGCTTCCCACTGACCTTTTGGGATGGAAAGAATCGCAGCACGAATTATTTCTGATGCGTACGCTCCAACACTTAGGGAGAAGCCAATTACAGCAGAAATAAATGGATCTAGAGTAATTCCGATATTTGGAAGACCATAAAAAATAATAAATAATTGCACCAATAATGGCGTTCCGCGAACAGCAGAAACATAGACTCTTGCGACAATTTGAAAAAACTTTATATTAGAAATACGGGCAAGGGCTGTCAGAACAGCCAAAATCAACCCAATAATAAACGAAATAATCGTTAAGGGGATGGTGTTCATAATAGCACCCTCCAGCAGCGGCTGGAGGGAGGTTTTGGCGATATCGATTAATCTCGCTGTTCTTTCCGGGTCAGCAAAAATACTATTTAAGTACATCTACACCAAACCATTTCTCAGAGATTTTTTTGTAAGTGCCATCATCGACCATGTCTTTTAATGCTTTATTTACTGCATCTATAAGTGTGTCACTTTTCTTTCTAAACATAAATCCACTAGATGAGGCATCCTCGGCAGTTGCAACAATTTTGATTGGTGCATCTGGCTTTTGCTTTGTATAATCTAAAAAGGCAATTTTATCATTGACAGTTACATCGACACGTTTCTGTGCAAGCAGTTCAACTGCTTGTTGGAAACCATCTACACCGACAATATTAGCGCCGTTCTTTTTCGCAATATCTGCATAGTTACTCGTCAAGGATTGGGCGGAATTTAATCCCTTCATGTCCGCAAACGATTTTACTTTATCATTGTCTTTTGAGGCGATTAACACAGCAGCAGAGGTAATATAAGGATCAGAGAAATCGTACTTTTCTTGGCGGTCGGGGCGAATTCCAACCTGGTTTGCTACCATATCAAAACGCTTCGCATCAAGACCTGCAAACATCGCATCCCATTGTGTTTCCTTGAACTCTGCCTTCACACCTAAACGCTTGGCTACTTCTTCTGCAACCTCAACATCAAATCCGGTTAGCTTTCCATTTGGATCATGGAACGTAAAAGGAGCATATGTACCTTCAGTACCAATGATAAGCTTTCCTTCATCTTTTACTTTTTTCAATAAATCCTGATTAGTCTTTTCAACCGGCTTGTTGTCTTTAGCGGCATTATTATCCTTACCGCATGCTGACAAAACAAACATAAAGCTTAGTAAGAGTGCAAAAATTATTGATAGTTTTTTCATGTAGTAATACAAACCCCCTAATTCTGATTGTTTTTCTAGGATTTAATAATCATATTATATCCCTTTCAATCTGTCAAAAGAAAAAATCGAATAGAATAACTTTATTTTACCCTTTTAGAAAAAATAAAAACCTATCAGAGAATTTCTGACAGGTTAAGCTGATATCGCTTCTTTTTGTTTAATTCTAGCATGCCTTTTCATTAGCGGACCGTAAAAAAGAATCCCGCTTGCTATCAAGATTATTCCATAAATAAATGTTTTTATGTCCGCTGTTCCAGCGATTATAATCCAAATGGAATAAATCGTGGATAGAAGAGCGATGATTCCATCTACGATTCTTGATCGATCACTCTTATACGTTTCTCCGGTAATAACCAATTTAAGCTGGTAAATGGATGAAATAAAGTATGGTACTAAATAAGCTAGAGTAGCTATCAGAATAATGAAATCGAAAGCCCCTGATATCGACTTTGATACCGTTGAAAAAATAAATAACTGACCAATTCCATTTGTCAAAAGAAGAGAAAAGGATGGTAACCCCTTTTTATTTTCTTTTAAAAAAGCAGGAAGAAATAACCCTTGTTTTGCTGCTTGATAAGGAACTTCCGCACTCAGCATCACCCAGCCAATCGTTGATCCAAATAAGCTGATTAAGCCGATTCCTGCTAACAATTTACCGCTTAGCGGTCCTAAAACAGATTGAATCGCGTCAATCATGGGCTTGTCAGAGTGAATAAGCGTGTTTTGATCTAACATCCCCATCACAAGCGTGCTAATCCCCATATAAATGGCTAAGGCAATAAATAAACCAAGAACCGTCGCCCGTTTCACATCCGTCTGTTTTTTAGCACGTCCGGCAAACACAATCGCTGACTCGATTCCAATAAACGCCCACAATGTGTTAACCGCTGCATTGTTGACTTGAGACATCATCCCGAGGGCGTGTCCTGCCTCGTCCGCCCTCACTGCCACAAACGGCAGGATATTGCTTTTTTCAAAGGCAAACAATCCAATAATGATAAACACGAAAAAACCGATGACCTTTGCCGCTGTCGCAACAAAATTTAATTTGCCGGCACTTTCCATCCCGCGCAAAATGATTAAATGAATTCCCCATAACATAACAGTACAAACAATAAACGTTAGTCCATTGCCAACCATGAGGGTAAAGCCTCCAATGGTAAACCATGGGGTCTTGCTGGTTAAAATCGGAAAGAAAGTTGATAAATAACCAGCAAAGGTTGTAATAACGGCCACAATTCCGGCAAGATTTCCGACCCAGTATCCCCAGGACGACATAAATCCCGCTAAAATAGAAGCCTGTGAACCTGGTTTAAAAAGCTCTTTGGCATAAATTTGCGGCCCGCCTGTTAAATTTGGCTTGCGAATCGCTAAATTTCCAAATACCAGGGCTATCATCAAAACACCGAAGCCAGTTAACAGCCACGCCATAATGACCCCAGCCGGACTAGCTGCTTCTGATAATGATCTCGGCAGCATGAAAATCCCTGAACCTACCATATTTCCAACCACTAGTGCCGTTAATACCCAAAACCCTAATTTATTTGTCTTGCCCATTGTGAGAACCCCTCTCGATGCATTCATCTCTTTTATGATTTCCGAATAAGATTATGTTACTAGAATACGCTCGGACACACCCTTTGTCAATGGAAAATTTTATCGTGATAAAGCATTAGAGGATTAAAATATCAGTACAAAAAATAATGTACCCCGGATGTTACTTTTTTAAGGAACAATATTCAAAAAGAGACTGCCCCTTGGTTAGGCAATCTCTTCACTTCCGCATTCCTTATTTGTATGTGTTCTTTTACCCTTGAAAACTGTCTAGCTCCAGCGTCTAGAGGCTTGGGGTCTTTAGCTCTGTTCAAGGCGCTTCCTAATTTCTTATTTCCACCAATCATCAAACATACTAGCAGGAAGTTTCCGCTTATGTTCTGTGACGATATACCTCTTTTCAACCTTTTCCGCGACTTCTTTAGAAACAGACTTCCCTTCAAGATAGTCATCGAGTTCATCATAGGTTATCCCTAGCTCTGTTTCATCCGCCTGACCTGGTTTCTGGTCAAGCAGATCTGCAGTTGGAACCTTTAAGTAAAGTCGTTCGTCTGCTCCAAGTTCTTTAAGTAAAGCTTTGCCCTGTCTTTTCGTTAAACCAGTCAATGGCAGGATGTCGGCACCGCCATCCCCATACTTTGTATAGAAACCCGTAACCGCTTCTGCGGCATGATCCGTACCGATCACAAGCAGCCCTTCCATGCCGCCGATGGCATATTGAGCAATCATTCTCATCCTCGCCTTAACGTTGCCTTTTTGATAATCACTTATCGGCCCGCCCTCATAACTTTGGTCATATTCCTTTTGCACTTCATCAACAGTAGCCTTGATATTAAAGGCTGTTTCCCGATCAGCCCGAATAAACGCTAAAGACAGCTTAGCATCTTCCTCATCCTGTTGGAAACCGTATGGAAGACGGACAGCAATAAACATCGCATCGGTTCCTTCCTTACGCAGTTCCTCAACTGCCATCTGGGCGAGACGTCCGGCAAGTGTCGAATCCTGGCCGCCGCTGATTCCTAATACATAGCCTTTTGCTTTTGTTTTAACAAGGTAATTTTTTAAAAAATCAATCCGCTTTCGAATCTCCTCTTTTGGTTGAATGTTTGGTGTGACATTTAATTCATTCATAATCTGTGCTTGTAAACTCATCCCTTGAGCCCCCTAGCTAAAATTCATTGATATATGTACTTTATCATAAATACCTTTCATTCATCATCTTATAAACGTCCTTGGCAACCTGATGAATGTCAAGCCCTTTGTCGCGAACATTCAAGAGGATTGCGATTGAGGTTTTATTTTTAAAATAAACATGAAGCGATTCCCATCCCCCCACGACACCCCTGCTATAAACCATGGAATCTGAGACATAAAGTCCTAAACCATAGTTTGATTTCGGTCCTGGAGTCAACATTTCCTTTAAACTGTGTTTAGAAACAAGCTTTCCGCTCATTAATGCTTCATCAAATAAACATAAATCCAGGACTGTGGAATAAATATCACCGCAACCAAAAAGCAAATCAGTATTCAATCGGTTTGCCGGTATCAATTGGTTTCCAAGCTTTAAATAGCCCGTTGAATAAACCGGAGGCATATCCGAAATAAAACCCGAATGCGCCATCGAGGCCTTGTTGAATATATTTTTCTGAATATATTCATGGAGCGGTTCCCTGGACACTTTTTCCACTATAAACCCTAGGACAAAATAATTAATATCATTGTAATCCCATTGAGTACCTGGAGGAAACCTAATCGAAGTCGTATTGAGCCTTTTCACAATGACTGCAGGCTTCTTATTACCTGAATACCAACGAGGAGCCTTGATTCCAGAAGTGTGGTTTAATAAATGGATGAGTTTGATGTTCTTCCCATTTGGAAAGTCTGGAATATATGTTGACACAGAATCTTGGATGGTTATTTTCCCTTGATCCTGGAGTTGCATAATACTTGTCGCAACCATCAATTTCGTAATTGAAGCAATCGGATGGGCTGTCGATGGCTGGTTTGCAATTTGCCTTTTCCTATTAGCAAACCCCACTCCCTCTTGAAAAATAATTTCATTCTTCTTTACAACAGCAATACTACCATTTACATGATGAGAAATTAAATATTTTCTTATTCCTTGTTGAATAGTGTTTTCTGTCTGAATGTTTTCATAGTGTGCTGAAACGTCATATTTCGATTTGAGTATGTTTATACTATTTTGACAGCCTGCTATCCCGAAGAAAATAGCAGGAACTATTAATAACCATTGGAAAATTTTACTTCTCATATTAAACCACTTCTTCCTCTTGCCAGTTGTTTATTCATGTATTTATTATGTATGATTAAACAATGCGTTACTCTATTTTTGCTGCTTTTAGGAAGTATTTTCGTTTATAGAAGTAGTTTTGAGCAAAATTCAAAGAATTGAAGATGATTTGGAGGTATTGAAAATGGAAGCAAAAACGTGCAATGAATCAAGAGTAGTAAGAACGAGCAGGATTTTTCCGAATGATGTCAATAATCATAATACCCTGTTTGGCGGGAAGTTAATTAGTGATATTGATATGGTTGCCTCTATTTCTGCAACAAGGCATTCCAGGACTGAATGCGTGACGGCCTCGATTGATTCTGTCGATTTCCTGAGCCCGATTACACCGAAGGATTCGGTTTGTATTGAAACCTTTGTTACATCCACTGGGACGACTTCAATGGAGGTTTTCGTCAAGGTCATTGCAGAAAATCTAATTTCTGGTGAGCGAAAAATCGCCGCTACCGCCTTTTTGACGTTTGTCGCGTTAGATGATCATGGAAAGCCTTCAAAGGTTCCAGGTATTATTCCTGAAACCGAGGAAGAGAAAAAGCTTCATGAAACCAGCGGAGAAAGAGCGGAGAAGAGGAAAAAGCATCGGAAAAGCAGTAAGGAACTGGCGAGTGTTTTTACTACCCATAAACCGTGGGAATAAAAGTGCCATCAAAAAAACGCAGAAAAGGTTCGCGCATGTAAGCGCGAACCTAATTTAAATTCTGAAGGTTTTTAAACATAATCACGACAACAATTTATTCACCTTCATGACTCCTATTTCCTATTCTACTGGCGATTCACTGCGATTTTGCCATGTCATCACGCCATCCTCTTCATCAATCTCGATTGTGACATCGACTACCCCTTTTTCCGCCATAATTTTTTCCTCTAAACGGTCTTTAATATCATCGGCCGCAGCAACAGTTAATCCTGGATCTATTTCAATTTCCAATTCAACGTGCAGGTCTTCTCCCTCTTTAATGACAGTAATGTCTTGAATGTCCTTTACATCAGGATCTTCCATAACAAGCACCCCGATTTTATTTTCCATTTCCTCATCTGCCTGCCCAATGACACCCGCAGCATTGTCTAAAAAGACCTTCCCAACCACAAAAAACATCATCGCACCAATCAGCATCGAAGCAATCCCCTCTAACTGGTGGAAATTTGTAAAGTGGGCAATCACAACGGCTATTATCGCTAACAATCCGCCCAAAGTTGCCACAAAGTCTTCCATAAACACAAGCTTTGTCGCCGGTTTTGCTTTTCCTAAATTGGCAAAACTTTTTGCAAAAATACTCAGACCACTTGCTTTTACATCAATTTCATGTAAAATTTCTTTCATTGCTTTAAACAAGACAAAGGTTTCAAGAATCGTTGAAACGGCTAGTACAAGAATATTAATCATAAACCCGCCAGACTTTGTTGGATGTAAAACATGGTGCCATCCTTCTTTAATGGTTTCAAACGCCATAATGCCAACAATCAACACTGCTCCCAAAAGAACTAAATTTACTAAGCGGCCAAATCCATTCGGAAATTTTTCTGTTGGTGCCTTTTTACTTAAGGCTGATCCAATAAACACAAAAAACTGATTGGCAGCGTCCCCGAGACTATGCATCGTTTCAGCAAACATTGCGACATTGCCAGTATACAAAAAGGCAACACCTTTAATAATCGAAATAATCGTATTAATAATGGCGGCAAGCATGGCCGACTTATTTCCGCGTTTCAAAAGCTGTAATAATTCTCCCATCGAATCCTCTTTTCTTTTCTATATAATGAAATTGTCTTACTTTAATATTTTCTAAAATACCATATTTCATTAATAATTGGTGCATAACAATAAGAATTTTTTCCAAAATGATGATAAATTGAGGAAAAATGCTAGGAGGGTACCAAAATGACATTAGATAAAATCATGTGGAAGCTTGCAGAGTTAGGTACGGATCAAGCTTTTTTTGGCTTTTCCCTGTCCGAATGAGACCCGCTTTCAGACAGGTTCAAGCTTTTTTGCCCTTGCTTTGTCCGAATAGGTCAATTTAAAGTTTATTGTAACCAAGAAAAGAAAACAGCCCCTGACTCAGCGCACAGGGGCCATACTCATTAAACGTTCTTCAGCACCAAATATAAGCGGTTATTTCTTTCGTTCTGTTCTTCAGCAGATGCTAAATCATATTTTTTCAAGAGATGAAAAACTTCATTTAAGATATCTTGTGTATGCTCTTTGGTAAAAAACTGATTAAAAAACGGCTTCATCTCCTCAGGTAAAAAAGCTGCTTGGGACTCGTATTTACTTTTAACATCTTCCTGCGAGTGATCCAGCTTGCATTCGCTCATAAAGAAATCCTCCTTATCAAGTTCTTACTTTTAGAATAGCAGAAATCAACCAAAAGAAAAAAGCCTATTAGAAAAGGCTTTTTCACTATACTTTTTTACTATCCGTCACATCTAATACATCCAAAAGGAAAACAAACACAGGTATTCCAATAATCAGACCCCACACTCCAAAAAAGTGCTCGGAGAAAATCAAGACAATAAATGTATAAAAGACAGGAAGATTTGTTTTTGAACTCATTAAATTTGGATTTAAAATATAAGTTTCAATGCCATGAATAACCGCAATCGCAATCCCAACATAGAGAACCTTCATTATGCCGCCAATACTATAGGCAATAATCACAAGTGGGATTAATGAAATAATCACACCTGCAACCGGGATTAATCCCAAAACAAAAATCATAATCGATAAACCGCCTAGCTGCGGGAAATCAAGCAGCCATAAGAAGATGGTTGTAAGAATACAGTTTACCAAGGCAATTATTAATTGTGCTTCAATTACTTTACCAAACGTTCCAACGAATTTGTGTGCAAAATATTCAATCTCCACGTAAATGGATGAGATCTTGCTCGTTCTAAATTTCTTTGTAAATTCAATTAATCGTGGTTTTTCTAATAAGCAAAATAGGCTCAACAAAAGCGCCATTAACACTTGCAAGGTAATTTTACTAATATCAGTTAAATTCTTAATTAAGAAGGTAAAGCCCTGCTCCAGGTAACTGGAAATTTGAATTTCCTCAAAACGGCTCATCACATAACTCAAGACGATATTATCATGCTTCGAGGTATAAAAAGCAGTTAACTGTTTGATCAATGCGGTAATTTCACCAGCAATCATCGGCAGGTACATGACTAAACCGTAAGAAAACAAGCCGACAATACAGGCATATGATACAATCACAATCAGCCTGCGATTAAGCGGGATTTTCTTTTCAATAAATTGAACTAACCGATCCATTAAAAAAGTAAAAATAAACGTGAGTAAAATCAAATTTATCATAGATCTCATCGCATATAAAATGATCGCAATCAACACAAAAATGGCAATTCTTTTAAATCCACTGCTCTGCAAAAGTTTATTTATCATTCAATAATCAAACCCCATTATTTTTACTTTTTTTATATGTGTTTATTATATCAAACCTCTAGGTAATCTGTCCTTATAAAAATCCTATCTTGCACTAAATTGAACCGGTGTCATGGTACTGTCAATTGCTTTACCTTCAAAGCCTTGTTGACTTAAATAGTCAAGCAGCGCTGGCAGATGAGCAAGCGTTTCCTGTCTTTCGTGTAAAAGAATCACGATTGGCCCATTATGGTCTGCTAATTTATTTAATTGCTCAATGACGCTGTCGACATAGCGTGCATCCTTATAAAACCAGTCCTTGCTGTCAATATTCCAATCCCACATTAAATATCCATTATCATGAACTGCTTGGCGATATTCCACTGTCATATTGGGAACGCTGCCGTACGGGGTTCTCATAATATATGAATCAACACCGGATATTTCTTTTAACGTGTTCCGGTTCTGTGTTAATTCCGAGATGACAGAATTGGCTGATGCATAAAAAACTTTCGTGTTGTGGGACACACTGTGAAGGCCAACTGTCTCTCCTTTCTGAACCATCAACTTTACCGCATCAGGGTATTTCCGGATATTTCCGTCAATCATAAAAAAAGTCGCTTTATAATGATACTGTTCCAAAAGTGCGATAATCTCACCCGAGAAAGTTGCAGGACCATCATCAAATGTTAGATATACCGTTTTATGGTTCCCCTCTGGCTGCGTATTATTTTGCTTTGGCTGGGTTGCATTGGATTCCTTTTCCGGTGTTTGAGGCGTTCCTGTTTCTTGAGTGGCAGTTTGTGCCGCGGCAGTATCAGTAGTAGTTGTTTCTTGCACTTGATCTTGTTTATTTCTTGAAGATATTGCTTTATCTTGCTGTTTTTGCATCAATTCTTTTTCAAGCATTAAGTCCTTTGTGTTCCTGACAATCGATTCTGGTTTTAGGCTTTTGGCTGCTACACGTTTAATATTTTCATTTTTTTCGTGATTACTAGGTTCGCTTGTAGCTTTCGCCTGAAAATAATTGCTCACAAATATCCCTGCAAACAAGAACCCTATCGCAATAATGACAATTACTGCCCCTCTTGACCATCTGCTTTTTAGATTCCCCATTGTTCCTACCCTCTTTGTTGTTTATTCCTTCCTTCATTATAGACGAATTAAAGGCCAAATTGTTTCTAATCTATTAAAAATATTACAATTCTATTAAATTTAATGGATATTACTAGTAAATCAGACACCAAGTTTTGACAAAAATCTACAAAATTCATTTTCCACAAGATAATTTACAACTTTTTGCCAATCCATTATACCAATAATAAATAGAAAAAAGAGGAAATAAGAAAAAATAAATTTGAAGTCTTAAAAAGGAGTACAAGCAAATTCTGTTACAGATTGACATACATATCATTGAACAAAATTTATGGAGGTGAGATTTGTGTCAGGTCGCGGACTCGTTTATTGAGGGAAGATTTTTAAGCAATAAAAAAGAGAACAATTTTCAACTAGGAAAACTGAACTCTTTATATGGTTGTTATTCTGTATTAATCGCATTTATTAACTCTTTTATTTGTTTTAATTTCTGAGGGTTTAATTGATCCTCAGACAATTCAATTTCCACTTTTAAAATGCTCTTAACGGAATGTTTCTCTTCAGCTTTTTTATTTTTCACTAAATCTTCCACTTCAACTGCAAATGTCTTTGCAAGTTTCTCCAAGATTTCTAAACTGGGATTCCTTTGGATGCCCCGTTCAATTAGACTTAAATAAGACTTTGAAATACCGGTAAGTTTGCTTAACTTAGTCAACGAATACCCTTTGTCTTTTCGTAACCTTTTAAGGTTGCTTCCATCCATCGTATCCCTCCAATCTAAACACCTGCCATACAGTTATTATAAAACCCATAATTCTAGCTTCGTTTCACTAACCACCAAGGCCTTTTGTTATCAACTGAATAGCCAATGGACCTAAAATCACAATAAATAACGAAGGAAAGATGAAAAATACCATTGGAAACAGCATTTTCACTGGGGCCTTCATTGCCTGCTCCCGTGCTGCCTCGCGCCGCTGCTCGCGCACCCGTACTGTCAGATTTCCTAATACCTTTGCCATCCCAATCCCAAGCTGGTCAGCCTGGATTAACGAGGTAATAATACTTTGAAACGAATCAGACGGAACACGCTTCCGCAGTTCGTAAAAGGCTTCCCGTCTTGATTTTCCAAGCTTCATATCCTCTAGCGTTTGAATAAACTCATCTGCCAGCGGGCCTTTTATTTTTTGCGAAACCTCCGCTAACGCCAAATCGAGTCCCATCCCGGCCTCAAGCAAAAGGTTTACAGTGTCAAAAAAGTCCGGCATTGATACGTTAATCGCTTTAATTCTTGCAGTCTTCTTTTTTCCAAGATAAAACACTGGGAGTCGGAATCCTAATAACGCCATCGTAAAAATCATCAGCCAGGTTAACATTTTGTTATCTGACCCCGGCAATATCAGCAGAAAGATTGGCAAGCTTAATCCTACACTTAGGACAATTTGGAACAACCTGAAGTCAATTGCCGACTTAAAAGGGTAGCCTGCATCCCGTAAGAGCATGTCAAGTTTTTTTCTTTCTACTTTTGAGACTTTCTTATTTAAAATTTCTGTTCCTTTATTCCAGTAAAGATCAATAACCTTATTTAAACCTGTTTCTTTACTTTCATTTAAAGGATCCACTTTTTGTTTTACCACCGGTTCACCAAAAACCATATTTACCCGTTCATTAAAAGCTATTTGCCCTTTAAAAACGGTTAACAAAATTACTCAACAATAGAACTTCCTGAAGGGGCAATAAAGAAATTAGGAATTAGGAAAGGAAGTATTATTCACTGTACTTCAATAGATAAATTATCTTCATAATTTTTATTAATCTTTATTTTTACGAATAATAATATCGAAAAAAATTTATACTTTATGCCTCAATCCAGTAAAACATAAATCCTAGCATACGATCCTAGAAATCGACTAGGACCTACTCTAATTGGTGCGGCTTTTTTGATTTTGTGAGTCCTTTAATTTTAATTTAATAAAGAAGGGCTGAATCTCAAGGTTCAGCCCTAATTTTATGTTTACAGCTGGAAATATCGTATTGCAAAAAATTTGTTCACCATTTGTACATACCATTTGAGAGTAATTGGCAATATGATGTAAATGAAAGAATTCTATAGAAAGCGAGTATGACCTATGAAAAAAGAGATGAGATTGCAAACGATTTCAAAACTTATCTCTGAGCATGAGATAAAGACGCAGGAAGATCTGGGGCAATTACTGCATTCTAGCGGTTTGCAAGTGACGCAGGCGACCATCTCCAGGGACATTCGTGAATTGAAGCTGATCAAGGTCCCTTCAAAAGACGGCAGCTTGAAATATAGTTTTCAAATTGATCAGGACCATTTGATTTCTGAAAAACTGCGTAATAAATTGAAGGATGCGCTTGTTGGGATGGAGGTCATTAACTATTTTATTATTATTAAAACGCTGCCAGGACATGCCCATTCATTTGGGGCGCTGTTGGATTCAATGGAGATCGATGGTAAAGCCGGCACCATTTGCGGTAATGATACGTGTTTAATTATTTGCCGCTCACCTGAAGAGTCTATCAGCATCAAGCAGCAAATAGATTTATATCAAAAGTAACGAAAAAATCACACGATAAGGAGAGAGTACGATGCTCAACTCGCCTGTGATCAATATGGATGTGCTTTCTGATTTACAGCAATTTGATGTTTTTTCCTGCCTGTCTGCAAAAACATTAAAAAAATATCTGCCTTATTTTTATTTCCGGAGCTACAAAAAGAACCAATGTCTGTTTATGCAGGGGGACCCGCGCGACAAACTCTTTTTTTTGCTTGATGGGTATGTGATGTTTGAACGTGCCAGTGAAGAGGGCAGTATGCTTTATTTAGACTTTATTAAAAAAAATCAAATGTTTCCCACTGGCGGGATGTTTCACGATGAGTTTTATCATGACACGGCCATTGCCCTTACCGATGTTCATTTGTACTTCGTCCAAACCCATATCTTAGAGGAGATACTTAAAACCAATCCAAAGCAATTACTATATATTATTACTAAACTATCAGATATTCTAGACCTTCATCAGAAACGGGTACAACGAATCCTCATTCCTCATGCCCAAGAACGCGTGTTGCATTCGATTCAGTTTTTAATGGAGGATCTCGGAGTGAAGGATAACAATGAGGTGGTTATCCCATGCCCCCTTACGGCCGCCCACATTTCTAAGCTATCTGGAACAACAAGGGAAACGGTTAGTCTGCTTATTAACCAGTTAAAAAGAGAAAAGATTATCTCGGTTAAGTCCAAAAAAATGAGAATCCATCAACCGAATTATTTTAAAGAAATATGAATAAATAAGTGAGGCTGGCCCCGTTTTCAGGTCAGCCTTTTACTTTAGCTCAATAATTTTCTTAATTTTAGAACTTTATCTGTGAACTTATTATGACATTCAAGGTTTATTCAGGCTATTACCTTTGAAAAGACTGATTCGCATTAAATTATACATATTTATACAAATGAATTTATATGAACGACAAAAAAACGTTAAGATTATTACATTTTGTTTGTAAGGGCTATTACAAAAGAAAGGGCTTACATCATTTAGAATGAAGGTGTAGCAAGGATAGTTCAAAAAAGGGAGGAAAAAAAATGAGCAGTATAGCAGAAATCACTACTCAGCGGGAAACGCAAAAAAAATTAAAGCACCCGATCCATGTTACCTCAGAAATCGGTACTTTAAGAACGGTTTTACTGAAACGGCCTGGTAAAGAAGTAGAAAATTTAACGCCTGAATATCTGCAGCGACTTTTATTTGATGATATTCCTTATTTACCGATTATCCAGAGAGAGCATGATTATTTCGCCGAGACATTAAAAAATAGAGGTATAGAAGTCCTATACCTCGAAAAATTGGTGGTTGAAACATTAAGTAACCCAGAGATAAAAAAACAATTTATTGATGATATTTTACGAGAAAGCAAGGCAAATGTCAACGGTGCAGCCAAAGTGTTAAAGGAATATCTCCTTTCTTTTTCTACGGCTGACATGGTTGACAAAGTAATGAGCGGGATTCTTAAAAAAGAGATAGAACCAGAGAAGAAATCTCACCTTTACGAATTAATGGAAGATCACTATCCATTCTATTTAGACCCAATGCCAAACCTTTATTTTACCCGTGACCCGGCAGCAAGCATAGGAAACGGTTTATCGATTAACAGGATGAGGGAACCTGCACGAAGGCGCGAATCCTTGTTCATGCAATACATCATTAACCATCATCCGCGTTTTGTCGGCCATGATGTTCCTGTCTGGTTAGACCGTGACTTTGGCTTTTCGATTGAAGGCGGAGATGAACTCATTCTTAGTGATGAAGTAGTGGCAATTGGCGTTTCCGCCCGCACCTCTGCCCGCGCGATTGAAAAACTGGCGCTAAACCTATTCAAAAAACAAGATGGGTTTAAAAAAGTAGTTGCCGTTGAAATTCCAAAATGCCGTGCCTTTATGCATCTTGATACCGTATTTACGATGGTAGATTACGATAAATTTACGATTCACCCTGAAATTCAAGGACCACAAGGCAATATGAATGTCTACATTCTTGAAAAAGGTGTGGATGATCAGCATGTCAACATCACACACCGCACCAACCTTCAGGAAGCATTGAAAGAAGTTTTGGGATTAAATGAACTCATCTTAATTCCATGTGGCGGCGGTGACGAAATCGCAGCTTCACGTGAACAATGGAATGATGGTTCAAACACTTTAGCGATCGCACCAGGCGTTGTCGTCACCTATGACAGAAACTATATTTCTAATGAATTATTGCGTCAGCACGGAATAGAGGTAATTGAAATCTCAAGCTCGGAATTATCCCGTGGTCGTGGGGGTCCTCGCTGCATGAGTATGCCAATTGTTCGTGAAGATTTACACAAATAATTTTATCAAAAGGAGAAAGATGACAATGATAATCACAGCACCTAAATTTTATAGCAAGAGCTTTCTTTGTGAAAAAGATTTTTCAAAAGAAGAGTTTGTTTATTTAATAGATTTAGCAATGAAATTAAAAGATGAGAAAAAACATGGTATTCCGCACCGCCATTTGGAAGGCAAAAACATCGCGTTGCTTTTTGAAAAACCTTCAACTCGCACACGCTGCGCTTTCACTGTTGCTTGTACCGATTTAGGCGCACACCCAGAATATTTAGGGAAAGATGATATCCAGCTCGGTAAAAAAGAATCGATTGAAGATACGGCAAAGGTATTGGGACGTATGTTTGACGGCATCGAGTTCCGCGGCTTTGAGCATAAAAAGGTTGAAATGTTAGCAGAACATTCAGGAGTGCCGGTTTGGAATGGCTTAACCGATTTATGGCATCCAACGCAAACACTTGCTGACTTCTTAACCGTAAAAGAAAACTTTGGCCGCCTGGAAGGAATCAAATTTGTCTATGTTGGCGATGGTAGAAATAATGTGGCCAACAGCCTGCTTGTTGGCGGCGCCCTTGTTGGTATGGACGTTCGTATTTGTGCACCTGAATCGTTGTTCCCTGCTCCTGAAATCGTGGAGTTAGCGAAGGGCTTGGCTGAAAAATCAGGCGGCCGCGTAACGGTTACCGCTGATGTTGAGGAAGGTGTTTCCGGGGCAGACGTAATTTATACCGATGTTTGGGTGTCTATGGGTGAAGAAGCTAAGTTTGCTGAAAGAATTGCCCTTCTATCCCCATATCAAGTCACAATGGAGATGGTGAAAAAAACAGGCAACGACAACATGATTTTCCTACACTGCCTCCCTGCTTTCCATGACCTAGAAACAAGCTATGGTAAGAACATTTTTGAAAACCACGGCCTTGCAGAAATGGAAGTAACGGATGAAGTCTTCCGCAGCGAGCATTCAAAGGTATTTGATCAAGCGGAAAATAGAATGCACACGATTAAAGCGGTTATGGCTGCTACACTTGGGCATTTAGAATAATAAATTACTGGGAGCGAGCTCATTGCTCGTCTCCCTGCTCCTTATCAATTAAATTCGCTGAGATATGGTGAAATTCGCCAAAATAACACCGAAATTCGCTGATATGATGAGTAAATTCGCTGAGAAACCATTAAATTCGCTAAGAAAGTGGAATTTTCCGCTAATAAGCGACTTCTAGAAAGTTGAAATACCTGCATTTTTACGAAAACAGTCTAAATAAACGTAAATGGAGGAATAGCATGAACAACATTTCTGAAGTGTTAATTCCAGAGCTGAGAAACATCGAAAAAGATTTTCAACAAGCATTAGGGCAGCTAATCGAAATCCCGAGTGTGATTAATGAAACCGAGGGAGATACCCCTTTTGGTAAAAACATTGACTTGGCCCTTAAAAAGACACTAGAAATTTGCGAGCAGCTGGGCTTTAGCACGTATTATGACCCTAAAGGATATTACGGCTACGCTGAAATCGGTAATGGCGAAGAAATGATCGGTGTCCTTGGACATCTTGACGTTGTTCCCGCAGGCAGCAATGAAGAATGGGTAACTCCTCCCTTTCAAGCCATGATAAAAGGCGGAAAAATGTACGGAAGAGGTACACAGGATGACAAAGGTCCGACACTTGCCGCCCTATTTGCCACGAAAGCATTGATGAATCTAGGGATTACTTTTAATAAACGAGTCCGATTTATCTTCGGAACAGACGAAGAAACGCTGTGGCGCTGCATGAACCGTTATTGTGAACTTGAAGAAATTCCAAGTATGGGCTTTACACCAGACTCCGTCTTCCCGCTTGTTTATGCGGAAAAAGGCCTGCTCCAGCTGCTGTTAGAAGGAAAAAATGAAACAAAGCTAAGACTGCAAGCAGGCAATGCCTTTAATGCGGTACCTGACACCGCAGAATTTGCCGGTGAAAATCAAGCTGAATTAAAGGCTGCATTGGACGAGTTAGGTTTTTCATATGAAACGACCGGTGATAAGGTTGTTGTTCTAGGTAAAGCCGTCCATGCCCAGGTAACTGAAAAAGGAATCAACGCCATTAATCGCCTCCTAATAGGATTGAAGCAGATTGGGTATACCTCTAAAACCATCCAGTTTGTTAATGATTTAGTCAAGGAAGATCCGTTTGCGATGAAAATTTTTGGCGAATGTGAAGATGAAGCATCAGGAAAATTGAAATTTAATATAGGAAAAATAGAGTTAAGCGAGGAAATCGAAAGGTTATCGATTGATATCCGTATCCCGGTGACAGCGGATAAACAAGTGATTGTGAATACAATCACACAAATTGCCAAGGAATACGGCTTAGACTACAAAGAGTTCGACTATTTAAAATCAATCTATGTAGCAAAAGATCATTTTTTAATTCAAACACTAATGAAGGTGTATCAGGAGGTAACAGGTGATTTTAGTTCCGAGCCGATTTCATCAGGCGGAGCCACCTATGCCAGAGCAATGGACAACTTTGTGGCCTTTGGAGCTGTTTTTCCACAACAAACGAAAACGGAGCACCAGCCAAATGAACATATCGATTTAGAGGAAATGTTTAAGGCAATGCACATATATGCGAAAGCAATTTACCTCTTATCCCGCATTAATGGGCAGTAAGACTCCATTTATATGACTTTATGGCGCTAAAGATTAATGGGGTCAACTGCCCGTAAAAGCCAGATTGGTTCAACTAAACATCAGTTGGAATGAAGAAACTCCACACTGATGGAAGTTTCACCTTAACCCGACAGATTTTCATCTAATTTTATGGGGGAATTCCTATGAAAAAAATAAAGATGCCGACTGCTTATACGTTATTATTTTTGATTATTGTTGTCATTGCAGCATTAACCTGGGCAATACCCGGCGGTAAGTACGATACGAAAGTGGATAAAGCGACACAACAAGAAATCCCGGTAGCCGGAACGTATCATCAGTTACCTGGTAAAGAGCAAACCCCTCAAGGTGTATGGGAAGTATTAAATGCTCCAATTAATGGATTTTTTGATGCCAAAGATATCGCCCTGTTCGTGCTAGTTATCGGCGGCTTCCTTGGGGTTGTTATGAAAACGGGTGCGATCGATGCCGGGATATCCCGTGTCATTCGAAAATTAAAAGGACGAGAACAATGGCTGATCCCCATACTGATGGTCCTTTTTGCAATCGGTGGATCGACCTACGGGATGGCCGAAGAAACCATCGCATTCTACCCTATTCTGATCCCTGTGTTGATTGCAGCAGGATATGACGCCCTAACTGCAGTATCGATTATCGCTCTAGGCGCCGGCATTGGCTGCCTAGGTTCAACAGTAAACCCGTTTGCAACAGGTATCGCCTCCGGATTTGCCGGTGTTTCCATCGGTGACGGGATGGGGCTTCGCCTGATCATCCTTGTTGTTACCTTAATCGTTACAATTATGTTTGTCATGCGCTATGCCAAAAAGGTTAAAAACGATCCTTCCAAATCCCTAATTGCCAATATGAAGACAGAAAATGAGCAGCATTTCTTAACACAAAAGACAGAGGAAATTGAATTCACCGGGCGTCGAAAAGCTGTTCTTTGGGTATTCGGTTTAACCTTTGTGGTGATGATTTTAGGGGTTATTCCATGGGCCTATAAATTTAATATTACTATTTTCGAAGATTTGGTCAAAGCATTAGGAAAGATTCCGTTCATTGGAAAATTACTTGGCGGTATGATTCCGCTCGGTGACTGGTGGTTCGGAGAATTAACAATGTTATTCTTAACATCCTCCATCATCATCGCCTTTATTTTTAAAATGGGCGAAGAGAATTTCACAAGTACATTCATTAACGGTGCGCGCGATTTATTAGGTGTTGCCATC